>Ga0164241_10000385_pt1 | contig 85896 bp, 72 predicted proteins | sample OricomyardsoilBY_FD_108780 | JGI IMG/M metagenome (GOLD analysis project Ga0164241, IMG submission 108780) | Backyard soil microbial communities from Emeryville, California, USA - Original compost - Back yard soil (BY) | ecosystem: Environmental > Terrestrial > Soil > Unclassified | place: USA... | reverse complement strand
GCGAGCTCGAGCAGCTCGAGGTGTACTACCAATACCGCCAGCCGATCGCGTCCGGCCTCAGTTACCTGGCGCGCGTCGCGCGCAACGCCTAGCCGGCGCGGGCCGCCATTGGACCTGTGCTAGAAGCGTCCGCGCTGTCATGAAGGTTCTGGTCACCGGCGCGACGGGTCGACTCGGGTCGGTGGTGTGTCAAGAGCTCTTGCAGCGCGGTCACGACGTCCTGGGGACCGATCAGCGCTTTGCCCGTGGCCTCGCCTTTCCGCTCGAGCTGGCCGATCTGCGCGATTCCCTCGCCGTCTATCCGCTACTCCAAGGCCGCGACGCCGTGGTCCACCTCGGCAACATTCCGAACCTGAGCTTGGGACGGTCGCCGCAGGTGGTGCTGGGCGACAACGTCACCATGAACGGCAATGTCTTTCGTGCCGCCGTAGATTTGGGCGTGCGCCGCATCGTGTTCTCGAGCTCGCTTCAAGCCATGGTCCGCTTGGAGGAAGGCCGCGCTTTCGACGCCGCCCCGCAAATTCCCTACTTCCCGCTCGACGGCGACGCCCCCGCTGACCCCGGCCACAATTTCTACGGCTTGAGCAAAGAGTTCGGTGAGCGCACGCTCCGCATCTTGAGCGAGCTCGACCCCGAGCTGGCTTGCACGTCGCTGCGCTTCCCCATGCTGGCCGATGACTGGTTTCACCAGCGCTTGCAACAACCGCTACCGCTGAGCGCCCTCAATTTCTCCGAAGCGCTGACGTACTTGGACTTCGGCGATGCGGCGACGCTGGTCGCGCTGGCCGTCGAGCGGCAGCAGCCGGGCTACCACCAGTATTTTCCGGCCCAGGCGCTCACGCTCGACGGGCATACCGTCGAAAGCACCCTGACCCAGTTTTTCGCCAACACGCCGCTGCGCCGCCCCAAAACGGAAATCGTTTCGCTCGTCGATCACTCGGCGCTGGAGCGCGACTTCGGATTTCGGCCACGCCCCCCCCTGACGGTTCGCCTCCAGCGGCCCTAGAAGCCTCGGGCTCGTTCTCGGGTAGGGAGCAGGCAAAGCCAAGGTTTTCTGACTGGACGGTCAGAATCGAAGCTGCTACCTCTTCGGAGCGCTGACTGGACGGTCAGCGTTCATTCTCTCCGCTTTCCTGCTTGGGCGTACAATGCCGACGACAGACGTGCTGACAGACGTGTTGGAGACCGTGCGGGTCGGCGCGGCCTGCTACGGGCGGGTCGAGGCCGCCGCACCTTGGGGCATCGGCGTCGACGCCGACGAGGAGGACGCCAAGTTCCACGTCGTGCTGAGCGGCGAATGTTGGCTCGACGTCACGGGGCAAGACCCGATCCACCTCAGCGGTGGTGATCTCGTGGCGCTCCCGCACGGCCACGCCCATGCGCTGCGCGATCTGCCCGGCTCGCCCATCCGCCCGCTGGCGGAGCTGATCACGGCCCCCACCGGCAAGTGTCAGTCGTCAATCATCACCGGCGGTGATGGCGCGTCGGCGACGCTGGTCACAGGCTCGTTCCATTTCGAAGACCGGCGCAACAACCCGCTGTTGTCGGTGCTACCACCCGTCATCGTGCTGCCGGGCGAGCTGAGCCGCAACGTGCATTGGCTCGAGCCCACGTTGAAGTTCATCGCGTGTGAGGCGGCGTCGGGTCGGCCCGGAGCGCAGACGGTGGTCAGCCGTCTGGCGGACGTGCTCTTCATCCAGATCGTGCGCGGGTATTTGGCGACGTTGCCGCCCGGCGCCAGCGGCTGGCTCGGCGCCCTCGGTGATACGCAGATTGGCTCGGCGTTGGGCTTGATTCATCAAAGCCCCGAGCTGGACTGGACCGTTCAGTCGTTGGCCGCGCGTGTGGCCATGTCGCGCTCGGCCTTTGCTTCGCGCTTCGCGCGCTTGGTGGGTGAGCCGCCGCTGGCCTACGTGACGCGCTGGCGCATGCAAAAAGCGGCCGGCCTACTGCGCCAAAGCAGCGCCACGCTCGCGGACATCGCCGAGCGCGTCGGCTACGACTCCGAAGCCGCCTTCTCGAAAGCCTTCAAGCGCGCCGTCGGCTCCGCCCCCGGCGCCTACCGCCGCGCCGCAAAAGCGACCGTCATCGCGGCCGCCGCCTAGTCACCGTCCGTAGCCGTGACTTCGCTGCGCGGACCCAGACTTTTTTCACAGGAAGATCAGAAGGACAGAAGGTTTGGGGCGCCGCACCGATCGCGTGCCAGCGTCGCCCCGGTGCGAGCTGAACAGGTCGATCGAGCGACACGCGAGCGTGTTTCACTTTGACGCCCAACCCTCCTCGCGCTTCTGCCCTTCTGATCTTCCTGTGAAAAAATCTGGGGACTCACTCGGCCGCGACGGCTCCGCGCGGTGACTAGCGCGGGGGGCGGCGGTAGCTGACTTTGGCGCAGGCTTCGTCGACGATGGCGCCGCGAGCTTTGGGATCGCTTTCGAGCTCTGGCACGAGGATCAGCCGGTGGGAGAGCACGGGGCCGGCCAGGTAGCGCAGGTCGTCGGGGGTCACGAACGGGCGTCCCGCTAGGACCGCCAGCGATTTGGCGGCCCGCAACAGGCCGAGCGTGGCGCGCGGGGAGGCGCCCAAGACGACGCGCGGGTGCGAGCGCGTGAAGCCGGTCAGGGCTACTGCGTATTCGTAAAGGTCGTCTTCGACGTGGATGCGCGCGGCAATCGACTGCAGCTGCAATACGTCGGTCGGGTTCAGCACCACGCCGACCGGTGGGGGAGCGATGCCGTGGGTGCGCAGCATGGCGACCTCATCGCGGGCGGAGGGGTAGCCCATGGGCACGCGCACCAGAAACCGGTCAATCTGCGCTTCCGGTAGCGGGTACGTGCCTTCGAGGTCGACCGGATTCTGGGTGGCCAACACGAAGAACGGATCTGGCAGCTCGAAGCGATCACCCTCGATGGTGACCTGGCGCTCTTGCATGGCCTCCAACAAAGCCGATTGAGTCTTGGCCGGCGCGCGGTTGATCTCGTCGGCCAGCAGCACGTTGGCGAAGATGGGGCCGGCGCGCAGCGTGAAGGTGCCTTCGCGCGGGCTCAGCACGTACGTGCCGGTGATGTCGGCGGGCAGCAGGTCGGGCGTGAACTGCACGCGGCGGATAGAGCTGCCCAGCGAAACCGCGAACGCCTTGACCAAGGTGGTCTTGGCGATACCGGGCACGCCCTCGAGCAGCACGTGACCGCGCGACAACAGCGCGACGGTGAGCAAGTCGACGGCGGACGAGTCGCCGATGTAAACGCGCGCAACCTGGCGCTTGAGCTCCAAGAGACGCTCCCGCGCTGCCTCTATTTCCGTGACCTGAAGGGCATGCATCAAACGGCCCCGGAACGCTGCTCGATTTCAAGCACGGCCGCCATCAACTTTTTGCGCAATGCCTCCAGCCGGGCGGCGGGGATTAGTCGTCGCTGCTTTTTGACGATGCGGTCCTCGATGATTCGCAGCTCGGAAAGCGCGCTGTTCAGGTCGGCCCAAGCCGGCTCCGAAAGCAGCTGGCGCCGCTGAATCTCCGCCAACACGAGCTTGGCCGAGGGCCCTCGGCCCATGTTCAGCCGTTCGCCCAACAGCTCGAGCGCCGCGAGGCGCAGCTCCGATAGCCCGAGCGCGGCGTCGGTACTGGGCGCCGAAAGCACGGCGATGCGGCCGGAAAGGCCGCCTTGCGCGACCAGCGGCTCGGGTGCCGAGTAGCGGGGGGCGGCGCGTGCGCGGGGACGGGCGGCGTAAAGCAGCGCCCAGGCCATGACGGCCAAACAACCGAGCGCCGCCAGCAAAAGCGGCAGCGGCTCCGGCAGCCCGTGCTCGTGCACGTCGCTGAAGGCATCGGCGAGTGCTTGCGCCAGTCCGGACAACACACCGCCTCGCTCGCCGAACTGACCCTTCTGCTGAAAGTGATTGGCGACGAAGTACAGCTTGCCGCCGCGCTCGCCCCAGGCGTCGGGCTCGACCAGGTAGGTGATGAGGCCCTCGGCAAACTTGCGATTGCCGGGGTACCGCAGCATGAGGTTGATGAACGCGGACGGATCCCCCATCGCGAACAACCGGCCGCGGTTGGCGATGATACCCGTGACCGCCAGCGTCGCGTCGGGCTCGCCGCGCGCCGCGATCGTGAGCACCGCCGTCAGCTTGGGATGAATCAGCGCGGTCGGGTGATTGGTGACGACGCTGTCGACGTTCTGCGTGATCGGGTGGCGATTCTGCTCTTGGCCGGCGACGATCTGCACCGCTGGCTCGGCGATGGCCAGGTTCGGGTTGTCGCGTAACGTGCGGACGGGCGACAGCGGCGCGCGGACCCGGTAAATCTGAAAGCTTGCCAGGAATTTGTCGGCGGAACCGTGATCGTCGATGACCGCGACGCGACCCCCCGCGCGCAAAAACGCGCTCAGCTCGGCGTGATCGAGCCTGACATCGGGATGCATGATCACGACGCCGTCTTTGGGGGAAAGCTTCGAGTAGTCGAGCGTGGCTGCAATCACGAGCCGGTCGCGACCGAGCCGCTTCTTGGCCAGCTCGAATAGCTCGCTGCCGCCCTCCCAGGTGGTGTCGCTCGTGTCGAAGGCGGCCAGGGCCAGCCCCGACGTGCCCAAAATCACCACCAGGGCGCAGGCGAAAAGCACGCGACGCCTTACGACGCGTAGCATCAAGCTAAATCCCCGGGACGAACCGGCCGCTCTACTGGTCACGAGCCCCCTGAGCCTACTCGCGATTCGTGGTTATGAAGAGAAGACGGGGTCGAGCCCCCCACCAAATGAGACGCAGACCTACACCCACGACTTCGGCCAGCTGTTCAATCGGTCTGCCGCTGGGGCCGGCCAAGCCCGACGTCGCCAGGCAGACGCGCACGGAGCTTGACCTTCTCGCGGTGGCGGCTAGATTTATGTCAAGACCCAACGCTCATGGAGCTTGGGCCCTCAATCGCGAAAGCGAGGCCGCCCCCATGCTTCCTCCCTTCATCATCGACCAAATCAGGCGAAGAGAAGAAGAGGAACGTCGCCGCATCGAACGCGAGCAGCCGCGGGTCGAGCTGCCCGTGGACGCCTACCGTCCGGCGCCCAGGCCGCAGTCCGAAGCCGACGAGCCGGACGACCCCGAGCGGGGCGTTGTCATTCTAGACCTCGGCTGAGCTTTCCAACCCCCCGGCGGCGTTGTACAAGCCTCGGCGCCGATGCGCCGGCTCATCCAACTAGTCATTCCGTGTGTGCTCCTTAGCGGCTGCTTCGGGCCTGGCGAGGGCGTGGAAGTCCCCCAGGACCAGATCTACTTTCCAGTAGGTCTGGCGGTCGATAAGGACGCCGAGCACCTGTTCGTCGTCTCCAGCGACTTCGACCTCCAGTACAACGGAGGCGCCGTCCAATCGTACGACTTGGGCCAGCTGCAGGCGGCGCTGCCGCAGCGCTGCGCAACCGACGCGGACTGCGCGGACGCGGTGATGGGGTCGCACTGCCAGCGGGGCGGGCTGTGTGCCGAGGCCGAAGACACGACGCCCTGTCAGCAGGGCGATCGTTCCGACGCGGACCGGCTGCTGTTTCCCGGGCGCTGCAAACCCATCGAGCCGAAAAAGTCGCAAGTCGACACTGTCAAGATTGGTGCCTTTGCTACCGACGCCATCTTGCGAGCACGCCCGGTCGTCAACGGAGAGTCGGAGGGTGGGGGTGCCCCCGAACGCCTCTTCGTCCCCGTGCGCGGTGACTCCACGCTGCATTGGATCGATCTGGCCGAAGGCAAGCTCGAGTGCGGGCAAGCAGGTAGCGGCGCGTGCGACGAACAACACCGCGCCGGCAATGATACGACCGAGAACGTTCGTGGGCTGAAGCTGAACGCTGAGCCGTTCGCGATCGATGCCGACGCGGATGGCCGAAACATCGTCGTCACGAACCAGACGACGGGCACGGCGTCCTTGTTCACGAACTCGTGGCAGGGGCCGCAGGGGCCCAAGTTGGCTTTCGCCCTGGCTTCCGACCGCATCCCGCAACGCCCGGTGGGCGTGGCGGCCGTGCCGCAGTTCTTGGCCGAGGGCGACCAGCCCACCGAAGACGCGTTCATGTTGACGTTCCGGGACTCGGCGCAGGTACGGCTGGTCCGCTTTGCTCCTGACGGCGGCCGGATCGGAAATGACGAGCGGCCGTACCTGATCGACGGCGGCGGCGTGGGCATCGACGCCAACTCGGTCGGTTCCGATTCGCGCGGCATCGCCATCGACGGCTCGGCTCGCCAATCCGCCCGGACGCGCTGCGCCGGCGACGACACCGACTGCCTCGGCGCTGCCAACCTGGTGCCGCTCGACGTCTACGTGGCCAACCGTGCCCCTTCGACGTTGCTGATCGGCCGCACGCGACCGCCGCAGGAGTACCCGTACTTCTTCGACAGCGTCGCGCTCACGGCCGGGCCCTCGCGCGTCATCGTCGGTCAGGTCACGACGCCCAGCGGGGCGGACGAGACGCGCGTTTTCGTCGCCTGCTTCGATTCGCGCCGCATCTTCGTGTACGACCCCCAGCGCTCGCGCATCGAAACCGAGATTCTCACTGGTCGAGGCCCGCACGCGCTGGTCGTCGACAAGGACCGCAAGCTGCTGTACGTCGGCCATTTTACGGATTCTTACGTCGGAGTTTACAGCTTGGATCTCGCGTCCCCCGCCACCTACGGCACCATGCTCGGCACGCTGGGCGAACCCAAGAGCCCGAGGGCTTCCAAGTGAACGGATTGGCACTGTTCGGGCGCGTTTTGGCGCTCTGCGGCTTGGTTTCGCTGTGCAACTGCTCCGAGCAGGAGGTGGTCGCCGAGCTGCGCTCGCTCTCCGGCAGTGAAGATGCGGTGTTTCTGTGCCGCGATGACGCCGGGGTGGGGCACCCGTACTCCGACTGCCCCGACCGTGACAGCGCCGACGACACCCAGGCGTCGAAGCACCTTTCGGTGTTCGCGCTGGTCTCGCAGACGGTGACCGATGAGGTCGCGGTCGTGGACGTGACCGCCGGCAGCGTCGTCGACGTCGATCCGGCTCGACCGGGTTTCGGCTTTCTGCGCGTCGGTGGCAGGCCGATTTCGATGGCGGCGACACCCGGCGGACGCGCGACTTTCGTCGCGACCGCCGACGTGGGTCGCAACGGCATCTTCGCGCTGCCCACCAATTGTTTGGACGCGCCCAAAGCGCACGAGCCCGAGCGCGACTTGACCACGTGGCCCGCCTGCCGTCTCGACGAAACGCCGGGCGAGATCAGCGTGATGCTCGAGCCGTTCGGACCGGATCCGACGGCTAGTTGCCGCGCGGACAGCTACGACGACGACGACTTGGGCGAGAACGGTTGCCAGGCCGATCTGCGCGACGAAGCGGGCGGCGAAGGCCGACGCAAGCTCGTCGTGGCCTTGCCCGACTCGGGGCAGCTGGTCGTGATCGACGCGCAGCACCTGCTGGACACGCCGGCGGGCACCTTTCCGCCCTGCGAGATCGAGGCGCGGCTGGATTTGAAGGTCGAGGTTCCGGCGGGCGTGGCCCAAACCCTGCCCATCGACCTCACCGGCAATTTGCTCGAGCCGGGGACGACTTGCAGCGAGGTGCTGGCGCCGATGGCTCCCACGCCGGGCATGCGCTCACCCCAGCCGGCGGGCTTCGCGGTGGCGGACAGCCATCTGTACATTGCCGATCAGGCGGCGCCGGTCGTGCACGTGGTCGACACGAGCAGCGTCTGCGCGATGACTGAGCTGGCTCCGCTGCTGCCCATGTCTCTGCGCGAGCCGACGCGCGTCGTTACGACGCGTCGCGTGGCCGTCAGCCCGCTCACGCCGGCGGGTCAGCGCTTCGTCTACGCGATCGATACCGAAGATCAGCCGGGGGCGAGCGTGATGGCGTTCGACGTCAGCCCTGGCGCTACGGATCGCACGCCGCTCGTGCGGAGCGGCTCGCCCGAGCTCGCGGGCGAACGGCCGGATCGCTTGGCGCTGGGTTCGTCGGCCAGGGACGTCGCCTTTGCCTACCGCGACATTCCGTATGTCGACGCCGCGACTGGCGTCGCCCAGTTTGGTACGCGCTGCGATCCCAACCCGGACCTCGATCCGGTCTCGCCAGCCGCGTTGGCGCGCTCCGGCGCGGATTTCACGAACGGAGCGCGGCCGGGCCTGTTGCGGGGCTTGTTCGGCTTCATCCTTCTCACCAATGGCTCAATCGCCGTAGTCGACGTCGATGACTTCGACGCTGACTGCCGGCGACCCATCACGACCAACCCTGACTCCGTGCCCGACTTCCGTGGCTGCGCCAACGATCAGCTGTCCGGACTGTTGACGCTTGGCGGCGTTGCCAGCGGCAAGCCGTTGACCACGAACGAAGTGAGCTGCCGCGTCGTCGAGCCGCACCGCTTTCGCGGATTGAACTTGGCCCTCAACGACACCGTCGTTGGCGTTCACGCACCCTCGCTGGGCGACCTGCCGCTGTTCACGCCCCCCACGGCGGCGGCCGCGGTCGCGTTCAGTGACCGACCCCGGTTGCTGGCGGTGCCTTTCGCCGACACGGTGGGCGGCGGCGACGTCTATGTCGGTTCGACTCGTTTCAGCACCGATCCGAAAGCCATTGACGTCATCCCGGTCGACCCGAACGACCACGACTCCGAGGAGCTTCAGACCCAGCACTCGGTCATCCTGCCGCCGCTCGAGCCGCGCTCGTACGCGCCCTCGGACACCGTCACCCTGACGTACGAGGGGGCCTACCTCGACGAGCGCACGTCGGGGATTCTCACGCTCGACACGCCGGACCCTAAGCAGGCCAAATTTGCGGACAGCTCGCTCTCGTTTTGCGGCGTGGGCGTGTACGACGTGCCGACCATGAAAGGCTACGCGCAGAGCGAGCTCGGAGTGGTCGATGAGGCGGCGGCCGATGAATTTGCGCGCGACCACGCGGACTACGTTCAGCTGACTTCTGCGCTGCTGGCCGAAGACGACCCTTACTGGCAGGTACCCGGAGCTCCCAACCGCTCCGATTGCTTGACGACCTTTGGGGCCGAAGACGCGGACTCGCTGCTTCTGACGCGCGACTTCCGCATCGTTTCGGCGTTCGCCGATCGACTGCTGATCGAGTCGCGTGTCCGCGACAGTCCGCCCGAGATGAGCTTCGTGAAGCAGTGCTTCCCGACCGCCCACAAGTACCGCCTGCGCACCGGTGACCATTGGACGCTGATCCACGGCTCGTCCGGCTTCAAGCACGACATCATTGCCAGCGGGCCCAGCAGCCAATGCGTGCGCAGCTGTGATCCACTGCGCAAGTGGAGCAAGGGGAGGGTGTTCGAGATCTCGAGCATCGCCGGCGACGACCCGAAGGACCCGCACTGCCGCAGCGTCGGCCCCGGCGAGCCGCTCGAGTTGCGCGTGGGCTGCGCCCGGGACGGCGAAGTCGCCTGCGTCTACGACCAGGGCAGCGCCGATTCGCCCGGGAGCAGCGCGGTCAAGCCTACGGATGCAGCGGCGGCTTGCGTGTTCAACGGCTTGAATGACCGCTTCGCGCTGTACCGCGGCCGCGAGGCGTCGCAGCGCGACTCGGTCTTCACGTGGCATACGACGGGCGGGTTCTCACCGCTGGTGATGAGCCTTGCTCCGCTGTCGACGGTGGTCGCGCCGCAGTCGATCCAATTCTTGCAGCAGCCAGAGCAGTTGGCGGTCGTGGACGGCGCCAGCCAAGGGCTCTCGCTGTTCAGCTTGGACAGCTTCACCGTCGTCAAGCCGTCGCCCTTCTACTGAGACGCGCATGGCGCTGGGCTCTCCGACGCCGGTCATGCTGCAGCACGCGGCGGCCAAGCGCGCGTATCCGGCCGCGATCGTGTTCTTTCGGATGGGCGACTTTTACGAGATGTTCGGCGACGACGCCGTGCTCGGCGCCAAGCTGCTCGAGCTGACACTGACGGCTCGCAATCGCGGCAAACCCGATGAAATTCCGATGGCGGGCGTCCCCCACCACGCCGCCCACGGCTACATCACGCGCTTGCTCGAGCTCGGCCAGCAGGTAGCGATCTGCGAGCAGATGGCCGACCCTTCCAAGGTGAAGGGGCTGGTGCCGCGCGAGGTAGTGCGGGTCATCACGCCCGGCTTGGTGACGGACAGCGACCAGCTGCTCGCGAACGCCAACAACTACCTATGCGCGATCGAGGTCACGGCCAATGAGGTCGGGGTCGCGCTGTACGATCTGTCCACCGGTGAGCTGCAGGCGGGTAGCCTACCGAACGTCGCACGAGTTCTGGGTGAGCTGAGCCGCGCCGCGCCGCGCGAGGTCTTGATCGGTGCGGCCGATGGCGCTGACGAAGCGCACCGCTCTGCGCTGCAAGCGGCGCAGAGCTTGCCCCGAGTGGCCGTGCGCGAAGACACACCGCTGTCGGCGGCCGAGGAGCCCGCGGCCTTGCGTGAGGTGGAGGCGGACGCGGCACCCTTGGCGCCCGAGGTGCGACGGGCCGTGGCGCGCGCGCTGCGTTTTGCCCAAGGTTGTTTGCCGCGCGGCCGGTTACCGGTGCGCCGTATTGCGCGCTTCGAGCCGTCGAGCACCTTGTTGATCGAGCGAGTCGCGCAGCTGCACTTGGAGCTGACCGAGCCGGTGTCGGGCAACAAGCAGGCGACGCTCTTGGGCACCATCGACGCGACGTGCTCACCCGGAGGCGCGCGCCTTTTGCGTCGGCGCCTGCTGGCGCCGCTGACCGACGTCGCGCGTATTCGGCGCCGTCACGATCAAGTCGAGCTGTTCGTCGTCCACGCGCGCTTGCGCGAAGCCCTCCGCGCCGCTTTGTCCGACTTGGGCGATCTCGAGCGGCTCAGCGTGCGGGCGGCGCTGGGCGAAGCGACCCCGCGTGATCTAGGCGGTCTACGCGACGGGCTCGCGGCGGCGGGCCGTGCGGTTGCGGTCCTGAACGACGTCAAGGACGCCGAGCTGCGCGAGGTGTTGGGGCTCGAGGGCGCCGCCATCGATACCTTGCCGGAGCTCGCCCAAGAGCTGGCCGGCGCCCTGCTCGAAAGGCCCTCGCCGTTGGCGAAACAGGGCGAAATCTTTCGAGCCGAATTCGACGCCGAGCTGGCGGAGCTGGACGGCCTTCGCATCACCGGTACCGAGCACATGGTCGCGCTGGAAGGCCGGCTGCGCGAGTCGACCGGCATCGCCAACCTGCGCATCCGTTATACGCGCGTTTTTGGCTGGTACATCGAGGTCAGTCGCGGAAAATCCGGCAGCGTACCACCAGAATTTCGGCGCAAGCAGACGGTGGCCAGCGGTGAGCGTTACACGCTGCCCGAAGTCGACGACCTGGCCGACAAGATCAGCCACGCCGAGGAGCGTCACCGCGAACGCGAGCTGATGCTCCTGCGAGAGCTGATCGAGCGCGCCGGTAAGGCGGCGCCGCGCGTCGCGCTTTTGGCGGAGCGGGTATCGGGCTGGGACGTGGCCGCGGCGCTGGCGGAAACGGCGCACCGCCACGACTACGTGCGACCGAAGGTCGACGACTCGGACGTGTTGTCGCTACGCGACGCTCGGCATCCGGTGGTGGAGCGCTTGTCGGCCCGCGGCAAGTTCGTGCCCAATGACGTCGAGCTGGATCTGTCGGGCGAACGCCTGTGGCTGGTGACAGGCCCCAACATGGCGGGCAAGAGCACGCTGCTGCGGCAGGTGGCGCTGTGCGCGATCTTGGCGCAAATGGGCAGCTTCGTGCCGGCGCGCTCGGCGCGTATGGGTGTCGTCGATCGCGTGCTGTCACGCGTGGGCGCGAGCGACAACCTTTCCGCGGGTGAAAGCACGTTCATGGTGGAAATGCGCGAAACCGCCGAAATTCTGCGGTCCGCCACGCGCCGCTCGCTGGTGATATTGGACGAGATCGGCCGCGGCACGAGCACCTTCGACGGCCTGTCGATAGCTTGGGCCGTCGCTGAATACTTGGACGAGGTCGTGGGTTGCCGCGCGCTGTTCGCCACGCACTATCACGAGCTCGTCAGCCTGGCCGAGCAGAGCGCGCACGTCGGCAGCTACAGCGTGAGCGCGCGCGAGCAGAACGACGACGTGGTCTTCTTGCACCGCTTGGTCCCCGGCGCCGCCAATCGTAGCTATGGCGTGGCGGTCGCCAAATTGGCGGGGCTACCCGAGCCCGTGTTGGCGCGTGCGCGTGCCTTGCTCGTGCTGTTGGAGCGAAAAGACGATGGCGGCACCGAGCGGCGCATCAAGGCCGGCAAGGCCCCCCAGCTCTCGCTGTTCGGCGAGCGCTCGGCCGAAAGTCGTAGCCAAATCGAGCTGGTCGAGACCCTGCGCGCGCTCGATCTCGATCGCCTGACGGGGCTGGAGGCGCTCAGCTTGCTCCAGCGCTTGAAGTCCAAGCTGTAGCTCGCGCCGCCCGAGTGGCTCAGCGCGCGGCGATCCAGAGCCGGCCGCCGAGCTTGGTGGTGCTGCCGACGCGCGCGCTATTCTGCGGCAACCAGCCGAGCTCGGAGCGGGTGAGCTTTTCCAACGGCCGTACGCGGACGCGTAGATCCGGATTGGCGCGATTCACGACGCCGCCCAAGTTGTTGGTGACCTCGTTCATGCCGTCCAAGACGTCCGCACTCGGCTCGGACTTTGCCTGCTCCTCGATGGCGGTTAATGGAAAGCCCAGCAGCCGTCCCCCCAGCTCTACGCCGCCGCGCAGGTCGAACAAGATGGCGCCGACTTCGCGGTCGGCGCTGTCGACGATGCGCGACACGTAGAAAGCGTCCAGGTCCTGCGGCAAGTTACCCTTCTCGGGGCGAACCTCCGGGTCGGCGCCCAGCAGTTGCTTCAGGCAGGTCGCGACGTCGAGGGCGGAGGGCATCAGCAAAGCTGGCTTTGCGGCGGGTGCGGACGCCGCGACCTCGACGGGTGGCGGCGGCGCGACGGCCGCTTGCGTGCGCGCCTCGCCCAGCGGTTCGCCCGGCATGGGCCGCGCGTTCTTGACCGGCGGCGGGGGCGGCGCCGCGTCGTCGTGGGGATGCAGGCTGCGCGCGCGCGCCGCCGGACGTAGGGAAGTGCCGGGCGGCTCACGCCGCGAGGGACCGCGCGGCGCGCCGCGATTGTGATCGGCGGAGCCCGTTTGCAGCCAACGTCGTTCGAGGGCCGCTAGTCGTCCGCGCATGGCTTCGTGGAGCGCACGCATCGTAGTCAGCTCGACGCGCAGCTCGCCAATCAGAGCCACGAGGTCCGCGTTGCTGGAGACGCGCGCCTCTTGCACTTCTTCTTGGAGTTGAACCCAGTGCTCGCCTTCCAGCTCGAACGCGCGATCGGTGCCGTCGTCGTCACCGACGAGCAGATCGAGCGCTTGGCGCACCAACGAGGGCGCGCAGCGCTCTTTGAGGTGACGAACGACGCTGTCGGTGCCGTTCACGCGGCGCCGCTCGGGTCGCAGCACGTGCTGATCGACCGCGACCAATTTGGTGACCTCGAGCGTCCAATGCCCGCGCTTCCTGAGTAGTCGCAGCGGCTCGTTCAGTTGGTTCATCGCGCTATGCGCACCACAACGGCAGGCGAGCGTGCAGCCTTTAAGCGCTTCTCGAATCCTGGACACGATTCCGGAAAGACGGACGCCGCGAACGCGAACGGCCCATGTTTTGCCGGCTTTCGGCGTTGGTTCGCGGGTTGCATTGCAGCCCTGAGGAGCGCGGCCACGTCGCGCGCGCTCCAACATGACCAAGCCGCATCCCTCCTCTTTCATGAACCAACTGCTGAGTGCCGTGACGCAGCTGAGCTCGCGCCTGCCGAGCTTTCCGTGTCGGGTACTTGCCTACCGGGAATCGGTTCCGAGCGGCCTGTGCGGCAGCTACGTGAGCCTCTCCGGCGAAAAGACGGAGCACATCGTCGGCTTACTCTCCCATCCGCTCGGGTGGGAGACGCTCAGTCGCTCGCTCGACAACGATCTGCCCCTCGCGGAGTCGCGTGGGCTGGTCGAAGGCGCGTGCGAGATGGGCAAGATCGTCGCCGACGCGTTCCGCAGCCGGCTGACGGACGGCGCCGTTTCGGTGGTCGGCTTACCGCTGTTCGCAGAAGGAATGGTGAGCAGCGCGCGGCGCATCGAGCTGTCGGCAGCGGACGTCGCCCTCGGCAGCAGCCTGGTCTTGCTCGTGCTTTTCAGCCGGTCGGAAACCCGCCCGGTCTCGCGAAACTCCGGCTTTCCGAGCCATGGAGGAGCCTTGTGATGATTGCCTGGGGAAAAAAGCAACGCATGCGTACTCTGCACTATTCGGCTATTTTTACGCTCATTGCCTGCGGTCTCAGCTCGGTCGCGCAAGCCGCGCCCGCCGCCAAGCCAGCGCCTAGCACCGCCTCGGCGGCGGGCGCGGCCGCCAAGCCCGGGGCCAAGCCAGAAGTCGCCGCCGCCAAGCCGGTCACTGCCGCCGCCAAGCCGGTCACTGCCGGCGCCAAGCCCGCCCCGGCGCCCGCGAAACCCGCGGCTGCTCCCGCCATCAAGCCCGCCGCGGCGCCCGCTACACCTGCGGCGGCGGCTACGCCCAGCGCCAAGCCCAAGCCGGCGCCGGTCCACGTCGCGGCCCCGGCGCCGCGAGCCGCCGAGCCCGTCGTCAGCAAGGACGAAGTCGTGGCGCTGCGCGCGGAAGTGACGGCGCTGCGTGAGGAGTTGAATCACGCCGTCGGGGCGCCACCGGCGGCGCCCAGCGGCGTACGCCAGCAGCTCGAAAGCGAGCTTGCCGACGAACAGAAGAAGCTCGCCGCCATTCAAGCCGCCGTCGACGGTGGGCTCGATCGCGCTGCGGTTGCGGACTCGATCACGAGCGCTGAAGCTCACGTCTCGGAGCTGCAGGCCAACCTAGCCCAGCTGCCCGCAATCGAGGTTCCCGCGCAACGTTCGCTCTACGAGGTCTCGACCGAGCTCGATCGACTGCACGCTGCCTCCGTGGCGCCAGCGCCGTCCAGCGAGCCGCAGGCGGCCAGCGTGGTTGCCGCGTCGACGCCGCCCAAGCCGCTGCTCGACGACAAGCCTCCAGCCGGCGGCGACATGATGGAAAATATGGGGCTCTTGCCGCTTGAATTTACGGCTTTTGGCGACTTTTACTATCGCTTCGAGCGCCCCGGCGACGACGACTTTCACGTCGGCGCGGTCGAGCTCGACGCCTCGCTGAAGCTCACGCCGTACGTCAACGTGTCGACCGCGATTGTCTTCGACGGTGCCGAGGATACGTTTGGCCTCGGGGCGTTCGTCATCGATTGCGGTGTCGCGGGCGACGGCGACGGTTATGTTTTGCAGAGCAAGCACCTGGTCAAGTCGGGAGTGGCGTTTGGTCGTTTCGACGTGCCGTTCGGCATCGCCTATTTGGAGTACCCGTCGGTCGAAAATCGCTTGGTGACGTTACCGCAAGCGGTGCAGCTCACGCACGGCGCGTGGAACGACGTCGGCGCCCAGGGCTACGCGGTCGGTCCGCATTGGACCGCCGTCGCCTACGTCGTCAACGGACCAGAGCACCCGGTCAGCGCCGACGCCGTCGAGCCCTCACGCACGGCGGCCGGCGCGCGACTGAGCGCCAAGGTCGACGAGCTGATCGAGGTGGGCGGCTCGGGAGCCATGGATTTCGCCGCCGCCGGTCCGGTCATGGCGTTCGCGGGCGGCGACATCCAAACCACGCTCGGCCCGCTCGATTTGCGCGGCGAATACCTACTCAAGCACGTCAAGACTCCGGGCGTCGCCGAGCTCACGCACGGCGTCTATGGCCAAGCCCTGTTGAAGGTCGACCCCGCTTTCTTGGTGGCTCGCTACGACACCGTGCTCGAAGGCGCCGACACCTTCGATCGTCGTGTCGCCGGTGGCGCGGGAATCGAGATCTTTCCGCAGGGCGAGGTGCGCGCGGTCTACGAGCACAGCTTCGACAGCGACCTTCGCACCGTGACGCTGCAGCTCGTGGGCGGCAGCAGCTTCCAGCCGACGGGTCTGCGTCGCTGAGTCCAGCCATTGGACTCGAGGACTACATGCACCCACTCACGGAATCCCGAATCTCGGAAAGGCGAGTCCAGGCGTCCGGACCGAGCCACGCGCCGAGAACCCGCCCACCCACGATTTTAGCCAGAAAGTCGGTCCAGATGACGATGGACCGGCGATTGCAATCTTGCAACCCAGCGTTTCAAAAACAAGAAGGCCGCTCATGAAGTCCATCACTCTCCTCCAGAAGCTCCTGTTCCTTTGTGGCTTCGCGATCCTGACGACTGCCTTCTTGGGGTGGTCGTCCGTGCGCAACCTGAATGGCGTCTCCGACGCCGCCAGTCGCATCACGCAAATGGGCTCGGCCCAGCGGGCCCAAATGGACGCGGACATGATGCACGACGGTATCCGCGCCGACGTGCTCTTGATCAACTTGGCGGTGGCCAAGGAAGACGTCGAGCTGCGGAAAGAGGGCATCGACGGCCTCAACGAGCACACCGCTCGCTTCCGAGAGAGCATGAAGACCGCCGCTGGCGATCCCGACGCCGGCATCCAACGCGCCGTCCACGACGTGATGCCGACCGTCGAACAGTACCTGCAGGCCGCCAACGCCTTCGGCAGCGTGCGCCCCGGTGACGAGCTCCCGCCTCTGGCCGACTTCCTCAAGCAGTTCTCGACGCTCGAAGCGGGCATGGAAAAATTCGGAGACGTGATCGCCGCGACCGCCAAATCGGTCGACGAAGAGGCGCAGGCTCAAGAAGCGGCCGCCACTCGTCACGTCATCTGGATTTCGCTCATCGGAAGCACCATGCTCCTCGCGTTGGGCGTCTTGGTCGTGCGCGCGATCCGCCGGCCTCTGAACGTGATCGCGACGGTGGCCCGCAGTATCTCGCGCGGTGACCTGTCGCAAAAGCTGGAGCGCGAAACGGACGACGAGGTCGGTGACGTCGCGCTCGCGCTGAGCGAGATGAAGACGAGCCTGGAACGGCTGGTGCGCTCGGAGCAGACGGTGATCGAGGCAGCTCGCCAGGGTCGCTTGTCCGAGCGTGGCTCGGCGGAGGGGCTGCAAGGCGTGTTCACGGAGCTGGTCACGGGCATGAACGAGCTGCTCGCCACCGCCAACGCCCCCATCCAAGAGGCCAAAGAAGTGCTGTCGCGCGCCGAGAATCGCGACCTCACGGCCCGCATGCGCGGCAACTACGCCGGCGATTTCGACCTGATCAAGACCGCCACCAACAACGCGCTCGAGACGCTCGAGCGCACGCTCAGTGAAGTGCAATCGGTCGCCGATCAGGTCGCGGCCGCGGCCGGGCAAATCACGGGCGCTTCTTCGCAGATGGCGCGCGGTGCCTCGTCGCAAGCGGCGTCGATCGAAGAGGTGCTGAGCACGCTCGAAGAGATCACGTCGATGAGCAAGCAGAACGCCTCCAACGCGCAGGAGTCGCGCAGCCACGCTCAGGGCGCGACCACCATGGCCGACCAAGGCTCGGCCAGTATGGGCCGATTGTCGAGCGCGGTAGAGAGCATCAAAGGCGCTGCCGATGAGACCGCCAAGATCATCAAGACCATCGATGAAATTGCGTTCCAAACCAACCTGCTGGCCCTGAACGCGGCCGTCGAAGCCGCGCGCGCCGGCGACGCGGGCCGCGGCTTCGCGGTGGTAGCCGAGGAGGTCCGCTCGCTGGCCATGCGCAGCGCGGAAGCGGCCAAAAACACGACTCAGGTCATCGAACGCTCGCTCAAAAAGGCCGAAGAAGGCGTGATCATCAACAAAGAAGCGAGCGTCGCCTTCGAAGCCATCGGCAAGCAGGTCAAGAAGGTGGTCGAGGTGATCTCCGAGATTGCCGAGTCTTCCCAGCAGCAGCACGACAGCGTGGCGCGCATCAACAAGGGCGTCGATACGGTGTCGCGCGAAACGCAGCAGAGCGCGGCCGCGACGGAAGAGACGGCCAGCGCCGCCGAAGAGCTGGCCGCGCAAGCCGAGAACATGCGCACGCTGACGGCCCAGTTCCGCCTCGGTCAGGCCCCGCCCGTAGCCTACGCGGCGAAGCCGGCGGCGCGTCGGGCGGGAGCACGGCCCGCCGCCGTGCGTCCGCCGTCGTTGCCCAAGGCGCGTCCGGCCAGCAACGGCAACGGCTACGCCAACGGCAACGGTAGCGGTCGCGACCTCATTCCGTTCGATGACGACGACAACGCCGTGATTGGCACGTTCTGAACCAAGTCAGGGGACGCATCGCACCATGAACAAGAAAGCCAGCCCCGCGCCGCTCGAGCTCGGTGAGATAGCCGTCCAGTTGATGCAAGCGCAAGCTAGCGAGACGGACGCGCTGACGGAGCTCCGCGATGCCCTCGGTCATTGCGTGGACGGCGAGGCGGGAAGCGCCAGCTCGCCGTCGGTGAAGAGGCTCGTTTCGGCGGCCAAAGCGAAGCTGGACGGCTTGCTGTCGGGTGAAGCGGCGGACGCGGAGCAGGCGCTGGCGGCGGCGGTGCGCTTGGCGTGCCTGGCGACCTCGCCCGAAGAGCCCAAGGCGGGCGAAGGCGACCTGGAGTGGGAAGCGGCGGCGCCATCACCGACGAGCGTCGCGCCCTCGCTGGCACCGGGCAAGCCGACGCTCGTGCCGCCGGATCCGGATCTGGAGCTCATTGGCGAGTTCTTGACGGAAGCGAACGAGCACGTCGTCAACGCCGAAGCTGCGCTGTTGACGCTCGAACAGCAACCCGACGATGCCGCCGCCGTCAACACGGTCTTCAGAGCCTTCCACACCGTCAAGGGTGTTTCGTCGATGCTCGGGATGACGGCGCTGGCCGAGCTCGCGCACCACGCCGAGTCGTTGCTGGCACGCATTCGCGACGGTGAGGTGCGCTGCACCGGCGTGTACGCAAACTTGTGTCTGCGCGGCATCGACTTACTGAAAGCGACGCTCGACGCCGTTCAGGCGCAGCTCAAGGGTCAAGACGCCAAGCTCCCCGCCGGGTACGCCGAGTTAGTGCACGCGCTGCAAAATCCCGAAGCGGAAGCGGTGGCCCGCGAAAGGGAGGCCGCGCCCGCCGCAGCGCCGCCGCCCGCCGCAGCGCCGCCGCCCGCCGTCGCGCCGCCGCCCGCCGTCGCGCCGCTGCCCGAGCCCGGGCCCGTCCGCGCCGTCCTTTCCGCCGCAGCCGCCCCGCTCGCGGTCGGGCCCGCGGCCGCCGCTTCTGGTCCCGTTCCGGTTGCGGCCCTGGCCGCGGCTCCACCCTCCATCGAGGGCGAGGCGCCGGCACGCGCCGCCACCTCCAGCGCCGCGAGCCAGGGCGACGAAACCTCCGTCCGCGTCCGCACCGACAGACTCGACCGCTTGATCGACATGGTCGGGGAGCTCGTGATCGCCCATTCCATGCTCGCCGCCGATCCGCGCAACGACGTTTCGCGCGATCCCGAGCTGTCACGCAAGGTCGGCCACGCGGGAAAGATCGTCCGTGAGCTGCAGGACATGTCGATGTCGCTGCGCATGGTCCCGCTCCGCCCGACCTTCCAAAAGCTGACCCGCATCGTGCGCGACGTCGCCAAGAAGAGCGACAAATTGATTCAATTCGTCAGCACCGGCGACGATACCGAAATCGACCGCAACATGGTCGACGTGATCGCCGAACCGCTGATTCACATGGTGCGCAACGCCGCCGACCACGGCGTCGAGTCGACGGCGGCCCGCGTCGCCGCCGGAAAGTCCCCGACCGGTACGGTGCGGCTCGCCGCGTACCACTCGGGCGGTAGCGTCGTCATCGACCTGAGCGACGACGGCGGCGGGCTCGATCGCGACCGCATCTTGGCCAAGGCCACCCAAAAGGGCCTGGTTGATCCGAACAAGAGCCTGTCCGAGAGCGAGATCTACCAGCTGATCTTCTTGCCTGGCTTCTCCACGACCGAGAACGTGACCGATATCTCCGGCCGCGGCGTGGGCATGGATGTCGTGCGCCGGAACATCGAGCAGCTCAAGGGGCGGATCGAGATCACCTCGGAGCGCGGCAAAGGCACCGTGTTCTCGATTCGGCTTCCGCTCACGTTGGCCATTACCGACGGCATGATCGTGCGCGTCGGCAGCGAGCGCTACATCATCCCCACCGTCAACATTGCCGTGAATTTCCGCCCGGACGCGAGCCAGGTCTCGACGGTGGCGGGGCGGGGGGAGCTGATCTTACTGCGCGGTGAGCTGATTCCGCTGTTCCGCCTGCACCAGTTGTTCAAAGTGAGCGGCGCCGTCACGGAGGTGACGCGCGGCTTGGTCGTGGTGCTGCGCGACGGCGTCGGCTCGTGTGGTCTGCTCGTCGACGAGCTGCTCGGCCAACAACAAGTCGTCGCCAAGTCGCTCGGCGCGGGCGTCGGCAAGGTGGCCGCCGTCTCGGGCGGAGCCATTTTGGGCGACGGCCGCGTCGGGTTGATCCTGGACCCCGGCAGCTTGGTCACGCTCGCCAAAGAATCACGCGCTGGTCGCCCCCAACCCGAAGCCGTTCGCCACGGCGTTTCGCCCGAACCCTCCCCGATGGTGCAAGCATGAGCTCACAACTTTCGACCTTGGAACCTGGCGCCGCTCTGAGCGGCAAATACCTTACTTTTTTCCTCGGCGCGGAGGAGTACGGCATCGCCATCCTCAAGGTGCGCGAAATCATCGGCATCGTGCCGGTGACGCCCGTGCCGGGCACGCCTTCGTTCATGCAGGGCGTGATCAATCTTCGAGGCAAGATCATCCCCGTCATCGATCTTCGGGCCAAGTTCGGCATGCCCACCCAGGCCGCCAGTCGCGAGACGTGCATCATCGTCGTGCGACGGCTGGACCTGGAGCTGGGGATCGTGGTGGACGCGGTGTCGGAGGTGCGCAACGTCGCCGCCGCCGAGACCGACGCCATGCTCGACCTGGGCGGAGAAATCTCGGCCGAATATTTCTTGGGTATCTCGAAGGCCGACGGCAAGGTCCGGCTGTTGCTCGACATCGATCGCATCCTCTCGACCGAGGATGTCCTCCAGCTGGCCAAGCGTTGAGCACGATGAGCGCCAGCCCCCACCTGTCCGCGGCTTCGTTTTCCGCCATCCGTGAGCTGATCTTCGCGGTGGCGGGCATCGCCATGACGGAAGAGAAAGAGGAGTTGGTCAAAGCGCGCCTGGCCAAGCGACTGCGCGAGCTCAAGATTACCGGCTACGAAGAATACCTGAATCGCATTCAGACCGATCGCGTCGAGCTGTCGAACATGGTGGACGTCTTGACCACCAACAAGACCGGCTTTTTTCGCGAACAGCAGCACTTCGACTACTTGGTCGAGGAAGTCTTTCCGACTTGGAAAGCCACGTGCGCTCCGCGCCGCATTTGGAGCGCCGGCTGCTCGAGCGGTGAGGAGCCTTACACGCTCGGCATGTTGTTGCGTGAGCACCTACCGCAGCTCGACGTCCGCATTCTCGCGACGGACCTTTCCACTCGGGTGCTGGCTCGCGCCAAGGCCGCGCGCTACGCGGCTGCCACCGTCGAAGACATTCCGCAACGGTTGCGCACTCGGTACCTGCAACGCGTCGTCGAAGCCGGGCAGGTCAGCTACGCCATCAGCCCCGAGGTCACGGCGCTGGTGTCGTTTGCGAGGCTCAACTTGATGGGCGATTGGCCGATGCGGGGCCAATTCGATCTGATTTTGTGCCGCAACGTGATGATCTATTTCAACGACGACACCCGCACCACGCTCGGGCGGCGCTTCGCCGAGCAGCTCGCGCCCGACGGCGCGCTGATGATCGGTCACGCCGAAAGCATGGCGTCACTCGATCAGCCGTTGCAGTTGATTCGCCCCGCCATCTACGCGCACTGAGCTCCTCGATATGGCAACCGCAACCGCAGAGAACCTACTCGCACGCCTCGAGGGGCCCCGCACGCGGCGCGTCGTGGGCATCGCCGACATGGTGGTCTCGGCCGAGCCCCATGACTTGATCGTGACGTATGCGCTGGGCAGCTGCCTGGGGGTGTGCGTGTTCGATCCCGTCGCGCGGGTCGCCGGCATGCTGCACTTGATGTTGCCGCAGGGGTCGATGTCGCCGGAGAAGGCCGCGCAAAACCCGCTCATGTTCGCCGATACCGGCATCCCCAAGCTGTTTCTCGCCAGCTACGCGCTGGGCGCCAAAAAAGAGCGAATGCTGGTGGTGGTGGCGGGCGGCGCGAGCTTCACCATCAACGAAGACGCGGACCTTGCCATCGGCCAGCGCAACGTAGCCATGCTGCGCAAGGTGCTGTGGAAGAACGGGGTCATGCTCAAGAAGCACGAGCTGGGCGGCACGGAGCCGCGTAACATGCATCTGGACGTTGGCAGTGGCGAGGTCTCGGTCGCGTTCGGTGGAGAAACTCGCATCTTGTTGGAAGGGAGCGCGACGTGAGCCTGAACGTACTCGTCGTAGACGACAGCCCGGTCATGCGTAAGATGGTGATTCGCGTCTTGGGCATGAGCGGCTTGCCAATCGAAAGTGTCCACGAAGCCTGCCAAGGGCGCGAAGCCCTCGACGTGCTCGCGCGCGAAAGCGCCATCAATTTGGGGCTATTCGACGTGAATATGCCGATTCTCAACGGCGAAGACCTGGTGATACACATCCGCGCCGAGCCAAAGACGGCCGCGCTGCCGGTGGTCATGGTCTCTACGGAAGGCAGCGTCGAGCGCATCGAACGCCTGAAGCGCTTGGGCGCGGCCTTCATTCGCAAGCCCTTTGGTCCCGAGGCCCTGCTCGACGCCATCATCTGTGCAACGGGAGGATGAGATGAACGACGAATGGAGGGTGGCGCTGAGCCGGGCCGTCCGAGACGTGTTCGAGAATTTGTGCTTCATGTTGCCGACGCCGACGAGCGCCTCCGTTCCTCCCAATCCGGACAGCTTGTCGCGCGTGGTCTTGGCCGTGGACTTCACGGGGGCAGGTCGCGGCTCGCTGCACCTGACGTTGCCTGACTCGATGATCGCGGGCGTGGCTTCGTCGATGCTGGGCGAAGATGGCCCGCTCGAGCTGAGCGAGCAGTACGACGCGGTGTGCGAGCTGGCCAACATCGTCTGCGGCAACGTGTTGCCGCTGATCGCCGGTGAACGCGCCGTGTTCGATTTGGCGTCCCCGCGCGTGATCGCGACCATGGATGCAGATTTGGGTGACCTTTTCGACGCGTCGGCTCGGGTTTTGATGGACGAAGGCTTGGTCTGCGCCGCCATTTCGCTGGAGCTAGCGGGCGCGCAGGGGGCGGCGTGATTCGAGTCCTCGTCGTCGACGACTCCGCGGTCGTGCGCCGGGTGCTTTCGGACGCGTTGACCGCGGCCGCCGGAATCGAGGTCGTGGGGACCGCCGTCGACCCGTACGCGGCGCGCGAGAAGATCGCGGCGTTACGGCCCGACGTCTTGACGCTCGACATCGAAATGCCACGCATGGACGGATTGACGTTCTTGGAAAAGCTGATGGCGGCCCACCCGATGCCGGTCGTGGTCGTGAGCTCGCTCACGCCCGTCAGCAGTCCGATGGCGTTCCGTGCCCTCGAGCTGGGGGCGGTCGGGGTGGTATGCAAGCCCGGCTCCCAGTTTTCGATTCCGGACGTGGCGCGTGACATCGTGCACCAGGTCCGGGCCGCGTTCCTGGCCAAGGTGCGACCGCAGGCACCGCGCTCGGCGCGGCCGGCGCCGATCAAAGCGAGCGAGCACACCTTCGTCACGACCCGGAAAATTCTCGCCATCGGGGCGTCGACGGGGGGACCGCGGGCGATCGAAGACGTGCTGACGGCGCTGCCGCCGGCGGGGCCGGGCACGATCATCGTGCAGCACATGCCGCCGCAGTTCACGGCCGAATTTGCCAAGCGTTTGAATGGTCTGTGTGCCATGCGTGTCGCGGAAGCGACCGACGGCGAAGAGGTGTTGGCGGGAAAAGCACTGATCGCGCCCGGCGGGCGCCACATGTTCTTGCAGCGGGTGGGCGCGACCTACGTGGTGCGGTTGAAGGATATGCCGGCCGTGAACCATCATCGGCCCAGCGTCGACGTCATGATGCATTCGGTGGCGAAAGCGGCGGGCGCCAACGCCGTCGGCGTGATTCTCACCGGTATGGGCAACGACGGCGCCAAGGGGTTGCTAGCCATGCGCAGCGCGGGCGCGCACACCATCGCTCAAGACGAGGAGACATCGATCGTGTATGGCATGCCGAAAGAGGCGGCCGCCAACGGCGGTGCGAGCCAAATTCTGCCGCTCGCCGAGATCGCCAAGGCCGCCGTCGCCGCCGTCGCCAACTGACGTCGAGCACTGCCGTCGCGCGCCGTCTCGCTATCGCGCGGCGTTAACCGCCAGCCGCTCGCAGACCGTATTTCTTGAGCTTGGCGTACAAAGAGCTGCGCGATAGCGCCAAGATACGCGCGGCGTCGTCGACCTTGCCGCCGGCTTTACCGAGCACGGCCACGATGTGACGGCGCTCGGCGTCGTCGAGCGTTTGCGGCTCGTCACCGCTCGTGCCGTTGTGGCCGTTCGCCCGTGAATCGGGCTCCAGGCTGCGATCGAAGCGCAGCGCGCAGCGGTCCAACACGTTGCCCTTGCAGAACAGCAACGCTCGCTCCAGGACGTTGCGCAGCTCGCGCACGTTGCCCGGCCAACGGTAGTGCTCGAGCATCTGCGCGGCATCTTCGTCGAGCTCGGGGGCGGCGCGACCGCGGCGCCGGCATAGCTCGTTCAACACCGTCTGCGTCACGGCGCGAATGTCTTCGCGTCGGTCTCGCAGCGGTGGGATCTCGAGCGTGAGCGTGTTGATGCGGAACAGCAGATCTTCGCGAAAGCGATCTTCCTTGACCATGCCCGACAGGTTACGGTGCGTAGCGGCCAATAGTCGCACGTCGCTGGCACGCGCCGTCAGCTCGCCCACGCGCCGAAACGTACCCTCCTCGAGGGCCTTCAAGAGCTTGGGTTGCACGGCTAGATCCAAGTCGCCCAGCTCGTCCAAAAATAGCGTGCCCTTGTGGGCGACCTCGATCAATCCCGGCTTGGTGTTCACGGCACCGGTAAAGGCCCCGCGCTGATGGCCAAATAGCTCGGATTCGGCGAGCTCACGCGACAGCCCGGCACAATTGAGGTCTACGAACGGCTCCCCGCGGCGGCCGCTGTTCTCGTGAATCCAGCGTGCCAGTACGCCCTTGCCGCTGCCAGTTTCGCCCAAAATCAACACCGGCACGTCCGAGTCGACGGCGGCTTGGGCCATCTCTTCGAGTCGCTGCACGGCCACGCTCTTGCCCAAGAACGGCGTCGGCGGCGCGCTCGCAACCGCGGCCGTGAAGGCGCGCTGGCGGCGATCGCGTTGCTGCTCGAGGGTACGCCGCACCAAAATTTCGAGCGATTCGAGATCGACGGGCTTGGTCAAAAAATGTTCGGCGCCGGACTTGATGGCTTGCACCGCCAGGTCGATGGTACCGAGGCCGGTGAGCACGATCACGGCCTCGTGACTCTCGCGCTCGCGCGTGCTGCTGAGCAAATCGAACGCAGTGCCGTCGGGCAGGTGGTAGTCGACGATCGTGAGGTCCGGCGGCTCTTTGGCCTGCAGCTGGCGGGCGTCGGCCAGATTGGCGGCCTCGCGCACCCCGAAACCGCAGCGCCGCAGGTAGAGCGCGAGAACGTTCCGCATCTGAACGTCGTCGTCTACCAGCAATACCTTATCCAACTGATTCGCTCCTACGCAGCCCAGGCGTCCCTTGGCGCCCAGTCGACCAAGTCTCTCACCCCATACGCCCCAACCCTGCTGAAATGAAGGCCAACGGCGCAGTCGACACTCGGCAAAATGCAGGCTGCAATTGCAAAACCGGGCCTTAAGTGCTGGACAAAATTGCCCGTTTGCGCGGGGACATGACCCCGGTTGTTCAGTCCATTTGCCTCGATGCGCTCACCGAGTCGACGGGTGAGCTTACTGCCACCGTGCTCGGCGGCTGGTCATTCCAAGCGCTCGGCGAAGCCATTGAGTTTGGCGCGGGCCACGGCGCCTACCTCGGGCTCGTGGCTCAAGACGAGCCGGTCCAGGTCGGCATCGTGGTCGACGGCGGCGGCTGCCAATTGCTCTCGAAGTCGTTGCTGGGCATGGAGCCCAGCGACGAGGACCTGCCTCCGGCAGACGTGAGCGACGCCATGTGCGAGATCGTCAATATCATTGCGGGCGGGCTCAAGCGGCGCGTCAGCGACCGCATGGCGATCACGATGGGTCTGCCCATCTTCGTCTCGGGACACCCTTTGCCCAACCAACAGCAAGCCGTTTTGGCGCGAACGCTCAAGCTGGGCGACGTGTCTGTGTGCGTCCTTTTGCTGACACAAAAACCGAATTCGATGCCGGCTTCGCGTAGCGGCGTCGCGATGCAAACCGCGGGTCAAAAGCCCGCCAAGGAACACAGCGCATGAGCAAGACGATCCTGGTGGTAGACGACAGCAAGGCCATGCGGCTGATCGTACGGCGCACCCTGCGCCAAGCCGGCTTTGGCGACTTCGAGGTGCAGGAAGCCGCCAACGGGTTGGAGGCGCTCGAACGCATCGGGCAAGCGCCCCCAGCCCTGGTCATCTCCGATTGGAATATGCCGGAGATGAACGGCATCGAGCTGCTGCGCGAGCTGAACGCCCGGAAGGTGTCGGTCCGCTTCGGCTTCGTGACCACCGAAGGCACTCCCGACATGCGCGCCATGGCCGATGAAGCGGGGGCATTGTTCCTGATTGCCAAGCCGTTTACGCCCGAGCAGTTCGAGTCGGCGCTACGCCCGCTACTGTCGTAGCCAGCCGCCGTGCGCGTGGAGTACGCTGCCCAATCCATGTTCCCGTCCGAGAGGGTTAAGCTGGCGGTCGGCGCGGACGACTCGCTGGAGCAGCTGCGGTCGATCTTCGACCACTTGGCTGACGGCGTTTTCCTGGTCAAGGTACGGCCCGGTCCCGTCTTCGTTTTCGAGGCGTTCAATCGCCAAACCGCGGAGTGGGTTGGTCAAACGAGCGAGCAGGTGCGCGGGCGCACTCTGGCCGAGGTCGTACCTGCGTCGGAGGCGGCGCGCCTCGAGCTCATCTATCGCGCCTGCGTCGAGAGCGGCAAGACGCAGCGCTACGAAGAGGTGCCGGTGGCGTTGCAGCCGGACATGGTCTTTCAGACCACGCTGATTCCGGTCTGCGACGAGCAAGGTACCGTGCAGCGTATCGTCGGCGTGTCACGCGACGTGTCCGAGCAGAAGCGTGCGGCGCGCGCCCTCTTGGAGTCGCAAGAAATGTTCGCCAAGGCGTTCCGGCACGGCCCCTACGCCATGCTGATCGTGCGCTTGTCCGACGGACTCTATGTCGACGTCAACGCGGCTTTCGAACAGCTGCTCGAGTGCGAGCGGGAGCAGGTCGTGGGCAATCGCTCCGCGTCGCTCGCGGTTTGGCGTCACGCCGACGACCGTCGCCGCCTGATCGAAATGGTGCGCGAAGCCCGCGGCGTGCGCGATTTTGCCGCCAAATGGCTGTCGTTCAAGGGCCACGAACGCGACGTGCTGCTGTCTGGTGACCAAGTCGTGCTCGGCGGCGAGCCGCACCTGGTCGGCACCGTGCGCGACGTGACCAAGACGCTCGCGACCGAGCGCACCAAGGCCGAGCTGGAAGCCCAACTACGCCAAGCCCAGAAGCTGGAAGCGCTCGGTACGCTGGCGGGCGGCATCGCGCACGATTTCAACAACATTTTGGGCGCGATGGTCGCCTTCATCGACCTGATTCGCATCGACGTGAACGACCGCATATCGGTCCTCGAGCACGTGGCGGAGCTGAAGAGCGCCTCGCATCGCGCGCGCGACCTCGTGCAGCAGATCTTGACGTTCAGCCGGACCCAGAAGCCCAGTCGTACCGTGACCAAAGTCGACTACGGCGTGCGTGACGCGCTCAAGCTATTGCGCTCGTCGTTGCCTAGCTCGGTCGTGATGAAGTCGTCGTTCGACGAGCGGGCGCCGCTCGTCTTGGCCGACGCCTCGCAAATTCATCAGATTGTGATGAACCTGGGCACCAACGCCGCGCACGCCATGCGTGAAGGTGGCGGGGAGCTCTCGTTGCACGTCGACCTGGCGGAGGTGGATGAAGAGCTCTCGCGTCGTCGGCCGGATTTGCGGCCCGGCCGCTACGCGCGCATCGCGGTGCGTGACACCGGTCACGGCATGGAAGACGCGACGTTGAAGCGAATTTTCGAGCCGTTCTTCACGACCAAAAAGCAAGGTGAGGGCACGGGTTTGGGCTTGGCGGTGGTGCACGGTATCGTGCGCGATCACGAGGGCGCCATCGCCGTCGAAAGCGAGATGGGGAAGGGCACCAAGATAGAGGTGTTCTTGCCCGAGCACATCGGTGAGCCGAGCGCGGTGCAGGTGTCGCCGACCGCGCTGCCACGCGGCAAGGGTGAGCGCATCTTGCTCGTGGACGACGAAGAAGCACTATGTCTGTCGCTCACGGCTTTGTTGACGCGTTTGGGATACCAAGTCGTCGCCCGCTCGCAGCCGGAGGCGGCGCTGGAGGTGTTCGCCCGGACGCCCGCCGAGTTTGCGCTCGTGCTCACCGACTTGACGATGCCGGGAATGACGGGGCTACAGCTGGCGGAGAAGGTGCTGCAGCTCTCGCCGGATGCCCGCGTCGTCTTGATGAGCGGCTTCAGCGGCACTTGGACGCGCGGCTCCGTGCGGACGCTGGGTCTGATTGACATGTTGGTCAAACCGCTCAACGCGTCCGCTCTGGCGGAAGGCGTGGCGCGGGCAATCGCAGAACCGCGCTGACGGCATTTCCCGAATTCGCGAAGCGGGTCCGAAATTCGGGACGACGTCGATGCCGCGCGTTGGGCGTGAAGTATGGAAGAGTGCTGAAATGGCGAGCTGCGCGCAGGCCGCGGGCTTGGCGTGGCGGTTGCATTGAAGCACCCTGGATGTCGCTCTTGTTCGACGCGCTGCACGATTTGGCCGAGTTGGCGCTGGGCTGCACGCACTGTCGTACCCAGCCCACGGACGCGCTGGGGGACCGCGCTGCGCTCGCCAAGCCCAAAATGGGCGGCTTGGTCTACCTGTCGAGCCCGAGGGCGGCGATACACGTCGGGGTGCTGGCGGCCCGTCGCGATTGTTCGCTCCTGGCCGCGCGTTTGCTCGGGCAAAGGTCCCGGGAGCATTTGCCGAGCTCGCTCGTGCGGGGCGCCATGTGCGAGCTCGCTTACCTGCTGGCAGGTGGCGTGAAGCGTCGTTTGACCGTGGCCGAAACGCTCTCGGTCGGACAGCCTACGTTCTTCGATGGCGACGTGCGGCCGCAGCGCGACGCTCAGACGCAGTTGATTCACGTCGAGCTGGACGGCATCCGGGCGACGCTAGTCAGCGTGGCCCGGAGCGATAGCGCGCATCTGTTGGCGAGCCACTGAAGGCAACCCACGCGCATCAACGCTGAATGCGCGCCGAGCCGCCCTTGGCGAAGGCGCGAACCTGCTCCACCGTGGCCATGGTGGTGTCACCGGGGAACGTGGTCAGCAAGGCGCCGTGGGCCCAGCCCAGGTTCACGGCGTCTTGCGGCGTTTCACCGCTGAGCAGGCCGTAAATGAAGCCTGCGGCGAACCCGTCACCGCCACCGACGCGGTCGATCACGTGCAGCTGACAAGTGGGTGATTGGTAGGTCTTGCCGTCTACCCAAGCCACCGCGCCCCAGGTGTGGTGGTTGGTGTGGTGCACCTCGCGCAAGGGGGTCGCGACGCCCCTCACGTTCGGGTGCTTGGCCACCACTTTGTCGATCATCGCGAAGAACGCGCTCGGGTCGAGCTTGGACTGCGCGTGCACGTCTTGGCCCTCGATGCCGATCCCTTTCTGCAGATCTTCCTCGTTGCCGACCAGGACGTCGACGTGCTCGACGATGCGGCTGATGACCTCGACCGCTTTTTGTTGGCCGCCCCACACGTTCCACAGCTTTTCGCGGAAATTCAGATCGAAGCTGGTGACGGCGCCGGCCTCGTGAGCCGCCTTCATGCCTTCGATGATCAGCTCGCCGGTGCCTTCGGACAGCGCGGCGAAGATGCCGCCGCTGTGGAACCAGCGCACGCCGCCGGCGAAGATGGCCTTCCAGTCGACGTCGCCCGGCTTCATCAGTGAAGCGGCTTCGTGGGCGCGGTTGTAGAAGACGACCGGCGCACGCACGCCGTGGCCGCGATCACTGTACACGGCGGCGATGTTCGGCCCGTTGACGCCGTTGTGCTTGAACCGCTTGTAAAAGGGCTTCACGCCCATGGCGCGCACGCGCTCGGCGACCAAATCACCGATCGGGTAGTCGACCATGGCGCTGACGATGCCGGCGTTCAGGTTGAACGCGTCGGAGAGGTTGGCCGCGACGTTGAATTCGCCGCCGCTAACGTGGATATGGCACTCGTTCGCCTTGCGAAACGGGATGACCCCGGGATCGATACGATGAACCAGGGCGCCCAGAGAAACGATGTCGAGGGCGCCGTCGGGACGAATATTCAAGCCTGCCATGTTCGGTATTCCTGTTGGATGTCGCGGGGTCGCGATTTTTGTCGCGAAAAGATCAGCCGAGGGGCACAGGGCCTGGTCCGCCCCGACGTTTTCGATCGAAATGCGTCCCGGGGCCAGTCATGTCGAGAATTTTTCTCTCAATGCCCGCGTTCTCGTGTCGCGGGGCCTGGCCCGCTCGTGGCTTCGAATGGGTGTCATGTCGAGAATTTTTCTCTCAATGCCCACAGACCGAGGCCCGGGTTGGACACGAAGAAGATTTCTTCGCCGTCGGGCAGGCGGTTTGTTCCATCTTCGAGCTGGCCGGGCACATAGCGTTGAAGGAGCTGACCTATATCCCCCCATTCGTAGCCAACGGAGGTGATCTCTTGCTGGCTGAGACCGCCGGCGGCCCAAGTGACCTTGAAGCGGCCTTCGCTCGAGCCATGAATCAAGTGCGCGGCGGCCGAGAGTGAGCTCTGAAGCTCCGGGTCGCCCCGTAGCTGCGTGAGCGTGTGCGGGGTGCCGCGATAACCGTGCCGGCGGATCAGCTGGTCGATGCCGGCGTCCTCGCCGAAACGCCGGACTCCCGGGCCGAGCACCACCAGCTCCCCGCCGTCCGCGATCGCCATGCGGGTGCGGTAAATGGCCTTGTTGCCCAGCCAAGTGGAGCGGAACTCGTGCGGGTCCAGGTAAACGACGACCTTTTGCAGCGGCTGGTCCAACAAATCGAGGTTGAGCTGCTGCACGAGCGGCGCGCCCGCCAAAAAGCAGCCTTCGTCGTCACCCGCGTACAGGCCATGGGTTTGGATTTGGCCTTGCGAGTCCTTTTTGCGCACCGTGCACAGGTAAGTGAGCGGAAGGTCCGGCGCGATTTGCGCGGACATGTAGTTCAAAACGTCGCGCACCGGCGTATGGGCGCGGCCCATCATCGACTCCATGCCGCATACGGCCCCGAGGAAGTGCGAGCGGTCGATGCTCTCTTTACCGCCCGTACCGACGAAGACGTTTTTAGCGTGGTTGGCGATGCCGATCACTTCGTGCGGCACTAGCTGCCCAATGGAGATGACGCGATCCCAACCGCCTCGTTCTATTTCGCGCGCGACCTGACACGGTACGGAGTAGTCGAGGCTGCCACCCGACACATGGTCGATGAAGGAACCGGGTACCTCGCCCAGTGTGCTGACTTGGGTGCGGAAGTCGTGCACCAAAAAACGGTCGAGCGGAATGCCAGGGAACATGCCGCGCAGCTCGTGGTCGCTCATGGCTTCGTGGGTACCCAGCGCGGGCAGAAGCTTCACCTCGGCCTTGGGTGAGAGCCGCTCGAACAGGGCGACGCTGAGCTCACCCGCGCCCGAATGCGCGCGCGTCGCATCCGGGGGCAGCAAGAGCACGCGCTTCGGCGCACCTAGCCCCGCGACGAGCTCGTCGAGCAATCGATCGACGACCGCTCGCGTCAGGGGCGCCGCCGCGTCCTCCGCCTGCACCCGAACGCGGCCGCGCGGCGCGCCGTCTCGCACCAGCCGCCGCGCCACTCGCTCCACGATCTCGGCGTCACCCAGCTCCGCCGGAAACGCGAACGGGGTCCCGTGCGGCGCTGGTGTCGACCCAACGTGAACGCGCAGCGGCTGAAGGCCGACACGTCGAGCCAGCCTGCCGGCCAATGCAACCTGTCGCGGCTCCGCAACGCCAGTCACCGAAACAGTCACACTCGCTTAATGCCGCAGGCCCGCCGATCGATCGCTGGCCGGGAAAAAACAACCGCAAGCTCCCGCCTCGCTGTTATTCCGGCCTCGGTCTCGGTCTCGGTCTCGCTAGCGGCGTGGGGGGCGAGGGACCCAGACCGGGGGCGTGGCGGTCTGCCCGTCTTCGGGCCAGGGATGCCGCGGGTACTTGCGCATCAGCTCTCGCCGGACGGTCGGGTAGTGGCGCTCCCAGAAGCCGCTCAAATCAGACGTCACCTGCTGCGCCCGTCCATTGGGCGCCAAAAGGTGAAGCGTCAGCGCGACCTTGCCCCGGCACACGCGCGGGGTCGCTTTCATGCCAAAGAAATCCTGCAAGCGCGACTCGAGCCAGGGCGGCTTGCCCGCCTCGTAGTGGATTTCGGCATTTTTCCCGCCCGGCAGTCGGAAAGATTCGGGCGTTTCGCTGGCCAGCAGCCGCTCCGCGGCGGGGCCGAGCGATTGACGGAGCTCGCGCGCCGGATCGAGCTCGCGCAGCTGGGCGAAGCTGACGCGACCCTCGCACAAGCGCTGAGCGGCGGCGTCGTCGAGCGACGTCGTCACTTCGGGCAGGCCGGCGTCGGGAAAATGCTCGCGCAGCAGCGCGAGCCGCGCGACGAGCGCGGCCCAGCCATCGCTCGACAGCGAGTTGAACAGTCCGCGCGATTTGGCGGCTTCGAACAGCAAGCGCGCGGCCTCGGCCGAGGGCGGGGCGGGGCCGCGCTCTTCGTCGAGCAGGATGCTGCCGAAAGCCATTCCTTCGCGACGCTCGACGCGCTCGGCGTCCGCGCTCCAGGTCAGCTCGTCTTTCATCTCGATGCGCGAGCCGTAGTCTTCGAGCAGCCAATTGGCCTCGATGCTGGTGGCGAGCCGCACCGCGCCTTGGGCACGGCCAAGGCCGAAGCTCTGCTCGTCGGCCGCGACCGCCACGAGCAGCTCGCCTTCGTGCACGACGCTGGTCGGGCTCAATTTTGCGGAACCGCCCTGTGAAAGCACTATTTCCGGCTGGCCGGGGCGTCGGCGCTTGCCCACCCGATCCGGAAAGCCGCTCAAAATGCTGCGGCGCACCGCGGCGTCGAGCGCGTCCGGTGAGTCGGGACGGGCGGCCTTGCGCCGCAGGTTCGAGGCAAGCTTGCGGTAGGTGGTCGAGACCGACTGCACCGTGCGCACGTCGAGCCCGGCGCGCTTCACGCCATCAGGACGAAAATTGACGGCCTCGGCTTCGGCGAAGCGGCTCATCAGCTCCAGCACGTCGCACGGACCGCTAACGCCCAGGTCGCGCTGCTGGCCGGGCGACATACGCAAGCGCGCGTCGCTGCGGATATCGCGTTCGGAGAGAAGAGCGGCGGCCAGACAACTTTCGCTGGCCGTCCCGAGCTCTTCGCCCCGGGCCACGATGCGGGCCAATCGCGGGTGCAACGGCAGCTCGAGCAAACGTTTGCCGAGCTCGGAAATATCACCCCGGGGGGAGGTGGCTCCCAGCCACTGCAGCAGCTCTTGGGCGGCCGCCAGCGCGGCCTCGGGAGGCGGGGTGAGCCAACGTAGCTCGCGTGGCGTGGCGATGCCGGCCCCCGCCAACGCCAGCAGCGTCTCGCTCAGGTCAGCGCGGGCGATTTCGGGCAGCTCGTGCTCGCGACGCGACTCGAAATCACCCTTGGTATACAGCCGTAAGACGCGGCCCTCGCGAGTGCGGCCGGCGCGCCCGGCGCGTTGCGTGGCGGAAGCGCGGCTGATTTTCACGGTCGTCAGCGTGGGCAAGCCGCTCCACGGTGAATGGCTGGCCAACCGCGACAGCCCCGAATCCACCACGGTCGTGACGCCGTCGATGGTCACCGACGTCTCGGCGACATTGGTGGAGAGCACGACCTTGCGTCGCCCCGCCGGCTCGACGGCGCGTGCTTGCTCGGCGATGGGCAAGTCTCCGTGCAGGGGCAAGACGAGCAGGTTGCGTTCGGCGGCCAACGCTTCGAGCGCGGTCAGGGCGCGCCGAATGTCACCGGAGCCGGGTAGGAAAACCAAGACGTCGCCACTGTCGTCGCCGGTCGCGGTGCGCACGGCGCTGACGATTTGCTTGTCCAACGGTCGCTCGTCGAGCGCGGGCAGATGCTCGATGGTGAGCGGAAAGGTGCGGCCTTCGCTGCGCACGCGGCGCGCGCCCAGCAGCTCGGCTACCGGCTCGGCGTCCAGGGTCGCGCTCATCACGGTCAGGCCAAGCTCGGGGCGGCGTGCGCGTAGCCGCTGCAGCAAAACCAACAGCAGATCGCTCAGCAGGCTGCGCTCGTGAAACTCGTCGAGGACGATTTGGGCCACGCCCGGCAGCTCGGGTTGGGCGAGCAAGCGGCGCAGCAACACGCCTTCGGTGACGTAGCGAATGCGCGTTTTCGGGCCGGAGACCTCTTCGAAGCGCACGCTGTAGCCGACCGTGTCGCCCAGCCGTTGTCCGCGTTCGCTGGCCACTCGCGCGGCCGTGAGGCGCGCCGCCAACCGACGCGGCTCGGCTACGATGACCTCGCCGGCGGGAAAGGCTTCGTGGATGGCCCACGGAACGCGCGTGGTCTTGCCCGCGCCCGGCGGCGCTTCGAGCACGAGCGGCGCGCCTGTTTCCAGCACGCTGCGGATTTCGGGCAGCACCGCGTCGATGGGGAGGGGAGCCGGCACGAAAAACTCAGAGCAGAAACGAGACGCCGACGCTGGCCGTCGGGTGACCGATGCGCATCGTGAGCGTGATGCGGTCCGTGAAATGAAAGCGTCCGCCGGCGTACACGGCAGGGTGAACCTTGGTCTTGTCGCCGAAGTCGACCAGACCGCCCGGCTCGCCGAACACCGACCAGTTGCGCGAGAGCCAGAAGTTCCACTGCATCACGACCGGCACGCGGAAATGGCCCTTGGCCCAGTCCGCGCCGAAGCCGATGCCGACGGTGTCGTTGATGCTGGAGATGAAGCCGTTGTCGACCAGCTCGATGGTGCCGCGGAAGCCGACGCCGGGCCGTAGCTCGTCGAACGGCGCGATCAGTGCGTGCGGCTCGGCCTCGAACACGTAGTCCGGGTGAGCGCCGGGCTGCTTGATGGTGGACGTATCGGCGTGCGCCCGCGGAGCCAGCAAACCGGCGGCAAGGGCAGCGGTGGCCGCGACGACGGAACGAAACTTCATGGCGCTACGTGTAACCCACCCCCGACGATTGGTCACATGCGGCGCTGCCACCGCGCCGCTTCCAAGGATTCCACGCATCTCGGGCTGCCAACTTGCAGCCTGAATCGCAGAACCTCCTGTGTCGTCCTTGGGTCTCGACGCCCCATTAGCTTCTGCAGGTAATCGGCGGCGAGGGATTCCACACATCTCGGGGGGCCAAACTGCAGCCTTCTGCGATTGGTGCTCCGGATTGGCAGCCACCGCTGTCCATGGCGAGCGCACGGCGGGCACGCTCAACGTTTGACCGCGTCGAAACGGGTATGGGTGACGTCGAGGCGCGAGTTTTGCGGGAATTTCAGGCGGGCGACGGCCGCGCGGACGCAGGCATTGAGGGCGGGGCTGGCGGGGCTGCTCGTGATCGTGATGCCCACGGCGCGCCCGTCTTTCACGGCCGCGCACACCTCGAACACGGTGCGATCGGGGATCGAGCAACCCGCGAGGTAACGGCCGTTTTGCAGGAGGCTCGCGTACGCCTCGCGCGTGATGTCGGCCGGACCGCGGGCGGCGCCGATCGTGAGCTGCTCGTTGTTACGCGCGATGGCGGCCTCGCAGCTGGACACGGCCACGGGAGCCGGTGCGCGCTCTGGCGGCGCGGCGGAGTCAGGCGCGGGGTCGTTGACGGGACGCTCGTCCGCGCGCTCGAACAGCGAGTCGATCCGCGGTCCGTCGGCGGCGCGCTCGCGCGGCTTGGGCCGTGACGAATCGGTGAACTCCGGAAATGACATCGCGACGCGCGGCTCTGGTTGGCGTCGCTCTTCCGTCGCGTCTCGTCCCGAGCCAAGGAGCTCTTCGCGCCTTGCCGTCCTTCCGTTTTCGCGGTTCTCGTGCTCATCACGCGTCGCGACGGGAGCGGGGGGGCGCTCGGGCTCGGCAGGTGGCGCCGCCTCGGCGACTGGCAGCGCCGTTTCGGTGGGCGCGGGCGGCTCGGCTACCGGGAACGGCAAGGCCCCCGCCGGCTCCGACGGGAGCGGCGTTGCGGCTGGAGCGCGGGCCGGCGGAGCCGCGCCCGGCGCTGGCTCGGGGGCGGGTTGCAAAGCGCCCTCGAGCGGGTTGGGGCCCAGTCGAGTGAACCCATAGGTGAGCGCGCCCATCGCCAGCCAATAGCCAACCGCTGGCACCGCCAACGGTGGCAAGCGCCAACGTCGACGCGCGCGAGCACGCGGCTCGGCGGGCAACGTGAGGCGTGGGCGAATGTCGAGGTGAACGGCCACCGGGGCGCGCATCGTGCAACGCGGCGGCGCGTGTTACAACCCTTCCGTTTTGGTACGCAAAGCCGCTCTCTTCGATATGGACCGCACGCTGCTGCGGGTGGATTCAGCGCGCTTGTACACGCAATTTCGCAGAGATAGAGGCGAAGCGTCGCTGGTTGACGCGCTGCGTGTGGCCCTTTGGGCGACGCAATACACGCTCGGGGTCATCGATGCACCCAAGGTGGCGCGCAAGGCCTTGGAGAGTCTTCGCGGCCGCGCCGAGAGCTGGCTCGTCGAGAGCTGCGCCGAGCTGTTTCCGAAGTACGTGCTACCCGAGCTTCAGCAGGCTGGCCGTCGGGCGGTCAAGAAGCACTGCGACGCTGGAGATTTCGTGGCCATCGTCACCGGCGCGACGCGCTACGTGGCCGAGCCGGTCGCGGCCGAGCTCGGCATCGATCACGTCATCTGCTCGGAGCTGGAGCTCGACCTCGCGGGCTGCTTCACCGGTCGCATCATCGAGCCGCTCTGCTACGGCTTGGGCAAGATCGAGCGCACCGCCAAGGTCGCGGAACGCGAAGGCTTCCGCCTGGAAGAGTCCGTCTTCTATAGCGACAGCATCACTGATTTGCCCCTGCTCGAGGTGGTGAAGGTGCCGATCGTCATCAATCCCGACCGGCGCTTGCGCCGGATAGCGAGCCAGCGCGGCTGGCCGATCGAGACTTGGTGAGGAAAGGTTGGGGCTTCCCTGAATGGGCGCCGCCGACTCATCCTCACGGCATCGCCCTCAACCCCTGATCGCGCGCGTCAAATGCCACAAGTCCTTGGCGACGCCCGGCACCCGTCGCCACAGTCCGACCGAGGGCGGGCGCTTCTCCAAGATGCGGACGGGAATTTCGACGACGCGCAGGGGCGCACGGTAGGCACGGATCACGAGCTCGCTGGCGAAGACGTCGCGCTCGACTTGGCAGGCTTCGACCAGGGGCAAGACGGGGGCGCGGCGAAAGGCTTTGAGGCCGTGGGTGTCGGTGCCGCGAAAGGCGAAGAGCAATCGCAGAAGGCGTGTGTACAACAAGCTGGCGCCATGACGGAGCAGCGGGCGTGCGTCGCGCGCGCCGCCGATCAGCTTGAAGCCGATCACGAAATCGGCCGTGCCCGACCGCAGCAGCTGCAAGGCTTGCAGGTGAAAGTCGACGTCGCAAAGATCAATCTCTTCGCAAATGACCAGCTGCCCGCGCGCGAGCACGATGCCTTGGCGCAGCGCTTGACCGTAGTTGGGGGTACGGCTTTGCAGCAAACGCAGCTCGGGGTAGCGCGCGCACAATTCGCGGGCGACGTCGGCGGTGCGATCGCGCGAGCCATTTTCGGCCAGGATGATCTCGTAACTCAAGCCGTGCGGCGCCAGCCGCTCACGCAGGTCGAGCACGGCGGCGTGCAAGAACGCTTCTTCGTCGTAAACGGGAATGACGAACGAAATTTCCGGCCCTTCGCTCACGTCGACGCTCCCGCGAGCCGAGCCGCGTCGCGAGCCGCGCTCCGTCCCATCAAGAGCGCATCTTCCATCGAGGAGTAGTTCCACCCGCCGTAGCGCCCGCTGCTGACGATGCGCTGCTCGGCCAAGAACGGCTGGATGACCTCGAGCGCGGCCCGGTAGTGGTGATCGTAGATCACGTAGGCGTAATCGATGGTACGCAGGCGCGACAGCTCGATGTCGTGCGCGCTTTTCAGCAAGCCGAGCTCGCGCAGGCCCGCGACGACGCCGGTCAGGGCGCGCTCCGGGTTGGGCGCGCGCCGATCCGCAAGCTCCACGTACAGGCTTGATTTACCCGGCGGCGTGAGCTTTTCACTGAAGTGCGAATAGCAGCCGACGCGATAGAATGGGTACTTGTCCTCGGGCACGTAGATCCAATGATAAGGATTCGGGTTCGGCACGCTGAGCCCGAGATCGAAGTAGTGCAAGTGGGTGGAGCGGAGGCGGCGGGCGGCTTCCGCAACGGCGCCCGGTAGTGGCGACAACAGCCGAAGCAGGGCCGGCAGCGGAATGCTGCTCACCAGCACGTCGAACGGTACTTCTTCGTCGCTGAAAACCAGCACGCGCCGCTCGAGATCGATGTGCTCGGGCGCGCGCCCGAGCTCGACCGGCGTCCGCGCGGCCAGCGCATCCGAGAACGAGCCGATGCCGAGCTCCGGGTACCAAAAGCTCGCGTTGTAGCCGAGCTCGGGGGCCTGCGCGCCGAGCGCGCCGCGCAGCACGTCTTCCAGTTGCGGTAATGGCACGAAGCGCTCACACCACTCGCTGGTGATCTCGCGGGGCGACACGCCCCACAGCCGCGCGTTGTACGGCAGCATGAAGTGTTTGCTGATACCGGCGCCGAAATGCACCTGGCAGAACTCTTCGAAGCTGTGCGCCGCCGGCTTTTCGGCGGCAAAATGTGCCTGCAAAAAGCCCGAAACGCACTCGTAGGCGACCTCGGGGGGCAGGCCGAACGTGTTGGCTTGAAACGGGTACCGCGTGTAAACCCCGTGCGAGAAGACGGCGCTGCGCCGCTGCAGCTTCCGGTACTGCTCGGGTGGCAGCAGCTCCGCCGCCAGCGCCCGCATGTCCGGATCGCGCAGGTGAAGCAGGTGGCCGGTGCGGTCGAAGCGGAAGCCCTGCTCGGTCAGGGTGACGGCGTGCCCGCCCGCGACGGATTCGCGCTCGAACAATCGATGGGGCACGCCCGCCCGCCCCAAGAACAGGCTCGCCGAAAGCCCGGTGAGGCCGCCGCCCAAAACCGCGATAGGAGCTCGTTTAGCCACGTTCGAGAGGGGTGCTGTTTTGGGGCAGGGGCCCCGAAACCTGAGGGTGGAGCCCCAGGAATTCACTTCCGGGGGCGGGAGCTGCGCTCCCGAAGGAAAGGCGACTAGAGCGAGACCCTTGCATGAGTCGAGCTCTAGTGCGCGGAGTTCCAATCGCGACCGTGCCCAACCGACACCTCGAGCGGCACCGATAGGGCGTACGCTTTTTCCATGGCCGCTTTGATCTTTTGCTCGGCTTCCGAAACCTCTGCCTCGGGCACCTCGAACACGAGCTCGTCGTGGACCGACAGCACCATGCGCGCTCCCGGCGTCGGTGGCTCGCGCAACGCCAGCATCGCCAGCTTCAGGATGTCGGCGGCGGTGCCCTGGATCGGCATGTTCATGGCGATGCGCTCGGCGGCCAGCCGCTCGGCTCGGTTGGCGCTGCGAATGTTGGGCAAGAGCCGGTGCCGGCCGAGCAAGCTGCGCACGGCTTCGCCCGCGCGCGCGCGCTCCAACGTCGCGGTCATGAACGAGCGCACGCCTTGATAGCGCCGGAAATAGGCGGCAATGAAGTTGGAGGCCTCGGCCCGGGAGATCCCGAGCACCTTCGACAACCCGCTGTCACCCTGGCCGTAGATCACGCCGAAGTTGACGGCCTTGGCGCGCGTTCGCATCTCGCGCGTCAAGTCTTCGGCTTTTACCTCGAAGATTTCCATGGCCGTGCGCTGGTGCACGTCTTCGCCGGTGCGGAACGATTCGCACAGTACTTCGTCTTGCGACAAGTGCGCCAACACGCGCAGCTCGATCTGCGAATAGTCGGCGCTCACTAGCTGGTACCCGGGCGGCGCGACGAACGCGGCGCGGATACGTCGTCCCAGCTCGGTGCGGATGGGAATGTTCTGCAAGTTGGGATCGGTCGACGAAAGACGACCCGTGGCCGCGACCGCTTGCTCCCACGAGCTGTGGACGCGGCCGGTCTTGGCGTTCTGCAGCGCCGGCAGCGCGTCGATGTAAGTGCCCTTGAGCTTACTGACTTGGCGCAGCTCGAGGATCACCTTGGGCAGCTCGTGCTTGTCGCTGAGCGCCTCCAGCGTCTCGGCGTCGGTCGAGCGCGAGGTCTTGGTGCGACGCAGCGGCTTCAGCCCCAGCTCGTCGAACAGCAAGGTCTCCAGCTGACGCGGCGAATTAGGGTTGAATTCGCGGCCTGCCAGCCGCTGCGCGTCCTGCTCCAAGCGCTTGATCTCGGCGTCGCACTCGGCGCCCAAACCCTCGAGCACTTTGGTGTCGATCAAGATGCCTTGCAGCTCGAGGCCCGACAGCTGCTTGGCCAGCGGCAGCTCGACGTCGCGGTACAGCCCGCTCAAGCCATGGGCCTCGAGCTTGTTCGACAGCTGCGCGCCCAGCCGCAGCGCGTAGTCGGCGTTCTCGCACGCCCAGCTCGCTACCGGCTCGACGGGTAGCTCGTCGAGGGGCACGCGTTTGCCGCGCGCGGGCTTGCCCAGGTCTGCGAGCGGTCCGGTAACGAGCCCGAGCTCGCGCTGCGCGAGCGAGACGCGATCGTGGCGTGCTTCCGGATCGATCAAGTAGCTGGCCAACGATGCGTCACTGCCGTACTGGCTCAGGCGCAAGCCGGCTTGCCAGAGCGCGACGTCGGTGCGCTTCAAGTCGTGCGCAGCGAGGGCCGGGCCGTCGACGCCGAACAGCGGCTCGAGCGCCGCCTTGAGCTCCGCGGCCGCCGGCTGCTTGGGCACGCCCATGAAGCGATGCGCGAGCGGCACGTAGCGCGCGCGCCCGCTCTTGCTGGCCAGGGCGAACCCGACCAAGGCTCCGCGCGTGGGGCTGTCCTCGGTCGTGACCACCTCGACGCCGGCCATGCCCTCACTCTTGAGAGTAGCGGCAAATTCGGCGATTTCTTGGACGGAAAACAGCGATCCGTAGTCGGCCGTGATCGTGACGGCGGGAGCGGCGGGCGCGCTGCCAACGCTCGTGGGGGCGGGCGTGGGGCGTGACGCGGGCCCGCCGAACGACAAGCCCATCTGCAGCATGTCGGTGCGGGGCGACGCGGCCGACGTCGTGTCGTCGGCCACGGTGGGAGTCGGCCTCGCGCTCGGGCTCTGGCCCGGCAACGAATCGGTGTTCAGTAGTCCCAGCATGCGCGTGAAGCCGAGCTCGGTGTACAGAGCGCGCAGCTTGTCGGCGTCGCGACCACGGAACGCGAGCGTCTCGCGGCTCACGTCGATCTCACAATCGTCCTTGAGCGCGACCAAGCGCTGACTCAAAAACGCCTGCTCACGAAATTCGGTCAAATTCTTGAGCAGCCCCTTTTTGGTTATCTGTCCCAAGTTGTCGTAGATGCCGCTGAGCGTGCCGTAGGCCTTGAGCAGATCCATGGCCGTCTTGGGACCGACCGAAGGCACCCCCGGAATGTTGTCGGAGGTGTCACCCATCAGGGCCAGCAAATCTTGCAGCTGATCGACGCGCACACCGAAGCGCTCCTCGACCTCGGGGGGGCCGATCACCCGGTCGCGCATGGTGTCCCACAGCATCACGTCGTCGCCGACCAGCTGCATCAAGTCCTTGTCGGCGGCCATGATCACCACCTTGAGCGACTGCTGGCGCGCTCGGCGCACCACCGTCGCGATCAGGTCGTCGGCTTCCACGCCTTCCTGCTTGTAGATGGCGGCGTGGTAGCTCAGCACGATCTCCTCACAGCGACGCAGCTGGCTGCGCAGGTCGTCGGGCGAGGGCGGGCGATTGGCCTTGTATTCGGGGTAAATATCGCGCCGGAAAGTGTCGCGGCCGGCGTCCAGTGCCACTGCCATCAGCTTGGGGCTGCGCTCGCGCACCATGCGCTCGAGCATATTGACCATGCCGTGGACGGCGCCGGTTGGCTCCCCGCTGGGGCTCGAGAGGGGAGCTATGGCGTGGTACGCGCGTAAGACGTAGCTCGAAAGGTCGACCACGTAGATGACGTCGTCGGAGCCAGGGGGAAATAACCGCGTCGCGCTCGCGCTCGCCATGATGCGCGCCGGTCTTAACACGCCGGGTTATGTGCGGTGCTTCGGCCGCTGGGCCTAGCCCCCGTCCGCAGCCATGCGCTCCCACACCCGCACACCAACCCGAAACAATGACCACCCCAAGTCAGGGCTCGCGTATCTGGCGCTCTAGCGAAAGCATCGCTACCCTCAGGACCGTGGTGGAAAAGGACGTCGCTCCTCCCGGATTGGTAGCGGGGAAATACCGGCTGACGTCGTTGATCGGCCGTGGGGGCATGGGCTCCGTTTGGGAAGGCACCCACGTCACGCTCGGCACGCAAGTCGCCGTCAAGTTCATCGACTCCGAGTACGCCGACAGCCCCGAGGCGCGGAACCGCTTCGAGAGCGAAGCGCGCGCCGCCGCCAAGCTACGCAGCAAGCACGTCGTCGAGGTCTACGATCACGGCGTCACCGACGACGGCCGTCCGTTCATCGTGATGGAGTACTTGCGCGGTGAGCCGCTCGACAAGCGCCTCGATCGCGTCGGGCGCCTGCCCGCCAAAGAGACGGGGCGCATGTTGATGCAGGTGTGCCGCGCGCTGTCCAAGGCGCACGCCGCCGGCATCGTGCACCGCGACCTCAAACCCGAAAACGTGTTCTTGGTCTGGGACGACGAAGACGGCGCGGACGTCGCCAAAGTGGTCGACTTCGGCATCGCCAAGTTCACCGACAATCAGCTCGGCAATTCGTCGGCGACGCGCACCGGCTCGGTGTTGGGCACGCCTTACTACATGAGCCCGGAGCAAGCGCGCGGGCTGCGCAGCGTCGATTACCGGTCGGATTTGTGGTCCGTCGGCGTGATCGCCTATCGCTGCATCATCGGTGTCCTGCCGTTCGAAGGCGAAGCCGTCGGTGACTTGCTGGTCAAGCTTTGCACCGCGCCGTTACCGATTCCGTCGCACGTCGCGCCGGACGTGCCGCCGGGTTTCGACGCCTGGTTCGCCAAAGCGCTCACGCGCGAGCCGGCGGGTCGCTTCGCGAGTGCGGCCGAGTTGGCCGAGTCGCTGGCGGCGGTCTGCGGGCTCCCCCCGCGCGGTGCCTACGCGACGGGTGACATTCCAATCCCCAGCTTCGCCAGTGGTCCCATGGGCCACTCTTCGCCGGCGCTCACGCCCGCCCCGGGTCAGACGCCGTACGGGGTCTTGCCGGTCACGCCTTACCCAAGCGCCGATCGCACCGGTCCCAACCGAGCCTTCAGCCAAAGCGCCGGTAACGCCAACACGCTGCAAATGGCGACCGGCGCCCCCACCACGCAGACGCCCGCGCCCGCGACCCGCAAAAGCACCGGCGCCGTCATCGCGGCGGCGGCAGCGGCGGTCGTCGTGCTCGCGATCGGCGCCGCGGTGCTCGTGAAGACCCTCGGCGGTGACGCGACGGCCGCGACGCCCGCGCCCGTCGAAACGGTGGCGGCCCCGGTACCGCCTCCTCCGGCCCCGCCGTCGGTCGCGCCCCACCTGGCGGATGCCCCGGCGACGGCGGCGGTCGATCCCAGCCCATCGGCCGCACCTTCGGCCGCCCCGCCCGTCGTGACCCTCGCCAAACCGAATCTGCCGTCGAATCGGGGCAATTTCAAGCCGCCCGTGGGCAAGCCCCCCAAGCCCGTTACGCCCGCGACGCCAGCGGGCGCGGACGTCGGTTTCTAACCGTTCGGAGTGACGGTCGACCCGCTTTAGACGAGGAAAGACGGTTGACGGCCGACACGGCCGTACACTGAATTACATCTCGGTGACAATCGGAGGGCGCGAGGTTGGTAGTTCGCAAGAGCACCGATGCAGATCCTGCTCCTAGCGGCTTATTGCTCCGTCCTCCTCGTTCTCTGTGCCTACGGCGCCCATCGCGCGCTGCTCGTTTACCAGTGCTGGCTGCATCGTCGCCGCATTCAGGTGGGCGAGCGCCGCGTCGACATCAGCGAGGACGCGCTGCCCACCGTCACCGTGCAGCTGCCCATCTTCAACGAAGCCACCGTGGCCGCTCGATTGATCGAAGCGACCGGCAAGCTCGACTACCCGGCGCACAAGCTCGAAATTCAAGTGCTCGACGACTCGACGGACGAGACCGTGCGCATCGCACGTGAAGCGGTCGAAGCGTTGATCGCGCGCGGCATCGACGCCCAGCACGTGCGTCGTCCCACCCGCCACGGTTACAATGCGGGCGCGCTCGACTACGGGCTGGACAGCGCCAAGGGCGAGCTCATCGCCATCTTCGACGCCGATTTCGTGCCGCAGCACGATTTCTTGCGCCAGGTCGTCGGTCACTTTCAAGACTCGCGCATCGGTATGGTGCAGACGCGTTGGGGTCACATGAACCGCGACGCCAGTCTGTTCACGCAGATTCAAGCGCTCATGCTCGACGGCCATCACATGGTCGAGAACCGCGCCCGCTTCGGCGCGGGCCACATGTTCAACTTTTCGGGCACCGGCGGCATCTGGCGCCGCGCCGCCATCGACGCCGCCGGCGGCTGGCAGCACGACACCCTGACCGAGGATCTCGATCTGTCGTACCGCGCCCAAATGGCTGGTTATCGCTTCGTTTATCGCAGTGACGTGCTCACGCCGTCCGAGCTGCCGGAAGACATTTCGGCCTTCCGTGCCCAGCAGTTTCGTTGGGCCAAGGGCACCGTTCAGACGGCGCGCAAGCTGCTGAAGCGCGTGGTCTCGTCCAAGCTCCCGCTGGGTCAGCGCATCGAGGCGTGCTTCCACATGCTGCCGCACTTTGCGTACCCGATGATGGTGATGCTCAGCCTCTTGCTCCTGCCGGCGCTCATCTACATGCCGGCCACCGACCTCAAGACCATGCTGCTCATCGACTTGCCGCTGTGCTTCGGTGCCACCGGGTCGATCGCAACCTTCTACATCACGGCCGAGGTGGCTCAGGGGCGCTCGGGGTGGGGCGCCGCCAAGCGCCTTCCGGCTTTGATCGCGCTCGGCGCCGGTTTGGCCCCGCACCTGACGTCGGCGGTCTACGACGGCCTGACCAAGATGGCCGGAGAGTTCGTGCGTACCCCCAAGCGCGGGTCAGTGGCCGGTCGCTACTTCCAGCATGCAAAATTGCCGCTGGTCGAGATGGCGCTGTGCTTGGTGAGCGCCGCCAGCGTCGTCGCGTCGCTGAAGACGTCGCATTACTTCGCGACGCCGTTCGCCGCGCTGTTCACGCTCGGTTATGGCTACGTTGCCAGCCAGGTGCTGTTCGAGCAGCTCGGCCGCCCGGTCCCGGCGCCCGACCGTATCTCCACGCCTTCCGACGAGACGGCCGAAGAGCTGCCCGGCCTGGCTGCGTAGCTCCCATTCCCGGTGCCTGTGCCGCTTTCACCGGGCTTCTGGTGTAGGCCTTGGTTCCTGGCGCGGGCCTTGCCCGCGCGCGCCGCGAGCAGCTGCTCGCGCAGGCAAGGCCTACGAACCCCCGGCCCAAAGCCAACACTTTGGTAGTTTCGGGCACGTTCACGGGCACGGGCCCGTTCACGGGGGAGCGCGCGGATGCCTTCGCTATGGACTTCCGTAGGGCGCTCGGTACTATTTTCGCTTCGAGGGTAGCGAAACCCCACTTCGCAGCGAGGCCATCGTGACCAAGGCAGACATCGTACACGCCGTCTATACGCGGCTCGGCGGCTTCTCCAAGAAGGAGTCGGCTGATCTCGTCGACTTGGTGTTCGAGACCATGAAGGAGACCTTGGGGCGCGGGGAGAAGATCAAAATCTCCGGTTTCGGAAACTTCGTGCTGCGCGACAAGCGTCAGCGCCAGGGCCGCAACCCGCAGACCGGTGAACCGATCACGATCACCGAGCGTCGCGTGCTGAACTTCAAAGCCAGCCAGCTGTTGAAGCAAGCGCTCAACGGTGACGAGGGCACGACTCCCGACGCGGCGGTCGCAAAGGACGCCTGACGTGGATCGCCTCAAGCACCCCGTGAAGCTGTACTACCGGATCGGCGAGGTCTCGGAGATCGTCGGCGTCGAGCCGCACGTGCTCCGCTACTGGGAGACCGAGTTTCGTTCCATCCGCCCGCAGAAGTCGCGCAAGGGTCAGCGCATCTACTCGCGCAAAGACGTCGAGAAGCTGATCACGGTCAAGGACCTGCTGTACAGCCACGGTTTCACGATCGCGGGCGCGCGCAAAAAGCTGCGCGAAGGCGGCGCCGAGCCTGCCGCCCCCGAAGAACAAGAAAAACGCGTCACTTTGCGCACGCGTCTGCTCGAAATCCGCGGCGAGGTCGCCTCTCTCCTCAGCGAGCTCGAATCCGGCGTGGTCTCGACCCCCGTCCGCGGCGTCTCCGCCGGCTAGCCGGGACGAGCGCGAGCTCTCCGTTTCGAGTTTCTTCCTAGGCGGGGAGACGGGGAGGGCGAGCAGGAAGCGCATTTTTCGTTCGGAAGACCGAACAAAAAATCGACTGCCCGGGGCCAGGCTCACCCGTTGCGTCGAGGCTCACGGCACCCCCCCAAAAAATCGTCGCCGCCTCCCGGTTGATTCCCCGCTCGGGCTTGCGGCCAGACAATGTCCGGGCGTTCCTTGACGCCAACGCTCGTCAACGCCACGACTGTCCCCAAGAGGAACCTGAAATGGCTGATGGACTGAATCGCGTGATGTTGTTGGGGAACCTTGGCGCGGATCCGGAGCTCCGGGTCACTTCTGGCGGTCAGTCCGTGCTGAAGCTGCGGCTTGCGACCAGCGAGAGCTACCTAGACAAGAACCGCGTCCGGCAGGAGCGCACGGAGTGGCACAGCGTCGTGGTTTGGGGCAAGCGGGCGGAAGCGCTCGGTAAGTTCCTGACCAAGGGCTCGCGGCTGTTCATCGAAGGCGGGCTCCGCACGTCCACCTACGACGACAAGGAAGGCAACAAGAAGTACCGCACCGAAATCGTCGCCTCGAACATCATTCTTTCCGGCAGCGGTGGTGGCGGTGGTCGCGGTGGTGGTGGTGGTCGCGGCGGCGGCGGCGACGACGACTACGGGCCGCCCGGCGGCGGCGGCGGCGGCGGCGGCGGCGGCGGCGGTTACGACGACCAAGATTACGGTCCGTCCGGCGGCGGCGGCGGTGGTGGTGGTGGCGGTGGCGGCGACGACGACATCCCGTTCTGAGCGAGCCGCCGTGCGGCTCCGTTTACTGCCTTGGGCAGCCCTCGCGTTGGCGTTGGCTGCCTGTCGTTCGAAAGAAGCGCCCGCGCCGGCGGCTTCCGTCACCCTGGCGGAGGCTCCGGCCCCGGCTTCGCTCATCGCGGAGCTCTCGATCGGAAATCCGAAAGAGACCTGGCAAAAGGCGCGTTTGCTCGGCGGCGACTACGCCCAAGTGCTGCCTTCGAGCTTGCCCGTGCTGTTGGCGACCAGCTTGTCGCTCCCTCCCGCCGCCGCGGGTAGCCTCGACGAGTCGGTGCCGATCGTCGGCGTGCTGTTGTCGCGCCCGGATTCGCCGGAGCCCGACATCGTGATCGGCACGCACGTGTTGAGCGGCGCCGAGCTGGTGGCATCGCTCACTTTGGGGGACGGCGCAAAGTTTCGTCGCCTCGAGCTGGGCCCGCGTGTCGTGCGTCTGGTGTCGGCGCCCGGCGCGGCCGAGTTCAACGGCGCGCTCGGCGTTTCCGGCAACTATCTGTTACTGGCCACGCAACCGTCGGCGCTCAACGATGCGGCTCGTTTCGTGGCTGAAGGCGTGTCCAAGCGAGCCCGTGCGGAGCCGGGTCTCACGCTACGCGCTACCGCGAGCAGCCTGACGGGCGCGCTTTCGCGACGCCTGCGGGAGGGGTGGCAAGCGCGCCGCGCGTTGCTGTCCGCGCGCGATCGCCAAGAGCGTGATGCCAAAGGCCGCGCGCCCGATTTTGCGGACCCGCAGGTTTTACTGAGCGGCGCCGACAACACCATCGAATCATGGCTCACGGTGCTGGAAAGCTCGCGTGAGGTCTCGCTGAGCCTCACACCCCAAGCCGATCGCCTGAGCGCCGAGCTCACGCTCACCCCGAGCCCGGACGGAGCCGCGGCCCTGCTGTCGCGCGAGCTCGTCGTCGGCTCAGCCGCGCCGCTGCTACAGCTCCCGTCCAACACCGCCGCCGCGCTGTTGATGCGCGGTGAGCCAACTCACGACGGACCTGGCCCCGGCGCCTCCGCGGCACGCCTCTTCGGTGAGCGCCTGAACGCCGACCAAACCAAGCGGCTGGTCCAGGCTTTCGACGCGTTCGCCAAGGCGCGGCAGGGCGCCAGTGTTTTCGGCTTCGTTCCAGGCCCGGCGCCCGCGCTGCTCATCACGTGTGAGCTCAGCCAAGGCAGTGAGTTCACGGCCGCGTTTGCCGACCTGCTTTCCCTATTACAGCTTCCGCCGGTCAGTGGCCTCGTGGCGGGCACGCTCGGTATGCCATCGTTAGAGCTGGGCAAGCCGGTGGCGGGCGTGGCCCGCGCGCGCTTGCGCTTCCGCAGCCTTGGGCCGAGGCCGGGGTTGCCGCTCCCCAAGTCGCTCAGCTTGACCTGGGAGGCGCGCGACGGCGTCGGCTACATCGTAGTTTCGCCCGACGACACGCTCGGGCTCGCCCCGTTCGCCGGAAAATCGCGGCTCGCCTCCTCCCAATGGCTCACGCACAGCCAGCCCGGCTTGGCCGAGCTGCGCGCGTTGGCGCTGTTTGCCGACGCACGTTTGGTGGCGCCCGGCGGGCCGGATGACGCCAAGCTCTTGCTGTCATTCGGCAAGAAAGGCGACCAAATCGCGATCGCGCTCGATGTGGCGGCGACGGCGCTGCCCGCACTGGCGCGGCTTTTTGCGCTAGATAGATCTCCGTGACCAGGGACGCATCGGGAGCCGAGTCGGCGGTCGCGCCGCATCGTGACGGACCGCTGCGCGAGCACTTTACCGACGAGGTCGTGCTGGTGACGGGGTTTCCGGGCTTTCGCGCGCAAGCCTTGGTGCGGCTGTTGCTCGAGCGGGAGCCCAGCGCCGCGCTGTGGCTGGTCGTGCCCCCGACCGAGCTGGAAGCGGCCGCGCGCTCGCTTTCGCACGCTCCGCTGACGCGGGAGCGGCTGCGGCTGATCCCCGGCGAGCCATGCGCGATCGATCTGGGGTTGTCGCGTCAAACGTACGGCGAGCTGTGCGGCCGCGTCGACCGCTGGTTCGCGCTGTACCAAACGACGGATCCGCGTCCAGCGCGCGAGCTGTGCTTTCGCGTCAACCTGGGCAGCGCCCGAGAGATCGCCGAGCTCTCGAGGGCGGCCGAGAGCTTGGCGCACGTCACGTTTCTGTCCAGCAGTCTCGTCTTCGGCGACTACCAAGGCGAGGCGAACGAAGAAGACTTGGCGCTCGGTCAGAGCTTTCGCGGACCCGCCGCCGAGAGCTTGGCCCTCGCGGAGGCCTTGCTGCGGCGTCGGCTGGCCGATATTCCGGTATCGGTCGTGCGCACGCCCCAGGTATTGGGCGCGCGCGGGCAAATCGCCTCGCCGCGCGCGTCGGGCCTGCATCGCATGTTGGCAATGGTCGCGAACGCGCCGGCCGAGACTTTACCGCTGCCGCCCGGCGCGAGTCGCCCGGTGCAAGCCTTACCGGCCGACTTCGTGGCGGAAGCGCTGTACGCGGTGTCGGTGCTGGGCACGCGCGGGCGCGCTTATCACTTTGCCGATCCCGAGCCGCCCGCGCTGGTCGAGGTGCTGGAGCAAGCCGCCACGCACTTTGGCAAGCGTTTGGAGCATGCCTTCGACGCGCGCGCCCTCGGGCGTCTCTTGTTGAATGGCCCGGGGCTGTGGCTGTCGCAACAAAGCTCGCGCGCGCTTTCCGAGTGGGCAGAGGGGCCGCGGCTGAGCACGCGCGCCGGTGATCGGTTGCTGGAGCGGGCGGGGTTGCGCGCGCCCACCTTACTCGGCTACTTGGACTCGGTGCTGCTCGAGACCGAGGAGCTACTGCGGGCCAAGCGGCTCGACGAGCGCCACGTTTCGCTGCCCTTCGAGGTGGTGGCTTGAGGCAGGTATGGCTCGGGCTCGCGACCCTGACTCTGACCTGCGCGCGGCCGGGACCGTTGCCTCTGGCCCATGCCGAGGCACCGCAGGGGAGCGCTGGGTCCGTTCGGCTCTCGCCGGCAGCGCCGCCCAAAGCGGCGAAGCTGGCGCCGGTCCCGCTGACGACGGGCGGCCCGCTCGCCGGCTTTTTTCACTCATTGGCCGAGCTTTCGCAAGGCAAGCGCCAGCACCACGTGCACGTGCTGTGGCTCGGTGATTCGCACACCAATGCCGATTTTTTGAGCGGGGCCGTGCGCAGCGCGTTGCGCGATGCCTTTGGTGACGGCGGTCCGGGCTTCGTACGCATCGGCACCAAGCCGTATCGACACGAGGGAATGAAGCTCGGGCGCGATGGCGCGTGGAACATCGACCCGGATCCTCCCGCGCGCCGCTCGTTGCAAGACGACGGCGTGTTCGGCCTGTCTGGTACGCGGGCGGTGCCTCTGGCCGACGCCAGCTGGTCCGCCCAAGCCGTTGCGCGCGACGCTCCCGCGGACGAGCCCGCTCGCTTCGAGCTTTCGTACAACTTGCCTGCCGGCTCCAGCTTCTTGCTCGAGCTTGGCACACACAAGCTGCGCGTCGACGCCAAGACCGCCGCCGACGTCGCGGCGTCGGGCATCGCCCACCTCACGTTGACGGCCCCGTTCAAGAGCCAGCTACGGCTCGGGCCGGAGCGCGGAGCTCCGCGCTTGTTCGGGGTGATCGTCGAACGCACCGCCAAAGCTGGCGTCGTGCTGGACACCCTCGGCATCGACGGCGCCCGCCTCGAGACGCCGCTGGCTTGGAACGAAGCCGCGTTCGTCGACGAAGTGGCGCGCCGCAGCCCGGAGCTGTTCGTGGTGGCCTTCGGCACCAACGAAGCCTTCGACGCGGTCAAAGTCGACCGATACGCCAACCATTTGCGTGATTTGGTCGGTCGTTTGCGCGCGGGGGCGCCGCACGCCTCGTGCTTGGTGCTCGGCCCCACCGACGCGCCGCTCGGCGACGGTTCGTTGCCGCGCGTCGCCGAGGTCACGGCGGTGCTGCAAAGAGCAGCCGCACCGCTCGGCTGTAGCTTCGTCAGCCTGCAGCAGCTGATGGGCGGCGAGGGCAGCTTCGCCAAAGGCATGCGGGCCAAAGAGCGACTGGCCCGGCCCGACAAGCTGCATCTAACACCAAAGGGTTATCAAGAGCTGGGCGCCGCGCTGTCCAAGCAGCTGCTCGACGCCTATTCGGCCGGCCGCGCCGACTTGCCGTAGCTGTGGTAGCTCTGTAACAGCGCGCGGTAGATCCACGTCCCGATGATCTCGGCGCCGACCGCGGTCGGGTGCGTCATGTCGGCTTGGCCCAGGCCCTTGCGCACCCAGCGCGGCATCGAGCGTGCGCCGCCCATCGCGGTCCAGGTGTCGAAGAAGGCACAGCCCGCGTCCAGCGCGGCTTGCTTCTGGTTGGCCAAAAGCTCGGGCATCACACGCAGGCTGACGATCTCGTCGCCCACCTTGGCCGCGCGATCCATGGCCCCAATGACCAGGCACGACGAGCCGGGCAGGGCGCGCTTACCCTGTTCCAGCACGTCTTGCATCGTGCGGTGGTAGTCCGCCATCGGGTAAAGAAAGCCGTCGGTGCTCTCGTTGGCGCCGAACTCGTAGACGATCAGGTTGGGCGAGCGCAGCTTCAGCTGATCGGCCCAGTGTTGGTCGTCCTGCTTGTCCATGAAGCGAATGCGCGCGCCCTGTACGCCCAGCGCGTCCAGAACCACGCCTGGCCCTTCGCGCTCCAGCACGACGCCGAATAGGCGCGAGGTGCCGCGCTTGGTCTGCAGACTGAGCTGATGGGAGCCGTCGTTCACTCTTACGACGTGCGTCTTGCTCGCGATCGTCGGACCGGCCGTCGAGAGCTCCTGGGGAGGTCCGCCATCCAACGAAAGCTCCAAAGAGCCGCCGTTGGGTCGCTCCAGGTAAAACAGCGTGAAGCTCGACACCTTGCGGCCGTAGTCGCCGCTCTCGGCGGTGCCCACGCGCGACAGCACGTTGGGCGGCGTGCTGAACGAGACGCCACCGAGCCCATACAATCCGTCGGCCGCGTACGGTCCGACGATGCGACTCACGTTGAAGCCGGCGGTGGCATAGCGGCTGACGTCGTTGTGAAAGTACGCCGGCCAGGCGTTGGCGATCAGCACGAAGCCGTGCCCGGCGTCGCCGAACGTCGTCTGCAGCTTGCGACGCAGCGTGCCCGAGACGTAGTCGCTGACGATGATCGAGTCGCCGAAATGTGCGATGCGCGTGACGGCGCCGGGGAGCTTTTGCTCGGTGCGCGACAGAGCGAGAAAGAAGCCGTCCAGCGCCTTGCCGGTCGGATCGAGCAACGGCACGGGCGGCGCTTGTTCGAGCGCCTTCGCTTCTTCGGCTTCGGCCGGCGCCAGCCGAGCGGCGCCCGGGGCCGCGCCCGGGGCCGTGGTCTCGAGCCCCAGCTTACTTTCGCCCACTGAGCTCGCTGGCACCACCGCCGCGACCGCCACCGCCGGCTCAGCCGTCGGGCGCCTTCCGAACAGCCGAAAACGCTCGAGGCCCGGCGTCACCTCCAGGACGATTGCGCAGCCGGCAACGAGCAGCGCGGCCGCGACCGGGCGCGAACGGAACACTTCCCCCGGCCTGGACGGCGTCGCGTCAGTTACTGCAGGAGGCATCGCCCAGCGCGCGGCAGAGCGCGTGCAGTCGCTTCAAGTCCGCGTCGCTGGCGGAGCCGTTGCGTGATTTGGCCAGCAGTTGGTTCTTGGCCTGCATCAGCTTGCTCTTGTCGGTGCTTGCGCCGTCGGGTGCGGGCACGGGGATCTCGGCGGCACCGGGCTCGTCGAACGGATTTTTGCGGACCAACGTAGCGGGACTAGCCGAGACTTTGGGCGCCTGCGCGGCCGCCTCGGGCGGGGCGTCGGGCGTACGCTGCGGGTCACCGGGCTTGGCCCCGGGCGCGGTGCTGCCGCTCTGTCCGGTGCGCACGGTGCGTGGCGCGCTGGGCAGCTCGTTCACGTCGACGGTCTCACCGCCCAAGGCTGCCAGGTCATTGGCGGCGCGCTTCCTGCGGATCGAATCGACGGCGGTGGCGCGCGCCACCTCTTCCAAGAGCTTGCGCTTCTCGGCAGGGTCTTCGGCTTGGCTGGCGCGGCCCAGCACTTGATCGGCCCAGGTCGCTTGGATGGCACGAAATTCGGGCGAGTCCCGCAGGTTGCTATCTTCGGGGATCTGATTGGCGCGCGCGCGGGCGGCGTTGGCGTCGCCTTTGTCGAGCAGGGCTTTGGCCTCCGCCAGCAGCTTGGCGCTCGCGTCGGTCTGCTCGCTCTTCGGCGCGCTCAGGCTCACGTCCGCCGGTTCATCGCCGCGCGAGGCGACGAACACCAGCGTCGCCACGAGCGCGGCCGCTCCGATGCCGATCAGCACCTTGGCGCCCGTCGACATACCGTGCGGCTCGCCAGGCGTGGCTTCGAAGCCGCCCAGCGAGGAGATCTGCTGGCTCTCGTCCGCGCCCGGAACGTACACGTCACCGGCGGGGACGAATTTGAAGATGACGTCGCCAAGCTCGATGTTGTCACGCGCGTCCAGCAAGCCTCGCGGCAGCTCCACGCCGTTGACGCGAATGCCGTTGGCGCTCTCGCGATCGACCAGCTCGTAGCGACCGTCGCCCAACGCCTGAATCTCGGCGTGAACGCGGCTCACCGAGGGGTGATTCACCGAAATGTCACACTCTTCACCGCGTCCAATGACGTTGCGCGGTGCGGTGTTGAGCGCGTATTCGACGCCAGGCGTCGGCCCTACCAGCATGACCAAGCGGTCCGGTTGTCCGAGCAGGGTCTGCGAACGCGGAGCGGCGGGGACGGTAGCTTTGCTGTCGAAACCGGGGGCGGGCTGCTCGAGCGCTTCGTCGACCAGCTCCAGTCGGTAGTCGCCGAGCTGGACGAGATCGCCGTGGGCTAGGTCTTGGCGTTGGTTGACGCGCGCGCCGTTGACGTAGCAGCCGTTGTAGCTGCCCGCGTCGAACACGACCCAGCGCTCCGTTTCGCGGGCGATGCGCGCATGGCGCCGCGAGATGTTTCGCTCGGTGAGGCGGACGGTGTTGTCCTCGCCTCGACCAATCGAGTACTCGTCGCGCGCCAGGGGAACGACCGTTCGGTTCGCTTGGTCATCCTCGATGGTCAGCTTCCACATAAAGGACGGTCTGCCTGTGCATTTCCCGCCGGAAATGAACGACCCCGATCCTGTCACGGGTTGGGGGGGCCGGGCAACACCGCCTTTGCGGCATCGAACAGCGCGTCGTGGATCAGCGGCCGGGCCGCCCGGATGCGGGGGTTGTCGCGCGTCGGATGCGCGCGGTTCGTGAGCAAAACGGTGGCCGCTCCGGCCCTGGGGTCGCACCACAGGCTGGTGCCGGTGAAGCCCAAGTGCCCGAACGTCTCAGGGCTGGACCGGGCTCCGGCCGACGAAGCCCCCTCCGACTTGCCGTCGAAGCCGGCCCGCAGGGTGCCGCCGGGGCGCGGCTTCACCAGGGTCCAGAGCGCGGGCTGGCTCAGCCAGGCGCTCCGCCCCGCCAGCGCTTCGAGCAGGGCCCAGCCGAAGCCGAGCACGTCGTGCACGGTGCCGAACAGCCCGGCGTGACCCGAAGCCGCGTGACCCGACAGCGCCCAGGCGTTCTCGTCGTGGACGATGCCGCGCACGCAGCCGCCGCGCGCCCGGACCACTTCGGTCGGCGCGACCTCGTGAGCGAAGTGCGGGCGAGCGCGGCGCAGTTGGCGCGCGGAGCCGAGGCCGAGGCCGAGCGGTTTGCCGACCTCACGCTCGACCACTTCATCGAGCGGCGACCCTGTTACCTGCTCGATCACGGCGCCGATCAGCAGGTAGCCGAGATCGCTGTACAGGGGCGGAAAGCCGTCCGGCGGTGCGTCACTCGCGCAGTCGATGCGTCGGGCGTCGGCGGCCACCGACAGCGCGCGGCGTCGGTCGAGCGCGCGCCCGGCGAACAGCGGCGCAAACAATGAGCGATGCGCGTCGAGGCCAGCGCGGTGAGCGAGGAATAGCTCCAACGGCACGCGGTCGGAGCTCGTGCCGCGCGCCTCTGGCAACAGGGCTCCCAGGGGCGTGCTCAGCTTCAGCTCGCCGCGGCTGACAAGCCGCAGCAGCGCGCAGGCCACGACGGGTTTGCTGACCGACGCGAGGTCGAACAGCGTCTCGGTGGTGACGTCACCCTCCGGTAGACTGCCCGCCAGCCCCACCCCAAACACTGAAGCGCCTACATAACCGGCCGTAGCCGCGGGCGCGACCCCGGCGCCGGTCACGTGACGGCTCAGAATCTCACTTATGTTCGGGTTTTGCGGCTTCTGCGCCAAGCTTCGCGTCCGTTGACTGCTGCGGAGGCCTGCGAATTTTGACCGCAGGCAAAACAGAACGGTACTCTTACGTGGCAGGATTAGGCGAACAACTTCATGGCTGAGTTTACTTGGGAAGCCCGCGCACGCTCTGGAGAGGTGCGTAAGGGCGTGATGGAGGCGGAGAACGAAGACGCCGTCAACAACAAGCTCCGCCAGCAGCAGCTCAACCCGGTCAAGGTCAAGAAGAAGAGCTCGCTCTCGTCGATGCAGTTCGGTAGCGGTGTGGCTACCAAGGACCTCGTCACTTTCACGCGCTTGTTCGCGACGATGATCGACGCCGGCCTGCCGCTCATCCAGTGCCTCGACATCCTGAGCAATCAGCAGTCGAACAAGAACTTTGCGGTGGTGCTCAAGGACATCAAGAGCAACGTCGAACAGGGCGCCACGTTCTCCGAGGCGCTGCGTCGCCACCCGCGCGTGTTCGACGAGCTGTTCACCAACCTGGTTCACGCGGGCGAAGTGGGCGGTATCTTGGACAGCATCATGGCCCGCCTCTCCATCTACCTGGAGAAGCGTCAGAAGCTCATTCGCCAGGTGCGGGGCGCCATGGTCTACCCGTCCGTCGTCATCGTCATCGCCATCTTGGTGATGGCGGTGCTGCTGACCTTCGTCATTCCGGCGTTCGAGGGCATGTTTGCCGAGTTCGGGGGCGGCGCCGAGAACCTGCCTTGGCTGACGCGCGTGTTGATCAGCATCTCCAAGGGCTTCGTCAGCTACCTGCCGTTCTTGATCGCCGGGCTCGTCGCGGCGGTGGTCGCGCTCACTTACGTGAACCGCCAGCCCAAGGGAAAGCGCTTCTTCCACAAGACGTTCCTGCAGCTGCCCATCATGGGCGCCGTGCTGCGCAAGATCGCGGTGGCTCGTTTTACCCGCACTTTGGGCACTCTGCTGCAGTCTGGCGTGCCGATTTTGGACGCGCTCGAGATCTGCGCGCGCACGTCCGGCAACGTCGTCATCGAGACGGGCATCATGAACGTCCGTCAATCGATCAGCGAAGGTAAGAACATGGCGGAGCCGCTGGCGGCAACCGGTGTCTTTCCAGACATGGTCGTGCAGATGATCGCGGTCGGCGAGCAAACCGGCGCGCTCGACCAGATGCTCAATAAGATCGCCGATTTCTACGAAGAAGAGACCGACGTGGCGGTGGCCGCGTTGACCTCGGCGCTCGAACCCATCTTGATGGTCGGCGTGGGCGGCATGGTCGGTGTCGTCCTGATCGCGATGTACCTGCCGATCTTCTCGCTCGCTGGCAACATCAAGGCCGACTAACGCCAGCAGACCGGCATCCCCTTGAAGCTGACGCTCGGCATTCCGGAAATCGTCGGCTCCGCGGCCTTGCCGCGCCGTTTGGCGTGGCTCACCGGCGCGCGCCTGCTGTTCATGAGCGTGGCGCTGGCCCTCGTGGGCTCGCTGTACTTGGGCGGTCAGTACGAGGCCCGCCACTACACGTTGCGGGCGGGGCTATTTACGTTCGGCGGCGGCTTTTTGCTGACCGCGCTGTACGCCGCCATCTTGCGTCGGGGTCGCTACGTGGAGTTTCTGGCCGACGCCCAGCTGGTTTTCGACCAGGTGACGTGGACGGCGATCGTCTATCTGACGGGCGGCGCGGCCAGCGGGGCGACCTCGTTTTATGGCCTCAGTTGCCTGGTGGGGGCGGCGCTCACGGGCTTGCGCGGCGCGAGCGTCGGGGCGGTTTCGGGAGGCATTTGCTACGGCGCGCTGGTCACGGCGCTGGCCAAGCGCTGGATTTTGCCACCCATCGATCAACCGCCGGGCATGTACCTGCCGTCGTCGGAGGAGCTGTCCTTCTACGTTACCGTCAACTTGCTGGTGCTGGTGGTGGTGATGTTGTTGGCCGGCACCTTGGCCGATCGTTTGCGCTGGACCGGTGGTGAGCTGCTCGCGGCGACGCAGCGCGCCGATCAAGCCGAACGGATGGCCGCGTTGGGTCGGCTGGCGGCCGGGCTCGCCCACGAGATCCGAAACCCGCTCGGCTCGATCGCGGGGTCGGTGCAGTTGTTGCGCTCGGGCAAGGGGTTGGACGAAGAAGACCAACAATTGTGCGAGATCATCCAACGCGAGACCAATCGACTCAACGACCTGGTCACGGACATGTTGGATCTGTCCAAGCCGCGCAAGCCGGAGCTTGGCCTGGTGGACGCCGCGACCGTCGCGCTCGAGGTCGTAGCGCTGGCCAGCAAGAGTGGGCGCGCCTTGTCGGACGTCAACGTGGCCTTCATTGCCGACGGGCAGCCGGCGCTGGTGCGCGCCGACAATGCCCAGCTGCGGCAGTTGGTTTGGAACTTGGTCCGCAACGCCGTGCAGGCGAGCGGCGCCGGCGCCGAGGTCCAAGTCTCGGTCAAGCGCGTACCCGAAGGCGTCGAGCTGGCCGTCATCGACCAGGGGGTCGGCATCGACGAGGCGCAGATGCCGCGCTTGTTCGACGCTTTTTTCACGACCCGCAGCCAAGGCTCCGGCGTTGGCCTGGCCGTGGTGAAACGCATCGCCGACGAGCACGGCTTTCTCATCCACGTCAAAAGCGAAGCGGGGCGGGGGGCGGCGTTCCGGGTGCTGATGGAGCCGGCCCGCCCCTCATCGGCCTGATCCGGCCGGCGAGGCGTGAACGCCAGGGCACCGCGCGTGTGCGCCCGCGGCACAGCGGTCAGCCTGCTTGGAGGCGCGTACGGCCGCATCGAATGGCCTATGCGCGTGTAACACTCGAAATTGACTAGCGAAAATGAAGTGGCGCTCTTTGCGCATTTCGAAAGAAAAGTTTCGGCCCGCCCCTTGCGTATAACGCTCGCAGAACCCAAAAATGTCGAGGAACCCCGTGACTGCCCGTCGTACCTTTCTCACCCTCGCTCTCTCGTCCCTGGCGTTGGCTGTGGCTCCGCTGGCCTATGCGGGCGACTTGTCGGCCCAGGCTTTCGTGAACCAGGCCCAAGACGACCTCTTCAAGGCCGTCAGAGCCGGCAAGCCCGACAGCGAAGCCGACAAGGTGTTCGACCGCGTGCTGGACTACCAAGCGCTGGCTGAGTCCGCGCTACGTGACCACTGGCAAGGGCTGAAGGACACGGAGCGGCAAGAATTCGTCAAGCTGTTGAGCCAGCTGGTCCGCAACAGCTACCGCAAAAACCTAAAAAAGACGCTGGGCTACGGTATCGAATACAAGGGCACCTCGCCGGCCGACGGCGGTGAGCTGGTGCTCACCGTCGCGACGAGCTCGACCGACAAGCGCGAAGAGCCGATGACCATCGACTACCTCGTGAGCAAAAAGTCCGGCACCCTGCGGATCGTGGACGTCGTGACCGAGGGCTCGAGCATGGTCGCGAACTACCGCTCCAGCTTCAACCGCATCATGAAAAAGGGCGGCTTCCTCGACCTCATTAAGCGCATGCAGAAGAAGGCGGCCTCCGGCGGTAGCGGCGCCGACTGAGCGGCGCCCCGGCTTTCCCGCCGGTTTCGCGGAATTTGCTCCTAGTCGGTCCGAGGCTGTTACGATTTCAGCCCGAAGTGGGCTCTCCCGTCCGACCTTCCACCATTCCGCCGCGCCACAGCGCGAGTGCCAAGGCGCTCGTGGGCCCGCCGGAGGATCCGCGCGTTCCGCTGCGGCTCACGGTCACGCGTGGCGCGCTGGGCATGGAGCTCTACGAGCCGATCGAGATCGGACCGCTGAGCGTCGAGCGCCTTTCGCTGACGTTCGCGGGGCTGAGGTTCCCCGTCGATCTATCGGGCGGCGTGCCGCGCTTTCGCAGCCGGCGGGGTGAGCTGCAAGAGGTCGTGCTGCGCTTGCGCTTGCCCGACTTGGCCCGCTTCGCTTCCAAGCGCGTGGGCGAGCCGTTTGGTCCGTTGGTCAAGCCGCTGGCGGTCTGGGGGATTGCGGGCGGCGTTGGCGTGGGGCTCGTGGGCGAAAAGAGCGCGCTCGCCTTCGATCTCTTGTGGGCCGCCGACGCCGGCTCGGCGCGCTTCGTCGTGTCGCGCGCGCGCGGCCTCGGCCTCGAGGCTCCAGCGCTGTCGTTGGCGCTGCGGGTGTGTGACGCGGTGGTGGAAGGCTTCGGCCGTCGCAGCGGTCGCGTGGTGACGATCTCGGACGTGGGCGGGCGTATTGGGCGCTCGCTTTTGCCCGCGGTCGGGGCGCGCGCGCCCACGTCGGCCGCGGTGAGCTTCGGCGACATGTTCCTGGAGCTGGACGAGCTCTTGGTCGCGCTGGACGCCACGTTTCCGCCGGCGGCCGCCAGCAACGACGCAACGCGCGCGCTCGAGCTGTCCCGGCTCACGCGCGAAGCCGACGACGCCCTGGCCGAGTCGCGCATCGACGACGCCCGGGCAAAATTGCTGGAGGCGCTGGAACAGGCGCCGCGCCATCCGGAGATCGTGCGCAGCCTTTGCGAGCTCGACGCGGTCGTGCCTGGCCGCGCCGAAGCGGCGTTGGGGCTGTTGGTGGAAACGCTGCCGGCGGCGGCGGCGGGTGGCATCGGCGCGCAGCTGCTGCTGGCGAGCGGCGATCGAGCGTCCGCCATTGCCGCGCTCGAGCGCGCCGCCACCGAAGAGTCGTTCGCCCCGCTCGGCGCGCTGTTACTGGAACGCGCGGCCGAGATCGACGACGGCGCGCGAGTGCTCTACTACCTGGATCGCGCGGTAGCCACCGCGCCGACGCTGCCGCGCGTGCACCAGTCACGCCTGGACGCGCGTCTTGCGCGCGGTGACGTGCAGGGCGCGCTGGGCGACGCCGAGCATTTGGAGGCGATGGCGACGGGCGCCGCGGCCCGGCACGCGGTGTGCTCGAAAGCTGCGGCCAGCTTGCTCGCGGCCGGCTTCGTCAAAGAAGCGGGCCGCGCCTTCGAGCGCGCGCTGCGCTACATGCCTGACGACGCGCGCGCGACGGCGGGGCTGGGCCGAGCCCTGCTGGCGGCCGGGCTCACGACGCGTGCCATCAGCCTGTTCGAGCGCGCCATCACGCTGTCGGAGCGGCGCGGGCCGGTGGACGGGCAAGCCTTGCTGCAGCTGGCGCAGCTGCTCGCCGAGCGATTGCACGACTTACCGCATGCCATCGCCCGCGCGCGGCAGGTGCCGGCAGAAGCCCCGGAAGCGGAGGCCGCGCGGCACCTGGAGGGCCTGTACCGAAGCCAAATCGGTGATCGGGTGGGAGCTTCGTTGGCGTTTGCGCACTTGCGTGAGGTCATCGAGCTCAACGGCTCGAGCCGCGCGGTCACGCTGGGCCGGCTGCGCGACGCCGCGCGCTTCGAGCTGGGCGAGCGCGACGACCTCACGCTGGCCGAGCGACACCTGGCGCTGGCGTTGCGACTCGCGCCGAACGACCCAGACATCGCCGCCGAGTACCGGCGAGCTGCCGAGCTGCTCGACCAGCGCCAACGCCAGCGTTAGAGCCGTGCGTGCAGCGCCTGCTCGGCGCGCGCCAGCGCCGCCTCGGGCAAGAGCGCGCTGATGCGCAGGGGGCTCGCGAGCAAAAGCAGGGGCGGCACGCTCAACGCTTCGAGAAATTCGACGACGCGCGCGGCGTCACCCCCGACGCCTACGCCGACACTGCTGACCGTGCCGACCCCGCACGTCACTTCGAGCCCGTTCACGCGCGCCTTCAGCGCCGACAGGGTCGCGTCCGCGCCGGGCACCACGGAAAGCGGGAGCGTCGCGCGGAAGCTGTCATCCTGAAATACGCTGTCGCGCAACGTGAGCTCCGCGGCGCTACACGCCGCGAGCAGGGCCTGGGTTTGGCGGTGTGGGCAGCGCAAGAGCGCCACGTTGCGATCGACGACGATGGCGCGCGCGCGCTCCGCGGCCCGCTCGTGCACGCGCGTCTGCGGGCCGGTGCCGTGGAGGGCATAGTCGTCGGTTTTGCGCGCATAAATGGCGATCTTTTGCGTTTTGGCCCACTCGACGGCGCGGGCGTGGAGCACCTTGGCGCCGCACTCGGCCATCTCTTGCATGGTCGTGAAATCGAGCTCGGGTAGGTGGCGGGCGTCCGGCACGCGGCGGGGATCGGCCGAGTAGACGCCGTCGACGTCGCTGTAAATCTCACAGCGCTCGGCCGAGAGCGCGGCCGCCAGCGCGACGGCGGTGGTGTCCGAGCCACCACGGCCCAACGTCGTGATCTCGCGCTTGTAGCTCATGCCCTGATAGCCGGCGACGATCACGATTTTTCCGTGATGAAGCTCGTCTTCGATGCGGTGGGGGCGCACTTCGATGATGCGCGCGTCGAAGTGGCGGTCGTTGGTGATGATGCCCGACTGCGAGCCGGTGAGGCTGACGGCCGCTTCGCCGCGCGCCTGCACCGCGATCGAGAGCAGCGCCATGCTGATGCGCTCGCCCACCGACAGCAACATGTCGAGCTCGCGCCGGGCGGGGGCTTGCTCGCCGCCTGCGCCTTGGGCTGCGCGCTGGGCCAAGCCGAGCAGCTCGTCGGTCGTCTTGCCCATCGCGCTCACCACGACCACCACCGAATCGCCGGCGCGCTTGGAGGCGACGACCCAGTCGGCGACGCGAGACAGCTTGGCGAGGTCTGCTACGGAGGAACCACCGTATTTTTGAACGACGATCGCCACGGTTCAGGGCTACCAGCCCGCCGGCAACGCGGCCAAATTAGAGGCGGAGGGGCGGGGAGGGCGAGGGTCAGGCGCGAAGGCGGGCGAGACCGTAGAGGCCGGCGGCCCAGAGGTAGCCATGTGCGTAGACCAACGCTTGGGTGCGGCCAGTCTCTTCCGCGTCTTCGTCGGGTTCGCCGGTGAGCTGGGCGATGCTGACGGCACGAGCCGTGGCCGGGTCGACCGCGATCAGCTCCGATAGGTCTTTGCCCTCGCGATGCAGGGCCGCGAAGACGGTGCCTGCGCCGACACCATCGCCGATGGCGACGGCCGTCACGTTGACGGCGCCCGTGACCATGCGGAACGTTTCGCCCCCGTCGTTGGACACGCACAGCCCGCGCTCGGCATCCGCCAGCGCCACGACGTTGCCGCGCGACACAGCCGTGGCCGCCGCGCCCAGCGCCACCGTGGCCGCCGCCTCCGGCAAGAGCAGCTCGCGGAAGCTGCTGCCAGCGTCGGAAGAAAGCTGCAGTGTGGGGCGGTGGGACATGACCAGCAGAGTGACGCGCTCGTCGTAGCTGGTGAGCGCGCGCACGGCTCCGCCCGCGTGCTGCCGCTCCCAAGCCCCGGCGCGGCGTCGTAGCAGCACGCCGTTCGACAGTCGGGCCCACAACGCGTACCCGCTGCGGGCGGCCGCCAGCTCTACGATGTCGGAGCCGCTGCCGCGCGCCGGCTCGGGTGCTTCGGCGAACGACCAGGAGCCCTCGGCGGTGCGCTCCAGCAACCCGCGGGTGGTCGCCATGATCACGCTGCCGCCATCGACCCGTACCAGCGAGCTGATGCGCGTGCCCACGGGCAGCGGCTCGCTGCGGCGCTCGCGGCCCAAGAACATCAGCTGCTCGGCCGCGCCCAAGACGTCGTCTCCGTCCGCCCACAACGCGCTGCATGCGCTGCCGAGCAGCAACCATTCGCTTTCGTACGGCGCGCCTTTCGGGATTTCGCCCTCGGGTGCGCTGGGCACGAACGCGCGCTCCACATCGGGCCCTGCGTCGCCGTCGCCGTCCTCGTTGAGCAGCTCGGGCAAGTCTTCGAGGCCGTCGTCGCCCAGCTCGGCGTCGCTGCTCGGGTCGTCGCTTTCGAGCGGCGTGTCGAGGTGCTCGTCGAGATCGGCGGTGGCCGGCGGAGGTGGGTCGCTGTCGTGACCCTCGGCACCCTCGGGTACGATGTCCAGCAGGTCCGAGACCCCAATGTCGAGATCAGTGGCGGCTTCGTTGCTGCCGGAATCGGTCAACACCTGAATGTCCACCTCGAACGTATCGGCCTTGCTGTCGTCGACTCCCTCATCATCGTCAGTGAGGCTGAGCTCGAAGCTGCCCACGTCCACTTCGCCGGCATCGTCGCTCTTGTCCAGATCCGGGAGATCCAGGGCGTCGGGTTGGGGGGCGCGGCGAGGAACTGACACGTACGTAGGTTAGCAGACACTTCGCCCGCTCGCGCCCTCGAAGCCAACCGCGAGCCGGCGAGCCGAGCCGTTCCGCTGGCGGCGACCGCGTGATCGAGCTATGCGAACCGCCCTTGCCCGTCGCTCCGCTCGTCGATCATGACCTGGTTTGTCGCAAAGTCCTGGTGCGGGACAAAGACGTCGTCTTCGTCAAGGGGATCTTCGAGGCGAGTGAGGGGCTGGGTGCCCTGTTCGCGGAGCGCGGTGGTGAGTTGATCATTTCAGCGCCGCTGTCGCGTGAGCGCGAGCTCGATGAGTTGCTCGCCGATTTGCAAAACGAATTGCAAGCACACGTGACAGGCTTTCCGTTGCCGACCGTGCGCTGATGCTTTAGCTTCCTCGACATCGTGGCCCACTCGCCGCCGCTCGAGCCGTCTATTTCGGGGAAGCTCGCCGGAGCTTCAGCCGACCGCACTCCTCTTCCCGAAGTGATTCGCGGCACCGACTCGCGCGTGCTCGACGCTTGGTGCGAGTGGTTGGGTGCGCTCGCCACGGATGCGGAAGCGGCGCTGGCGGCTGCCATCGCGTACCGCGAGCTGGACGCGCAGGGACGCACTTCGTGGCTCAACGCGCTCGAACAGGATTCCGTGCGGCTCAAGGTTCCGCGCATCGCCGTGTACGCGCCCTTGCTGGCGGTAGAGTCCGATCCGGAACGCCGTGATCGCATCACGTTCGCGATGGGCCCGGCCGAAATCGAGGCCACGCCGCGGGCGGCGGTGCAGGCGCTGTCGGCGCGCCACCCGGACGGCTTGCGCGTCGCGACCGTCATCGTGCCTTTGTACCTGGACTTCGTTCAGGTTCTGGCCTGCGGCTACCGGACCGAACGCGGGTTTTCGTGGGTACGCCACGACCCGATCGTCGACGCCAAGCAAGCGCCTCGCCCGGGCGACTTGCTCGACGGCGTCGTCCTCGAGCGGACCCCGCTCAAAGCGTTGATCGACGAGCTTTCGCACGCGGTGCTGTCGCAGCGGCGTGGTGGCCGCGAAATGCCGGAGGCCCTCCGCGTCTTCGCCGATCTGTTCGGGCCGAACATCGGTGGTTCGACGCCGCCGCCTCCCTCGGCTCCGTGAAACGTCGAAGCTTCGCGAGCGCGCTCGCTGCGCTGACACCGTCGCTGGCCGGCTGCTACGCGCGCGAAAGCGAGCCCGCCGCCGTCGCCGAGCCGGAGCTGGGCGAGCCGTTGCAGTTCACCTTCGGCACCATCGAAGGCGGCGAAGTGTCGAGCGACACCACCCGCGGCCGCACGACGGCGCTGCTGTTCGTCACGACGTATGATTTGCCGTCGCAGGGCGAGGCGCAGTTGTTGCGAGACGTGCTCTCGAATCACAAGCCCGTCGCCAACGCTGCAATCGTGATGATGGAAGCGCCCCAGGCGGCGGCACTGGCCAAGGTCTGGGCCGACGCGATCGCGCTAAAATGGCCGATCGCGATGGCGAGCCCCAGCTTGATGGCAGGCGAGAGTCAGCTCGGTCGCATCAACGGGGTGCCGACGCTGATCGTGCTGGATCGTCGCGGGCGCCTCATCGCCAAGAGCGAAGGTGCGCTCGGCCGAGAGGCGATCCGCGAATGCCTGGCGCGCGCCGACGCGCATTAGCCACGAGCGCGACACGCATCGAGGCGCATTCAAGCGATTCTCTGCGCGCCTAAACAGTATTGACTATTTCTAGGCCTAGACCCAGTCTAACGCCCGTTCTCGTGAAAATGCGCGCCCTGTTCCGGGCGCTGGAGGAGCAACCATGCCGAAGCTGGATGGAACGAAGACGCACGAGCATCTCAAGGAAGCGTTTGCGGGTGAGTCGCAGGCAAACCGTCGCTACCTGTACTTTGCCAAGGTTGCGGACATCGAAGGCTACCCGGAGGTCGCAGGTCTGTTCAAAGACACGGCCGATGGCGAGACCGGGCACGCGCACGGCCACCTCGATTTTCTGAAGCAGGTGGGAGATCCGGCGACCGGCAAGCCGATCGGCGACACGTTGAAGAACCTGCAGTCGGCGGTAGCCGGCGAAACCTACGAATACCAATCGATGTATCCAGGCTTCGCCAAGACCGCGCGCGAAGAGGGCTTCGCCGAAATAGCCGAGTGGTTCGAGACCCTGGCCAAGGCAGAAAAGTCGCACGCGGGCCGCTTCGAAAAAGCCGCACAAACGCTCGGCTGAAACACCGGGGGCCCGACGTATACCCTTAGCCGGATCTCACAACAGCCCGCCCGCCAAGCCTGGTTTCTGGCGAGGCTTTCGCGAGGACCGGAGCGGAGCGTAGGTGGCTACGTGAGCACCGGACCGCAGCGAAAACGAGCCGGAGTGGACGGAGTCCACGGAGGCCTACGGCCCGAGCCGTAGGCGAGGGAGCGCCGAAGGCGCAGTGAAGCCAGAGGCCAGGATCGGCGGGCGTGGTTAGCAGCTGAAATGGTCAGGAAGCGACAAGCCATGCACCGAGCACCAGCGCGCGCGCCTAGCGAGCCCCCCGAGCACAATCCAAGCTCGTCCCGTTACTGGGACGAGCGGGATCTCGAGCAGGAGCTGAAGCGAACGTTCCAGATCTGCCAAGACTGCCGTATGTGCGTCGGCTACTGCGGCTCGTTTCCGATCCTTTTTTCGGCGATTGACCAGCAAATAGCGAGTGGGCAAGCCGATGGCGCGGAGGCGGTGTCGAGCGCGACCATCCACGCGGTGACGGACCACTGCTGGCAATGCAAGCTGTGTTACATCAAGTGCCCGTACACGCCCGACGAAGGCGCCTACGAGGCCTTGGATTTTCCGCGCTTGATGGCGCGCGAAAAAGCCCAGCGCGCGCGCCGCAGCGGCGTCCCCGTCGTCGACCAGGTGCTGGGCGAGCCGCAGTTGATAGGGGCGTTGGGGGTCGGGCCGTCGGCTCGCATCGCCAACGTGGTCAACGCCAATCGGCTCGTCCGCAAAGTCGCCGAGAAGGCGTTCGGCATCTCGGCCGAGTTTCCGCTGCCACCGATCGCCACCCAGGCCTTCGGGGCCTGGTTTCGTGAGCACGACCCGGAAGAGGAAGCGGGGGCGGCGGGGCGCGTTGCGTTGTTCCCGACCTGCTACGGCGAATACAACTTTCCGAACGTGCCGCAAGCGGCAGTAGCGGTGCTCGAAAAGAACGGCTTCCAGGTGGAGCTGGCGGCTGGCCTCACCTGCTGTGGCATGCCCAACTTGGACGGAGGCGACCTCGAGGCGGCGAAGCGCAAGATGCAGCAGAACGTCGAGCTGCTGCTGCCGCTCGTTCGCCAAGGTTTGCAAATAGTCGTGCCCGGACCCACCTGCGGCTACACGATGAAGAAAGAGTGGCCCGTGTACCTGGGCACGCCCGAGGCGCGCGAGGTCGCGGCCGCTACCCGCGATTTGATGGAATTTTTGGACGGTTTACGCCGTGAAAAGAAGCTGAACCGCGAGCTTACGGGCGGTTGGGGCAAGGTCGCCTATCACGCGGCTTGCCACCTGCGCGCCCAGAAGATCGCGGTGCCGGGCGCGCGCGTGTTGGCGCAGGTGCCCGACACCGAGGTGCGTATCATCGAACGTTGCTCGGCGGTCGATGGCACGTGGGGCATGAAGGCGGCGTACTACGACGAAGGGCGCCGTTACGCGCGACGCTTGACCAACGCTATCGAGGATGAACGTGAGCCCGGCGATAGGCCGCTCACGGTGGTGACCGATTGTAGCTTGGCCGCGCTACGGATCAAAAAAGAGAACGGCACGGAGGCCAAGCACCCCATCGAGCTTCTGGCGGAGGCGTACGGCCTTACTGGTTGGCAAACATGAAGCCTATCGCGCGCGATGAACTGCTGGATTTGGCCGCTTACGAGCGCGTGCGCGACAGCTTTTTGCGCAGCGTGCTGGAACGCAAGCGGCCGCGCTACGTCAAGCTCGGACCGAACATGACGGCGCTGTTCGAGAACCGCGACAGCGTGCTCTTTCAGGTGCAAGAGATGCTGCGTACCGAGCGCATCACGCTAGAAAAGGCGATCTTGCACGAGCTCGAAACCTACAACGCGCTCGTCCCCGGCGACGCCGAGTTGTCGGCCACGCTGTTCATCGAGTACCAGGACCGCGACGAGCGCGAACGCATGCTCGTGGCCATGGCCGGCATCGAAAACAAATTCCGCCTGCGCGTCGGCGACGAGGTCTTGCCGGTGATACCCGACGAACGCGGTACCGACCGGGAACGCACCATGGCCGTACACTACGTCAAATTCCCGCTCACTCCGTCGTCCCTCGCCGCGCTAAAGGCCGGCAACGCCGAAGTGGCCCTCGAAGTCGAGCATCCCCACTACACCGCGACGGCGCCGCTCTCGCCCGCCACGTTGCAGTCCCTCCGCGACGACTTCTGAGTTGGCCGTAGAACCAAGGGTCGTGAGCGACGAACCGAAGAGCAGCGTGCGAAATTCGCTCGAGGGCGTGCGCCGAGAGGCGGTCGCGCTCGCGCGACAAGCGACGCTAATCTACCGCGATGTGCGCGGTTCGCGTCCGATGTGGGTGCGCCCCGATCGCGACGTCGTGATGTTGGTGCACGGGTTGTTCGCCACGGCCGGTGTGCTGCGGCCACTGCGGCGTGACCTCGAAGAGCGTACGGGCGCGTGCACCACGAGCTTCACCCACCCGCCCGGACCTGGCATTCCGAGCATCGCCGAAGACATCGCGCGTGCCGTGCGCGCCATCTCGGGCGACGTGCGCATTCATTTGATCGGGCACAGCATCGGCGGCATCGCGGTGCGCTACTTCGTTCAAGAGCTCGGGTCCGACGCGCGCATCGTGCAGACCTTGTCGATCGGCAGCCCGTTCGGCGGGGCCAAGCCGGCGCGGCTCTTTCCCGCGCCCGTGGGCCGCGACATCGCACCCGGTAGCGGGCTTTTGCGGCGACTGGCCGAGGGCGCACGCCAACGCTTGGGTGTACCGCACGTCTCGATCGCGGGGCTGGAGGACCACGTGGTGCCGAGCGGCGCGTACCTGGCGGCGGGTGAGCGCGTCAGCGTGGCTGGCTGTGGTCACAACTCGTTGCTCTACCATCCGCGCGTGGTGGCGGAGGTGGTATCCCGCATCCAGCGCGTGCAAGCCGCCGCCACCGTGCGCGACGCACGCGCCGTTTAGTCACGGACTACGGCTTGCACTGATCATCGCCGAGCGCGGAGGCGCAGGCCGCCTTGTCCTCGAAGGCGCGCACTGCGTGCAGCACGCGACACGACAGGCCATGACTGTCAGCGGCGGCGGCGAGCGAGTACTTCGAATCGGCAGCGGCCTCCGGCAGACCGACGCACTCCGCCATGCAGTCTTCGGCGTTGCCGATGCTGCTCGCGGCGAACTCGTCGGGGCACGCGGCCTCGACCAGTCGGCAGTACGCTTCGCAATTGCCGGTCGTGCCCGCCTTGGCGTCGTCGTGACCGCAGTGGCCATCGCCGACCGGCCCGGAGTGCGAGCAATGCGTCCCTGGCAGGGTGGTGGAGTTGAACGAGTGATAACGGCGGCAAGCGACGGTGTTCCCGCCCTCGTCGTCGTTGGTACCGGGCAGCAGCGCGGCGCAGACCGCCTTGCATTGATCCAGCGACTGGTACTGCGCGAGATCTCCCCGGCAGGCGGCCAATTCGATGCTGCAGTAGTCGTCGCAGGTCGGCACCGCTTCGGGTTTACCGATGCAGTACGGCTCGGTAGGTCGAATCGGCGCATGGGGGCAGTGCTCGCCGGGTTTGACGGTCGCGGAGCTGGTGTGGACCAGCCGGCACTCGATCGTGTCGCCGTCGTGATCGCGCGTGACGTCGTAGTCGGGCTGGGACGGTAAAGCCTCGCAGTACTGCAGGCAGGCTTCGGTCGAATCGTACTCGTACGACGCCGGGCAAACCTTGGGGAACAGCTGGCAATAAGCCTCGCAATCGCTGCCGCAGACGTCGTTGCCGCCAGGGCCTGCGCCTTTGCAGTAATCGTCCGGTTCGTCCTTGGCGATTTTGGCCTGATACATGCGACAGGCGATCGTGTTGCCGGTGGTGTCCTCGTCGTCACCCGGGTCGAGTTGGGCGCACACGCCGAGGCAAATCGGCTCCGTGGTGTACACGGCATTTTTGCCTTTGCAGGCATCCATCACCACCGAGCAGTACTCCTTGCACTGCGGGCTGCTGCTGGGCGCGAGCGCGTCGGGGTCGAGCGTGCGATCTTCGATGCCCGCAACGGACTGGCAAGCACCCACGGCCAACGCGGTCAGGCAGAAGCCGATGATTTTGGAGGAAAGGCTAGAGCGGCTCATCTCAGAAACTCCCGGAAATGCTGGCGGCGGCCATATTGGGTCCCAAGAGGGGAACGAGCGCCACGCGGTCGGTGTCGCTGGCGCCCGTGCTCAAGAAGATGACGCCGCCGACGGCGACCAGCGCGCCCCCCGCCGCGAAGGCGATGTTGGCGGCGGTGGCGGCCTTTTTGGCATCGTCGGTGAGGTCGATGCCGCTCTGGGTGCAGCGGTTGTCGCCCGAGCAGAACGCCTCCGCATCGCTGTTTTTTCCGATCGCTCGAATGCCGAAGTAGGTGCCGAGCCCGAGCCCCACGACGCCGACGCCGCCGATGACCAAACCGACGGTCTGACCGGTGGTGAGGCCATGCTTGGCGGGCGGAAGTGACGGCTCGGGCGAGGGGCCCTTCTCGGCGCTGCCGGAAGTTTGCGTTGCCGGTGTGAGCGTTGCGGGCGGCTCGGCGCCCTTGACCAGCCCCGGCACGCGAACGTTGGCGCTCGCGCCGCCCGCTTCGACTCTGATCGGCGTCGTCCACGTCTCGTAGCCGGGCGCGCTCACTTCGATGCGGTACTCACCGGGATCGACGGGCAAGGGCGTGCCGTACAGCGAGGGCTCCAGGCGTTGGCCGCTACGCTTTACGACCACGCCGGCGATGCGTGTGACCTCGGGCGCCAGCTCGATCGACAGCCGGCTCAGCTTGGACTCCAAATCTTGAGCGCGCCCGCTGGCCACGCGCGCGCGGTCAGCCTGGTTGCTGTTGTTGGCTAGCGACGCGGCTTCGCGGAACGTGGCCCAGGCGCTGGCCGTCTTGCCGACCCGCTCGTAGCACTCACCCAAGTACAACAACGTGCCAACCGCGGGATCGATGCGCTCGCTCTCTTCGAGCTTGGGGCAAGCGTCGCTGAAGCTGTTCTGCTTCATCAACCGCACGCCTTGATCGAAGAGCGCCTCAGCGGCGGCCTTGTCGTTCTGCGCGGCCGCGGGGGCCGCGTGAAGGAGCAGGGCGCAAACGGGGGCGAGGGAAGCAAAGCGGAGGAGGCGTCCAGGACCGGCCATGCTTTGGTTTTTACTCTAAAAACGCCGCGGCCGCGCGCCTGCTCATTTTGGCCGCGTGCGCTTCCGCGACGGCAGCAGGCGCCTAGCGGCGACCGCCGAAGTCGGTCACGCCGCCGGTCTTCGTCGGCGCGGGGGGCGTGTTTTCCGGCTTTTTCGTTTCGGATTTTTTCGGAACGGCTTTGGCGGCCGCCGCCATCCCCACCTTGGGCTTCGCGGGCGGGGTGGCGTTGGTAGGAATTTCGGCGATGCTCTCGACCGGGGCGGGCGCCAGCACGGCCGGCGACGCGGGAATCGGTTGCGGCGTCGACGGTGGGGCCACCTTCGCCGCGCCGTTCGGTTCGCTGCCGGAGGGCGCCGTGGGCGCGGAGGGCTTGGCTTCGGGTGCGGTCGAGCCGCGCGCCGCCCATAAGCCGAAACCGGCGGCCAAAACCGCGGCGACGCCGGCGATGATCAACAAGCGCCCGCGGCGCTTGGGGGCTGCGCTGACGCCGGAGGCGCCCCAAGAATTCACGGTCGGGTCCATCGGCTGCATCACGGCCGCCGGCGTTACCGTCAGCGGCGTGATCGGTACCGACATGGCGGGCACGGACACTTGCGGCAAGGACGTTCGCTCGGTGAGCGGTGACAGCCCGGACATGGTCACGTCGGTCACGCCCAGCACGCGCTCGGCCCGTTCGACGTGAATGCGGCTATCGGCGTGCGCGAACGGCAAGAGCGCGCGGCCGAGCTCGAACACGGTGGGAAAGCGGTGGTTGCGATCCTTCATCAAGCAACGGAGGACCGCTTGCTCGAGGCCTTCCGGAATTTCCGGTCGGTGTTGGCGGAGGGGAATCGGGTCGTCGTGCAACAGCGCGGCGCACAGCTGGGGGATGGACTCGCCCGTGTAGGGCGGCTCGCCCGTGAGCATTTCGTACAGCATCGCGCCGAGCGACCAGATGTCGGCGCGCGTGTCGACGTCCTTGGCCGAGCGCATTTGCTCGGGTGCCATGTACAAAGGCGATCCGATCAACGCGGCGGTTTTGGTCAGTGAAAGCTCTTCCACCGAGCTGCCCGTCAGCGCCTTCGAGATCCCGAAATCGAGCACTTTGACGCGGCGCGACCCGTCGGCACGGCGCGCTAGGAACAGGTTGCCCGGCTTCAAGTCACGGTGCACGACTCCGCCCGCGTGCGCTTCCGCCAATGCTTCGATCGCCTGCAAGATGAACTCGACGGCTTCGACCATCGGCATGCGCTGCAGTCGGCGTAGCTCCTCGGCGATGTCGTTCCCCTCCAGGTACTCCATCACCATGTACGGCAGGCCCGTATCGAGCGTGCCGACGTCGAGGACGCGCGCTACGTGCTCGCTGCGAATCTTTGCGGCCGCGCGGGCTTCGCGCCGGAACCGTTCAGCCGCGTCCGGACGCTCCGCTGCGGCTTGGCTCAAGAATTTTACCGCGACACGCTGCTCGAGGTCGCCGCGGAACGCCGAGACCACGACGCCCATGCCGCCGAACCCCAGGACCTTTTCGACACGGTACTTGCCGGCGAGCACGTCGCCTTCTTGAACCGGGGACTCCATGAGGTGCCGGCAAAGGTACCTCAACTCCACCGGAAAAGCTCATTCCTTTGGTCGCCAGGCCGGATGCGGGTTCGGAAACCAGTTCTCGCCGGCTAGCCGGTACACGGTTAGCCGCGCGAAATCCACGCCCAAGGTGGCGCCAAACTGACGCGCGTCGTTCGAGCCCATGCCGCCGCCCAGCGACAGCGTGATGCCCCAAGGTGCGCCCAGGACCAGTGACGCTTGCCCGCCGGTCGAGCCTTCACCCCAGAAACGCTGGTACGGCCCGGCGTCTAAGGCCAGACCGAAATTGCCGGTGACGAAGCTGCGCGTGGCCAGCCGCAACGAGATGCCCAAGTCCGCACCGTCGCCGAACAAGGCCTGCAGCTTGAACATACCGCCGACGACGAGCGGGTGGCGCGGCGCGGTGCCGACGCCGGTTTCGATCGCCAGCGTCGGATCGACCTTGAGCTCGAGGTTCTTTTGCTTGAGCGACGTCATGCCGCCGCCCACGTAGGCCCAAGACGACACGTCAGCGCGCGCTTGGTCGGTGGCCGCCAGCGCCGCCAGCACGCCGAGCACGAATGCGAAGCGTTTCATCGACTACACCGCGCCCAGGGCGCGCAACAAACGATCCAGATCTTCACGGCGGTGTCGCTCGGTGACGGCGATCAAGAGGCGATCTTCGTGCGCGCGCTCTTCGCGACCGAGATCGAAGCCGGCGATGATGCCTTGCGTCTCGAGCTTGCGGCAGACCTGCGCCGCGCTTCCGCCGCGCACCTTGACCGCGAACTCGTTGAAGAAGGGCGCGGCCGCAAACGCCGGAGCGTACCCAGGCAATTTCAAGATCTCCGAGCGCAGGTAGCGGGCCTTGGCCAGGCACTGCGTGCCCACCTCGACGAAGCCGGCCTTGCCAAGCAGGCTGGACCGAATGGCCAACGAAAGCGCGAGCAAGCCCTGATTGGTGCAGATATTGCTGGTCGCGCGCTCACGGCGGATGTGCTGCTCGCGCGTCGACAACGTGAGCACGAAGCCGCGCTCTCCGTCGTGATCGACGGTCTCGCCGCAGATGCGGCCGGGTAACTGCTGCAGGTACTGGCGGTCGTCGCGGCACGCGAACAGGCCGACACCGGGTCCGCCGAATTGCGGCGGGCAGGCCAAGGCTTGACCTTCACCGACCGCGATGTCGGCGCCCAGAGCACCGGGCGCTTCGACGACGGACAGCGCGTACGGCTCGCTGATGGTCGCGACCAAGAGCGCGCCCTTGGCATGCGCAAGCTCGGCGAGCGCGGCCAGATCGGGCAGCGCGCCGTAGAAGCCCGGGTAGCCGACGATGACGGCGGCCACGTCGTCGCTCAGCGCCTGCTCGATGCGCCCGCGATCGGCGGCGCCGTCGTCACCGACCGCGACCTCTTGCACGGACATGTCGCTGCGGCCGGCCAGGTACGTGGTCGTGGTGCGGCGGTAGTCCGGATGGATGCAACCGCTCAGCAAGACCTTGCCACGCTTGGTCAAACGGCACGCCATCAACGCCGCTTCGGCGGTGGCGCTGGCGCCATCGTACAGGCTGGCGTTGGCCAGCGGCAGACCGTACAGCTCGCTGACGATGGTCTGGAACTCCCAGATCGCCTGCAGCGTGCCCTGGGCGACCTCGGGCTGGTAGGGCGTGTACGCCGTGTAAAATTCACTGCGCAACAGCAGCTGGTCGACGGCGGGGGGCACGTGATGCTGGTACATGCCCGCACCCAAGAACGAGAGCAGTTGGCTGCCCCCGCTCTTTTTCGCCAGATCGTTCATGTGCGCCATCAGCTCAGGCTCGGCCAGGGCCGGCTCGAGCGCGAGCTTGCGCTCGAAGCGCGCCTCGGGCGGGACGCTAGCGAACAGCTCGTCGAGCGATTGGCGCCCGACGATGCTCAGCATCTCCGTGACCTCGGCCTCGGTGTGCGGAATGTAGCGCATCAGTGAGCCGACTCTTCGAGATGTGCGGAGTAGGCCGCCGCGTCGAGCAGACCGGCGGCAGCGGCCGGATCATCCGGCGTGATGGCGATCATCCAGGCTTTGCCCCAGCAGTCTTCGTTCACCAGCTCGGGCGCGTTCTCGAGCGCGGCGTTGACGCGCGCGATCTTGCCGCTGACGGGGGCGAACAGGTCGCTCAGCGTCTTGACGCTCTCGATCGTGCCGAACGCTTTGTGTGCCTCCACCCGATCGCCCACCTTCACGTCGAGGCTGACGAGCGTGATGTCACCGAGCGCGTCGACCGCAAACGCGGTGATGCCGACGAGCAAGTCTGCGCCCTCGCTCAGCGTCCACTCGTGATCCTTGGTGTACTTGCGGTCGTGTTTGACTTCTTTGGCTTGGCTCATGTTCAGCGATTCCGGCGCTACTGTTTGCGCTTGTAAAACGGGGGTTTGACGACTTTGGCCTCGATCGATTTGCCGCGGCAGTCGACCAGGAACGACGTGTCGATGGCGCTGAGCGCGATTGGCAGGTAGCCGAGGCCAATGCTCTTGCCGAGCGTCGGGGAAGGGCCGCCGGACGTGCACACGCCCACGGTCGCTCCGTTCGTGTCCAGTAGCGGGTAGCCGTGGCGCGCGATGCCGCGGCCGACCATCTCGAAACCGACGATGGTGCGGGTGAGCCCGGCCGCTTTCACTTTCACGAGCGCGTCGCGACCCAAAAAGCCGCCCGGCTTGTCGAGCTTCACGACCCACCCGAGCCCGGCTTCGAGCGGGTTCGTGGCTTCATCGATCTCGTTGCCGTACAGTGACAAGCGCGCTTCGAGACGCAGGGTGTCGCGCGCACCCAAGCCGATCGGCTCGACACCGAGCGGCGCGCCCGCGTCCAACAAGGCCGTAAATACCCGCACTGCGCCCGCATTCGGGCAGAACAGCTCCACGCCGTCTTCACCGGTGTAGCCGGTGCGGGCGATCGTCACCTTGACGTCGGCGATGCTGCCGTCGGCGAAACGGAACGACTTGAGCTCGCTCGGGTCGATGGTGCAGCCGGCCCGCTTCAACAGCTCGAGCGCGCGCGGACCCTGGACGGCGATCAGCGCGGTGTCGTCGCTTTCATCGCGAAACTGCGCGCGACCGGCCAACGCTTCCCGGAAGTGGGCAGAGATTTTGGGACGGTTGCTGGCGTTGCACACCACCAGCACGTCATCGTCGGTCCGGCGATAGACGATCAGGTCGTCCAGGATGGTGCCTTGGGCGTTGCAACAGCAGGTGTAGACGGCCTGCCCGTTGGCGGCCTTCGATAAATCGTTCGTGATGAGCGAGTCGACGGCAGCGAGCGCGCCGGGGCCGGTCACGTGCAGCTCACCCATGTGGCTGACGTCGAACAACCCGACTCGTTCCCGTACCGCGGTGTGCTCGGCGGCGATGCCCTTGTACTGGATGGGCATTTCCCAACCAGCGAAGGGCACCAGTTTGGCGCCCAGACGGACATGCTCGGCGTAAAGAGGAGTGCGCGAAAGCGTTTCGTCGGCCAAGGAGGGCCGAGTAGCGCGACCCCTGCCTCGTTACAAGGGCTCGTGCGCAGGCCGCCCGGCCGCGTGACCCGGCGCTCGCTGGGGTCACGGCGCGGGCGCGGCGAGGGCGGGGGCCCAAGCGGGCGCGCCCCGCCTAACCTTCGGCTAAAAATCTCGTAATTTCGGGCTTTAGCCGTCGGCATGCTAGCGTTTGCTCGTGGCGCGCGGGCGAGTCCTGATCATCGAGCAAGAGGAGTGGGAAGCCGCGCTGCTCAGCCGGTTCTTGGGTGAGGCCGGCTACGAGGTGCACGTCGCGGGAGAAGCGCGCAGCGGGTTCGACAAGGTGCGTGAGCTTCAGCCCGACTGCATCCTGTGCAGCGTGAACCTGCCGGATATCGACGGCTTCTGGGTCGCGCGTCGCGTGCGCACCGAGCCGACCCGGGTAGCCACGACACCATTTTTGTTTCTGACCGAAGCCGACGACACCGAGTCCCGCCTGCAGGGTTTGAACGTGGGCGCGGATCTTTACCTGACCAAGCCGTTCCGCAACGACGAGGTGGTGGCCCAGGTGGGCGCGCTGATCGACATGGCCAATCGCCTGCGTCAGCAGCGCGACTCGTTTTCGTCTGACGGCCCGGCTTCGTCGATGGTGGGTGCCGCGTTCACCGGTGACATCGCGCAAATGTCGGTGGCCACGGTGCTCACGCTGCTGGAGCTCGAGCGTCGCAGCGGCAAGCTGAAGGTGCGCGGCGAAGGCGGGCGCGTCGCGCTCTTGGAGCTGACCGAAGGCAAGTTTGCCGCTGGTGCGCTCGACGACAAGCCGTGGAACTCGACCGAGCTGCTGCGTGAAGTGCTGCGTTGGAAAAAAGGCAGCTTCAGCTTCCGCGGCAGCCAGGGCGCCGTTACCGATTCTGGCGACCAGCAAAAGATCGGCGGGTTGTTGCTGGAAGCGATGCGCCTCGAAGACGAGTCGAGGAGATAGTTGGCCGGTTGGCAGTTGGCAGTTTTTGCCACCTAGCCAGCATCGTCCGTTCAGCGGGTTTGGCGCCGAGTTGCGTCCGGAGACGTCGGGAGTTTGCCACCGGGACAGCAGGGGCCCGGGTCGCCGCCACCCATCAGGTCGCCACTCACTCCAGCTTTTGCGGATCCAAGGGATGGCCGTCGGGAGTCATGCCGGCGGCGCGCCAGCGCTCGGCGTCGGTCAAGCCGGGCGGGGGCGGGGGCGGGGGCGTGACGTCTTTGATCACGAGCCGCGTGCGGGGGCCGTCGGGCAAAACCTCGAGATTGAAGATGCGGTCAGCGGGGCCGGCTTTGATGCGCGCCATCGGAAAGACGGTGCGCGCAGCGCCGATCTCGACATGCGACACGACCACTTGCTCGCGCACGTAATTGGCGAGGGCCTCGGGCGAGACGCGGCCGCTGACTATCGCGCGATCCGGCAGGCGGCTCTCGATCTCCATGCCCCGCGGTACCGCGAAGCCGTACACCTCGGTGCTGCCGCGCGCGAGCTCGTCGGGTGCCAAATGATCGAGTGGTGTGGCGGAGGTCGCCGCGGACACAGCCGGCGCGGGCGACGGATGCTTGCGTGAGCAAGCACTACCCAGCAGGCCGCACAAACCGAGCAGGAGCCAGGCGCTATCTCGCACTGCTGGGATTATTCGACGATGGCCGCCCAAGAGTCCACGATCAAAGGCGTGACCGGCTTGGCGAGGTCGATGGCGACACCGTTGGCGCCGCCCAGGTTGACATTGCTGAGACCCGGCTTGGTGCTGGTCGAGATGCGGTTGCCGGTCGGGATCAGCAGCTGGTATTTGCCGGCGGGCGCCGCGCCGCCGGTGGGCTTGGAGCCGTAGGCAAAGTAGCCGTTGTCGGCGGCGGTACCGGGGCTGTCGCAAGTCGGCTGCTGGGCCACGCTGACGCCGGACAGGAACGCGTGCGCGTCGCTACCGAGCAGCGTGGTGGCGTCGATGAAGCCATCCGAGTTGACGAAGTCCTTGAGCGTATCCGCAGGCACGCCGCCCGCGCCCTTGGCCTTGCCGGGGTCGATGTAGTGCATACCCCACACCTTGCCGCTGCCGGAGCTGCAGGCATCGTTGGAGACACCGGGGCCAACCGTGGAGAAGTACAGGTTGCTCGAGAATAGCGCCATCTCGCCGATCACTCGATCGCCGGCGAACTGGCCGTCCTTCAGCGCCAAGTACCAGTTGACCTTGGGGGTCAGGGTCGTGCGGTCGGCGCTGAGCTCTTCGGTCAGCGACCAAACGTAGTTGGCAGGTTTGGTCAGGTCGGCACCAATCGCTTCTTGTTCGCCGGTAGAGAACGCAACGGTTAGGCTGCCTTTGCGATCGACCGAGATGATCGGCGTCGTAATGACGGGCTGGCCGTGGTTCCACTTGTGACTGAACTCGCCCGTGCCGTCGGAGGGAAAAGCATCGAAGAACAGCTCGACGGTCCAATCGCTGGTCGTGCCCGTCGCGGAGGCGAAGTTGAGGCGCCACAGCCCGCCGTCTTGATCGCCAATGAAGACGCGATCGGCGACGCCGCCGACGTCGTTCGGGTAAGCCACCGGCTGACCCGTCATCGGTGAATCGATGAACGCTTGCGTCACCACGTTCTTGCCGACCAAACCGGGGACTTCGGACTCGTTTTGCCGGAAGCTGCGCAAGATTTCGCCGCTGTCGAGCCGGACCACCGTGATCGAGCGCGCGCGCACGGCGGCTGGAATCGAGGCGTAACACGGCACCGCCCTTCGCGGCTTCGGCGTGATGGTCGTGCTCCAGTCTTTGCCCCGGTCGCAGCCCGTGCCGGGGTTACCGGCAGCATCCGTCCCCGGTGCCTGCGAATACCCGCCCGGCAATACCGCAACCGCCACTTCCTTGTGATCGAGGTAAACGGTCGTGATCAGCGGCGTGCCACCGCCATCACCGAACAGCTGATTGCCCGCGGTGTCGGTGACGAGCTGCCACAAGAACTTGGGCCCGCCCGTGCTGCTCGGCACGGGATCGGTGACGTCGACCGCGAAATAGCCGGGGTGCTGCTTGCCGAAGCTCTGCACCAAGATCGTGCGCCACGTACCTTGGCCGCCGCGCGCCTCGGCCGAGGTGCGCTCCAGCCTGAACTTGTACGTGCTCGGCAGCGAGGTGTCCTCGCTCGCGACGACCTCTTTGACGGCAGCCGTTCCGTCCAGCAAGAGCTGGTGCGAAGCAGGGTAGATGGACGGAATGTTGGGCAGCACCCCCGGCGGCACGAATGCCCACAGCTCGTTCGTCTCCTTGGCCTTGACCTGCATCGCCTCGGACGAGTCGTCCTTGTCGACCTGCGCGATCTTGAACGCGTGTAAAAAGCCGTCGTTCGACGAGGCGTACAGCACGCTCGGGCGCTTCTTCTGGACCTGCTGGATGACGAAAGCTTGGTAGCTCTGATCGAGCAGAAACTGCGAAGGTCGACCTTCAATGGCGCGCGGGATGGAGTGGTAGATTTCGGAGATTAGGTTGCAGTCGCCGTTCGCCCCCCAGCTGGGGCAGCGGTTGTAGGGCGTGCCGTTGTTCAACCCCACCAACCACTGCAGGTAGCGATCGCGGCATTGCGCCGCCGTCAAATCGGCGCTGGGGCTGTCGCAGCTCGTGTCGCTCACGCCAATGGCCTCGGCGGGCGTCGAGCTCACGAACGTGGCGGAGCCCAACGGGCTCGTGCTCATGGTACCGGTGTAGTTGCCGATGCCGTCCAGCACTCCGACTGGCAGATTGGGCCGCATGCTGGCATCCGATTTGATCGGGCTCGCGCCAATGACGGTGTAAATCTTGCGGGCGTTCGGGCCGTCGTAGTTGACGTTGTCGACGAAGCGGTCGCCCTTGGCGCCATCGGGGGCGCTCAGCACGGGCACGTTGTTGGTGTCGCAGACGTAACGCCCGCGGTTCAGCTCCCCGACCCAAGGCCTGTCGAGCTTGCCGGGCTTGAACGGGGCTCCGAAGCGGAAGCTGCGCGCGAATTTCAAGTCGGAGGTCTGGGAGACGAAGCCCGAGCCGATGGCGGGCACGAACGGCGTGCGAATGGTCGGCGCGAAGTTGCCGCCGATGGCTTGCGACAACTCGTTGCGCAGGGTGACGCGATCGTCGGCGAAATGCGCTCTGCGCCAGTCGGCGTCGCTGGGCGAGCTGGGCGCGTGCCCAGCGACGGCCGCGATGCGGTTCAACGAGCAGCACGCCTGGATGGCTTGATCGCCCTGGTTCTTGAAACAGATTCCGTTCTGGTTGGCGGGGTCGAAGTCTGACGCATCGAATTTAGAGCAAGGTTTGGGCGCGCCGTTGACGATGGGCGCCGAAATCCCGAATCCGATCACGTAAATCTCGATGTTGCGGCTCTTCAGATCTTGCGCAATGTCTTCCGCTTTGTCGTACGGGCAACCGCCCGGCTCGCAGAATGGCCGCAGATCCATGTTGGGCTGGCCATCGGACAACAGCACGATCGAAGTGGGCCGGCACGCTTTGGCCGGGTCCGTCAACGGACCAAACTTGAAGCTCGCGTTCAGCGGGTCATCGCTGGTATCGGCGGTCAAGTAGCTGCGCGCGTCGTCCAGCATGCCCGCGATTGGCGTCGCGCCATACGGCCGTGTCGCCAACAACACCTGCTGAATCATCGAGTTCCGCGTGGTGTAGTCGGTGCTGCCCAATCCGGGGTTGCCGAAGCCGACGGCGCGCCCCTCCCAGGGCGGCGCGTCGGGGTTGCGGACGCCTACCTCTTGATCCTGCGGTACGATGCAGCCGAGCGGCTCGCCTTGTTTGGAGTTGTTGACGTAGTAGCTCCACAGACCGGTGACGTCCTTGCCGGGGCGCGGCTCGGTGTCGAAGGTCATCAAGCCAAAGCGCACGTCCGACGCGAACCCGTCCATGACGCCGTCGGTCGCTTGGCTGAACCCGCAGTTGCCGAGCGTGTTGTCGAACGGGTGGCTCTTGAGCGCGCCAGCGGGAAACAGCGCCTTGTTCGTGGCGTCGAGCGTGCCCGGGCCCGTGACGCAGCCATTGCTGACAGGGCGGTTGTACGGGTTGGCGTAGAGAAAGTCGTACGGAGGGTTACCGTTGAGCGCGTACTCGTTACGGAACCCTGCCGAATTGCGGTCGAGGCGCTGGCAGTCGTAGTTATTGATCGAGCCGGTCAGCACCTCGACGACCTCGATCCAGCGGCTGCGCTCGCTGGTGGCGGCGGTCGTGGTCGAACCGTTGTAGCGGCAGGCGGGAAAGTCGTTGCTGCCCGTCTTGTAGTCCATCGATCCCGACGAATCGACGAGCAAGAGCACGTTCGGCGGGGGCGGCGAGACGTCAGCCTGCGCATGTGCCAACGCGGGAGCGAAGCACAAAGCCAGAAGCGAACCAGCCCCGACGAGTCCCCGCAAAGATCGCGTACGGGGAACGGGGTGGGCTTCTGATGAGTGTTTCATGACGTTGGGGTTCCTCAATTGGCAGGCACGATCATGTGGGCGCGCAGCACCTTCGTGACCGCCATGGTCGCGACGCCGGCAGCACAAGGGTCCGACGCGCCGGTGATCGGGGTCACGCTGGCCATCGTCGTCAAGGTCACGTCGAAGGCGTCCCCACCGCCCGGAATCGGCGTGTTGGTGGAGTGCTTGTCGGTCAGCTCTACCTGAATCACGCCGGTGGTATTGGCGAGCGGGCCAAAGCTTCCCGTTTCGCTACCGGCAATCGCCGGCTCGAGCAGGGTCTCGCCGTTGTTGGCGGCGGTGAGCGTCTCCAAGGCGCTGCGATCGAGCTTGTAGCAAGAGCTGCTGGTGTCCTTGGCGTAGCGACCGTTCGACAGGCACCACAGACCGGCGCTCATGTTGTTGGTGTAGGAGCCGCCTTTGGAGCCGATTTCCGCCATTGCGGTGGTCGTGCCCAGCTCGGCCAAGGCGATGCTTTGCGCGGCTTGGCGGCTATAGCCGACGGCCCTATCGACTTGGTTCACGTTGCGCACGGCGAAGACGCCGATGGCGGTGATCAAGGTCGTGACCAACACCACCACCACAACGGCCGTTCCGCGCTCTCCCTCGCGTGAAAAACGACGACGAGGCGGATTCACCAAGAGCTGTTCTCCAAGTTGCGTAGCGGAATGTCGCTTTGGAACGTTCGCACGCGGGCGTAAACCTTCTCCCCCGTCGCGGGTACGGTCAGGCCGATTCGGTACAGGTCGTTCGCGCTGCCGCCGCCAATGCCAGTGATCGGCGCCGTGCGATCGGCCTCGCGTGAGCGCACGCTGAGTCGCAGGTGCAGGCCGCGCAAGTACTGGGTGAAAGAGTAGGTGTTGTCGACGCTGGCGACGATTGGAATGATGGTCGGGTCGACCCCGCCGGTCGCGCCCCACGGGTCTATCTGAAGATCTACCGCGTATTCACCGACGATTTCGCGCGTGGTCGCGATCTCCGCGCCCGCCGGGGTCAGCTCGACGCGCACCAGCTCGGCCCGCTTGGCCTCATAAGGTAACGCAGTGCCACCGCCACCCGTGCCCAAACCGGACGCTTTGTACAAGGCGGCGTAGCTGACGTCGTCCACCATCGGTCGGATGTCGTAGCGGACCAGATCGATCACGCTCACGTCCATGCGGCTACCGTTGCCCTCGATGCCGCACTGGCTACCACCGCTCGCGGGCCGCACGATGGCCGGCGTGCCGGCCAGGTTGACGAGCGCGAGCGCGGTGTCGGGGCCCACTGCGGCCTGGACGCCGGACACGACCGCGTACTGATCCCAACCCTTTTTGCGCAGGCGCACGATGCGGCCGTTGCCGCCGGGCATGAACGTGGCGTTCAGCACCGCCAAGTTGCTAGCAGTTGCGCTGTTGTCCCGGCTCAAGCCGATACGGGCGGCCGCCGGTGTGGCGGTGTCGAGCGAAATCTCCCAATTGCCAGCGCCATCTTGGATGACGGAGGCTGTCGTCAGCACCTCGGGCATGTTGAGGGCACCTGCGATCACGATCCCTTTGGGAGAGATGCCGGCGTCCCGCACTTCGGTGCCGTTGAGGGCGGTCGTGTCGGTATCGATCAAGACCGCCCGTAGGCTGCGCAGCATCGCGGGCCAGTTGGCCTGGGGGCGATTACATACGTGCGGATCCGCGTCGATGTTCGCGGTCACCAAGTGACCCGCGCGAGCTACGTCCGCGGAGAGCCGCTCGAAGCCAGAAAGGCCGGCCAACGTGGCATTGGCGACGCGCTGCTCCTGTTGGTAAAAGCGCGAAGCATTGCGCGAGAGCGCGAACACGGCGAGCGACAGGAACAGCCCGCCGGTCATGGCGACCATCAGCTCGACGAGCGTGAAGCCAGTCGAGGCGCGCCGGTTGGCGCATGCGATGCGTTGGGAAGGGCAGGGGGTGCGCATCAAATCTGCGAATGCTGTCGGACCCCGACAGCTTGGTAAACGAAGCGATAGCGATCGACGGCAAGTCCGATGTCTCTCGCTTGGACTGCGGTCTGCGCGGTGCTGCACATGGTGGCGTTCGAGTCGAGGGGAGCTTCGTCGTCGCGCAACCAGAACACGCGAATCTCGGCCCGCAGCATGCCGTTGCCGCCCGCGCCCATGGTCGTCGGATAAAGCCAGGCCATGCGCAGGTGGGTGCAGAAACGAGCCTGGCCGACGTCGTTGTCGGCCAGCGCGTTACCGAGCGCGTCGAACGCGCCGCCGAAGCGCCGTGCCGCAATGTACGCGGGGCGCTGCCACTCGTTGGCGTCATTCAGCCAGCCCGTGCCGAAGGCCGTGCGCCACGCGGTTGCGTCCATTTCCAGCTGGCCCGCCCACGCCTGCGCGATGCGCTGCGCGATGGCGACGTTCTTGGCGTGACCATTCGAGGCAGCGGCGATTTTTTGCATCGAGATGATGCCCAGCACCGCGACCGTGAACAGCGCCAGAGCCATCATCAGCTCGACCAACGTGTAGCCGCGACGCCGCCCGCGTCGCCCATGCGCTCGCCGATGGCTCATAGACCTAGCCTCGCCATGCCGTTGGGTAAGATGGCGACGGTGCGCAGTAGGCCGGTGCCGTTACCGGTTCGCTGCACGTCGACGGTGGTGGCACCGACCATGGCCGTCGTCGGCGACGTGCCATCGAACGAGACGAAGCTGCGGCCCATGGGCGTAAAGCAGATATCCATTTGCGTAACGGCGGTGGACGACTGGTTCTTGGCGGTGACGGTCATTTCACTGCCAGGCGTAATCTCGCCCACCAAACGCGAAAGCGTGGCGTCGGCCCAGGTGTTCGCCAGACAACCCAGGCCGGCCTGCGCCGCGCACGTTGCGCTCGTCGCGTTTTGGGCAGTCGCCGCCGCCGCGCCCTGAATCGACTCGAGCACGGTGAAGCCGGTGGTGGCGCGGTAGCGGACCAAGACCGCCGCGCCGCGACCGAGGGCGCGCATGCGGGCGCCGCTGTACAGCTGGGCAATGCGCTGGGCCACGTCCCGCGAGCGCCGTTCGCGGATTTGCGTGGTCATGCTGGGGGTGGCGAGCGCGGCCGTGATGCCGATGATGAGCACCACCACCACCAACTCGATGAGGGTGAAGCCTCGGCTGGGCCGCCGGAGGCGGCGAGAAGCTTTGTAAGGTTGCAGAAACACGAGAAGGCTGAACGTACAGCAAGGTACGTGCCCAGGGCTTCGCTTTGTAGGTAATTGAAATTACTGGTGTTTGTCGCCATGTAGGCCCCCTGGTGACCAGTAAGAAGTGCGTCGCTGTGTAAACGTTGCGGGGTGCGTAGGGCGGTCGGCGTCCGTCGGGGGTGGGGTCCGGTCGGTGTCGGACCGCCTGGGGCCGGCCCCTTTTGCGCACGGTGCGTGCTCGCGCTGGTCCGGGCCGCGCCGACTCGGGCTAAAACCCGGCCATGGTTCGCCGCCGTGTTGCCGCCCTCGTGTGTTGTGCCTGGCTCTCGCTAGGCTGCTCGAAGAAGGAAGAGAAGGTGGAGGGCAGCGCGCCACCGCCCGTTGCAAGCTCGAAGCCGGGGGCTTGTACGAGTGGCGGCGGCACCGTCACCGACGCAGTGAGCTCGGCCTATTTTCCGAGAGTCGCGGGGAGCTACTGCATCGATCCGAACGGTGAGGCGCGCACCTACGGCGAAGCGGCCAAGGGCACGCTCGAGACCGTGTGCACCGAGCTGCTCGACGGTGAGTGCGAGGTTTACAAGAACTACGGCTTGAAGCGGGTCGTCACGCTGCGTTACGTCGACGGCGCGGGCTCGCCGGGCACGGTGAACGTGATCGCGTCGCGCTTCGCGAGCGCGGAAGGCGCGTTCGCGTTTTTCACGAAGCGCGTCATCGCCGACGGCGATCCCGTCGATGGCACGCCGAAGGAGCTGGCGGCCGGCGCCGAAGGCGCGCTCGGCACCGGCATCGCCTATATTTGGCGCGGTGAGCTGGTGGCGGAGCTGAGCTACGCCAACGAGCTCGAGACGCCCGATCAGATCAAGGTCACGAGCGGCAAGGTCTTGCCCGAGCTCGCGCGGCAGATCGGAGATCATTTGCCCGGCGACGTGAACCCGCTCCCGGCGGTGCGTTTGCTGCCGACCGAGCGGCTGGTACCGATGGGTATCGCCTACGCGCACCGCGACGTGCTGGGGGTGGCCGGGCTCGGCTCGGGCGCGGTTGGCTACTATCAGGATGGCAGCGCGCGCTACCGCATCGTTGGGTTGTCGCGCGCCGACGAAGACTCGGCCAAAGACGTGATCGGCACGTTGAAAAAGCTGCCCGGGGCGAAGGGACAAAAAGATCTCGGCTTCGATGCGGTGGCTTTTTCGACGCGTGAAGCCGAAGGCGCCCCGCAAGCGGAGTGGCTCGCGGGCCGCTCCGGCGGCAACGTGATCATCGTGGGTGACGAGCCGCTCAAGCTCAAAGCCGGCACCGACTCGAGCGCACATCTACCCAGCGATAAACGCTTGGCGCTCTTGAAAGCGGCCCTCAACCCCAAGCGGCCCGTCCAGCCCTAGGCCGCCACGAGCCACAGCGAGCCACAGCGAGCCACAG
>Ga0164241_10000384_pt1 | contig 86252 bp, 69 predicted proteins | sample OricomyardsoilBY_FD_108780 | JGI IMG/M metagenome (GOLD analysis project Ga0164241, IMG submission 108780) | Backyard soil microbial communities from Emeryville, California, USA - Original compost - Back yard soil (BY) | ecosystem: Environmental > Terrestrial > Soil > Unclassified | place: USA... | reverse complement strand
CCGCGCTGCTCTTCTCGCTCGAGCTCGATCGCGTGGGCCTCGGCTTACTGTGCATCGCGTTCTTCGCTACTCCGGGGATCGCGGCTTCGGGCACGTTGTTCGGTTCGATGACGGTGCGCACGCACGCCCGCGATTTGCTGTTGGCAGTCGTGTTGTTTCCGCTACTTTCCCCGACGTTGCTGAGCGCCGTCGCCGCCACGCGCGAGCTATTGAATGGCGCGCCCATCTCCGAACTGGGTGGTTACTTCAAGCTCATGGCCGTGTTCGACGTCGTATTCATTTCTGGTGGGCTCATGCTGTTCGGCACACTCGTCGAACGTTGACCGCAGAACCCGGCCTCGCGCTCACAGTCTCTTTCCGAGGGCGACGACGTTCAGCGTGCGGAACCCCGCGCGCCGATAAAACGTCTCTGCCGGCACCCCAGCGCGCGTTTCGCAAAACACCTGCACCACGCCGCGTTCTTTGAGCGTGCGCAGCAAAAATTCCAGAAGGAACGTGCCCACGCTGTGGCGTTGCTCGCCGGGCAGCACGCACATTTCCTTCAGTTGGAAATGCATACCGGTCACCCATGGTTCCAAGTAGCCGAGCGCGAATCCAATCACGGCTTCTTGGCGGCTCGCCACGACGCCGAGCCCGTGCGGCGCGGCCAAGACCCCCTTCAATCGCTCGCTCGCGGCTTCGAGCTCCCAACCTTCATTCCACGGTGAAGCGTTGAAGGTGTGCTGGTAGACCGCAGCGACTTCTTCCAGGTCGTCCAAACCCATCAGGGAAACGTCCACGATCGGCATCGCTCCCAACGAGAATACCACGTTGCGGCAATCGCTTCCCAGTCCCTCCGAAAGAAGAGGTTCCGATGTCGATCGGAAACTGCCCTTGAAAGCCGCTCACGAGGTTACTGCAACGACTCGACGTCCGAGAGTTTCCAGCCCTTTCCAAAAAGTGCTTCGTCGGTCCGTAGAAGCAGACCATGAGCTCGAACGGGCGCGTAGGATCCACCCGGTATCACTGCTCCGCAGCTCACTTGACCTCTTCGAAGTCACCCGGTTTCCAGCTGCCGTCGAACGCGGGTTTTTCCGGGCCGTAGATTCGGAAATAGCTGAACCAGCCGCGGTCCGGCGCAGTCTGAATGAAGTGCGCCTCTCGGCCCGCGGGCGCCTGGGGTCCGAAGTAGAGATCGATGGACTTGGCGCCTCCGAGATCCTTTAGCTCGACCAGCGAGCGCAGTGCGGCTTTGCCCTGAGGCGTCACGATCTCACCCCGCGTGAGAGGGTCGTAGAGCGTGACCGACCAAAAGAGCTTGCTGGGTACCGGCAGCGGTACGGTGAGCTTGTACGTCTTCTTGCCGTCGAGGTCCGCACCCGTTTTGTCGCGCAGGCCGAGCCAGTACAGCGAGCCCGCGCCGGGATCGCGGCGGAACATCGCCGGTGATGTTACCTGGCGTCGTCGCGCAGGTAGCGCATTTCCGGGTTTTCGCGCCGCCAGATGACATTGTCCATGAAGTAGTGATGAATGTTCACGAACACGAACAGTGCAGCGAAATAGGGTGTGGCTCCTAGATCACCCAGTGGCTCGCGCGTGTGACGATGAGCGGACATACGCGCGCCATCGAGCACTTCCGGGAACACATGAAACAGGAGCCAGCCAAGGGCGAGCGCGGCGACGGCCAGCAGCAGCACACGTTGGTAGGCGGGTGGCCCGAAAGCAAAGGTGCGCTCGGCCGTGCGCGCCTTGTTCGCACTCAGCAACCAGACGAAATACAGGTACTGAACCGAGTGGAGGGCGGGGATCATGTACAACAAGAGGGGGTCCGCGCTCGAGTACACGGACCACGCCCAAACCGAAACCAACAAACCCGTCAGCGGTGCCAGGGGAGGGAAACGGCGTTCGTGCTGCCACTTGCGGACCAGCGCCGCGACTAGCACCAGCGTGCTCAGTGCAAGTGCGACCGCGCAGACTCGTTCGAGCCAGATCGGGTGCGCCCAGGAGAAATAGACGACGCCTTTTTCCTCCGCTTCGGCGGCGGAGCTTGCCGGGTTTGCCCATGCGAAAGCCCAACCCGCGAAGCAGTGCGCCAAGAATGCGCGCCGCTCGCTCGCGCTGTAGCGCACGCCACGCCGCGCCGACAGCACGCTCAGGACGCCAAAACCTTGTTTGACGTAGTGCCAACCGACCAGCAGAAACATGAGCTGAATCGCAAATCCCAAGCGGTGCGCCGAGCCGGTTGCGAGCGCTGAGACCAACCAGACGGCAAGCACGATCGGGACGAACAGGCCTGCAATCAAATAGCGCGCCCGCTGTTTACTCTCGAAAGCTGCGCCGAACGCGCGGCTTCGGGCCTCCTTGTAGAAAAGCAGGTAGGTGACCGAAAAGTGGGGGTCATTGATCAGGTGCGCCCCGTGGAACATCAGAAAGCCCACCGCGAGTTCCGCAGAGTCGAGGCCGATCACGGAGCGCAGCAACCAGAGCAAGGGGTAAAGAAATAGGGTCGCGCCGCCCACGACGAGGAACTCTGCGCTGCGCGCCCCGAGTCCGACGTGCGTCGGAGCTTGGGGTTGATGGGCGAGCGCGAGCGGATCCTCGAGTGTTCGGATTGTCGACGCCTGGCTCACGGAAACACTATAGACTTGGTAGCGACGGATGCGGAAATCAGTCGCGATTTACGGTGGAAGCTTCGATCCCCCACACGTTTCCCACGTGCTGGCAGCCGTGTACGCGTTGAAAGTCGGAGGCTTCGAGCGCGTGGTAGTCGTACCCGTCTTCGAGCACGCCTTTCACAAGCAACTTACGGCGTTCGAGCATCGTGTGCGGATGTGTGAACTAGCATTTTCCGGCATCGCTGGCATCGAAGTGGACCCCGTCGAGCGTGAACTCTCGACGCCGAGCTTGACCTTGCGCACTTTGGAGCACTTCGCCAAGCAACATCTGGACTGGAGTATGCGGCTCCTCGTTGGCTCGGACGTGCTGGGTGACACGGCGAAGTGGCACGCATTCGAGCGCATCAGTGAACTCGCGCCGCCGTACGTGGTCGCTCGTCCGGGCTACGAGCACCCGGACTCCGAGGTTGCGCTGTTGCCCGACGTTTCGTCCACGCGCGTCCGTGAGGCGCTGAGCAACGCGGCGAATGCCGAGCACTCGGCCTTGCTCACGGTCAGCGTTCCGCGTGCAGTCCTCGCGTACGTCGCCGAGCATGGCTTGTACTCGCGTTAGCTCAGCCGGTCAGCGCGGCGCGACGCCCAAATCACGCAGGCATTCCTGCGCTGCGAGGTAACCCGCGCAGCCAACCACCGAGCCCGCAGGGTGCGTGCCCGCGCTCGCCGAATACAAGCCAGCAATCGGCGTGCGGTGCGGCACGCGATCGGAAAACCCGAAACCGTTGTCGATGTGATGGATGTGGCCGTGACTGATGCCGAAGTACTGCTCGATCTTCTGCGGATGCAAGATCTGCCAATCGGTCACGAGTGAGCTCGTGCCTGGGGCGAACCGATCGGCAATTTCCAGCAGCCGTCGTGCATAGCGCTCGGCTTCCACGTCCCAAGAGCTGTCTGCGAGTTCGTACGGCACCCATTGCACGAAAAACGCCGAACTGATGCGACCGTGCGAGTCGCTCAACGCGCGATCGACGGTGGAGTGCATGTACCACTCGATGCTCGGGAAGTCGGCGAGCTTGCCGTTCTGTACGGCACGAAAGCCGCGGTCGAGCTCGGCGAGCACCGTTGCTTCTTCCGGCAATAGGTGAATGGTGGGTCCAAACTGCGGGCCGTGCTGCGGCAGGCAACGGAAGCTGGGAGCACGTTCCAGAGCCAAATTCAGCTTGAATGTCGAACCAGGGCGCTTCATCGCCGATAGGCGTGCGTTGTATTCGGCTGGCAAGCGATCGACGCCGATCAAGGCTTGCATGCGGAACGGATCGGCGTTGACGAGCACGGCGCGCGCGCGAATTTCGCTCCCGTCTTCGAGTACGACGCCGCGCGCCGTACCATCTTCGATGATCACGGACGAGACCGGTTCACCTACGACGACGCTGCCGCCATGGCGTGCCAATTCATCCGCCAATACGCGGGCCACGGTTCCCATGCCGCCCTCGACGATCATCCAGGTGCCGTCGCTGCCGGGTAGGCGACACATGTTGTGGATCAGAAAATTCATGCCGGTGCCAGGCGTGTCGTAAGCGCCATACAGCCCCGAGAAGCCGTCGGTTACTGCGTACATGGCCTTGACCAAGTCGCTCTTGAAGCCGAAGCGATCGAGGTATTCGCCGACTGAGCCACGACACAGGCGCACGAATGCTTGCCTCAACGCGGGGCGCACGTAGCGTTCGGCGGTTTCCTCGATGCTGTACGGCTGCTCGAGCCAAGTGGGCGCGATGTCTTGGCGCAGCGCCGCTAGTTCGGCTTGTAGCCGCAGGTGAGCTTCATAGTCCGCGCGCGAGAAAAACTGCACGAATTGCCGCTCGAGCTCGGCTTGGTCCGAGCCGAACAAGAGATAGCCCTGCTGCTCTCGCGGCAGAAAGTAGTGAGGGTCTCGGCGCAACACGGGGATCGCGATTTCGAGCTTCTGCAGCAGCTCGGGCGGCATCAAGCCGAGTAGATAGGCACCCGTAGAGTGAGGAAGCTGGGGAGCGCGAGCGAACGGATACTCGGTGCGCGTCGCACCGCCGATCACACCGGCGCGCTCGATCACGAGGACGCGCAGCCCAGCACGCGCCGCGCACAGCGCCGCAACCAAACCGTTGTGACCGGCGCCGACCACGAGCACGTCGTACTGCTGGCCAAGCGTGCTGTGAGAGAGCATGAGAGATGCGCCTTTCTGGCGGCGCAGCCGCCTGGAGCCATCAGAAGATAGCACCGCCAAGGCCTCGAGACGGTTTGAAGAGACGCCGAGCGGGTTGATTCGAGATCGACCCTTTCCTCCAGCAGAGTCAACCCTCGGGCGAACCCGGACTCAGCTCGAGCTCGCGGCCTGCAATCCTTCTAGTTCCAGCGCCAGAAACGCGAGCGTGCCGCGCAGCAATCGGCCGTGCTCTTCGGCTTGATCGTAAAACTCTTGCTGCGGAATGCGCAGCACGCTCGAAGGCGAGATCGCGGTGGCACCATAGCTTGACAAGCCGCTGCAAAACGCGGCGGGTCCGCCCACGATGTCGCCCGCGTCGTGGGTGAAGTGGAAGCCGGAGCCGTTCGAGAGCTCAATCAGGCCCGAGGCGACTACGAAGAAGTCTTCGCCGCCTTTGCCGATTTCGAAAAGCGATTCACCCGCCTGTAGCACGTCCGTTTCGGCGACGGTCGCGAGGCTGGCGATGGCTTGCATGCCCGCTCGACGCAAGAACGAGGCTTGGCGCAAGGCGAGGATCTTGTCGTACGTGTTCAGCGTTGACGGCACGAAGCCGGGTGGGGGTTCGCTGCGACGTGGCAATCGAAGCGCCAGATCTTTCCATAGCCCGTGAAGCTGGGTAGCAAAGTTCCTAATCCCGGCGCGCGCGACCTCGGCGTTGTCTTCCATCAGGTCGAACCAATCCGCACTGCGAATGAGCAGGGCTTTGCTGGGCTCGAGCGCACGACACGCGCGTTGGCGCGGCCGATCCAAGATCGCGTCGACCACGCCAACCACCGAAACGCCAGAAAATTCGATGGATCGCAGCCCGTCGCTCTCGAGCGCCACGCGGCCCTCGAGCAGGAACAGGAAATGATCGGGGAGGTCGCCCGTGTTGAAGGCGAAGGTGCCTGCGGTCAACTCGACGTCCTCCAGCAGCTCGACCAAGCGCACGTGCGCTGCGGCTGGCATCGACGGGAACAACGACCGGAGCAAGAGTTCGCGCTTGACTCGTTGGTTGTCGGGGATGGTCACGCGGGGCGCTCCAGAAGTTCCAACAGGCGCAAGCTCTCTTGCTGGCGCGGGCGATCGATTGCCGACACGGCGTGAGCAGCCAAGTCCTGCAAGATGGCGTCCGGATCTCTTGCCAAGAGCTCGAGCGTGTCGTGCGCGTTGGCGAACACCCCCACGATCTCGGTCGCGCGTCGCGCGCGCTCCTCTGCAGGCAGTTCGTCGACTACCAGACGAAGCAAGCTCGCGACGTCATCCGCGGCGCGTCCCACGCCGCGGATCAATGCATCGAGGAACTCGATGGCCTGTCCGCGCTGCCGGCGATCCCCCGTGCGCAGCGCGGAGAAAATGGTGCGAATGTCGTCGCCGCGGTGCATGATCTGGAGCAGGCGTCCGATGCGGTCGAAGGATTGTTGAATCTTGTCGTCGAGCAGCTCGGTGACCAGCTTGACGGCCAAGCGCGCCGACACGGTGCTGTCTCGCTCGATCGACGTACGCGCAGAAAATAGTCGCAAATATTCGACCGAGTTGCGCTGTAGTTCGTCGATGATGGGCGTGAGGGGGATCGCCAGGGTGGTCTCTCTCGCCAATTCACCCAAGCCGCGCAGCGCTTTGTAGCGAATCAAGCCGTCTTTGGCGCCGAGCATGATCGAGATCAAGAGCCGAACGGACTCTGGGGTCTCGAACGCCGCGATGCTTCGTGGAACGTGAATGCGCAGGCGTCGCTCGACGTTCGGATCGCTGTGCGTCTGTTTGAGCGCTTCGAACGCGGGCTCTCCGAGGCGCACGAGTCCGCGTCGCGCGACCAGTCGGTCCTCTGCGAACTCCAGACGACCGATCAAGAATGGAATGCTGGAGTCATCACCGACCAGCGCGAGGGACTGCGTGACTGCGCTGAGCAGCGCAGGCAGTCGCGCCAATTGCAGCAAGACACGAGTCGCGTCGGGGGGCGGGTGCGCGGCCAGGGTCTCGATGAACGCGAGTTTGAGTGTGTGCTTTTCGTCGTCGTTGCGAAATAGCTCCCAAGCGAGCGGGTTTTCGGGCAACGCCTTGCCGTCCAATTGAGCCAAATACAGGGCAGCGAAGGCCCGCAGCGAGGGGCTCGGGTGCTCGAGCACGCGCTCGAGCACCGCGGTCACTCCCGACAACGCAAACGCGCGCACTGCGGCCTGCTGCACACGAGGGCTCTCGTGATTCAGGAGCCGTTCGCCGAGGGCCAGCCAATCCTTGCGGTCGGTGCCGCCGAACAGCTCGAGTGCGCGGACCAGGACTGCCTCGTCGCTGTGGTGCAAAATCAAGGCCGGGATCAGCTTTTCGCGTTTGCGCTCGGCCAAAACGTTCATCGCGGCGATGACTTCATTGGCTTCGGGCTTGGCCAGTGCTTCAACCAACATTTCGAGCGAGGTGAGGTCGAGCTCGCCGAGCGTGAACTCACGCTCGACGCTGCCGCGTCGAAGAGCACTGCGAAACAGCGCGATGTACGGGGCGCGCAGACCGAGACCGACCGCTAGCCAAGTCACGGACAAGCCAGCCGCGCCGATCGCGAGCAACACTGGGGATGGTGTGTGGCTCATGGTGACGCCCAGCAAAATCACGCCCGCCAACGCCTGCGTGCCGCGCGTGACCAGCAGGTCGACGAGGCCACGGCCGCGCGCCTGGTTTTCGACCGGCGCCCACAAGAGCTCCGACGCGACTCTGCCGAGCGAGTTGCGCAAGGCCGAATCCGTGGCTTTCAGCGTCACGACGACAGCAAATGACGAGCCCGACACCGCAGACAACGCGCCGCCGATCGTGAGCAAAGCCGGAGCCGTCAATGCCAGGCCCAACACGCCGACGCGCTGCACCACGCTGCTAGTCACGGTCAACTGCAAGAAGAGCGAGCCGATGTTGAGCAGCAGCTGGTAGCGCGCGAAAAACGGTGCCAGCTGCTCGGCGTGCAACGTGCTCGCGACCTTGGCGCGGTACAAGTAATCAATCACCAGCGATACAGCGACGGAGAGCGCTGCAATCGCGGCGAGTCGCCACAAGAACGGATCGCGGCTCATCTTGGTCAGCTCGGGTGCGAGCTGGGTGTTTGCTTTGCTGACGTTGACGGCCGGCTCTTCTGTCTCGAGCGGGACCTTGCTGACGAGCAGCGCGGCGCCGAAATACGCGAGTGGCGCCGCGGTCAACAGCGCACGCACGGGGCTCACTTGCAGCAGCAAGGTGGCGGCGCCGGCACCGGCGATCGCTCCGAGCACACCACCGGATGCCAGGGGTCCAAACAGGCGACGGCTTTGCGACGCGGAAAAGAGAGTGCCCGCGAGCAGCCAGAACTGGCCGACCAGCAATGTCGCCGAGAGCGTGCCAAAAACGTACAGCGCGAAGACCGTGGTTGGAGAGGACGGGCGACTCCGAAACCACGCGCTCACGAACGCGGTCAGCAGGAGCGACACGACCAGCGAGTTGCGAGGTCCGGCGCGCCGCGTCAGCCGCACGTTGAGCGGCGTGATGACCATCATGCCGAGTGCGACCACCACGTACACGAGCGCCAAGAGCCTGGGCTGAAGCTTCGCGAGAAACAGCGCATCGCGCGCAGTTTCGAGCAACGTATGACCGGCGATGGTCAACGCGAGCACGAAGAAAACACGCAGAAACAAACGCGCCTCGCCAGGACGGACGTCCAGGAATCTGCTGCGGGCGAAAACGTTCACCTACTTATCCTGACAAATCCGAGCGCCGCGTGCGACGCCTCTTGCCGGAGCGGAAGCCGCGGCGTAAACCATGAGCGTGTTGGCTTGCCACCAGCGGAACCTTGGGATGCGCGCGAGCAATCAGGCGCTGCGCTCAGGTGTGATGTTAGCGGGCATAGCACTGGTTGGGTTTCTCTTGGTAAATCACCTGGGTGGCCCACGGCAATTCGGCTGGTTCGTGGCGCTGCCTTTGGTCGCTGCCAGCTATATGGTGATCTCCGGCATCTTCGGCATCTGCATCGTGCACGGTTTGCGCGGCGATCGTCGTGCTGACTATGGGCCGGAGGCAGTGTTGGACCCGGCGAACCGAGTTCGCATGCGGAACCGGGCCTTGTTAGCCGTTTCCGCCAGCATCGTCATCGGTTGCAGTTTCGCCGCTGCTTTCGTCGCGCACCTCTGAAGCGCGAACTGCGCGAAACAATTAGCGCCGAGCGCGCATCTTGCTTGTTCGGCCAAGCGAGCGGGGTAAGGTTCTGGCATGGGCGGAATGGATCTCAGAACGCGCACCTCGCTCTTTTGCGGGGTGCTGGCGTTGGCGATCGCCGTCTCAGTGCTGTTGAAGGGCAAGCCGCGACTGCCACAGTGGTTCTTCACCGGCTTGGCCGGTGACATCGGGCTTTGGTACCTCGCGCAATGGCTCTACCACGTGGGCCGTAGCGACTTGTGGGCGCGTTGGACCGCAGTGCTGGCTGTGTTGCTGCCGCAGTTCGCGGTGCACTTGTTCGAATCAATCGTCCCAGAGACGGGACATCCTTCGCCGCTCAAGCGCGTTGCTGGCATCGCGATGGTGCCGATGTTGGTTTTGGTGCTCACCGAGCATCAGCACGGCTTGGTGCGCGGCGCGGTGTTTCTCTACGTGTTCGGCTTGATCGCTGCGGCCCTGTGGACGCTCGCGATCCGCGGAGAGAGAAGCGGGTCGCGCGCGGTTCAGCGGCGTGTCCGCTTTTTGGTCTTCATTGGTGCGCTAGCGGCTACCTTCAGCTTGGCCGACTTCTTGTGGTTCATCGGCGCTCCGCTGCCGCCGGTGAGCGCCGTGCTCAGTATCGTTTTCCTGTTCGTGCTCTCGGAATCGCTGACGCGCGAGCGTCTGGTCGATCTGTACGATATTCTGTGGCAGCTGCTGGTTTCCACGGCGCTGGCGTTTGCGCTGGCCGGCATTTTCTACGTGTTCGTGGTGCTGTTCGGTGGCTTCGAGACCATGTATCTCGGCGCAATCTTGGCGGCGATCGTGATCTTGGTTTTGTTCGAACCGCTCAGGAACAAAGCCGAGAACTACACGCACAAAGCCTTCTTTCGCGAGCGCGTGGATCTGGAGCGCGCGATTGGCCGCGCTCGCGCTGAGCTGGTGCACGTGTTGCAAGTCTCCGAGTTGCAGAGCGTCGTGATCTCCGCGCTGGAGGGCTCGCGGCGGGCGACGGGCGCCGCATTGTACTTGCCGGATCCGCTGGGCTCGGACTTTGCGCTGGCCTCTTCGTTCGGTCCGACCGCTCCTGGTCGAATCGATGTGGCGACCGCGCGCCCTCTGATCGAACGACTCACAGCGAGCTCGTCGATCGTCCTCGAAGAGGTCAGCTTCAAATTGCAGGAAACTCGACGTTCGGGCTGGAGCCCCGAAGCCGAGGCCGACGAGCGCTTGCTCTCGGCGGCCGAAGCGCTGGGCCCCTTCAAACAAGCGGTTTGCTTGGGTGTGCACGGCGATCGCCAAGACCTGCTCGGTATCTTGCTGTTGGTCGACGATCGAGTGCGCGATGCATTTTCTCCCGATGAGGTGGCGCTGCTCGAGTCTCTTGCCGTACAAGTCGGAGTCGTGATTGAAAACTCCAGGCAGTACCGCCGCATGCAGGAGCGCGACCGCCTGGCTGCATTGGGTCAAATGGCGGCTGGTCTGGCCCACGAAGTGAAGAACCCGCTGGGCGCGATCAAGGGCGCGGCGCAGCTGCTCGGTGACCCGAGTCACGACATCAAGCTCGGCAAGGCCGACATGGAATTCGTCAGCATCATCTTGGAAGAGGTCGAGCGGCTGGATCGCGTCGTCGGTTCGGTGCTCGACTACGCCCGTCCTTCAAAGGGTGACGCCGGCGCCGTGGACGTGAATGCCGTCGTCAAGCGCACCTTGACGGTGCTTGCGTCAGATCGTACCGAAGAGTGCGAGCTGCGCACCGAGCTCACCGAGGCTCTGCCCCTCGTTCGGGCCGACGCCGAGCAGCTTCGCCAAGTGCTGATCAACCTGATCCGCAACGCCGTCCAAGCCATGGGTGGGCATGGGACCGTGCAAGTAACCACGCGCAGCCGGCCGGCCTCGACCGGTCTGCCACGGGATACCGTCCCGCCCCAGCTCGATTGGGTGGAGATCGCCGTGCGCGACGAAGGACCCGGGATTGCGCCGCAGGTGCAGAAGAACCTGTTCGTGCCATTTTTCACGACCAAGGACCGGGGTACCGGACTCGGCCTGGCAATCAGCCAACGGGTCGTGGAAGAGATGGGCGGCCGGATCGAGGTGGTTTCCCGTCCCGGGGCCGGTTCTACCTTCTCTCTGGTACTGCCTGCCGTGGCCGAAGCGCACGTCTCACCCCGGCCCCCACCGCCCGGGACGGCCCACGCAGGGCAAGGTCGTGACGAAGCGCCCGCTTCGCCTAGACTTAGCGTCGGGCCGGTTCTGACCGTACCATCACCATCTGGGTCCGGGCGCGCTTGACCCGTTCTTCCCAGGGGCCCTATGATTTTTCTCCAACTTCCCAGGGCTTACCAACCTGGTGCAACGAGCCACCCCGCTAGACCATGACTAAGCGTTTCGCGCCGAAACCAAGCGGCACCGAGCCCAGCCCGAGCGATTTGCGTTACGGCCTGCGCTTCATCTCTGGCAAATACCAGGGCGGGGAATATCCGTTGGGTGAGGGCCAAGAAATCGTAATCGGGCGATCGAGCGAGCTCGATATGGTGCTCGTCGAAGAGATGGTCTCGCGCAAGCACGCGCGCATCGCGCTGACCGCCGGCGTGATCACGATCGAAGATCTCGGTTCGACCAATGGTACTTTCGTCAACGGCGAGAAGGTTGAACGCGGCACACTGAAAGAAGGTGATCGCGTACTCGTCGGCACCAACATCTTGAAGGTGATGGCGATCTCGCATGACGGCGAGCAGCAGCTCGATCCCAAAGCGGTCGCCGCGGGTCGCGTGACCGCGCGTCAGAAGATGAGCCGCGTGGGTGATGAACCCCCGCGCATGTCCGGCAGCTTGGAAGAAATCCCCCTCCCGGATTTGCTGCAGCTCTTCGGCACGTCGAAGAAAAACGGCGTGCTCGTGCTGCAAACCGAAACCCAGGAAGGCCGCATCTACCTGACCGAGGGCAAAGTGCGCTTTGCGGCGCTCGAGGGCATGGAGACTGTACCGCCGCTCAAGGCCGTGTATCGCATGCTCGACTGGCACCAAGGTCAGTTCGCGCTCGATCCGCCCGACTCACGCAAGTTCGACAACCCGGTCGATGCCAGCGCTCAGGAAATCCTGATGGAAGGCATCCGCCAACAAGACGAATTCAACGCGCTCCGCAGCCGCCTACCCGCGCTCGATTCGTCCTACCGCTTGAGTCTCCCGCTCGAGCCCGCACTGCGCGAGCTCACGCCAGTGCAGCTGGACGTCCTGCAAGCCACGCTCAATTCCTCATCGCTCGATGTCGTGTTCGACTCGGTGCCGCACACCGACCTGGAAGCGGGCCAAGCAATCCTGCACCTGATCCAACGCGGTTATCTGGTTTCCGCGGACTGACGCAACTCAGGCGACGCCGGTCGTCGCCGCTGCTCGTTGAGTCCGCGCAAAGCGCCCCCGCGCGATACCGTGGTTCACAACCTACGAGTTGTAGCCACCCATCCGTGCGCCGCCCTTCCGGCTTCGCCCTTCACGAGTTCCTGAGGCTGCCAAGCATTCGCCGCGACTCAGTGGATTTGGTTTGGTTGATGGTCACGATGCCTCCCGCGCCCGGCTCAGCCTTCGGCGTCGAGCTCCGGCTACCCTGAGCGCTGCGTATCCGCTCGCCCGCAGCGCGAAGCGCGAGGACGAGCGCCCGCTCATCGACGCCCCATGCACGGGGCATCCAAAAAATGCGCAAGGGCGAGCCAAAGGCGCCGGGGGCTCGACGTCGTCGAGTAACTAGACGCGTCGAGGACTATTCCAGCTGCCGCTTCGCGGCTCCGCTCGCCGTCAATTGCTGCAAGTCGCGCTTCAACGCATCGTCGGTCTCCAACACTGCTGACTCTCGCAGTAAGTGCTCGAGCGCGGGCCAACGCGGGCGCTGCGCGTGCAAGCTCTTCACGGTTTCGAAGGCTTGGCGCCGCACTGGGAGTGAGCCGTATTCGAGGTAGCCGCCAATGTTGCGGATCACGTCACGTTCCAAGCGCGTCGTCAGCGATAGTTGCTGCGAGACTGGGCTTTCGCTCAGTTGGAGTGTGCGTTCTTCGGCATGTGCCGCGCGCTCTTTTTTGTGTGCATGCGGAGCCGCGGCTAAGGCACTCGCGACTGCACCGGGTGCCGGCTCGGTGCGCGGCGCCCCCGCGTCCCCCTCGATGCGGCGTTGACCGAGCTCCTCGAGTGAAAGATAGCGCAGGCGCTCTGACAACCGCGCGAGGGCGAGGGCTCCGGGTGCGAGTACCGCGAGTGCGGCATGAGGTGTTGCCGCGGGCGCGACGGTGATCGCCGTGAGCGAGCTCTGGGCCGCTTCACACAGCTCGAGATCGTCCTTTTCTTTCAGCGCGGTCGCGCAATCACCGAGGTTCGGCCTGCTCTGCCAACGCGCGTTGGCGCGCGTGAGCTCCTCCTGCAAATGCCCTGCGCGCGCGACCGACGCAAAGTCTTTGCTCGCTGACGACGCCGAGGCGCTGGGTGCCGGCGCGTACTCATCGCGCCGGCAGCTGGCGAGCGCGAGTGTGAGCAACAGAAGCGCGCCGGAGCGAGCGCTCAGTACACGCCGCGCCAATTGGGACCGTAGAACCCGAACTGGTTGGCAGTCTGGTGCATGTAGTCGATGACGCTCTTGTAGTTCGTGACACGCATCGTGAACGGCGTGCTCACCTGAACGGGCTGCCCGGTGCAGTAGTTGACGCCGGGCGGGCAGGCGCTGTTGTCGATGTAGCGTTTGACCGTCTGTTCGCCGGTGGTGGGATTGACGGTGTCGATCTCGTAAGCCTGCGCGGTGAGCACGTTCATCCACTCGAGCACGCGAGCAGCGATGCCGCGCTGCACGGTTTTTCCGTCGATTTCTTCGGTGCCATAGCTGTGCGCGATGTACAGCTGGCCGCTTTGTGGATCGCGCCAGGAGATCGTTTCAGCGTCTGGGAAGCCGGGCAGAGTGTCCACCCCGACCACCCAAACGCGCATCATATCGACCCAGTTCAACTTCCAACTTTCGGGCAGGTTGAGCATCGAGAAGAAGGTGATGAACTTGTGAACCTCGAAGCCGACCTCCGGATCGACCGCCAGCGACTCTGCGGGCGGGCCGTTGGCTAGCTCGTCGCCGCTCGGGAACTCCTGACAGAAAATGTGTCCTTGTGTGGGCCAACACATCTGCGGCTGGTCGGTGGGCCACCACGCGCGGTAGCCCATCGGCTGCGAGAGATTGCCCGAGCTATCGATGTTCGGAACACCTTTGGTCGACGCGACACGCCAGCCCTTGAGGTCTTCGTCCTCAGTCAGCGTGTTCGCGAGTAGGCGCCGCATGCCCTCCGGGAACAGAGTGGCAAAGCTCATGTTGCGATAGCGACCGTCTTGGAAGTCGTCACGCGATTGGCTGATGAAGCGATCTTCCGAGTCCGTCAACATGTGGACGGCGAGCGTCTTGTCGTAATAGGAGCCGACGTTCAGCTGGTAGTCGACGGCGTAGTAGCCCTTGCTCTGGTCGAGCGAGTTATTGAGGAGCCGTCCGCCCCAGGCGACATCGACTCCGATGCCGGTCGAACCGTCTGGGATCGGAAACGTCTGAACTCCCATCGGCACGATGCCTGGATTCTGATCTGTCGAGCGCAGGACCGAGGTTTTGAAGGGGCTCCAGCTCGTATCGCTGAAATGTGCTCCCGACGTCGGGCGCGTCAAGATGCGCGCAAAGTGATCGAACACGAGCGACGAGGACAGCGCCGCGTGACGCAACGGCCCGCCCTCGGCACTGAGGCTATCGAACTGCCCCGTCGCCTGGAAGATCTCGTTGTACAGCGCGAAACCCTTGGTGATCTCTTTGAGCTTTGCGTTGTAGCGGTTGTACCCGCGCATGAAAGCGTTGCGCAGGCTGAAGGTCGTCCGGTTCCGTCGATAGTCGTCGAACAGGTAGCGATCTTCGTACTCGCTGATCATGTAGTGGGCGATTTCGTAGGCATCGGCGCCGTTGTCGTGGCGCAACACCGGGAGGTTGCCGATGTCCGCGTAGTTGTCGGTGCCGAACATGTACGGCCGGCGGACTCGCCCGAGCGCGTCGTAGTTGCGCTGAATGTTGTCGCCGATCCCTGGCTCTTGGGCGAAGCCGCCGGAATCCGGCTGGAGATCGCGGAACGAGACGTAGTCGGTGGGAATCCCTTTGCACACCGTGCCGTTCACGATTTCGCCGTCGAATTCCGGGCTGTAGATGCCGTCCTTCTCTTCGTCCCAATTCGCGGGCGGACTGGTATCAGCGGGTTGGCAGTCCCGGATCAGATTCATCTGCCGGTGCAGCTGCGAATAGTGCAGGTATTGACGGCCGTTGTTGTACCAAGGCCCGGTCAAACCGCCGAAGCCGTCGAGCAGATCATGCAAAGTCGTGCCGCTCGGAGTGCACGAGGGACCGGTAGGTGGATTGCCGAGAATGTCGGGTTTGCCTGGGCCGCAAGTCACGAGCTTGGGTTCGTCCCACACGTCCGCGACGTCGCCGTATTCCAGACGCACCGCCGCGCGGTCGTACGCACCGATGTCGAGGGTGTCCTGCGTCAGATCGCCCGCGTAGTCCATCACTGATGTTTGCTGCCAGCGCCAGATCAAGCCGTCGCGTTCCGCTTGGGTGATCGGGTCGTACCAACGCGGCCCGGTGCAGGTCGAGCCGTCATTGGTGGCCGTGGTGCAAGAGCGGGTTTGCGCGCCGTCTTGAGTGCGCAATTGCCAGTATTGCGGGCGGAAGTTGAGCGCGTCGAACGAGGACGTGAACTGATGGCGCAGACCCATCGAGTGGCCGAGTTCGTGTTCGAGCACACCGACGGTGAGCCTGCGGCGAATGAAGTCACGCCACTTTTCATTGCGTGTGGCGACCGCCCCGGCAGAGGCTTGGATGCCCGGCGTTCCCGGGTCCTCGTCGGCGAGCGGGAACTTCTTGTTCATGATCGTGGCCCAGTCGGCCATGCTGCTCGGCTCGGGAGCTTCTTGCGAACAGCGACCGAGTGAGGCCAAGCGAATTTGGCGCTGCTGCTCGAAATCAGCCAAAAATTGGGCGAAATTGCCGCGCAACGGCGAAGCCATGTTGACCTGGTCGTCGCTCGGCTGCTGACGCGGATCCAACCGCGCCAGGTGCTTGAATGGTGTGGTCAGCAATTGCGATTCGACTGGGGAACCACGCGCCGCCGTCAAGCGACCATCAATCCCGGCGTTGCCGGTGCCGAGCACGGAGTTGCCGTACTTCTGACGGGCGGCTGACTCGGCCCAATCAGTGACGGCGCGTGCGCCCGCACCCGGAGCTGGCAACTCCAGTCGGGTGCCGTCGTTGAGGCGAGAATCGATCGCGGCGAGGCGCGCCTTCACGTCGTCTTCACTCAGCAGGGGTGGAGAGGATGCGGCCGAGTGCGGTGCGCGCAGGTCACTGTTGACCGCCGCCTTCTGATAGCTCCCGCTGCTGATGTCTGTGTTCGACAGCTCGCCCAGGTACCAGCGCATGGTATCGACCGCGCCCTGTGCGGCAAGGTCGGTGACCGAGTTCCACAGATTGACGCTCGCGGCCACGACCTCACCCGTGATGGGATCGGTTGCGTCGACCATGATGCCCCAGGGCGAATCCGACTGCGGCTTCTGGACGATGTTGATCATGTGGTAGCGAAGGTCGCCCACACGCGCGAGTAGTCCGACCTCGCCGCACGCGGGATCGTCACCCTGCACGACCGGGTTGTGGCAGAGCGCGAAGACCTTGGGCACCGTAGCCATGGCGGCCTCGAGGCTCGGATCGTATTTGGCTTTGCAGGTCTCGATCGCTCCGTCTTGCTTCACGCCACCGCTGATGCGAACACATTCGGCGTAACGAGCGGTCTGCACGGCTTGTCGCAACGCGCCGTCCCATTGCGCGAGCGCTTCGGCCGATGCGTCGAAGAGCGTCGGATCGCTTTGGGGGCCGTAGTAAAACGCCGAGGTTTTCACGGTGCGATCGGAAAACGGCAGCGTGCACTTGTGGCTGAACTGGTCGCAGCGCGACCCGCCACCCACGCTCTGGCACTCGTCGTCCGTGCCGTCTCGGCCTGGCGTGCCATCAGAGAGCAGCTCGTCACGCGAGGGGAGCGCGCCGGCCGGCGTCGTCTGGTCTGTGTAGCACGGGATCGGCTGCTCTTCTGCATCCTGCGCGTGGCTGCGTTCCCAAATGTTGTGACGCGACACGAAGCGGTACCACTTGTCGTCGACGACTCCGTAGTTTCGGTCGTAGCCGAGGCGATCCGGGCTGACCGTGCCGGTGGTGAACATGCCGAACATGTCCATGCGGGCGCCGTCCCAATGCACGGGTTCGTAGTCGTTGTCGACGACGCGCCGGAAGGAGAGGCGCACTTTGACTTCACTCGGGTTGCAGTTACCCGTCGGACCGGTGCCACCGAAAAAGTCAGGGGTCAGATAGCAGGCGGGTAGGTAGCCGAACGGCGTGAACACCTTCTGCGGCGTCACGAACAGCTTGTTCGTGATGTCGAAATAGCCGCTGTTCGCGTCGAACATCGGCGCGTCGGGATCGGCCGGATTCGTCGCGGAATACGCGACCGGTTCGTATTCGAAGGTGCCGTCGAAGGCAGTCAACGCGGCCAGCGTATCGAGTTGATACGCGCTGGTGATCAGGTTCTGCGACCAATCCACGCGCATGAACTGGCGCGCGTACCAAGGGCTGTCCGTGGTGTTCTCGTCGATGACGTTCAGCTCTTCGCCCGTGGTCGGGTTGTAGGCGCGCTTCACGTCGAAATGGCTCTCGATCTTGAAGGCGGCCACGATTTGCCCGCTGTTTTGATCGGGCGAGCTGGGCGTGCCGTTGCCAGTGGTGTCGGCGATGCGCTCGTAAGTCAGGCGCGCGACCAATAGATCTTCTGTGACCTCGAAGCTGATGCGCGCCATCGTTTGGGCGCCGCTGGCCGTGAACAACGAGTCTTGCGTCGCGCCGTAGTCGACGTCGACGATCGTGGGGCGATAGTAGAACTCGGGGTTGTCTTTCGGATCTGCCAGATCGTCGCCGACGAAGAACGACTTTTTCAGTGCGTTGGCTTGAACGCGATTGATCGGCGCTCGCTCACTGGCGCAACTAGTAGCGCCTACGACGGCAAGAGCACAGATCAGCAGGCGACGGGTAAAGCTCGCAGACATCGACACTCCTCGCACCGAAGACAAAGGAGCGCCTAGGATATACCGTTGCGAGCGAGGCTGCCCGCTCTACGACTTTTTCTGTGTGCGAAACTCGACCGCGCGCGCGTGAGCTTCGAGCCCTTCTGCGCGCGCGAATGCGGTAATTTTCGGGCCCTGCGCGATCAACGCGGCTGGCTCGTAGTCGATGATCGAGGTGCGCGACACGAAGTCATACACACCGAGGGGTGCGCCGTAGCGTGCTGCGCCGCCGGTCGGTAATACGTGCGACGGTCCCGCGAGGTAGTCACCGGCGGCTTCCGGCGTCATGGAGCCCACGAAAATCGCCCCTGCGCGCAGGATTCGGTCCGCGAGCGCTCGCGCTTCGACCGTGTGCACGGCAACGTGCTCGGCGGCGAGCTGGTTGGCGACCGCGACCAAGCCGTCGCGATTCGCCACGACCAGAGCGTAACCGTTGTCCCTCACCGACACGGCAGCGATGGCCTTGCGCGGCAAGTCCGCGAGCTGCCGGGTGAGCTCGGCTTGAACGCGTGGTACGAGCGAAGCGTCAGTGGTGACCAAGAGCGGATAAGCTGCTTCGTCGTGCTCGGCTTGGGACAGCAGGTCGGCCGCGACCAACACCGGGTCGGCACTGTCGTCAGCCACGACCAAGATTTCACTCGGCCCGGCGATGCTGTCGATGTCCACCTCACCGAAAACCAGGCGTTTCGCAGCGGCGACGTAGATATTGCCGGGGCCGACGATCTTGTCGACGCGCGGCACGGACTCCGTGCCGTAGGCCAGCGCAGCGACGGCTTGCGCGCCGCCAGCATCCAACAAGGCGTGCACGCCCGCCAAATGGCAGGCCGCGCGCACCTCGGGGCTCGTATCCGGGCTGGCGACGATGATTTCGGTAACACCCGCCACTTGTGCCGGCACGGCGCACATCAGCACACTCGAGGGGTAGCGCGCTTTGCCGCCGGGCGCGTACACGCCCACACGCGCGAGCGGCGTGACTCGGCTGCCGAGCGTGATGCCCTCTTCCGTGTACTCGAAACCGCCCAGTGCAGCCGCCTGGCGCTGGTGATAGCGGCGGATGCGCGCGGCGCCTTCCACCAGCGCTTCGGCGACTGACTTGGGGAGGCTGCGGAGTGCGGCTTCGCCGCCGTAGTCGCGTTCGAGCCAAGTGGGCGCAACACGCTTTTCGAAGCGTTCGACGTAGCGCTTGAGACCCGCGTCGCCTTCGCTGCGTACCGCGCTCAAGATTTCGCGCACGGCGGGTTCGACGCGGTCCAGATCACTCTCACCCCGGCGGGTAAGACGCGCCAGCAGCGTGTCATATTGCGCTGTGCCCTGGGTTTCGGCGCGCAGCGTGGCAGCGTCACTCATGTCCAGTGTCCAGCTTTCAGCGCTGCGGGATCGTACTCGCGGATCTTCGGGCCGAGGGCCTCGCGAAAGACCTGCTCGTCGTCGTATTCGATGTCTTCCTCGGGGAAGCCTTTGGCGACGTCCATGCCGACCGCGAGAATGCGCAGGAACATGGCGAAGCTCGACGCACACAAGCGCGGCTTCCACTGCTCGGTGCCGCTCATCGCGGTGAACACGGGACAGTCCCCTTCGGGATCCGGGCTCGCCACGTCGAGGAAGTAGGGATCACCCAAGAGCGAGCTGTGGGCGATGATGATCCAACCCGAGCGCCAACCGTTCGCCGCCGCGCCCGAGCGCAGGGTGCCGGCTTCAGCCAGGGCAAAACCATTCTGCTCTTCGAGCAGGCGCTCAGCGGGGATCAGCTTGACCCGTTCGGCAGGGGTCCGCGTTTCCACGTCCTCGGGATTGGCGGCCAGCAAGAACTCGCGGAAGCGCCGGGGCAGCTTCAACTGTGCCTTGAGTTGGTCAACCACCGCGGCTTCGGCCTTGCCGAACTTAGCTCGCACGTGTCGCTGCGTGAATGCGTCACGCAGCGCAGAAATCGATTCGGCCAGATCGCTGTCCAATCTCGCGAACCTTCCGCTTGGCCGAACGTGACATCACGCCGACGAGCGCGGACGGAACTCACGTTGCCGCCCGGAAAGAGCCAAAGAAGGGGCTTTTTTTACTAGCACTTGGCTCGAAGGCAAGCGGGAAACGTCGCGAGGCCTAAAACGTATAGCGGAGGCCCAGACCGGAAACCCACGCCAGGGGCGGCTGATCGCTGAATTCTCGCTTGAATGTGCCGATGTAGTCGCGGACGCCGCCATGGACGGCCAGCGCCCAGTGTGGGCTGATTTGGTACCACTCGACCCCGAGTTCGGCGGCTACGTACAAATTGAGCTTGTCCGCGTCCTCGTAGCCGTAGATGGACAGCACGTCGCTGGTCACCTGCGCCCCACCGAGGCTCCCCTGAAGGTAGAGGCCAACGCGCTCGCTCGCCTTGACCGTGCCGCGCAGGCCGGCGCCGAAGCCCCACAAGGCGTACGTGCGTTGGGGCGGGGGCGGGGGCGCATACGAGGTGTTGGAGAGGACCAGATCGCCCTCCACGAACACCATCAAGAAGCGGAGCGGCTCGTAACCGACCTGGAGGTGAAACCAAGGTGCGACCGGCGAGGTGTGTTTCATGTCGCCAATCTGCCCCAACGCGCCGATCCCGCTCTCGACCACGAACCCGTGGTGCCGCGGCGGTGGCCGCGGGACCAGCTGCTCTTCATTTGCGCCCTGATCAGGCGTGAGCCCAGATGGGTCACTGTTCGAATCGAGCCAGGACACCACCTCGTCTGTGCTGATCGCGCGCTCCTTGGGTTCAGAGGCAGCGTGCGCCGAGTGAGCCGCTAGCAGCGCGGTCAGTGAAGTGAGCAACGCGACTCCGCTCCTGAGCTTCAGTGCGGTCAGCGCCTGGGGCGCCCGCTCCTGGCAACGTCGACCGTGTGTCGGGCGGAGCGCGGGCATCGGCTTCAGGCTACTCCATGAAGTCGGCGCGCGTCGACAGGGTCAAAAGCGGCAGACCCGCTTCGCGAATGGTGTCCGCGCCACCCTCCAAGCGATCGACGAGTGCGATAATTCCCACCACCACCGCACCTGCGGCTTTCAACGTTTCGACGGCCTTGAGGCTCGAGCCACCGGTCGTCACGACATCCTCCAAGAGCACGATGCGCGCACCCGGCTTCAGTGACTTGTCGCCTTCGACGAGCTTCGCGGTTCCGTGGTCCTTGCGTGTTTTTCGCACGTAAAAACCGGGCAAAGGCCGACCTTTTTGAAAACTGACCAGCGACACGGCGCTCGCCAACGGACAACCGCCGAGTTCGACGCCGCCGACCGCGTCGCATGTAGGCAAGTCGTCCAGCGCTTGGAACATCAACTCGCCGACCAAGGCGTGGCCCTCGGCCGTGAGAATGGTTTGCTTGCAGTCGATGAAGAAGTCGCTCTCGCGACCGGAAGCGAGCGTGACGCGGCGGCGCTCGAAGCTGAGTTCACGAAGGAGATCGATCAGGCGCGCGCGTTTCGTCGAGTCGAGCATGCGCCGAACCTACACCGCTTCCGTGCGGAGCGGACCTCAGTCTTGGGTCTTCTTCTTTTTGGCTTTGGTGCCCTTGCTGAGCACCGGAACTACCGGAGGTGGCGGTCGCCGTGGTTCGGGCTTGAGCGGCCGCACCGGCGTGAATTCCGCTTGCGACGGAGCAGGCACAGCCCGAGCCGGTTCCACCTTCCGGATCTCTGGCTTGGGCGGCGCAAGTTTTGGTGGTGGAGGCAGCGGCGCCTTGGCTTCGAACTTAGCCGGGGGGACTGCGGGCGCCTTGGCTTCGACTCTGATTGGCGCGGGCGCTAGCTTAGGTTCGGGTTTTGCGGGCGTGGGGGCGGTTGCAACGCGCGCTGGAGGCGCAGCTGGGCGAGCAGCGGCAGCGGGAACGCGTGCCGCGCTGGACGCCGGCTCGCCGTCGGTTTGCACATGACCGCGTGCCAGCGCGCCCGGCGCGATGCCCACGCGCGGCCCAGAAATATCGCCTGCAACGCGCGCGCCGGCTTCCAGGAATACGGCCACCGTACCGCGCAAATCACCCTGTACTTGCCCGGAAATTCGCAGCTCCGCGCCGCTGATATTGCCGCGCACGCGACCGGCACTGCCGATCACCACGTTGCCCGTGACGCTCACGTCGCCCTCGACGCGGCCCAAAATCTCGAGCGAGCCCTGTCCGCGCACGTGTCCGCTGACTACGGTTCCCGCGCCGATCACCGAACCTTCGGCCATGCGCTTCAAACCTCCATGTCGACGTTGCCCTTGAACGAGGCACCGTCCGCGATCGTGAAGCGCGCGGCCTTGATATCGCCGACGAGCTTGCCACCCGCTTGAATGTCGACGCGCTCGGAGGCCGTGACGTCGCCCGTGACCTGACCTGCGACGCTCAGACTTGCGCCGCTGATGTCGGCGCCGACCACGGCCGTACCGCCGACGGTCACTGCGTCCGTCGTCGTGAGTCGGCCGCGTAAATTGCCGTGGATCACGATTTCCTCGTCACCCGAGATGTCACCCTCGATGGTGAGCCCTTCTCCAATCACCGTGCCTGCCATCCGTCTCGCCTCTTCCGATTTGCTGAATGTGTCAGCGGCGCTTGAGTGGGGTGCCGAAATCGAGCTCGAACTCGGTTTCGAGCCGCACCGAAACACGTGCGCCGGCCTCGATTGAAATTTCTGCGCCGCGCAGCTCGCCGCGGACCCGCGCCGAACCGCGTACCGCGATCGCGCCGTTGGCGCGCGCATCGCCCAGCAAGCTGCCAGCGATGTCCAAGCTCTCGCCGTTCAAGTTCCCCTCGACACTCGCGCCCTCGGCGAGCTCGGTGTCTCCGTTCACGTTGATATCGCCTTTGACCGCGCCCTCGATGCGCAGCGCTCCGCTGCCACCAATGCGACCGGTAATGCGCGTGCCGCTGCCGACAACGCTGAGTTCATGAGGGTGTCGGGCCATGCGGAGTGGGGCGCAACGCTAATACGCTCCGGCCGGATTTGAAACCACGCGTCCTATTTTGTTGGGTTTGTGCGCTGCTCGCAGAGCCCGCCACGGCAGCGCCTCATTCCGCTCAGCGCAAAAGGCTCGCAGCCAGGACCTCGCCGGCTCGCGGCACGGACCGGAACAGCGCGCGGGCGTACAAGCGACGCCTCTCAGCGAGCGGCAGATCACCCGGCCGGCCCTGGGTTGCGGCCGAGAGGAGCACGGCGGCCGCCACGCTCACGTTCAAGCTCTCCACGAAGCCGCGCATCGGAATGCGGACGGCGCGTTTGGCGTGTCGCAACAACGGTTCGCAAATCCCGTCGTGCTCGTTGCCCAGCAGCAGCGCGAGCCGCGGGATGTGCGCCAGGTCGGGAGGTGTCAGTTCTCCGTCAGGGTGTGTAGCGACCAATTCGAATCCGCGCGCCAGCAGATGACTTGCGGCTGCGTCCGGAGTCTTGTGGTCGTGCACTTCGAGCCACCGCTCCGTGCCCTTGGTAATCCGACGGGCGATCATGAAAGATTCTACGCGGGCAACGACGTGCACCGTCGGTACCCCGAATGCGTCGCAGCTGCGCATCACCGCTGAGCCATTGTGAGGGTCGTGCGGCGCGTCCATCAGCACCGTCACGCTTGCCAAGCGCTGCTCGATGACCGCTTCGATGCGCGCCTTTCGCTCGTCGCTAGCGAGGGGGCCAAGCGTCTCGATCACTTTATCGGCCGTCCACACCGAGCTCCACGGTTCGCCCGGTAAGCTCTCGGCCAGCTCGGCGCCGACCTCTTCACTCGCACGTCTCATAAGGGCCGGATATTGCACCGTTTGGGGAAAGGTGAAGCGCTTTGGGGATGGCCCCCGCTTGATTCATTCAAGAGGGCGCGGGGCCGAAACCCCCGATGACGGGGGGTTTCCCTGACCGTGAACAAGCATTATCTTTCACGCTGTCCCCCAATTACAGGCAGGAGAGCGGTCCCAATGGCATCCGATAAGGTTCATGTTTTCAACGACCTCAACTTCGAGCAGGAAGTCCTGAAATCGACAGTTCCGGTCCTGGTGGATTTCACGGCGACCTGGTGTGGCCCCTGCAAGCAACTCGCGCCCATCGTCGATCAGCTCGCCGATGACCTGCACGGCTCGGTCAAAGTAGGCAAGCTCGACATCGATGATTCCCCGATCACCGCCGGTAAGCTGGGCGTCCGCGGCGTCCCGACCGTGATGGTGTTCAAGAACGGTGAGCGCTCTGCGCAGCATGTCGGCCTCACCACCAAAGCCAAGCTCGCTGACTTGGTGAAGGCCTGAGCGAAGCCGCCCCGAGCCCGAGCCACGCTACCCCCGTGCGTCGCTCGGGCTCGAACGCGTCCAAGCGCTTTCGCCGGAGGCTGTATTGGTTACCGCTCGGCGCGATGGTGTGCGCGAACGTCGTGTTCGCGCTGGCTTTGTCGCGCTATGTGCCGTTGGCGGCTGCGCTTGGCGTGAGCGCGCTGCTGTACTTCACGACGCTGCGCCGGTTCATCGCGCAAATGCGCGACCGACCGCGCCCGCGTTGGGTCACGCTCTGGTTCGACCAGCCATTGTTCGCGCACTTTGGCGCGAGCACCTTTTCATTGTTGGTCAGCCCCGTTTCCGTGTTGCTGGCCCTTCCGCTTGCTTGGTGGGGTGTGGGCGGTGGCAGCAGCTGGAAGTCGTGGCAGTTGATCACGAGCTACGCCTACGCGCTCGGCGCCCTGCTCTCGGTGTGGTCCATCTGGATCGAGCGGCGCTTCGTGCGCGTTCGACGCATCGACGTTCCCATCCGGGGGCTGCCCGCCGAGTTCGATGGCTACCGTATCGCTCAGCTGAGCGACTTGCACGTGGGTAGCTTCGACCCGAAATCGCGCGCGCTCGAGTGGGTAGCGCTCAGCAACGCGCTCGACCCGGATCTGGTCGCGGTTACCGGTGACTTGGTGACCAGCGGGCGCGGGTTCTATCGCGACGTGGCTGAAGCGCTCGGCGAACTGCGCGCCAAAGACGGCGTGTTCGTCTCGATGGGTAACCACGATCTTTGGAACAACGATGAGCTCACGCGTCTCGTCGCTGAACATGGCCCGACGGTGCTCCGCAACTCGACGCGTATCATCCATCGGGGTGATGCAATTCTGAACGTGGCCGGTGTCGATGCTCGCATCGCCGCTCCGGCCGAGGTCGCCCACTCACTCGAAAAGTGCGAGCCCGGCGCCCCTGTAGTGCTCCTCGCGCACTACCCATGGATTTTCCAGGCCGCGGTTGCGAGTGGGGCAGATTTGATACTGACCGGTCACACTCACGGCGGACAGCTCGGTGTGCCATTCTTGGGTGAGCGTTTGAACCTGGCGCGCCTGACCGGACAGCGTTCACGCGGCCTGGTTTTTTCAGGCAAAACCGCGATGTACGTCAATGCAGGCTTGGGCACGACTGGGCCGCCGATGCGACTCGCGGTCCCCCCAGAGATCGCGCTCATCACGTTGCGTCGCGCGAGCGGCGACTCAGCTCACTGAGTAGTCCCGCCACAGTCCTACCCTGTGGGCTATCGTGTATTCGCACGCGTGCTGCCGGCGAGCGAGCGCGCGGCGCAACAGTTTGTTAGCTTGTAAGGTCATGTTCACTCGTGGCGCTGAAACGGTGCGTGGTGCGCGTGCGCTCTTCATCTTTCATCTGACGTTGCTCACGTGGTGGGCGTTCGTGCAATTCTACTATCGCGTCGTGCAGCGGTTCGTGAAAGGCGACCCGTCTTTTGCGATGGGGATTGTCAGCCTTGCTTTGATCTTCACGGCGCTGATCGTCACCACCGAGTTTGCGCAGGGGCGTCGCGGTACTGCCTCGCAATCAGCTGCTCGGTTGGCAGTGGTGCTCGCGGGGGTGGATCTGATCGCCGAGACTCTGCAATTCGCGCCGCGTCTCGGGTTCCCTGCGGCTTTTCCCAGCGACGCCAGCACGAGCGAGTTGCTCTTGCGCGGCTTCTGGGCCACGTCCGAGTTCACCATGCGCGGCGCTGTCTTCATCGCGCTGTGGCGCGCTCTGCCTGATGTCGACTCGCGCCTGGTGCGCCTGTTTTTCGCGCTACTCGCCGCCAGCTTCGTGGCGACATCGATTTCCTTCGCGCGATCGATGGGGCCGTTCAGGGAGTTCTTCGGCGCGTTGCCGTTCGGGGCTCTGGCCGCCAAGCTCAGTCTGCCGATATGCCTGCTGTGGCTGGGGCTCATCGTGTACCTGAGTCGCCGTGCAGCTCGGGCACACCAGCCCGCTCGCTAGGTCCTGTCCGTCGGCACGAATTCCCGATACCCTGACCCCTTTCTAAGCGGAGGCCGGTAGACTTTCGCGCGAGATCGGAGCGGCAAAATGTGGATCAGGATGGGGACTTTCGCAGTCAAACCCGCAGAGGTCGAGCGACTGAAGCGCACTTACAACACGCTTGCCGTGCCGAAGGTGCGCGCGTGTTCGGGCAACCTTGCGTGTCTCTTGCTCGAACCCGCGGTGGCAGACGAGGCCTTTGCCGTTATCACCATCTGGGAGACGCGCGCAGCCGCTGACGCTTACGAAGCAAGCGGTTCGGCCGCTGAAGTGGTCGCGCTAGTGCGAGATTGCTTCGCTGGGCCGCCCACCTTGAAGAGCTACCTGTGCGAAAGCAGCGACGGCTTGCCGCGTTGAATCGACCCGAGGGGGAGCGCTGATTGCGCCGGTGAGCTCGCCGCTAGGGCTCGGTGTGCGCGAGCGCAGCGGTGATACCCGCTTCGTTCAGAACATAGATCGAGCATCGGAAGCGCGGGGTGATCTTCTCCGGCGAGCGGAAAATCGGCCGAAAGGCGTCTGGGTAGCGTTCGAAGCTCGGGAACGCGAGATTCCGGTGTTGAACAGCAACTAGGCGCACGCCTCGCTGATAAAAGCGTTGCATCGCCAGGAGCCGCGGACGCTCGGTGCGAGACTGACGAATCGTGGTCACGTCATCGAAAATCGGACGATTTGGGTAAAGGAAATAGTGGCTCAGCGCTTGGACCACCACCACATCCGGATCTTCCCAGCGCAGCGTCAGATAGTCACCTTCGGCGATATTCAAGACCGGAGGCCCGCGGTGGGCGGCCAAGATGGGTCGAGCTCCTTCATACTGAGCGTAGGGGAGATAGTCGCCCAACTGATAGAAAGTGTCCGGCCATTTCGTCAGGAGCAGGACGCACACCGCGCTGCTCAACAATGGTGTTGTCGCTTTTCGCAAAAGCGGCGTCTTCCAAGGCCACGGCGGGACGGCTGACGCAAAGAACATCACCGCCCAGGGCACCGCGTATTCACGCATACGAATCGCGCGGGCGCTTAGAAAAAGCCCGACGAGCGCGGCTCCGAGGAGCACGCTGGTCGTGTAGCTCGGGCGCTTTCCCCGAAACGCGCGAACCACGACCCATGCCGCGGACGCGAGCAGCAGAACCGGCGCTGCGATGAACTCCGGATTCGCCAGCAAGTGCTCGAGCGGCAGCGGACCAAACTCGCGTAAACCCGGGTAGAGGCTCGCGGGATCGAGATTCATGTACGCGACGTGAAACCAGACGAACCGGAACGTGGCCGCGTCGCCGTTCATGTATGGGTTGATGAGGAGTCCGAGCGCGAGACCGAGCGCGGTGAGCAATGGTTCCGCCAGCTGCACTTTCTGCAGTGCGTCGCGACACAGGAGCCAAGCGCTGCACAGCGCGCCGACATGCAGGGGCAGCAAGATCAGCGCACCTTGATACGACAGCATTGCCAGATAGCCGACGAGGATGAGGCCCAACCATCGGCCTCGTTTGCTCTTCGTGAAGAAGGCCACCTGAAGCAAAGCAATCGACAGAACGACGAGCCAGTTGCCCCCGCGCAGCATCAAGTAACGCCAATCCTGATTGGCGAAGAGCAGCGGAAGAAAGCTCCAGGCCCACGCAAAACGCACACCGCGTTCCGTCAAGAACCAGCAGCAGCACGCAGGCACGGCGCAGAAAAACGCCAGCGTGGCAAGCTTCAAGCCCCAAATCGTGCTGGGCAGCAGCGCAAACGGCGCGAGCAAAACATGGAACCCGAAGTAGTGGTCGACGGGCCACTGCTTCAATATCGTCCACGGCGCGCGATCCACGAGTTCACTGCGGAAGTTGCCGTGCGCAATCTCGCGTGCGACGGCAAAGTGGTAGTAGCTGTCAGCGCTCGCCTGGTAGTCGAAGCGCGCCAAGATCAGGGACCCGCCGTACAGCGCCGAAATCACGGTCACGAACAGCACGCCGAGGAGCCGCTCTCGCGCGTGACGGTCGTCGGGACGGACCGATGTGACGGGCGCGCTCTGCAGCGCTTCGTCAGTCATGCTTGCGCTCCGGAGTTTCTCGGCACGTATAAGTGCCTCGAAAGCGCGACTCACTGGTGTTCAGCTTCCAAATGGCGCGCCAGCGCTCGAGTGACCAGAGGTCGGCTCGCGTGACGAGCCAGATCAGTGAGTAGTATTCACGCAGCGAAGCGTCGGCGAGTGCGCTCGGTCCAAGGCGAGTCGCCTCGGGGTATCCGAGCGGGATGCAACGCCGAGCATGGCCAGGCTTCCACAGGTCGTACTTGGGATGCTCCGGCAAGCGGGCGATCAGGGGATCGGACAAGCCGAAGTAATCGATGATGAAGACCTCGGGTCCGGCGAAGAAACCGCGGAAGCCGATCGCGCCTGCGATGCGCGTCGTGCCCGGCGTTTGCGCGTACGCTGCGCCTTTGACTGCCCAGGGATGAGTGGGGTTCGCGGTGATGTCCGGATGGCGCCAGCCGGTGTACGGGCCGTAAAACGCGCGCTCGTTGCAGACGCCGTCCAGACAGGTGTCGGTGAAGTCGAGCACCTCGAGCCGGATCCGCGGCGGCGGACCCGACCACACGGGAGTGTACGGAAGCCACGCGAGACCGACCGCAACCGGCGCAACCGCGACCTGGGCCGACCAATGCGGTATCGGCAATAGTTCAACCAATGCGAGCACCGCCACCAGCACGGGGGTCGATAGAAAGCGGCCGGCCATGAAATCGCCGCCGATCCAAACCACGTAGCCGACGTACAGCCCCGCTCCCGCGCAGAACGCACGAACCAAGCCCTTTCCGCGTAGCATGCCGAACGGCAATCCCAAGAGCAGCAGCAGCAAGCTGATTGGATCGTTCCAAGTGGGTTGCACGAGGTACGCAAGCCCATGTTCGATCAAGGTCGTTCTGGGCAAACTGCTACCCAACTTCGCGATCGCGGTGTTCGGCACGAGCGAGCCGTAGTACGCGAGCGTAAACAAGTGCCACGCCAGGAGTGGGGCAAAGGTAAGCAGTAGGGGTTTCGAGCGCTGCAGCCAACCGCCTGCCTGTGCTTTGGCGAGCACGAGTAGGGCCGGCATGAAGAGCAGCAACAGATCCAGCCGGTTGAGAGCTGCGAGACACGCGAGACCGGACACCTTGAAGATTGACGGCGTTTGCTTGCGCAGCGCCTCGCGCCACGACAAAACCAGCAACAAATGCGTGAGCGGATTCTCGAGCCCAGAGCTGGAGAATTCCACGAAGCTCTTGGACAACGCGAGCGTGCCCGCGACTAGGGCGAGAAAAGCTGCGGAGCGTTGATTGGTCCAAACGATGGCGCAGATGCAGAGTGCGCTCGTGCCAACGCTGAGGCCGAGTAGCGACCAATAGGGGTCGTGCTGGAGGCTGCGCGCGAGAATCATCAACAACAGCCAGAGCGGATGCGTGTACGCTTGCACGCGTTCCGGCGGATTCCAGCGGAGCCCGCGCAGGGACATGAAGTTGTCGACGACGCGGGCGCTGATGAACGCGTCGTCGCAAATCCACGCGTCGTGGATGACTACCAGCAGGGTGACCGCCGCAAATGCCAACCAGGCACAGCGGCGGGGCTCGAAAACGGCTCGTGCTAGCTCAAAGACCGCGCGAGCTCGGTCGCGAACGGTGCGGGACGACATGCGGGTCGACAACGGCATGAACGAGCGGTGCGCTCGATCGGCACCTCAGCCGGGCTTGTGGCAACAGGCTTCGATGTTGTGACCATCCGGATCGAGCACGAACGCCCCATAATAATCGGCGTGATAGTGCGGACGCAGCCCCGGAGGCCCATTGTCCCTGCCGCCCGCGGCCATGGCTGCGTTGTAGAACGCATCCACCGTCGCTCGATCTTCAGCTTGGAAAGCCACGTGCAGGTGCGGCTTTTGCGGGGTCCCTTCATGGATCCAAAAGTCGGGCTTGGGGGGAACACCCAAGCCGAGGACCGCGGCACCACCCGTGAATTCGGGCGGTACTTCCATCAGTACCCGATAGCCGAGAGGCGCCAAGGCCTGCTCGTAGAAACGGCGGCTCTTGGCTGCATCGCTCACGTCGAGTCCCGTGTGATCAATCATGATTCCTCACTAGCACGAAGCTGCGCCGCGCCGAAACGTGCGGAATTGGCTTCAGCTGCCGCGACGGGCGGGCAGAACAGGAACCACTGGCACGATGCGCTCATCGCTGCCGTTGCTGCTGCCAGAGCCAAAACCATTGCCGGTGACGATTGGGGCAGTCATCAAGCTTTGCGCGACGCGCAGCACGTCATCCGAACCCGTGCTCAGCGCGCTGTCGATCGCCGGAGCCGCCGCCAGAGCCGCCGAAGTTCACGATAGTCGGCCCCCTCAGCATGCGCTGGTCAATTCGAGTCGGCGCTTGACCTGGGTTGCAGATCGATTAACCCAGATCGGGTGCGGAGCATCGGGTGGCGTTGTACACTGGTGTGGCTGTTGGCGAGCGCGTGCCGTCCGTCGCCGGCCGCGGTGCCACGAGAGAGCCCTCGCACGCCGGTTGCGACGCCCGCGGCTGACAGCGGCGTGCCAAACCGCCTCGGAATCGCTGGAAATACACGCGGAACGGTGGCGTGCGGCGCTGCGCGCTGCAAGGCACCGGGCGAAGCGTGCGTGCTGAAGGAGTCGGGGAGTGCTCTGAGTTGGCAGTGCGTGCCCAGTCAGCGCGAAGTCGAAGCGGCGGAGCGCTACGCTTGCGACGACGCTTCCGACTGCGGCAACGACCAGGCCTGCTGCCTCGGATTCGAGTCTGCGTTCTCGAGCTACGCTTGCAGTGCGCGCTCTGGCGCATCAGCGAACTGCGCGCTGGAGAGCTGCGTGCCGGGCGGTGCGCCATGCCCGGAGGATCAGGTTTGCAAAGCGGGCGCATGCGCACCGCGTGATGCGCGTGCCACTTGCGCTGGCGGACAGCGCTGCCCGCCGTCCGCTCCGATCTGTCAGTGGGCGCAAGCCGTCGCGACGTGCGTCAGCGAACCGCGGCTCGAAGACCAGCGGCTCTCATCGACCGAGTTGCTCTTGAGCTGCAGTTCCGGTCGCGATTGCGGCCTGGGGCTGCAGTGCTGTAGTAACGCAATTGGCAGCGCCACTAGTTGCCGGGTCGGCTGCGACCTAGCAAACAACCAGCAACTCTGTGAGCGCGATGCCGATTGCGCGAGCGGGGGCGCGCAGAAGTTCGTGTGTCTGCCGGCTGAGCAACGGAATCCGGGGCACTTTCCGTCCTGGGTGCGCTTGTGCCAAACTCTCTGAGGCCTGCCGCCGCGCTCAAGCAGCGGGTGGTGTGTGCTCGATGGCGTATGCTTGGGCGATCGGAAGTGCGGTGTAGTCGGGCTCGAACAGCTTGTCTTGCGCTTCCGCGTCTTGCATCACCTTGAGCAAGCGCAACACCTTGTGAACCTTGCGCTGGCCGATCCAGCCGGGTTTCGTCCACGGATGCTCGCGATAGGCGCCGCCGGGTTGCCCGTACTCGGCAGTGGTGAGCGTCTTCGCATCGTGACTGAGCACCGTCATCACGTGAGCGTCGGTGCCATCGGGCTTGCTCCAAATAATGAGCACATCGCCTGCCGCGTATCGGTCCGTTTCGCTGGCATTTTCAGCCACCTTCGCGCTGACGAGGGCGGTAATATTTTGACCGACCTGCCAACCCAAGTGCTCTTTGCGGTTGATGAACGCCGAACGACAGCCCATGCGAAAGAGGAGCCAGTGTGCGAGATCTCCGCAGCTGGAGTAGCGCGCCTGCATCGCTCCAACGTCGCGTCCCTCCGTGACCTGCGCATAAACGGAGTCGTTCTCGCTTCGCCCGCCCGTCCACCGCCCGCAGGCGTAGTTCAAGAGCGTCGTGGCAAAGGTCTGCGCGATATCGTCAGAGAACATGCTGTTTCCTTCCTCGCCCTCGGCTCAGCCTCAGCTCAGCCCGACCCTCGGCGTTTCAGTGCCGTATTGGAAGGATAAATCGGACCGTGCGCGCCAGCCATGGTCAATTCGTTGCCTTGGAAGAATCAGCTCAGTTCGACGTTCCTCCACGGGGCACGAGCGTGCCGGGCGCTCGATAGACGTCGCTCGGCACTTCGAGGTCGGGTTCGAAATGGCACTTCATCGTGCGGTACTGCACGACGTTCGACTCGGCGATCGACCGGAACAACCAGCTGTGCTCCAAGTCGTCGAGTAACAACAGCGCGCGTTCACGGCGTAGCGGCGCGTTGTCGATCGAAAGCTCGTCGGCGTCGAACGCGGTCGCGCAGGTATTTTCTGGCGTCCCGTGCAGCACCGCGCCCGAACTCAAGAAAAGCCGAGGGGGATCGGAGCTGTCGGTGACCAAGATCGGGTGGCGGGTGCCCGGCAAGTAGCCGGCGTCGATGCGGGGCGTCGCGCCGATCGTACTGTCGCTGCAGCGAGCCGGGCGATCCGCCATGCTCGCTTGAGTGGGCACGGAGACCGTCGGCCCCATCACGTCGCCGCTCGCGCGAAATGCCCGGTACCATGCGGACGCACGCGCGCCGTCAGCGAGCTGCGCCTGCACGTAAAGACCGGAGGTATTGCCCAGGTACGCGATATTGCTGACCGCGTTCTGCCCGAACGCGCTCGGGTCGGGTAAGGCGGCCGTCTCTGCGTCGAACTCCCACTCGGCGCCGACGCGTCGCGCGCGCGCGACCGCCGTGCCCCGCCCGAAGAGCATCAGCGGCACGTGCTGTCCCTCGCTACGGGCCATTTCGGTGCGGCCGCGCACCTTGTCGGCAATTGGCCATTTTACCGGTGGGATCCGCGTGCTCGTACGACCGTCGAAAAAGTACGTGTCTTGCGCGTCGCCAGCCGCATGGTGGAGCCGCAGGTACAACCCGCCTTCGCCGATGCTGAGCAAGTCTGGATCGGCGCGCTGTCCGAAGTCTCCCAGTTGGTAGTCTGCGGGAGCGACAGGCCCGCCATCAGCCAGGCGAGCGTGTCCGACTTGGCTCGAGAGTGCGTTGTCCCAAGCGAGCTCGATGTTCCGCAGGTGGCTGTCCTTGGCCGGATCCTCGGGTAGACGATAACGCAGCGCGGCGGCACCTTCCACCTGATCCAGGACCAAGGTCGCGTAGTCGCGCGGACGGTCGACGGGCTTCAGCAGACTCACGGTCCGGAGCTGAGGACGCGGCCCGCCGAGAGCGTGGATCATCGCCGCGGCGGCGCGTGCTGGATCGATCGCGAGGGCAATGAAGCTGGTTTTGCCGAAGGCGGCATCACGCGCATTGGGGATCTCTCGCACCCCGGGCAAGGTTTGCCACGGCGTATCGTCGAGCGTACAGGCGACCGGCGCGCGCACCTTTCGCTCTGTGAGGGGGCGAGTTTCGTGGCTTGCCGGCGGTAGCGTCTCGAGTTCGTCCTCGCTCTGACCGACCCAGCCGATGCGCGAGACTTCGCTACCGATCACGCAACCGATGGGCGCGCACTGTAGCTTGACTTCGCAATCACCCCCGGCACTGCAAAGTGCCAGGGGAAAGCGGGAAAGGCCTTGCCAGGTCACGCCGCCATCGAGCGATTCCCAGGTTTTCCGCGATTGGGGGGCGAGCGCGAACGCACGCAGCCCGACCGCAGCCACGACTGCTCGCTCGTCGGGCGCTTTCGAGCCGGAGAGCAGGCGCCCTTGTTCGTCCGTGACGATTAGCGTGCGCCCGCGCCGATCGCTGAGCACCACCGAAAGCGAGCCATCTTCGGCCGCAGCGAAGGATTCGACTCTGACCGACGACTGAGAGTGTTCCCAATATTGATCTTCGTCATCGGAGTCCGCCCGCACCAAATCGAGATCGTGGACCTCGAAGTTCCTGCCACCGTCATGCGAGACGAACGTAGCCAATGCGCCGGTCTTGGAGCGACGCCCGACCGCGTACGCTAGTTGGCCGTTCAGCGAGAACGCTAGCCCGAGCGCGCTCTCTGACAAGGTTGGCGTCGCCGCGGCAAATAGCTCGAACTTGGGGCGAGCGGGCGAGCTACTCGAAGAGCGCTTGCCGCGCGGGAGGTCGTCCGGTACTTCGCGACGCACGAAAATCCCCCCGGTACTGCAGCCCGGGCTCGGGGAACCACAAAGCCCGGTTGCGAGCAACGAGCCCGACGCGCCGAGCGTGAAGCGGAAGCCCGCGTGCGTACCGAAGCTCATGAACGGCTCGGCCTCGAAATGGGCGCCACCATCTTCGCTTCGAAAGAACGCGATCGGCACGCTTCCCGTGTCACTCGAGCCCCGTAGGCACGCAAGCTCGAGGTAATGATCGAAACCGGCGAGCCGCGCGGCGCGACAACCCTTGAGCATCGCGAGTGCGCTTGCTTCGAGCTTGCCATCGAAAGCACCTTGCCAAAGTTCGTAGTCGCTCGGCCGACCCGCGGGCGCACCGACCTCCAGGTAGCGCGCGCCCAGTACGATCGCTCGCCCCTCGCTGAGCGCGGCGGCGTCCGGGCCGCGCGGCGGCGCGCCCGCTGGCAAATCCTGAGCAGCGTCGAGCTCGGACCCGGGTTCGAGGCGCGGAGGAGCATCGACGAAACGATACGGTCCGAACACGGTGTCCACGCGCACGCGGCCCTGTCGGTCGCGGGTCAGCCCATACGCGCCATGAGTTTTTCCGGGCAGAAGTTCCCAGGTGGCGCCCTCGTTGCGCGTCAACCAAACGGCTTCGGGAATGGCGAGGGCGAGCCCGGTGCCGTCGCTGGCGAGCTCGACATCGGCGAACAACGCGTCTTTGGGCCCGACGCGAGCAAACGAGGCGGCGCCGTCCGCACTTCGAACCAGCGAGCGATCGGCGGGGACACCGACGATGGAGTGGCGCGCAGCGCTGACTCGCAGTAGCGATTCGAGCGGCGCGCTCGAGCGCACGAAACGACCGAGCGGATCGCGCGCTTCGTAGCTAGTCCCGCTCTGACCGACGAACCAAAAACCGCTGTCCGCGTCGAGCACCGCGATCAAATCTTCCGGCGCGAGGTTGGCGCCGGGCGTCAAGCTGTGCGTAACAGGATCGAGCAGCCAGCGTTCGCCGCGCTGACCGGCGAGCAAGACTCGACCATCCGCCAATTGGCGTTCGGCCTCAACTGGGGCTTGTCGAAGTGGGTGATACTGAAACGTGGCCGGGCTGCGATAGTTGACGGAGCGTTCGACGCTCGAGAGTAGCGAATTTTTGACCGGTACGGCTGGTTTTTGCGGTTCGCTGCCGCACGCGCACGCTAGCAGTGCGAGGCAAGCGGTGAAGTCGGCGCGCCTCACTTGGCCTCCAGCTTGGCCGCGTGTTCGTAGTCGCTCGCAGCTTTGTCGATCAGCGCCGAGTCGCGCGCGGCCTTCTCGGCTTCGGTGTCGAGCGTCGCGGTGAACATCGTGAGTCCCCAGATGCCGTTGTCACGCCGCCGAAATGGATAGCGCGTGCCATGCGCGGTCTGCACCGTCGCGCGCTCACCTTGGATTTCGACGTGAGCAATTCCCGACATGTCTTTGCGCAAGCGATTCATCCAGCCGTTCTGCTTGGCGTAGATGGCGAGCACGTCTGCGCCGTCGGGTGCGGCTGCAAGCTCCGCGTATTCCGCGGCGAGCCGCGCGCGCTCGGGCTCGGGAAAGCTCTGCAACACGCGCTCGCGCATCTTCTTGCGGTAGTCGCGGATCGAGTAACAAGCGTGCTGAGCGCGAGTCTCGGTGTAGGCGAAGAAGTCTTGTGCGCGCCCGCGGTTCACTGCGATAACGACGCGCAAATACGCCCCTTCCGGCGTGCGATCGCTGGGGAAAGACACATGCGCCCACACCAGCGCCAAGATGATGGCCGAGCCAAGCCCGGCGAGCGTGAACAGGAGCGCGCGGCGCGTTCGCATTTGTTGGCGCGTACCTTAGTACGTCTCGCGACCGAATCTTCCTTTCCAGCTCCTCTGGAAAGTGTTAGCCGACGGGGCATGCTTCAATCGGCGAAGATCGCCGTCGTCGTTCCCTGCTTTCGCGAAGCGCGCCTGATCGCGCGGACGCTCACGGGCATGCCTGCTCTCGTGGACCTGATCGTGGTCGTCGACGACGCGAGCGATGATGGCACCTCCGAGGTCGTGCGCGGCATTGGGGATCCGCGCGTCGAGCTCGTGGTGCACGAGCAAAACCAAGGCGTTGGCGCAGCGATCGTGAGCGGCTATCGCGCCGCCTTGGCCGCTGACTGCGATGTGCTGGTGGTGATGGCCGGGGACGCGCAGATGGCGCCCGAAGATTTGAGCCGAGTCGTCGAGCCGGTGGCGCTCGGACGGGCAAGCTACGTGAAAGGCAATCGCTTTTGGCACGCGCGCAAGACGGACATGCCCTTTGCGCGGCGCGTCGCCGGGCGTGCGCTTGCCCTCGCCACGCGTCTCGCCACTGGGCTCAGGGTGGACGATTGCCAATGCGGCTACACCGCGATTTCGCGCTCGGCCGCGCTCGGGTTGCCGCTCGACGATCTGTGGCCGCGCTTCGGCTACCCGAATGATTTACTGGGCATGCTCGCCGCGCGCGGGATATCGGTGATCGAAGTGCCGGTGCGACCCGTCTACGGCGACGAGCAAAGTGGCGTTCGCGCCTGGCACGCGCTCAGCATTTTGGTGCTGATTTTGCGCCGTTACTTGCGTGAACGCCGGGTGCGCCGCGCGCTGACCTCAGGCGCGAATCGCCCGATCGACGATTTGCTCAGCGAAGCGGAGTGAGTGCTCCAGGTCGAAGCACTCGTCGAGCTCCGCCGCGGAGAGTCGCGCCGAAACATCGCTATCTGCGCCCAGCAACGCGCGGAATTGGCCTTCACCTTGGAAAGCCTTCATCGCGTTGCGCTGCACGAGCACGTACGCTTCTTGGCGTCCGAGCCCCTTGCCGATCAGCGCCAAGAGCACGGCTTCGCTGAAGAACAGCGAGCCGCTGCGCTCGAGGTTTCGCTTCATGTTCTCGGGGTACACGACCAGGCCTTCGACCAACCCGGTGCAGCGCTCGAGCATGAAACCGAGCGTGGTGGTCGCGTCCGGCGCGAGCATGCGTTCGACCGACGAGTGCGAGATGTCTCGCTCGTGCCAGAGCGCGACATTCTCCAGCGCGGGGGTCAACGCCGAGCGGACGACGCGAGCCAAGCCACACAAATTCTCGCTGAGCACCGGGTTGCGCTTGTGAGGCATCGCGCTCGAGCCTTTTTGCCCTGCGGAAAAGCGCTCTTCCGCTTCCCCCACTTCACTGCGCTGCCAGTGACGTACGTTGGTTGCAAAGCGCTCGATGCCCGCCGCGAGCAGGGCCAAGGCCGAAAAGAAGGCGGCATGGCGATCGCGCGCCACGACCTGAGTGGAGACCGTTTCCGCGCCGAGCCCCAAGCTCGACAGCGCTCGCTCCTCGAGCTCCGGCGACAAGTGTGCGAAAGTTCCGACCGCGCCCGCGATCTTGCCCACGGCCACTTCTTGCCGAGCGCGCGCGAGGCGCAAGCGGCCGCGCTTGATCTCCGCCAAATGTCCCGCGAGCACGATGCCGAAGCTCACCGGCTCCGCGCTGATGCCGTGCGAGCGACCGATTTGCGGCGTGCGCGCGTGCTCCTTGGCGCGCGTCGCCAAAGCCGCGATCAGCGCATCCGTGCGTTCGAGCAGCAAATCAGCCGCGCGCGCGAGCTGAATCGCCAAGCTCGTGTCGAGCACGTCGCTCGAGGTCATGCCACGGTGCAGCCAGCGCGCCGGTTCGCCCGCGAGTTGCTCGACGTGCGTCAAAAACGCGATCACGTCGTGGCGCGTGGTGCGCTCGATCTCGTCGATCTTTGCCGGGTCGAGCGCGATGTTCTTGGCTCGAATGCTGGCAGCCGTGCCCTTCGGAACTAGGCCTTCGGTCTCCATGGCCTGGCAGGCGGCGAGCTCGACGTCGAGCCAAATGCCGTAGCGGGTTTTGTCGGACCAGAGCTCAGCGAATGCCTTGGGCGTGTAACGCGGGATCATCTCCCGCGCTGCCTAACAGAGGCTCGCCCCTGCCGCTAGCGGGCGCCCGTTGATTTTGGGGTTGATGGTCACGCATCAGCGGCGCGCTGCGTCGCAGCCTTCGGCGTCGAGTATCGGAACTTCAGCGCGGCTTGCGCTGTTTGACGTCAGCGTAGGATTGGCCCGAAGGCTTGCCTTTGCCGACCGGGAGCGCGGTTCGGCTCCAACCGGGGATGGCGCGCCCAAAAGCATCTTTCCCGGCGTCGAAGCCCGCGAATTGATCCGAGATCCGTGAAAACCCAGCCTGCGCCAGCATTTCCGCGGCGCGCTTGGAGCGGCCACCGGCTTTGCACCCGACCACCAGCGCTTCGTCCTTGCCGAAAGCGCTTTCCATCACCGCCAAGAACTCGGGGTTGGGTACGAGGCCAACCGGTCCCGCGTTGAGCAAGGGCACGTTGACGGCGCCCTCCGGGTGCCCCGCTTCGAACTCGGGTTCGCTTCGGACGTCCACGTACACGTGGCCCTGGCTCTGCAGTTCGGCGGCTTCTTCGGGAGTAACGGCTTTGATTTCTGCCACGTTAAATGCTCGCTTTGCTTGGGCTCCGAGTAAAACGAGCTCTATCACCGGGCGATACAACTGACAAATGCCGAGCCGCGACTCGTGCTACACCCGGGAGTTCCTGAACTAGGCCTCCCCAGCGTGCAATTTTCCTCAAGTTTGGCGCCCGATTTGATCCGTATCATCCCTCTCGGTGGTTTGGGGGAAATCGGCATGAACTGCTTCGCCCTCGAGCAAGCCGGCGGCATCGTGATCGTCGATTGCGGCGCCTCCTTTGCCGACGATGACGTGGGCATCGACGTTTGGCATCCGGACTTCAGCTGGCTGCTCGAACAGCGCGATCGCTTGCATGGTGTCTTTCTGACTCATGGCCATGAAGACCATCTAGGCGCGCTCCCGTACCTGCTCTCCGAGCTCGACCTTCCCATCTGGGGCCCACCGCACGCGCTCGAGCTTGCCAAGCGTCGCTTGCTCGAGCACCAGTTCGCGCCCGAGGAGCTCGACTTGCGCGAGGCGCACGCGGGTCAGGAGTATCGAGTCGGGCCGTTCACGATCGAGCCGATCCGCGTCGCGCACTCGATCATCGAGGCCAGCGCGCTGCATATGCGCACCGCCGCGGGCAGCGTGCTGCACACGGGTGACTTCAATTTCGATCCCGATCCGCCCGACGGTGAGCCGACCAACGAGGCACGGCTGACCGAGCTCGGGGACCAGGGAATTTCCCTGCTTTTGAGCGATAGCACCAATGTGGACGTGCCTGTGCGCGCTGGTTCTGAGCGCTCCGTCGGCGCAGCACTCGAGGAGCTGGTTCAGAAAGCTCCGGCGCGCGTGGTGATCGCGATGTTCGCCAGCAACATCCAGCGCTTGATCATGCTGGGCGACATTGCACAGCGCACCGGTCGCAAGCTGTGCCTGCTCGGGCGCAGCTTGGAGACGCAATGCGCCGTCGCGCGACAAATCGGACGCTTGTCTTGGCCGAGTGACCTAGTCGTGCCCTCCGATCAAGCGGCCAGCGTCCCGCGCGAACGGCTGTTGGTGCTCGCTGGCGGGACCCAAGCCGAGCGCAACTCCGCGTTGAAGCGCCTCTCCATCGGCCAACATCCGCGCCTGATGCTGGCAGAGGGCGATACCGTGATCTTCTCGAGTCGCATCATCCCTGGCAACGATCGCCCGGTGTTCACGATGATGAACGATCTGCTGCGCGCGGGCATCGAGTTGAAGACCCGCTTCAGCGATCCCGCGGTGCACACCAGCGGTCACGCGGGCCGCAGCGAACAAACACGCATGATCGAGCTGTGCCGGCCGCATTGCTTCGTGCCCGTCCACGGCACGCTGCACCATTTGCGGAGGCACCAAGAATTGGCCCAAGATCTGGGCGTCGCGGAGACGCTCGTGGTCGAAAACGGCACGCCCGTCGTGTGCAATGGGCAAAAGCTTTGGAAAGACGAGCGCGTGCCGCACGGTCGGGTGGCTATCGCCATGGGCGGTGAAGAGCTGTCGGCGCAAACCCACCAGCGGCGCGTCGAGCTTGGCCGCATGGGTATCGCCTTCGTTTCGTTGGCGCTCGATCGCTCCGACAAGCTCGCTGCGCCGCCCGCGGTGCGCACCCGCGGCGTGCCTTCGGTCGACAATGACGAACCGGCGTTGCGCGCGGTGGCCAAGGAAGTCGCACGCGCGGTGGAGACGTTCCGCGGCGGTCGCGGGCTCGGCATGGCAGAATTCGTGCGCCGCGCCGCGCGCCGCAAGCTCGAAGATCTTTCCGGCACGCGCCCCATCGTCGAAGTCGAGACCCTCGAGCTCGATTGAACGAGCGCACCTCGGTCTGGTCGCGGCGAGATCCGCGACCTAGCCTTCGCTAGTGCCAGCACGCGCGAAGTCGGCGACTCTTCCGGCGGTCTTTTTGGCTGCCGTGGTGCGCGTAGCCGAACAGCGAGGGGTGGCGAAGTCGACCGTGCTGACGAGCGCACGGGTGCCGGCAGAGGTGCTCGAGACCCCGGAAGCGCCGCTGCCGCTCGAAGCCATCTACGACGGTTGGGCGGCCGCGATGCGTGCGGTTCGAGATGATGGGCTGCCGGTTTACGTCGCGCGTACGTTTTCGATCGAGCAATATTCGGTGCTTGGTTTCGTAGTGATGACGGCGGCTTCCGGGCGCGAGGCGCTGGCGCGCGTGGTGCGCTTCGTGTCGCTGATCACGAATCACGGCGGGCGCTGGCAAATGGAGGAGATGACCGATGCGCTCCGTGTACGGTGGTTGCGCGACGGCGAACGCACGCTCGGACACCGCGTCGCCAATGAGTCGGTCCTCGCCGAATTCATGCACGTCACGCGACAGGTCTTGGGCGCAGATGTGAATGCCTTGGCGGTGTCGTTCCGGCACGCGGCTCCTTCGAACACGGAATTGCATGCCGAGCACTTCGGTGTTCGCCCACGCTGGCAAGCCGAAGCCGACGAGATTGTGCTGCCGAAGTCCGTCCTCACCGCGGTGCCGAGCTTCGCCAATCCCGCGCTTTCCAGGCACTTCGAGTCGTTCGCGCAGCGGTTGTTGCAAGAGGCGAGTGAAGAGCCGGACCGCGACGCCAAGACGACGGCTCGTGTACGGTCGGCGATTGTCGAAGCATTGCCCGATGGCGAGCCCGTGAGTCGCGCGATCGCCAAACGGCTCGGGATGAGCGAGCGGACCCTGCGACGCGCTCTGGCGAACGAGGGCGAATCGTTCAGCGGCTTGGTCGAGGCGGTGCGCAAAGAGCGCGCGTTGCGCTTGATTGCCGATCGACGCGCTTCACTCGCCGAGGTGGCGTTCTCGCTCGGCTTCTCGGAGCTGTCGGCATTTAGCCGCGCGTTCAAACGCTGGCATGGGCGGGCTCCGAGCGAAGTTCGACGTGAAGCGCAGCTCGCCGCGACCCGTTGAGCATCGGGAACGATGCCGGAACGCGGGGTGCGCTGCTGGATCGAGATCGCCCCCTGCTGGGTAGCGTCAAAACGAATAGCCCAGGTTCACGTTGCCGAAGACGCCAAAATCGTGCGCTTCGTGCTGGTAGCTCGTGCCATCGCAGCGCGTGATCGTTGCGCGGTCGTGGTCGAGCGTGGAGGCGACGTTGGGCCAGAAGCGGAGGTTCGGCTGCAAGAACAAGCCTTTCGTTAGATAGATTGAGTAGAAGGCGCCTGGGCCGATGCTGAACGTCGTGTAGCCCACGGTGTCGCTACCCCCGCTGTCGCGCACTTCATAGTGGTGCGCTTTGAATTCGACCAACAGGTGGAGGTTCTCCGTCACGCGGTAGCCCACGCCGAAGCCCGTGGTCCACGGCACGCGGACGCGCGTGCCCATGTCGCGCTCCGCCGAGCTCAGAGCGAAGCCACCGACTTGATTCAAGTCGAGTCCCTGACCGTGTGAGATTTCGAACGCGAAGCGCCCTGTCTTGTACTCGACGGCGAGGTTGCCGCCGCGGAACAGTAACCACTGTGAGAGTCCGGCCATCACGCTGAACTTCCGCTCGAGTCCGCGACGCGGAGCGGGTTCGGTGGCGGCGCTAGTGGGTGCTTCTGCCCGCGCGTGGGCAGAAAGCGCGGACGTGAGCAGTGTTGCGCCGAGCGTGGCGTGCCATTTCGAGATCACCATCGGATGCTCCTCGTTGCTGAAAGCGTGCGAAGAGCATGCGGTTTCTTCGGCGATTTTGCGTTGACCGCCGAGGCCTCGTGTTTGACCGCGCCGGCCAATTGCGAGGGCCCGTGTCGAAGTCGCACGGCCAATCGCCGCGCAGCTTAAGTGTCAATCGATGGGCGAGGGAGCACTTTTGAACGTTGTTACAATCGCTGAGCGAGCGCGTGGTTGATTGACCGTGCCGGGGCGATCTCGTAGATTTTGCGGTCCATATGAAGCGACACCTGCCGTCTGTTCCGCGTTCCTTGAGCCTCACACTTGCTGCGGTCATCGCGCTGCCTCTCGCGATCAGTGCGTCCGGCTGTGAATTGATTGCCAGCGTCGATCGCTCGAAAATACCGAGTGGCGAGGGCGCGACCGGTGGTTCGGGGGAGGCGGGTGACTCATCGATTGCCGGCTCGATTGCGGGCGCCGGTGGTCAGTCGCACGCGGGCTCGGGCGGTCAAGCATCGGGTGGTGAGGCGGGCGAGTCCGGAGGTGACTCGGGTGCAGCGGGCTCGGACTCGAATGCGGGTGCCTCTGGCGAGGAAGTCGGCGGGCACGGGGGCGCTTCGGGCAGCGGCGGTGTCTCGGGCAGCAGCGGCGTCTCGGGGAATGCCGGTTCTGCTGGCAAAGGCGGCGCTGCGGGCACTGCTGGTGTCTCCGGGAGTGGCGGAGTCTCGGGCACTGCCGGAGTTTCCGGCAGTGGCGGGAGCTCGGGCGGCGCTTCAGGCAACGGCGGTGCGTCAGGTAATAGCGGCACTGCCGGCACCAGCGGCGACTCCGGAACGAGTGGCAGCGGCGGTACGGCAGGCGGCGGTGGCGGCCCAACCGGCAAAGTGATCTATCTCACCAGCACGCCGAAGAAGTCGAACTTCGGTGGCATCACCGCGGCGGATGCGTTGTGCAACGCGGCTCCGCTCGTTCCTGGAACGTACAAGGCGTTGCTCGTCGACGGCACCACCCGCGTCGCGTGCACGAGCGCGCTGTGCGTCACGAACGGCGCCAGTGAAGGCACGGACTGGGTGCTCGCGCCGAACACGAAGTACGTGCGCGAGGACGCCACCACCGTGATTGGTACCACGAGCGCCGCCGCGATTTTCGCTTTCCCGCTCGCCGCGAGTTTCGGAACGTCCGGAATTTCTTATTGGACCGGACTGAAAGCAGATTGGACGACGAGCGCCGACACCTGCACCGGCTGGAGCGAAACGAGCGGTGTCTCGGCGTCGCTCGGTTTGGGCGACACCAGCGATAGCCAAGCCGTCGCCGGTGCGATCGACAACTGCGCGACGCTCGCCGGCAACGTCTTTGCCTGCGTGCAACAATAGCGGACCGGTCAGCGAGCACGGCGCAACTGCGGCCCTTCTGGGCTGTCTTCGATCGCAAAGCCGCGCTGGAGCAGCTCCGTGCGCAGCGCGTCGGCTTTGGAGAAGTCGCGCTCCGTGCGCGCGCGTTCGCGCGCCTCGAGGAGCTGCAGTGCTTCCGGTCCCGCGTGTACGGCGCGACTCGTCTTCCAATGGAGGCCGAGTACGCTGCCGAGTTCTGCGATCAAGCGAGCGCGCGCGCCTGTCGCCACGCTCGCGTCGGCTAAGATGCACCAGAGTACAGCCAGCGCACGCGGTGCATCGAGATCGTCGTACAGCGCAGCGAAGAACTGGCGCCGCCATTCGGCGTCACTCGCTTCGGCGATAGGCGGCGCCTCTTCGACGTGTTGTTCCACGAAGTGGCTCATGCGTTCGAAGCCGGTCTCTGCGGCGCGCAACGCTTCGAGGCTCAGGTCGAGCGGCGAACGGTAGTGCGCGGTCATGAAGTAGTAGCGAAAGGCGGCCGCGCTCACGCCGACGGCGCTCAGATCATCAAGGTTGGGCGCGAGCCCGGCAGATTTGGCGATCTTGGCGCCCTCCATCGTTAGCCACGCTCCGTGCATCCAATACTTCACCCACGGGCGTACCCCGAGTGCGTGCTCGGCCTGCACGATTTCGTTGCTGTGATGGACCGCTACGTGGTCGATGCCGCCGGTGTGGATCTCGAAGCGATCGCCCAGGTATTTGCTAGCCATCGCGCTGCATTCGATGTGCCAACCGGGAAAACCGACGCCCCACGGACTCGGCCATTCGAGCTGACGGCGCGGGCCGTCCTCGGCCGAGAATTTCCAGAGCGCGAAGTCGGACGGATTGCGTTTGCCGCTCTGATTCGCGCCGATTCGGCTGTGCTCGACGCTCGCGCGTAAGCCGGAAAGCTCACCGTAGTGCGGCGCGCGACTCGTATCGAAGTACACGCCGTCTTCGGTTCGATAGCTGAAGCCTCGCGCTTCCAAGCGCTCGATCATCGAGATCTGTTCGGGGATGTGCGCGCTGGCTTTGGCCCACACGTCCGGTGTGAGCACCGAGAGTCGCTGCAAGTCGGCCTGAAAGAGCGAGGTGTAGAGCTCGGTGATGGCGAGCGCCGAGGTGTTGGCCCGGCTGGCCGCGAGCTCCACTTTGTCCGCGCCTTCGTCCGCGTCCGACGTCAGGTGTCCGACATCGGTGATGTTGATTACGTGTTTGACAGCGTGGCCCGCGGAACTCAGCGTGCGCCGGAGCAGGTCGGCGAACACGTAGGGGCGCATGTTTCCCAAATGCTGCCTCGCATACACGGTTGGACCGCAGCTGTAGATGCCGACCGGACGATCGCCCAGCGGCTCGAAGGTGCGTACGGAGCGTGACAGTGAATCGTAGAGTTTGAGGTCGACCATGGTTTGCTCCAGCAATCACGAATGCGCGCCAACGAGCCTTTCTCGGCGAAAGGCCGAGCGGCGCGCGGAAACGCGGCAGTGACGCCGCAGACCTAAGCCGCCCGCACCAGCGAGAGACAACACCGACAGCGCGCGATCGCGAAGTGCGATGCGGCTGCGGGATCACTCGATACTGAGCGGGGCGACACGACCAAAAGAGGCTCTCACGGCTTTCGGACTTGGTCAAACCCCAACGCAGTTGTCTCGTTTGAGTGTTGCTAGTCTGCGGGGGGCCGCTCGTAGATGTCTGAGCTCGTGCATGCCCGAGACTGTGCGCGAGGGCGCGCTCAAATACGGCGATTGCCTTGTTTGTGGAAGTCCGCTAATGACGGTTCGACGAAGCATCGGAGAGCTTATGCGCTTTGGGCGGACTAAATATCTAGGTTTGGCGATCGGAGTGGCAAGTGCGTTTGCACCCTGCCCATCCGCGAACGCCGCGGAAGCAGCGAAGTCCGCAACTTCTGCCACGAGCGGAGTAAAGTCCGTGCGATCCATCGAAGAGGTCGCCAACGAGAAGGGGTTTCTCTATTACCCCGGCGCGCCCCCCGCCGGCAGAATGCGATTTTCGCTCGGCGCCACGTACGACGCGATCGATCCCGCCGTGATGTACGGCATGTCGATTCGCTTCCCCCAGCTGGCGCTGGATTTTCAGGATTCCCTGGGCAAAGGCTTCCTGTTTAAAGCGCATATCAACACCATGCTCATTACCAACGAGGCATTGGTCGGCGTTGGATATAATTGGCATGGCGCGGGGCCGTGGTCGTTCGGCGCAGCGATGAATGCGGGCATCTTCTTGGGCAAGCTCTCGGGCCTCGGTTTCGACGCCTTGACGATTGCCGGAGAGTATCGGCCCGAGCTCACGCTCGGCTACTCCCTCGGGGACATTGCGCTGTCGCTGCGAGGCTCCGTGATCTTGATGGGGCCCGAACGGGCTCGCGTTGGTGACCTGTGGGGCGGCTTCGACAACCCCAATCTGTTCGCCGGCCACAGCGAAATCCTGTACGTGGAGAATACGACGCGCGGCAATTCGGTCTGGTATTTTGGCGTCGGCGCCATGACCACCCGCGCTCACTACGCCTTCTGGCTGTTGTTCCCTGATTCGCCAGGCCTTTACACCTACCCTCGTGTCGTGGCGGGCTATGAATACTAAGATTTTGGCATTCGCTTTGGCGATCGGCTCGCCCTTCCTCCTCGCGGACTGCGAGGAGGCGATGGAAGTGTCGATCCCCGGTTTCCCTGACGGCGGGCTCACGCGCACTGGGACCGCGCTCAAGCGCGAGCAACTCAAGACCTCGTTCGAGGGCATGTTCACGGTCAGCAAGGGCAACTCCCTGCTGGGCGATCAGGCCTCGGTCATCACCAAGCCTGGCACCGTGTCCGTCCTCACCGACAAGAACGCCGGCTTTGCGGTGATGAACGCGGCGTGCTTGCCCGATCAACGGGTGGTGGTCGAGGGTTACTGGCAATACCCGACTCGTTCGGACGCGGGCCTCGTGCGCGTGTTCGTCGATCCGCCGGCCGTCGCGCAAGCGCTTTGCAACGGTGAATCGCCAGCTCCGGACACGGCCTTTGCCCTCGTCGGCACCTACGGTGACGACAACGACATTCCGACCAAGCCGCTCGAGCTCCGTTGGTCGCACGAGTTGAAGGAGTGGCGCGATCGCTTCTTCACCGTGGCTCACCATGGCGCGTGCGAGGCCACCGATCATTGTGGCGTGAGCCCGAACACCATCGAGTCGATTCGATTGGCCGAGCGCATCGGCTCGAACGCCGCCGAGTTGGACGTGCGCGTGACGCGCGATCGGATTCCGATCTTGTTTCACGATCCCATGCTCTCGCGCTCGCTCGTGCGTGGCTTGTTTTGCAATGGCATGGTCAATCAGCTCTCCTTCGCGGAGCTGCGCGGTGCTTGCATGGCCCGCTACGGGGAACAAATCCCGACGCTCGACGCCGGCCTCGACATGATGATCAACGAGACCGAGCTCGAAGGCGTGTACCTCGACGAAAAGACGCCGGAAGGCGTGCTGCCGTCCGCGCGCCTCGTGCAAGCCTGGGACACGGTCCTCAAGGCGCGCAACGAGAACGACGATCCCTCGGACGATCGCAAATTCGGCATGCTAATCGGCATCCCCAACGATGACGTGCTCGACGCTTGGAACTCCGCCAAAAAGACGTTGGAAGCGGAAAACGAAGAGCGAGTGGAAAACGGCGAAGCCGAGCTGCCCATCCCCAAGTGCCTGCTCGAATATGACGTCGACAAGGTGATCGCTGAGGGATGCGTTGCCTGGGGTCCCACTTGGACGGAGGGCCCTCAGCCGGAAAACGTTCAAAAGCTGCGAGACCACGGGATCGGCACGATCTTCTGGACGATCAATGAGAGCGATTTCATCGAGGGTTTCTTGACGACCTCGAAACCGGACGGGATCATCACGGCGCGCGCTGCAACGCTCTTCCAGCTCTACCAGCTGATTGGCTCGGTGCCCGCACCGCGCGGGGAGCAGCCGTGAAGCAAGTCGCTTTTGCTCTCGCACTCGCGCCGGTGCTCGTCGTCACTCCTGCACTTGCACAGCAGGGTGCAGCGGCGCAGGCGCCCGCGGCGCCGGCTGCTGCACCGGCCGGTCCTGCCGCACCACCGCCAACGGCTGCGCCCAGCCCCACGCCAACGGTGCCGACGGAACCTGCCGCGGCGCCCGCAGAGCCTGCCCCCGCAGTCGCTCCTGCGGAGCCGGTACCTGCGGAAGCACTGCCTGCGCCGGTGCCCGCTCCTGCAGCGGCGGCGGAGGCACCCCCTCCTGCGGCCTCGGCGCCGGAAGCTGAGCCGCCTTCGCTCGAGCTATTCGGCACCATCGCGCCAACGGTCGTGCAGGGTGAGCCGGCGAACCCGCAGCTGACGAACTCGTTTCGCCGCGTGGGCTTCTATGCTGAAGGTGGCGTTGCCTACCGCTCCAAGTACTTCTTGGATCCGTTCTTGTCGTTCGGTTACGCGACGCTCGCGTCTGGCGATACGACGCTGCCTGACAGCAAGTACGGCAGTGGCGGCACGCTGCACCAACACTTGGGCACCTGGGTGCTTTCGCCCGGCGTCACCAGCGACATTTGGCGCTTTCGCCTGCGCTTCGGCATTGGCATCGCGGTGGTGAAGCAGAGCTTCACTTTCCAGGGTGACAACAATACCGCGACGCAATTGCCGCTCGTGTGGGAAGCGGGTCTCGGCTTCAACTTCTACAAAGTCCCCCGCTTTCGCATGGACGCCGAAGCTCGCTTCGTCGAAGCCAAGGGCGCCGACGTCAGTTTCTGGATGCTCGCCCTCACCGGTCGCGGTGACGTAGCCACCTTCTGAGTTTTCCGACCCTGAGTGCGGTTACTGGTTACCTGCCTATTCGGGTTGCGGGAGAGGGGCGAGCGACACGCTTCGTGACGCACGGCCGGGTGAGCGCCGCTGACTCGACTCTCCGTGCGCGCTGTTCTCGACGCGGCGCGCACCCCAAGCGCGGAAAGGATCAGCCCAAAAATCCGCGTTTTCGACGGACGGCATTCGTGCACGAAGTAGGAAACATCGCGCGCGAGGGCACACGCACCCGCCCGGGCGGACTGCGGACGTCTTGATTGGCGGTGCGTGAGAGACGAGCGTTTGCTCGTGGGCGCTCTTTGCGCGGAACTTCGCGAACTTCGAGGTGCGATGCTGGGATTCGATCGCCCCCTCTCAGGCTAGCCGCGATCGCCGTTGCCGGAGCCGGTCGTGCCGAAAACGCGGTCCCAGAGCATCATCGAGACTCCGAAGCGGGCTTCGGTTTCTTTGAAGTGGTGGAGGTAGTGATTTCGGCGGAGGCGACGGCCGTACTCGCTGCGGGGTTTGCCGTGGTGCAGCCAATAATGCGACAGATCGTAGAACATGTAGCCCGCGGTGAAGCCGGCGTGGAAGCCCCAGCCGTAACGTCCGAGGGTGAGCACGAACAGCGTGAGGAACGAGAAAAAGAGGGGGATGCTGGCGCCCGGCGGAAAGACGAGGCGCAGTTTGTCGTGCGGCCACTGGTGGTGAACCCCGTGCACCAAGAAGTGCAACCGCTGGGCGAACGCTGAGCTGCCTTCGAAGTGAAATACGGTGCGATGCAACCAATACTCGGCGATCGTCCAGAATGCGGCGCCCGCAAGGAAGAGGCCTGCGTTGGCAGCCCAGCTCACGCCGGCGTAGAGCCGGCTCACCGCGAGTACTGCGAACACCGCGGGCACGTACAAGATCGGCACGACCCAATAAGGGCAGCGTGAGAAGTAGTCGATGAAGTCACTCTCGAACATCCGCGGGGATTCGGAGGACACGTGACGAGAAGCCATCGCCTTCATTGATTATCGTTTCCTCGATCAGGTCGTGCGGACGTTACCAACCGCCCGCAGGCCGCGCTCCGCTTAGCACGCGCTCGGGGCGTGTGTAGCCGAAAATTGCACCGACTCTCAGTCCGAAATGAGCGGGCAGTTCGAGGATCTGGCTCGTTTTGAGCCGATTTTGCGCATAGCCTGCCTGCTTTCCAAAGAAAGTCGTCCTCGTGGAGTTGATGCGCCGTCGAACGTTGATCCGAGCGCTGTTAGCCGGTGCTGCGAGCCTCCCAGCATGCTCCAAGGATGGCACGCGGGCGGAAGTTCTGCGTTCGGTGATCGAGCGCGTCTTGCAGCCGAATGCCAAAGCAGCGGCCGCCGATAGTCGTCAGCTCGAGCATGAGCTGTTGATGTTGGGCGCCGAGCCCACGGTCGGCACCCTGCGCGCGGCGCGGGCGTCATGGCAGCGCGCGCTTCTGAGCTGGAAGCGATTGGACGCCTTCCGCATCGGTCCGATCCTGGAGTCGAATAGCTTGTTGCGCGTGATGTTCTGGCCCGTGCGAACCGCTGGAATCGATGCGCTGTTGCAAGGTTCACCAGCGATCGATGATGCTAGCGTCGATGCGATGGGCGTCGACCGTCGCGGGCTGTTCGCGCTCGAGTATCTGCTTTTTTCGGATGAAACCGAGGAGCAGTGCAGTGCTCGCTTTGCAGGCTCAACGGGTGAGCGCCGAACCCAGTTGGCGCGAGCGCTCGCCGCCAATGTCTCTTTCTATGCGGAGGGCGTCGCGCGGTCGCTGGGTGACGGGCGAGTTTACGCGCGAAAATTTGCTGACGAAGGTCAGGATAGCGTGAATCGCCTCGTAGCTCAGTTGGTCTATACGGTCGAGAACGTTTCGGCGAACCGGTTCGCCCGCGTGTCGAGTCTCGTCAAGACTGGCAAACTCAAACCGAAAGAGCTCGAGGGCGGCGCCGCGCGGCTGTCGCAACAGATTGCGCTCACGTACCTGCGCGCAAGTGAAGCTCTTTACGTCGCGGAAGAGCGCGGGCTTTGCCGGCTCGTCCAGGCGCAATCCCCGAAGGTGGATCACGAGCTTCGCTCTGCTTTTGCAGAAGCGATCAGCCTGGTTTCCGCCCTGGGTGCGCCGATCGAGGAAGCCGCCGAGCGCGATCCAGTACGATTCCAAGCCGCGTCGGACGCCGTAAAGAAGCTCGAGAGAGCGCTCAAAGTCGAGCTCGCGAGTGTACTCGGGGTGACATCGACGTTCAGCTCTGTCGACGGCGATTGAAGAGCTGGCGCGACGCGCGAGAAAGCGGGTGAAGGCGCGCGCGCCTGACGCTAGAATGGGCATCGAGAGAGGGAGCTGGTCATGATCTCCAGAGCTGAAAACTGCGCCGGGTCCGTGCTTCGTTCCACGGTAGGCGACGCCGACGGATGAGCATTCCGCCTGTCAGCGCGGGGCGCCCTGCACACAGTTCAAAAACCATTCGCTCTGCGCGAACCGTCCCTGCTGGGAGCGCGCGGGTGACCTTGGCGGTGGCCGCGTTGGGCGTTGTCTTCGGCGATTTGGGCACGAGCCCGCTGTATACGCTTCAAGAATGCTTGTCGGGCCCGAACGGGGTCGACCCTTCGGACGCCAACGTGATGGGCGTATTGTCGCTCATTTTTTGGTCGCTGATGATGGTCATCACGTTCAAGTACCTAATGTTCTTGATGCGCGCCGACAATGGCGGCGAGGGCGGCATCATGGCGCTCCTCGCGCTTGCGCCCGAGCGGTTTCGCTCAGGAGTGCCGGGCAAAGTCGGGCTCGTTCCCATCTTGGTGATCGCTGGCGCGGCTTTGCTCTTCGGTGATGGGATCATTACGCCGTCTGTTTCCGTCCTCAGCGCGATTGAAGGGCTGGGGGTCGCTACGTCCAAGCTTCAACCGTTCGTGCTGCCGCTCACGGTGGCGATCCTAATTGCCTTGTTCGCGGTGCAAAGTCGCGGCACCGCCAAACTCGCTCGTCTGTTCGGCCCAGTGATGGTGCTTTGGTTCTTCGCGCTCGCGCTCCTCGGCGGATATCACCTCGTTCAGGCTCCGCGTATTCTCGAGGCACTCTCTCCGTCACACGCGGTCGGCTTCTTCACGGCGCACGGCGTGGGCGGTGTAACCATCCTGGGCGGTGTGATCTTGTGCGTGACGGGTGGCGAAGCGCTGTACGCGGATATGGGTCATTTCGGCGTGGCCCCGATCCGCAATGCTTGGCTGTATGTTTGTACGCCCAGCTTGGTTCTGAACTATTTCGGGCAAGGCGCGTTGATCATTGCCGAGCGAGAGCCGGTGGCACGTCTCGCGCTCGCTTCGCGGCCGTTCTACGCGATGTGCCCACAGGGTGTTTGGCTCTATCCGTTCATCGCGATCGCGACTCTGGCCACGATCATCGCCTCGCAAGCGCTGATCTCAGGCGTATTTTCCCTCACTTATCAGGCGATCCAGCTCGGCTTTTTTCCGCGCGTGACCGTGCAACACACCTCGGGCGAGACAGAGGGGCAAATCTACCTACCGCTGATGAACTGGGGGCTCGCCGGCGCGTGCGTTACGCTGGTTTTGTTGTTCCGCGAATCCAGCAGACTGGCGGCGGTTTACGGACTCGCGGTCAGCGGCACGATGGCCATCACCTCCATCGTGTACTTCGTCGTGGTTCGCCATGCGTGGCGCTGGCCGCTTTGGAAGGCGCTCGCCGTAGTTGGCCTGTTCCTCTCGTTCGACTTGCCATTCCTGTTTGCAAATAGCCTCAAATTTTTCGAAGGAGGGTATGTTCCGGTGCTGGTGGGCGCACTGTTCGTGATCTTGATGATCAACTGGCGGATTGGCCGCGGCCTACTGAAGCTTTACCTTCAGGGGCGAGCGATCCCCTTGGCTGGCTTCATCGCCTCTCTGGACCGTCGCGTGAAAATGCGTTGCCCCGGTACAGCCGTATTCTTGGCAGCCCTGCACGACAACGTGCCCCCCGCGCTGCGGCGTCTCGTGGAGCGCGTGCATACTCTGCACGAAAGCGTCATTCTCTTGAACGTCGTGGTCGACCACGTGCCGCGCGTCGACGCTTCCAAGCGAGTGCAAGAGCCCATTGCACTCGAGCGCGGCTTCTATTGCTTGACCTTGCGTTACGGCTTCATCGAAGAGCCCGACGTGCCGGCTGATCTCAGTGAGGCGTTGCGCGAGCTGGGCATTACCACCCCACAAGACGAATTGTCGTACATCGTCGATCGCGAGACCTTCGAGGCCACGAATGCTGGCAGCATGGGGCGGGCTTCGGAGGGACTGTTCTCGTTTCTCTCGCGCAACGCGAAGAGCGCCACCGACTACTTCCGACTGCCTCCGAGCCAAGTGCTCGAGGTCGGCGCGCGGATCGATCTCTGACGGGGCTAGTTAAATGGTCACCGCGCCGAGATCTTCCGGTGTCTCGCGCGGCTCGGGGATCCAGCTTTCATCAGCAACCGCAGGCGGCAGCGCGACGGGCTTGCCGTCGAACGTGACGCGCCGCCCAGGCCAGATGAAGGTCTTGATCAGGTACATGAGCATCGATTTTTGATCTAGCTCGGGGGCGATGTGCGGTCCGAGTTCACGCGCATGGGCTTCTGGCAGCAAGCTCCAATGCATCGCCGGGTGCTCGTGGTGAATGCCGTGATAGCCGTTGTTGAACGTCCACCAATTGACCCACTTGCCGACGAAGTTGCGTGAGTGGTTGTAGCGGTGGTTTTGGTCGCAGCCGTCATGCTGCAGGTAATTCATGCTGATGATGCCCCACGCTGCGTAGAGGTGGGGTACCAGCCAATAAATGAGGGCTCTCCGCCAATCCGAGATGAAGAGCAGCGCGGTCACGCCCAAGACGGCGAAGTTCTCGATCTTGTACTGCCGGAACCAGATCGGATGTCGGTCGCGCGCTGCGCGCGAGTACGCGAAGTCACTCTTGGCGATCGCAACGCCAACGCGCAGCGCAAACTCCACCATGTTGAGCAGGTTCCATTGATGACGCACTTTGCTCGTGCGCATCACGTCACGCGGGGTTTGCGTGAAGCGGTGGTGGCTGAGATTGTGCCCCGGGACGAACGCGCTGACGGCCGAGCCGTAGCTGAGCGAGAGCACGACTTGCAACACGCGGTTTGCTCCGCGCTCTCGGAAGACCGGTGCATGGACGGTGTTGTGCGTGATCACCGCGCACAGGAAGGACATCACGCAGGTGGCCAACACGAGCGGCGCTGCCGCCCAAACGTTCTTCGGTCCCGCGAACCACTGATAGCCGAAGAGCGTGTAGTACGTTCCGACGAAAGCCAAGGAGCGCCAATCGGCGTCGTGCCGCAACCGCGGCAGGCGAAAGAGGCGCCTGCGAGTTCTAGCCGTTTCCATCAACCCGCCCGTGATTTCACCCACACAAAGGACCGGAGGCAAGCGCAAAATCGCCTCGCATGGGCTTGCGAATCTTATCCCGGGACCAACTCAACACAACTCTATGGAGTCTGGTGAGGCGATCGTCAACGGTTCAGCATCAGTGGAATCAGGAAACGTGAAACCACTCCACTACGGGCGCATCCATGCGCTGCCGACCTGAATGTAGAATGCAGTCGTATCGCGGCTGAACGCGAGATCGGCGCCCATGTGGATGCCGTACTTGCGCGCCAGCTCGTAGCGAAAACCGCCGCCGCCCGAAACGACGCCCTGTGAGTTGTCGAGCTTTTCGAAATTGTTCCAGGCGTTGCCCGCGCCTGCGAAGCCGAGAATGCTGAAACGCTTCCAAAACTGCCAGCGCAGTTCCCCTTCGAGAGCCAAGACTTCTTGCCCCTGATATCGCATGACCGGTACGCCGCGCAGGCTGACGTACGGATTCATGTAGAAGGGGGTGTCGCCAAAGGCGGCGCTGCCTTGCAGGTTCAGCCCGAAGTAGAAGTCGTGAGGCAGCGGAAGGTATTGAATGGCGGTGAAGTTCGGGCGCGCGAAGTTGTTGTCGCCGCCCAGCCACTTGCCCGCGATGTTGACATTCACCTCTAGGTAGACGCCGCGCGTGGGGGTGAACACGTTGTCCCTCGTGTCGAGGTTGACGGTCGGCAAGAGCAAACCGGTATTCGAGATCCGCTGGTAGTCCGGCAAGTTTGGCGTCGAGTCTGGAGCATCGAACGTCACCTTGGTGCTCGCGAACGCATAGCCGAGGCCCGCCCAATACCGCGTCTCGCCGAGACGATACTTGGCGGAAATCATGCCGCCCTTCGGCTCGAGATTGTAGCGGATGGGGTTGTTCTCGAGCTTGCTGTCGGCGCCGATGCCATGGAAGTCGAGGTTCACTGAAGCGTAAATGCCAGCCGCGAGCGTTTGGATGTGGTCCTCGAGCCAATAACGACTGTCGATGCCGAACGCACCCCAAGACCCGTTGGCAGTTCCCATTCCGCCCACGAAGGTGATGTTTGGGCGGCCGAGCCCTTTGCTGGCGTCACCCAATGACTTGCTCAAGAAAGCCAGGCCGCCCATCGCCCCATAGCCAACCGCGGGCTCGGTGATGGGCATGGCGATTGGGAGGAAGCCGTACTTTTCATCGAGAAATGCGCTGAGATCGGGCCAGCCGTCGTCCTTCCGGGGCTTTTTCTTTTCAGCCGGCGTGCGGGGCGACGATTCTTCCTTATTGGCGGACGGCGGCGGTGCTGATGGATCAGCGAGCGAAGTCACGGCGCTGCTCGCGTCGGCTCCGACATCCCCGTGCGGCGTGGGCGCGGCGGATTGTGCGCGGAGCGGCGCTGTGATCACGAGCGCGAGCGCAGCGAATGTTGGGGCGACCAGCGCGCGGGCGCGGCTAAACGATCGGGCTTTGCTCACTCCCTTGGCGTCTAGTCGAATTCGCGCGCCAAGTCGACCGCCGCTCCGCGGCGTTAATCCGAGGACTGCAACGAATGGTCAATCAGTGCGAACCGTGCAGCCTGGCTGGTTCGTGCACAAGGAAACGAACTGATCTTCGCAGGCTCGCGGCACGCCCGTGCAGCCGCCCGTCCAATAACAACCTTCTTGGAGCGCGCAGCTCAGTTGGCCCGAATAGTAACTACACGGCCGGGAGGAGCCGCTACAGCTCTTGCTCGTGGTGCTCCAGTAACAACCGTCCTGACTCGTGCAGGAGTAGCTGTCGAACTGGCTGTAGCAGCTGCTGGAAACGCCCGCACATCTCGAGTCATCCGTGCAGCCGCTCGCGCTCGTGCATGATAGGCCGGAGAGCAGCGCACAGGACGTGGCCACACCTCCGCAATACGGAACGCCAGAGCCTGGCCCACTACGCTCGCACCAGCCGGAGGTGTTGCAATGGGTCTTGGCAACGCAATCAGCATCACTTTGACAGCGATGCACGCAAATGTGGGCGCCAATGCAGAAGCTGTCAGAGCCGAACTGCGCGCAATCACTATTGGCGTTGCAGCTGGCGGTACATTGCATGTGCGCGATGTAGTCCGCCGTGTCGTAGCGACAGGATTGAGACGCTGGGCAATCAGTCACGCTGCTGCACGGAGCGCCCAAGCCCACGGTCAGGGGAGGGGAACCGCCGCTGCCGCCAGAGCCGCCCGCATGCATGCCGGACGAACCAGCAGTTGCTGGTTTGCCAGCACTTCCGGAACTGCCCGAGCTGCCTCCCGCACCGCTTGCGCCGCCATTGCCCGCGCTGCCCCCGCCATTTTCGATCGGACGGCCCTGGCGATCGACCACGCGAACCGGGCAGTCGAAAGCGATGGTAACGCTCGCGCGTGCCACCGGCCGCGTCGTTCCGTCACGCGAAGTGGTGGTTGGCACCAGATTCCGACAGGCAATCTGTCCGATCACGTGCTCTTCCGTGAATGTGGGGACCTCGATGGTACACTCGCTGTCCACCGTTGGGGTGACGGTGCCGTCGACCGAATAGATGTATTCGTAGAACGACGATTCGCTCTCGTGGCTGAGACGCGACTGAAGGTACACGCCTTGGCTTTGCGACAACTCGTCATAGTCGAGTTGCGCCTGGAACGGTGCTGCCGAGCGAACCTCTGACAGTGTGAGTGAAGCTTGCGGTTGTGCGCGTCCGGAAATGGCTGCGACCACGGTCAGGTTGGGTGGCATCAGCACGCCGCTAGTGGTGTATCTCCCCGAGGGCGCGAACGTACAGTCGACTTGATCTTTTCCCGGCTCTGCGTTGGGTGGGCCGGAGAAGGTCCGGCTATTGGTCGGCACGCTGGCGCTGGCGCCGAGAACCGTGATTTCACCGCGGAAAACACGGCTAGGGTCGGGCAAATGGCTGACATCGATCGGAGCGCTGCTGGGGCCTCCGCCGTCACTCGAACAGCCGGCGAAACACGCCACCGCCAGCATCCACACCCCACCTACCCCGAATCGATTTGCTCGCGTGCTCATCGCCCTGCCTAAGTTCGCCACCGTATAGCGAGCGCCGTTTCCTGTGCAAGGTCTTTCAGGTGCGTAACGCTCCGGGCACCACTCTCATGGGTTACCGTACGCGGGATGTATGGGGTCCCAATCAGCGATGGTGAAGGTGTGAGTAGGCGCGTGCTCGCTACAGAACCGAAACATGAGCGCGCGAGTGACGCTCTTCTACAAGTTGTGCGGATGAACCGTGTCGTCCGTGGAGCTTCGTGAAGCGTTGTGCAATCTTGGATTGTGGTGACGCGCGAGCAAAGATCAGCTTGTCGCGCGCGTCGAATTCTGTTCTGTATGGCGCGACGACACGACCCCTCTGGGGAGAAGAACGAATCGAATGCGAATGCTTGCGGGGTTACTGGTGGCGGGATGGTGCACATTCGCGCTCGCGTGGGGGTGCTCGTCGAGCAACCCGGATGAGTCGGCGCCCTGCGCGGGCGATAGTGAGTGCCCGTCGGGTTTGCATTGCGACGCAAAGCTCGGTTGCAGCCAATGCCTGTTCGACGCGCAATGCTCGGCCGCGCAGCGTTGCCAGGCCGGCCAATGTATCACCCGGGTTTCCTGCCAAAGCTCGAAGGATTGCGGCGGTGAGCTGAACGCGGCGTGCGATAGCGACCTTCACGAGTGTGTCGCGTGCACCGCTGACGCGGATTGCAAGGGCGGGCAGCGCTGCCGGGCGCACGCATGCACCACGATCACCGCCTGCGCCGCCGATGCGGATTGCTCGGGTGGTAGCTTCTGCGACCAGAAGGCGCACGAGTGTGTGGAGTGCAACGGCGCAGCCGATTGCCGCTCCAACGACACTTGTGCCAATCACCGCTGCCTCGAGTCCTGTACTGAAGACTTGGATTGCGTGGATCACGGCTTGCTGTGTGACCGCGCGAGCGGGACTTGCCAACAATGCGTCGTCACTGCGGATTGCCCGAGTTCGTTTCACTGTTCGGCCAATCGCTGCGAGCGTGACGTTTGCAGCGCTGGAGAAACTCGCTGCGCCGCGCAGAGTCCAGCGGTAGAGGTGTGCTCGCCCGCCGGCGATCGCTGGCTGACCTTGTTTTGCAGCGACACCCAGAGCTGTGAGGTGAGTGGCGGCAAAGCGGGCTGCGCAAACTGGAGCTGCGTGCCAAACGCGATCACTTGCAGCGCCGATCAGCGTCGGATCGAGCGTTGCTCGGCGGACGGCACATCTACCTCCGTGGACAGCGAGTGTGATGCCGGTCAAAAGTGCCTGCTAGGGAGCTGTAAGCCCGACGCTTGTGCTCCGAATGAAACGTTTTGTCGCGCGGGCAGCGTCTACAAGTGCGCGGCCGACGGCACCGCGAGCGCGCTTTCCGAATCGTGCGCGACGGGCAGTCACTGTGACGACAGCACTGCGGCCTGCGTGCCCGACGTATGCAAGCCCGGCGCAGATGTCTGCCAGGGCAATCAAGTTGCGCATTGTAAGGGTGACGGTAGCGGCCTCGAAGACGTGAAGGAGTGCGGAAAGAAGCAGGTCTGTCGAGAAGGCGCGTGTCGCTCGATCGTCTGCGATCCCAACACCTCCGTTTGCGACGGCGATCGAATCAAGTCGTGCAACGAAAATGGAACCACGCTGACCGTCGCCAAAACCTGTGACGGGGACGAGCACTGCTCGCTCAGCGGAAACGTACCGAGCTGCATCCCGAACACCTGCACGTCATTGCAGTTGCAATGCCAGGGTGATTCGGTGCTTCAGTGCAACACGGCCGGTACCGCGTTCGAGTCGGTGACGGATTGCGCGGCGAGTGGCCAGGTCTGTTACGCGGGCGCGTGTCAGCCGAAAGTCTGCGAAAGCGGCACGTTCTCCTGCCAATCGGGCAACGTCGCGCTGTGCGTTCACAATGGCGCTAGCAACGAGCTGTTTCAAACTTGTGCCACCGATCAGTTCTGCGACTCGACGGTAGCTGCGTGCAAGCCGAAGATCTGTACACCTGGGGTCCTAGGCTGCAGCGGCAACGTGCTTGCCACGTGTGATGGGGCTGGCTCGAGCTACTTGGCCACGGGCGCGGTGGATTGCACGGCGACCAACCAGATGTGTGAAGCCGGCGCGTGCAAAGCCATCGCCTGCACGCCCAATGGGCTTTTTTGCCAGAGCGGTGATGTGTTCCAATGCAACGCGCTCGGCACTGGCGCGGCCCGCGTCACTGATTGCACTGACTCCTATCAGTACTGCGCCCAAAGCGGCAGCGTTGCCTTCTGCGCTGCGGACGTGTGCACGGCGGATATGGCCCTGTGCAATGGCAATACCGCGACGAAATGCAACGCGGATGGCTCTGGCTACTCGGTTGGAACGGACTGCGGCGCCGACAAGGTTTGCATCAGCGGCACCTGCCAAAACAAGATCTGCGTCCCGAACGCGCCCTCATGCAGCAACGGCAATTCCGTCATCTGTAGCTCGCAGGGCACCGCGTACTACTCGAACCAGATCTGCGCGAGCACGCAATATTGCAGCGCCGCCACCGGGACTTGCGTGCAGGATGTGTGTCCTGCGGCAGGCCAGGGCTGCGTGGGCGAGGTGCTCGGAACTTGCAACGCCGAAGGCAGCGCCTTGACCGCCGGCGGTACGGATTGCAAAACTTCAGGCAAGTTGTGCACCCTCTCGGGGTGCGCAGCGACCGCTACGGACACGCTCGGAGCCAGCGTCTCGAGCTCTTCCGGTAGCTCGGACTACAAGACCTATGGCGCGGTGGTGTACGTGACTGCCGCGCGCGAACTCACCGGAATTCAGCTGTATTTCGCTGGCAGCTACACGCCTTCGGTGCGCTGGGTCGTGTACGCGAGTACCACCCAGAGTGGCCCGTACACGCCTGTTTTCGACAAGCCGATTCCGCCAACCTCGAACTCCAGCACGAGCTCTCTGCAGAGTAGCGGTGCCATCAGCGTGCCGCTCAGCGCCGGCAAGTTTTATTACTTCGGCGTGCAGATGACTGGCTACACGGACTTCGGTTACGAGTCGACTTCTGCGCAACGTTACACGAGCTTCGGGCACGCGCTAGGCGCGTACTCCGCGGCTACGCAGAGCACGCCCCCCACGTCGTTTACGTTTTCGCCCAACACGAACTACCCGGCGATGACCCTGCTCACGAAACTGCCATGATTGCCAAAGCATCTTTCCGTCTCGTCGCGCGGTCCATCCTGGCGCTCGGTGTTGCTGCTGTCGTGAGTGCTTGCACCGCGTCGGACGGCGGCGCCAAGCGCGCCAAATCCTGTTCGGACGATCACTCGTGCCCGATGGGTCAGCAGTGCTCCACCAGCGCGGAGTGTGCCGGTGGGCGCTGCGATCTCGGCACGAACAAGTGCGTCGAATGCACAACCTGGGCTGATTGCGCAGCCGGGCGCGATTGTGCGGCTGGCGTATGCCTGTCGGCTTGCACTAGCGATATCGAATGCGACTCGGGCAAGCACTGCGACCTCGACAAGCATTGCGTCGAGTGTGCCAAAGACACGGATTGCGCGGAAAGCGCGCATTGCACGGGCGGCGTCTGCCAGGCCGACAGCTGCACCAGAGGCAAAGTCGACTGCGAGTCCAAGACCGGACAGCTCCGCACCTGCGCGGCGAACGGGGCGAGTTTCGAATTCACGTCGTGCCCTGCCAGCACCTCCTGTGCGGCGGACGCGAAGGGTGCTGAGTGCAGGCCTTGGCTGTGCAGTCCTGGCAAAGCCAGATGCGCTCCGTCCCGATCCGCGGTGCAACTTTGCGCGGCGGACGGCCTTTCTTTCGACGAGACCGAGTGCGACGACGGTGAGAGTTGCGTTGCCGGGCAGTGTGTCACCCGACAGTGCACTGCCAATCACTATTTCTGTCAGGATAACGGCTCGTATCTGTGCTCCGAAAGCGGCGCGACCTCGACGTTCCAGAAACAATGCGAGGCGGGCACTTTTTGCGACGCGGATACGGGCACTTGTCGCACTCAACTGTGCAAGCCAGGCGAAAAGACCTGCCTCGATCAGGGCCTGATCGCCGCAACCTGCACGGTCGATGGTGCGGCTTATGAGCGCAAGGCCTGCGCCGCCAGCGAGGTCTGCGAGAGCGGTAACTGTGTGCCTCTCGTTTGCGCACCATCCCAAGCGTTTTGCGCTACCGGTGATGTGCCTGCCCAGTGCAACGCAAATGGCACCAGCATCACCCAGGCGAGCGCCTGCGCACCCGGCAAGTATTGCATGGTGAGCGGCGCATCTGCGTCGTGCGGCTATAGTTCGTGCTCGCCAGGAGCGTCCATGTGCGATGGGACGCGTGCAACCATGTGCAAATCGGATGGTTCGGGGCCAGTGCCCGGCGGTACTGATTGCGCGCAAGCGGGCGGTCTCTGTTCAGCAGGCAAGTGCATCGCCAAGCTGTGCACGCCGAACCAGCGCTACTGCAGTGGCTCGAACATCTACCTTTGCTCCAGTGACGGCTCGACCTCGACGTTCTACAACGCTTGCGGCGCGTGCGATCCTGGGACTGGAACGTGCGTCGGCTCCGTGTGCCCGCCCAATGCCGTCACCTGCGTGGGCACGCAGCAAGTGTCGAAATGCGATGCGGCGGGGACGAGCTTCACGCAGCAAGTCTGCGCCAGCGATCAAACCTGTGTTCAGGGTCAATGCGTGCCGACCGTTTGCACGCCCAATGCGCGCTCCTGTAAAGATGGCAATGCCATGCAGTGCAACGACACGGGCACTGCGCTGGTGGTCGCCAACATTTGTCCGACAACCACGCATTGCAACAACGGCTATTGCCAGACAGACGCTTGTGTTCCCGGCACCGTGGTATGCAACGGCAGCAGCGCGCTCTCGACCTGTGCGGCGGATGGCTCTGGGCCGAAAGATGCAGGGACGCCGTGCGCCAGTGGCAGCATCTGCACGAACGGCGCGTGCTCGCCTACGAAATGCACGCCGAACACGACGTTCTGTGCGAACGGCGACGTAAACCTCTGCAACTCACTCGGCACGGCCTCCACGCTTTCAGCGCATTGTTTTTCGGAAACCTATTGTAGCGGCGGGCAATGCGTGCCCGATGTTTGCCCGAATGGCATCGCCTATTGCTCGGGTGAAACCGTAGCGATGTGTCAGCCGGACGGTTCTGGCCCGCTGAGTACAGGGGTGACCTGTACGGACAGCGGTCAGGTGTGCGGCGCGGGTGTATGTGCCACCAGCATCGTCGACACCATCGGACCGGGTAGCGGGGCCTTCACCTTCAACTACACTGACGGGCAAATCATCAAGGTGACCAAGGCTCGGAAGCTGACGCGACTCGCGTTAAAGGGCGATATTTACGGTGCGACGATCAAGTCGACTTTCGTGTACTCGTCGAGTGATGGCACGAATTTCTACCTGCTCGCCAGCGTCGCGCCCGAAGTGCCGGAGCAACCGCAGGGGTGGATCGACTCTGGTGCGCTCAACGTACAGCTCCAGGCCGGCACGACCTATCTGATTGGCATGAATTTCAACTCGCCGTACGTGTCTTACTCAGACTTGGCGACGGCGGTGAACCCGAGCTTTGGAACCGTGCTCAAGTCCGTGATGGTCGATCAGTCGACCCTTCCGACCAGCTTTGCGCCCGCGCAAAGCGCCCGGGTGCTGGCGATGAAGCTCACGACGGCCGCGCCCTGACGTGAACGCGGCCAACGCCTCGCGGAGGCGTTGGCCAAGATTGTTGGCAGCGAAATGTAGGGTTTATTTAGATGGTTGCGCGCCCGGCCGCGCTGCAGCCGCCAATATCTGATCCACTGAGAAGCTCGCGGCTTTTCCGCGTGGCGGGAAGTCCTTCAGCGAGTCCACAAAGGTCTTCACGACGCTTTGGGTTGGAACGAGCATGAATGCGTGCTGAATCGTCCACAGGGCACCCCCATAACCCTCTTCCCAGCCGCGCTCAAAAGGATCTGCTCGTAGATCGACGATCACTGGCACGCGCAGCTTGTCGAATTCCTTTTGCCAAACCTCCCAGCCCTTTCCACGTTGAACCTGGAAATGGAACTTGAAACGATCATTCCGAACGGCGCCCAACTCACCATCGTCGGTAAAGTAGAAGAACTCTTTGCGAGCGCTCGGCGCGTTGCCAAGGATGTGATCGAGCTGGTTATAGCCATCGAGGTGAACTTTGAAGTTCTTCCCACCGGCTTGATATCCCTTGACGAGCTTTTCTTTCACGTCCGGAACGCCCGCCGCTGCTAGGAGCGTCGGCATCCAATCCAGGTTGGAGATGATGTCGTTCGAGATCACGCCCGATGGCACCTTCTTGGGCCAACGAATCATCAAGGGCACTCGGAAGCCACCTTCCCAGGTCGTGTCCTTTTCGCCGCGGAACGGCGTGATCCCCGCGTCTGGCCAGCTCATCATCTCGGCGCCGTTATCGGTCGTGTAGATGACGATCGTGTCGTCCGTGATCTTCAATTCATCGAGCAAGTTCAAGAGTTCGCCGACCATTCCGTCGTGCTCGACCATGCCGTCGGCTTGTTGACCGAAGCCCGTCTTACCCGCTGATGCTTCCTTCAGATGAGTGAAGATGTGCATGCGCGTGGAGTTGAACCACACGAAAAACGGCTTGTTCTCCTTGTGAGTCTCGCCGATGAACGCCTTCGTTGCCTTGAGCGTCTCTTCGTCGATGGTCTCCATGCGCTTCCGGGTCAGTGGTCCGGTGTCCTCGATCTTGCCGTCAGCCTTGCTGTGGATGACGCCGCGCGGACCGAAGCGCTTCTTGAAGTTGGGATCCTTCGGGTAGTCCGGTTGCTCCGGCTCTTCTTCGGCGTTGAGGTGATACAGATTGCCGAAGAACTCATCGAAGCCGTGGTTCGTGGGCAAAAACTCGTCCTTGTCGCCCAGGTGATTTTTGCCGAACTGACCAGTGCGATAACCGAGCGGTTTCAGCAAATCAGCAATCGTAGGGTCGCCCTTATTGAGCCCCACGTCTGCACCTGGCAACCCGACCTTGGTTAGGCCCACGCGGAACGGCATCTGACCAGTGATGAACGCCGCGCGACCGGCAGTGCAGCTATTCTCACCGTACGAGTCAGTGAAAAGCATGCCCTCATTGGCGATGCGATCGATGTTGGGCGTCGTGAAGCCCATCATTCCGTGACTATGTGCGCTGACGTTCCAATAGCCGATGTCATCACCCATGATGATCAGGATGTTCGGCGGCTTGCTCTTGCCTTGCGCTACCACGTCCGCCGTCTTGACCAAGGCCTCTTTGCTGGGCTTGGCGACGCGCGTCAGCTTGGTTTCTTCAGGCGCTTGCGGCCCCGCAGGTGCTTCTTGAGGAGCGGCCTGTTGCGGTGTTGCCTGCTCCCCGCCCGGCTTATTGTCGGCGGGACTGTTGCATGCCACCGCCAGCAATGCGCCCAGCGCAAACACGATCCGATGCTTGACCACGAGCCTTCCTCCTTCGCTCAGGCTGGATTTAGGGAGGACCTCCCTTTCCGGCACCGAGACCTCTTCATCACGCGTCGCGTTCGACGACATACCTTGACGGTGTCATGTGTGTCAATCTTCGCAGAGCCATCGCGGAACAAAGCCTGTTCGAGCGTGATGGTCAGTGTACGTGCTTCAGGGGATGCAGCTCGAAATGCGCTCAGTGTGCGATCGAGTTCGGTGCGCGAGCGAATGACCAGCCAAGCGTACAGTGCTTCGAGTAAATGCGATGCGCGACCACCGCGCGCAGTAGCCAAAACGCCGCGAAAAGCGCGCCATTCGTCCATACGACGCGACAGCGCGCGTTCAACGGCTCCGGGGCCGCGCCGCACGCGCTGCACGACGAAGATTACCAGCAATGCCAATGTTACCATCAGTCCGACGGCAGTAATCACTGCAGTGGTTTTCGCAGTGCCAAAGCATGCCAATCCGAGGGCCCAATTGGGATGGGCCCACAGCGTCTGTTGTTGGATGGTGGCATCAGCGTAATGGCCGGTGCGCGGCTCCAGCCAGCGCACGCTGATCCCTGGCAAATCATGCGGTCCCACGCGATCGACCACATAGGTGACCGAATAGGTCTGCTTCGTGGCGATCTGGCCTCGCTCAGTCGTCGACTCAGCATGAGCGCTGGCCGGATAGGCGATCAATCCTGGGACTGAAGACAGGGCCAGTTCAGGAAAAGCGATGCTGTCGGTATCCGTCGCGCTGAGCGTGAGTGTGCGCGTGAAGCCATCACCGACCCTCAGTCCTTTCAGATCGCGATCGAAGGATTGTTCGAGTTTCACGGAACTCGCGACTAGCGGCAAAGGATCGCTGGCGCCCGCCGGAATAGCCGCGTGAAACGTGAACTTGTCACTCTTCACGGCCAGGAGCGTCTTCGATGACGGATCGGTGTAGCGCGCAATGATCGGCGGCACGCTGACGTCACCTTCGGCCTGAGCAAAAACGAGCAACGTGCGGCGCTGAACCAGAAACCGCGTGTCGCCCTCCTGTCGCTCATCGGGCGGCGGGTCTTGTGCGCTCCACTTGACGATCGCAGACGGGGCGATCACGTCATCGAGACTAAACGGTTCGAGCGGTTTGTCGCCTTCGGGCCGCCAGACGCTGACGTCGATGGGCACGAGTTGCCCGACCCAAGGTTGGGCAGGCCCCAGGCTGTGCAGTTCAATGCGCGCCGCGCTCATGGAGGGCCACTCCGAGCGGCCAAAATCGATAGTTTTCGTTTCAGAAAGTCCTTGGGGTCACTTTCAGAATGCCGCAGCCAAGCGGCTTCTTCCGCTGGGCTCAGCTCGACTTCATTGGGCGCCGACTGAGCTTCCCCTTGTTTCGGTGGGGGCGGCTGCATGCCCGCGAGCTGGTCTTGGGAGATCTGAGTCTTTTCGTCTTTCGGACCCTGGTTGGGGTCCTGATTGAAGTCGTCTTTGTCCGTATCCTCTTGCTGCGCGGCGATCAGCTCACGCATGAGATCTGCGTTATGGCGCGCTTGGCGAAAGGTCGGCGAGAGTGCGAGAGCACGGTTGTAGGCGTGCAACGCGGCTGCGAGCTTGCCACCTTGTGCGTACGCATTGCCAAGGTCGTATAACCCTTGCTTCGACTCGAGCGCCGCGAATGAGGCTGCAGCGTCTGCGAACTTGCCCGCGGCGTAGCACGCGAGGCCCTTCCACATCGGATCTTGGAAGCGCTCGGCGGCCTCGGTATAGCGGCCTTCCTCGAACAGCAAACGGCCCTGCTGGTCTGGCGTCAGCCAGATATCCGCGATTCGCGTCGAGCAGCCGCTCGTGAACAATAAGGCCGAGAGTGTAAGGGTAGGGCCGAGCGCAAATCCGCGCCGGAACCAGAGCGCTATGCCGAGCGCGAGCGGCATGACGAGCAAGTATCCGCTGTCTTCCCAGAAGCGCGCGTCACGTCGGTCCAATGTCTTGGCCGCATGCAAGGCTAGCGCGGCGAGAATACGCGCTGTATCGCGTGGGCCGAGCGAGAGTTCGAGCAATACGCCTTCAGTGCGGTCAGCCAAGCGCTCGAGACCAGACTTATCCAAAGCGGGAGCGCCGACCGATGGGTCTCCCGAATCCCCAACAGCGAGCACGACGACGCCGATGCCATGCTTTTGGTGAAGCTCGTCGAAAGCGGTGACCCCAGGAGGCGGAATACCGTCCGTGACGACGAGCACACTCAACGGATCCTTCACCTCGGCGCTGAGGCTCGCGACGATTTTAGCCGCTTGTGGGTAGGCTTTGCCGTCGCTCGGCATCACGTCTGGATCGAGCGCGTTCAAGTACGGCGCGAGCACGCTCGGATCATCGGTAAACGGCATCAACACGTGAGCGGAGCCAGCCACGACCACCAGCGCGGTCGGAGATCCTGAACGGCTCTGAACCAAATCGAGCAGGTCCAAACGAGCGCGCGTGGCTCGGCTCGGGCGCACGTCTTTGCCCGCCATGCTGCGCGACAGATCGATCACGATTACGAGCGGACTCTTGGACGGATCGCCCGTGTTCGGCTGCGGACGATAAGTTGGACCCGCGGCGGCGAGCACTGCAATTACCCCAAGAAATGACAGTAGCGCTTCGGGCCCGATCGCGGCCCGGAGGGACGAGGTGCTCCGCAAATGGCGAAGCAGGTGCGGAGCTACCGCCTTCTCCCAAGGGGACGCCCGCCGGCCGCGCATCAACAGAGTGAGCGCGAACAGCGCGAAGGGAACGAGCGCCCAAAGCCACTCCGGTCTCAACCAATGGAAGTTCCGCCAAAGATTAGCCATTGATTGCGCCCTCTAAAGTCGACGGCTCCTTGCCCGCAGCATCAACGCCTTCCGCGCGAGGTCGCGCGCGCCAGATATTTCCGATCGCGCCGACGAGTGCAGTCAAACCCAACAAGCCGATGACGACCGAGAGCGGCTCGTACAGCACCGCCTTCTTGGGCTGATAAGCGGTCGTGCGATGGGCGATTGGCTCCAGCGCGTCGAGCGCTCGATACGCATCTTCCATGCTCGCAGAGTCGTTGGCGCGAAAGAAACGGCCTCCGGTGAGCGTCGCCATGCGCGTTAGCACAGCGGTATTGAGTGCTTCTTCACCTGCAGCGCGCGGATCGCCCACGCCGATGATGTGCAGCGTGACGCCGCGTGCGGCCGCGATGCGCGCCGCCTGCACCGGGGGCACATTGGACCCGGTGTCGTTTCCGTCCGTCAGTGCGATCACGACGCGGCTCTTGGCAGAGCTCCGTTCGAGCACATTCAAAGCCAGGCCGACGGCATCACCGAGCGCGGTTTTGGGCCCGGCCATGCCCACTTCTGTTTGTTGGAGCAGTTGATTCACCACGCTCGTGTCGCGTGTGAATGGAGTCTGCACGAATGCTCCAGTGCCGAACACGATCAAGCCGATGCGGTCACCGTGTCGGCGCGCGACGAAGTCACCCACGACGCGCTTCACGACGTCGAGTCGGACCTCGGTTTTTCCCGCGGGATCTGCGCCGGCCAAGTCGGCTTCCGCCATCGAGCCCGACAAGTCGACGGCGAGTAGGAGATCGCGCGCGGACGTCTCGCGCTCGATCGGCGCACCCTGCCGATAGGGGCGTGCCAGCGCAAACAAGGTCGCGCACCAGACAATCAACAACGCAGCCAGCCGCACCCGGGAGCGATTGCGTGAACGGTGCACCTCTCGAGCACCCAGGAGCTCACCGAAGCGCGCGAACAGCGGTACGCGCAACGCTCGTTCGTGCGGCTCGTAAGCGGGCAAGAACCGATACGCCAAGTACGGCGCCGGCAGCAGCAGGAACACCCATGGCCACTCAAACGCGGGCACGGTGGCTCCTCACCCAGGTTTGCGCCGCGGTCAGCAGCGCGCTTTCATCGGCGCGGCTGAGCGCGCTCGCGCCGCGCGTGGTCAAGACAATCAGCGCCTGCCCAGCGCTACCCGCAAAGGGCGCGCCGGGACAGCTCTCGTCCAAAAACTGCCGCCACCGTTCACCCGACAGCGACGCGACGCGCGCGCGTGAAAAGCTCACCAACGCGCAACGCTTGAGCACACTCGGAAGTGCTTCGAATACGGCCGGATCGGCGTTCTTTTGGCGGGCCCGAGCGAGCGACTGGAGCTCGCGGTGAGCGAGGCGCCGATGACGGCGATGCAAGTAGCGGAGCACGAGCCAGGTCACGCCCGCAGCGAGCAAAAGCACGAGCAATGAAAGCGTGAGCCAGGCGCCAATTGTCTTTGGTGCGAGCGACACCGATGCTGGCTCGATGACTTCAGAGAAGCGCACGCCGAGCGAGCCGAAGCCCCCTCCGCGGCGGTAGGGCGGCACTTGCGGTGTCACCGCGCTCTCCCCACAGGCAAGCGCGACTCGCCAAAGGTCTCGCGTACCTGCTGCAGCAAATCCCGGTCCGTCCGAAGCTCGAAATACGGTGCGCCGGATCCCGCACAAAATTCGCGAACGCGTCGCGCGTCATCCGCGAACTTGGCGGCGAAGCGTGCGCGGAAGCCCGCGTCCGCAGTGGGGACCGAGAGCGTCGCGCGGCCGTCAGTGACTGGTACGAGGCCCAAGTCGGGCAATGTCGCCTCGAGTGGATCGACGACCCACGCGATCAATAGATCGTTGTGCTTGCGCAAGGAACCGAGGAGAGCGCTCGAATCATCGGAAAATCCGCGTAAATCCGAGATCAGGATCACCAGCGTATCGCGCGGGGCGAGCTCGGCTGCGGCGCGCAACGCGCGCGCAAAGGAGTCCTCTTTGGCGTGATTGGCGGCATTCGCGGACGCGAGTTCGCGGCTGGCCTTGGCGAGCAGCTCGCACAGATAGAACGCATTGGAGCTCGAACGCGATGGGCGCACGGCGAGATCCTCGTGGTCACCGACGATCAGCGCACCGACGCGATCGCCGACGGCGACGATGCGCCAAGCCGCAAGCGCCGCGAGCCGCGCCGCTGCCACCGACTTCATCACGCGCCTGCTGCCGAAGAACATGGACGACCGCTGATCGACGACGAGTAAGACTGGCCGATCGCGCTCTTCTTTGTACGTTCGGACGTACGGCTTCTGCATGCGCGCGGTGACATGCCAATCGATACTGCGCACGTCGTCACCCGGCACGTAAGAACGGAGTTCGTCGAAGTCCAGGCCGCGGCCCCGTAGGCGCGAGGCTCGCCGCCCAGCGAGCAGACTGCGCACCGGCTGCTGCGGCAAGAAGCTCGAATGCCGGGCCTCTCCGCGCAGCTCCACGAGTTCGTCGAGATCGACGAAAACTCCTGGTTCCGAGTGCGCCTCCGCCACTTTCAACCTCCGATGGCCACCAGTTCGAGCAGGCGTGCGATCACCTGATCGGCGCTGATGCCTTTGGCTTTTGCCTGGTAAGCGAGCAGCAGCCGATGTCGAAGCACGGCTGGAGCTACTGCTCGTACGTCGTCCGCCGTCACGTAGTCGCGCTCTTGGAGCCACGCGCGCGCGCGCGAAACGCGATCCAGCGCCAACGAAGCGCGCGGCGACACTCCGACCTCGATTTGTTTGCCCAGATCGGGGTCGAGTGCCCCTGCGTTGCGCGTCGCTGCGACGATCGCGACGAGATATCGCTCCACGTTCTCGGACGTCTTCACGCTCTGACTGACAGCGCGCCGTGCGGCTGCGATCGCGTCGAGCGGCACCGCGCTCACCGTTTTGTCACCCCGTTCTTCGCTCCGCACCATGCGCACGATCGCGAGCTCCGCCTCCGCATCTGGGTAGTCGACGCGGACGTGCAGCAAAAATCGGTCGAGCTGGGCTTCGGGAAGTGGGTAGGTGCCCTCTTGCTCGATCGGATTCTGCGTCGCGAGCACGAAGAACGGCTGGGGCAGGGGATGCGTTTGGCCGGCGACGGTCACCTGCCGCTCTTCCATGGCCTCGAGCAGCGCGGATTGCACCTTGGCGGGCGCGCGATTGATCTCGTCAATCAGCACGACATGGCCGAAAATTGGGCCTGGTTCGAACTGAAAGCGGCCGCTGCCCTGCTCCGCGTGATAGACGACCGAGCCCGTGACGTCCGACGGTAAGAGGTCGGGCGTGAACTGCACACGGTGCAATTCCGTACCAAGCACGCGCGCCAAAGTCTTTACCGCCCGGGTCTTGGCGAGGCCCGGCAAGCCCTCTAACAAGGCGTGTCCGTCTGCGAGCAGCGCCAGCAGGAGCAGCTCGATCACATCCCGCTGCCCGATGATTTTTGATTCGATGCCTTCGCGCAGCTTGGCGATTGCCTGCCGGACTGGCTCGGTCGCGCTGCTCGTTTCCGTGCTCGCTCGCTCACTTGCTCCCGCCATCACCCGCAGGACTAGCCGCAACGGCGAAGCACCACAACCCCGATTCGCCCCGCTCACACCTCGAAGTATGCCTACTGTGCGTGTGTGCCTGCGCCTTGATGCACGAACCAATCGAAGTAAACATTGTCCCGCAACGCGGGGCCGACGTCGCGCAGGGCTTGTCCCCAAGTCTCTCGGTCACCGGTCATCGCCGACACTCCGGCGAGATAGAAATCATAAAGTTCTTGTCGCTTGGCTTCGATTCGCGGTGCTGACAAGGCAGCCGCTTCTCTATCCAGCGGCGGCAAAATGGCTCTTTCCAGCAAAATTGGCAGGACACGTGTCAGCTCGCCGGGTCGTACCCAGGGCGCATATTCGATTCGTGGGTCGTCGTCAGTAACGGGCGGCGCACCGCGCGCGTACGCCTCGAGCCCCGCGCGATCGGTGACGTAGGTCGCCAGCAAGTCTTCGACCGAGCTCACTCCGACTTCGGCCAGCGCGCGTTTCACCGCAGGCGCGTCGAAACGCGCGGTCAGCTGCGCCAGCTCGAAATGCAGCGGGCGAATGCTGCCGAGCAGCAGCATTTCGTGCAGTTCGGTGGTGAATAAGGACACGTGCGGGAACACCTCGAGCATGCTCTGCACCAGAGAACGCGAATCTTCGTCGTTTTGAGTGGCGAGCGGCCACCATTGGGCGACCACGCCGGCTTCACTCACCCGAGTTCGAGCCAGCTCATAGAAGTCCCGCGCGTACAGATTCACCACGCCGGCCGCTGCGGGCGGCGGTGGCTCCAACGTGATCACGTCATAGCGCTCGTTCGATGCGAGCAGCGCATGCCGACCATCGGCAACGCGGATGTCGAAGCGCGGATCGTGTGTCACCGCGAAGTTTCCCTGAAAAGACTTTGTCGCGCGCACGACGGCGGGCGAAAGCTCGACGCAGACGCGGCGCTGCAGCGTTTCCCAAGTGGCCAGCGCGCCGCAGGTAATGCCCGTGCCGAGTCCGATGACCAACGCCGATTGCGCTTGGGTTTCAACTGCAAAAAGCGGCAAGAGCGCTTGCAAACGCATGTAGCGCAGCGAGGCCATGGCATCACCCGTGTTCGAGACGCCTTGAATGTAGAGTCTGCGAAACGCGCCACGCGGCGCGTGCTGCTCGATCACGGCGACGCTGCCCGCCGCAGCCTCTTCGTAAAAAATCACGTTGCCTCCACGTTCGTCGCGGAGCAGCCGGGCGAGCTTGTCACGCGGCACGAACAGCGCGCCAGCGACGCTCGTCACGACGAGGCCAACGGCCAGGGCGCGTACGCGCGGCGAAACGTGATCATTGAGCGCCCCAATCAAGCCAATGCCCGCCAGGATCGCGCCTAGCACGCACACTGAACGCACGATCCCGAGCGCGGGGAGAAGCGCGAACCCGGCCAGCAAACTGCCCACGATACCACCGGCAGTATTGAGGGCTGCCACGCGCCCGGAATCGCGAGCGACCGTCGATGCGCTTGCGACGAGTCGCATCGCGGCTGGATAGGCTGCGCCGAGGAAAAGAGTGGGCAGAAACAAGAGCGCTGCACTGGCCAACGCGAAGCGAGCGCACATCATGGACATTCGGCTGTCGGTTACCGCCAGTATGAATTTGCCTAGCGCGGTTTGCGCCGACGAGAGCCAGGGCCCAAGAAGAAAAATCCCCAGCACAGAGGTAGCGCCTGCGCCCGCGATCAACAGTCCGAAGGCGGTCCAGCGCTGATTCGGGCGATCGTTCGTCCGCCCGTAGGCGTAACTTCCGAGTGCGAGACCAGTGAGGTAAGTCGAGAGGACGACCGCAAATGCATAAGCGCGGGTGCTCAGAAATTGCACGACGGCTTGGGTCCACAGGATCTCCAACCCGAGTGCGACGCCGCCGCTCAGCGCGTACAGCACCAAGACACGTCGCGCGCCGTGCTCCGCGAGCGGCGAATGCTCGAGTGTGGAATCATCGGTGCGCGCCTCGGCTGGTTGCGGCGATTGAGAGCCAACTCGAGCGTCGAGCCACCATGCAACTGCTGCGAGCGTGATGTTTGCAATACCCGCGGCGAAAGCGGTGCCGCGCACACCGAACGCGGGCAAAAGCAAAAATGGCGTCGCCAGCACGCCCGCAATCGCACCGAACGTGTTGGCTGCGTAGAGCGCGCCCGCATCGGAACCGAGTTCTGCCTGCGACGGCCGCGCGGCTTTGAGCAGCGCGGGCAAGGTTCCGCCCATCAGCGTGGCTGGCACCATCATTCCGAGGAGCCAGGGTAGCCAGGCGAGGGGACCAACGGCGCTGCGCAACGTGACGAATAGCGGTGCACTCGCCGACAGCGCGAGAGTGGTGAGGATACCCAGCATGCCGCTCGCGAGTTCGAGCGCTGCATAAAAGCGCAAGGGCCGCGCCTTGCGATCGATTCGCGCGCCGAGCCAGCGGCTCCCGAGCGCGAGCCCCGCAAAAAAACTGCACACGACGACCGACGTGGCTTGCACCTCGACACCCACCACGAGTCCGAGGCTGCGCACCCAAAGGGTTTGGAATACCAGTGCGCTCGCGCCGGAGACCAACAATAAGCCGCTAGCAGCGCCGGTTCGACGAAACACGAGCCACGGATAACAGGATTGGCCCGCTGCCGGCTAGCTCTCGGTAAAGCGAGCGCGGACCACTTGTTAGTGAATGTAGAAAGAAAGCGCGAGCTCGGGGCCGTTCAGACGCACGCGCACATCCACTTCGTCGGCTCGATGCTGCAGTCGATAGAAGTTCCAGCCCGCGGACAGACCGAGCCAGTGCGTCAAAGAGAACTCGCTCTTGACTGCGGCCCACCAAGCCATGTCCGAATCGGGCTTGAAACCTCCGCCGTCGACCTCGATGTGCAGTATCAATCCGACCCGGAAATCCAAGTCGATTGCCATGCCTGCAATGCCGTACCACCACGTGAGGGCCAAATCCTGCGCCTCGGTCATGTCAGTCGCGGGAAAGGTCGCGTTGATACGCTGCATGCGTGCGCCGCCGTAAGGCACGAACCCGAGCAGCACCGAACGCGAACCTCCACCGAATCTGATGACGGGCAGGTGATAGGCAGCGACTCCGCGGGAGATGAGCGCAAAAGCGTCGACCTCCGGGAAGAGCTGCGCATGATGATTGAAACGAGAATTGAAGCCGACGCCGAATGACTCTGCCTGCAGCGAGAGGCCCCACGCGCGCAGGCCGAGGCGACCGACGAACGCAAAACGGAGTGACGAGTCAATCTGAAGTGGTGGCGTGTTCGGGTTGTAGCCGAACGTTCCGACCACCACCGGTACCCAAAGCGGAACTCCGATTGTCGCTTCAGGGGCGAGCCGGCTGCACAGGCGGCAAGTGCGCGAGATAGGCGTGTCGTCGGGATCGGCCGCGCGCGCGCGCTGCGTGCTGAGCAGGAGCGAGATCAGCAGCAAGCAGCCGAGTGCGACGCGACAGGCGTTCGAGCGCCCTGCCATTGTCGAACTGGGCATACTCGGAAATTGCCCAGCACGACGACGCGCGGCACTTCGGTAAGACCGTAATGCCCGCGGCAGATTCGTGTGCACGAATCCGACTAATATGGGCGCGCGGAATGCGTCAAGTTGGTGAGCCGTGTGCGTTGCGCAAACTCTGCGTCTAACGCAACACTCGACGACGCGAATCGCGCGGCTCTCCCTGCATTCTAGCCGCAGTCTGCGACTGCCATTGCAGACGAGCCGATGTGTCCGATTTTCGAATTATTACGGTGGCGTTCGTGCCTTTTTGGGGCTTGAAGCGATGGACCGGGCGGTGTATGACGCGAGCGTCAGGTCACGAAGAGGGCACCCCCGACAACGGGCCGGCGTGCCACCCAAGGAGTACGCATGGGCCAAATACGGGGTTTTCGCAGTTCGATTCTACTCACCGCAGCGGCCAGCCTTTTCGCCTCCTGCCACCCAACGGGAATTGACGACGCCTCCGAGACCGACATGGTCATCACGCGCAAGGCGAAGGATTACGACTACTCGGGTAACAAGACCTACGCCATGCCGGACAAGATTGCAGACCTCTGCAACTTCGATCCGAGCAAGCTCCCGATAGGTGAGGCAGGCGCCGGGGGCCAAGGTCCGACACCAAACCCCGATCTCGATTGCAACGAAATCACGCATGCGTTCGACAGCGCGATTCTCGCCGAGATCCGGCGCAACCTCGAGGACCTGGGCTACGTAGCCGTCGATCCGAGCGCGCCAGAGACTGCCGACGTCGCGCTACTGGTTGGAGCGCTCTCGTCGAACAACTGGGTCGCCTATAGTTGGTACCCCTGGTACCCCTACTACCCCTGGAATCCGTATTGGGGCTGGGGGATCTACTACCCGTATTATCCGACGACGAGCATCGTTAATTACCCAACGGGGTCCCTGCTGATGGAACTCGTCTCGTTGAAGGATGCTGATCGCGAGCAACTGCGCACTCCGAGCATATGGACAGGCGCCATCTCCGGCCTGCTCGCGGATGGTGAGACGACCGCTGCAACCCGCGTCAACGCGACCATCGATCAAGCGTTCGCTCAATCGCCGTATCTCAAGGTGAGCAATCCATGAGCGCCGCAACTCGGTTCGCGGCGGTCGCAGCCACGTTGTTGCTCGGTGCGGGTACGGCCTTCGCGCAGCAGACCAGTCCGCCTGCCGCACCCGGTGCTGGTCCTGCGCCTGCTGCACCTGCACCTGCACCTGCACCTGCACCGCCCGGTGCTCAGCCCGCGCCGCTCACGCTCGAGCCTCAGCCGGCGCCGTACGTCGCATACCCCGGCTATCCACCGCCGCCACCTCCGCCAGGTGCGGTGTACTACCCCGCGTATCCCACGGGCCCTGCGTACGAGCCGCCACCACCACCGCCGAGTCGCCCGCGCCAGAAGCGGGACCTGCTGATGGTGGCCTACAACACGTCCGTCGGCCTCGGCGACACGCATGATTTCGCTCCGGACTTCAGCTTCCTGGGCTTCTCGTTCGATTGGCGCGCGCGCGTGACCGACAACTTCTGGCCCGGCCTCTCGCTGGGGTGGCAAACGCTCTACGGCAAGGGCGTGCAGACGCGAACCCGTGGCAACACCACGTTCACGGGCACGATCGCCACGAGCCTCAACATGTTCCCGATGCTTGCGACGGGCAACTATTACTTCATGACCGATCCGCGTGGCGTGCGACCGTACGCGGGCCTCGGGGTCGGTGCCTACGCGGCCGAGCACCGCTTGGACGTGGGGATCTGGACGATCTCTGACACGTCCTGGCACTTCGGCTTCGCCCCCGAAGTCGGCGTGGTGTTGCCAACCGGAACTGCTCGCGTCGTGTTTGCCACCAAGTTCAACTACGCCTTCGCGTCGGATGACTGGGACCCGCTCATGTACATGAACTTCAATCTCGGGGTGGAGCTATGATTCGCGGAACACGCACTCTGGTGAGTGCAACGTTCGCTGCCGCTTTGGCTACGATTGCCTCTCCGGCACTGGCGCAAGCTCCCGCACCCGCGGCGCCCAAGCCCGCACCGGCAACTGCAGCGCCTAAGTTGGCCGCCGCTCCCGCAGCTTCGCCCGTCGCGCCGAAGCCTGCGGCCGCTGCTGCAGCACCAGTGGCTGCTTCGGCCGCTGCGCCCGCGCCCCACACGGCTGCTTCGCCTGCGCCCCATCCTACGCCTCACGCGCCGCCGGGGGCTGCTGCTCCGGTCACAGCGACCGCGGCGGCAACGACCACTCCAGTGGCCGCCGCGCCACCAACTGAGGCGCCGCCAACTGAGGCGCCGCCACCCCCCGCGCCAGCAGCGCCGGGAACAACGGTGGTCGTACTTTCGAATGCGCCGGCGACGGCGAGCAATGCGCCCGCTCCTCCCCCGCAATCCTTGTGTCCGCCCGCGCGCAAGTTGGAGCCACTTTTTGCTCCTGCAGCATTCCTTGTGCGCTTCACGGCAGGTCCCGGTTACACATGGGCAAGCGGTGACCCCAACACCAAGCTTACGGGCGCATCGGGTGGTTTCGACCTCACGATGGGTGGCTTCGTGCTGCAGAATTTCGCGCTCCACGCTGATTTCGGCTGGATCGACGTGTTCGATCCCGACTTTACGGTTGATGGCAACGTGCTGGATTCAACGAGCGTGTTGTTCCAGGCCACTACGTTCCGCGCCGGCGCGTCGTACTACTTCATGCCGGTGCGAGCTTACCTTTCGCTCGGCGTCGGCTTTGCCGCCGCGGCGCTCACCAGTTATTCGTACAACGAGGCAAGCGACAACAACGTCACCCTCGTCGGTCGTGAATACACGAAGATCGGTCCGTCCTTCGCCGCTGAAATCGGCAAAGAGTTCGCCGTCTCTCCGTTCTGGGGTCTCGGGGTTGCGGCTCACTACGAGCTGCTCTCCGTGCCGGCGGGTGATGACCACTCCAAGGTCACCGTCGACTTCGCACAACAGCTGAGCCTGCGTTTCGTCGCGACTTTCGGCGATCGCTGAGCTGCTCGGTAAGCGGCGAGAGTGCGTGATTCGCGCCTCGCCGCTTTTGCCATTTGCAGTCATGAGTGCTCGCGAGCGCGGATTCGGGAGCGTGTGAAGCGGGGATGCGTTGCGATCATCGATGCGGGCGCAAAGTGGGCTTTGCGTCGGGGTTTGACGTGCCGCGTCCGCTAACCAACCATCAAAACGAGCGGGGATGCCGGTGGTCTCGCTTGCACCAGACGCTGAGCATCAATCTCCTCGACGAATGAACTCGAAAGCTCGCGTGACCGCCCTCGCGCCGGCTCAGATACGCGGTGCACGCGGTGCACGAAGTACGTAGCAAACGCTGCGAAGGCGGACGCATCGCGCCGGCACGTGTTGCGGTGATGTCCTGCATATGGCGAGGCCACAACCTTTAGGTTGTGAGCCAGCGTGTCGCGGGTGATGGCGGGCGTTGCGGAGCCACAACCTTTAGGATGTGAGCCCGCGTGTTGCGGGTTCACATCCAGGTTGTGAGTTGTGCAGGTTGTGCAATCACAACCTCTAGGTTGTGCGGCGAGCCGCCGGAACTCGAAGCACGCGCGCGCGATGAGTGCGCGCTACGCGCGAGGCCTACTTGCCTTTCTTGCAGGAGCTCAGGGCTTCATCGGCGGTGAAGCCGTTGGCCATGAGCTTTTTGACGCATGCTTTTTGTTCGGCGTCTGACGAAGCTGGAGCGGTGCCTGTGGCGGCGGGTGCGGGCGCAGGAGCCGGCGCGGCAGTTGCGGCAACGGGAGCCGCGGAAACGGACGCTGGTGCAGGGGCGGCTGCGGGGGCCGCTGCAGGGGCTGGAACGCGCGCGGGAGCGACTAAAGACAGCTCGAGCAGCGTCCCTTTGGGGATTCGGATTTGCTGACCGCGGGTGAGTAGCGCTGCTGCACCACCGATGGCTGCGCCCTTGGCCGCGCCACTACCGCCACCGAAAGCGCCGCCAATCAAAGCGGCTGCGCCCACTTTTCTCGCGGTGTCCCGACCGCTGCCTTCACCCACTGCTTTCACGCCCTGACTCTGGATCGGGAAGAGTAGGCCGTTGATTTGGAGATCCGTAAACGCGATCTCCATCTCGCTCTTTCCGACCAAGCGTCCAGCGGATTTCGACTCTGCGATGATGCCCAACACCTTGGTACCCGCGGGCACGATCACGTTGCCGCTCGCGTCCGGCAGTGCGGCTTCGAGCGAAGCGCTGAAGCGAACACCGGCGCCCTTTGCTGAATCGACGTTGTCGTCGAGGCGCATCACGAGTCGGCTGTTGGCTGGGACATCGACCGTTGCACCGCCGTATGTCCCGGCGGGGGAAGGAGCGGCCGCAGCAGGCGCAACGCCTGCAACGGGTGGCGCGCCGGGCGGGGGCGTGGCAGCGGGCGCTGGGCCCGTCGGAGGTGGCGGCGCACTCTGCGCTGGCGAAGACGCTTCCCCATCCGGCGGTCGACACGCTCCAGCAAATGGAAGGAGTGCCACCAACACTGCGAGAGCTGAATGGGAGAATCGCATGAGCCATCCAGTAATCGCTCTTTGCGCTTGCGCCAAGTGGCATTTCGTTCGAAAAAGGCGAGCAACTGAACGCGCGAACGAAGACCAGGTGAGTCTCTCGCGAAACGCGATCAGCGCTGGAATTTCATCGAGTTTTTGCCAAGTCGACCAGGGCAAACTCTAAAAAGAGCCAAGCGCGCGAGTTATTCGAGTCACCTGAAGGATGTTAGTTCGTTGACGAAAATCACTGCAGTCGCCGCAACGCTTTTGCTCTTGGTCTCGACCCACGCCGCGCAGGCGCAGGAGAAACGGATCGAAGTCGTTGGCTTCGGGGGCGTCGGGTTTACGGGCGATCTCGGTGTCACTTCCGGTAGCGAGACGGGCAACGTGAGTTTCGACAGCGCACCGGTTTACGGCGGCATGCTCGGGGTGCGAGCACAGCCCAACGGGTTCGCATATTTCAGTTACAGCCGCATGGAGACGACGGCTTACTTTCGTCCCGCCGGCGGCTTCGAGACGAGCGCGCAAACCAAGGTTGCCTTCGACTACTTTCAGATCGGTGGAAACTTGGAGGCCAAGAGCGGCCGGGTGGTGCCGTATCTCGGCTTGAGCCTCGGGGCCACGCGCCTCGCTCCCGTTGACGGCACCGGCAACGACTTCAGCTTTTCGGCGGTGCTCGATGGCGGCGTCAAGATCATGTTGGCAAAGTTCTTGGACGTGCGCCTGATCGGTAGAATGCCGGTCAGTTTCATCAGTGGTGACGCTTCAGCGCTGTGCGTGGGCGGGCGTGGCTGTGCGGTGCATTACTCCGGACAGCCACTCATCCAAGGCCAGTTTCTGCTCGGCGCTGGCCTTCACTTCTGAGTTTCGTTCGGGCCTCGACTAGAGTGAAATTCCGAAAGAAATTTCGGGATACCACTCGTCACAGTCGATGAAATTGCTGGACGTGCAATCGAGCGTCTTTTCGTACACTGCACCGGCGCCAACGAACATGCGGTTGGACTTGGGAATGAAGTACGCGCCCATGCGCGCGCCGATCTGATTGTAGTCGTCGTGATCGGTGACGAAGTTGCGACGGTAGAACACGCCGGCGTACGGCTTGACCACTGGCACCATGTGAAACACGTAGCGCGCTTCCGGACTCAGCCGTTGCATCACCGGTTTGGCAAAAAGCCAAGCTTCGTAGTCGAGGCCGACTTCGAGCCCGTTGAGGATGAAGTAGCCGATACCAGCGCCGATGATGAAGTAGTTGTCGTCGTACGTCGAAGCGGTACCGGCGAGCAGCGTCAGCCGGATCGAGCCCTTTGAAAACGGACCGCGCGGTGGCGGCGGTTCTTCGTCTTGTGGGGGGGCAGCCGCTTGGGTCGAATTGTACTCGGTGCCTGCGGGGGGCGGCGGTTCATCATAAGCCGGTGCTGGCTGATCTGCGCTCGGCCCCGTGGCGGCAGCATCGGCACTTGGCGTGGGTGCAGGCGCCGGTGCGGGGCCAGGCGTGGTCGTCAGAGTAGGCGCGGAGGACTGCGCCGCGGCAAATGAGCCGAATGACAATAAGGATCCAAAACACGAGGCAGCAACAACGCTCCGCGCGAGTCGCGGCCCCAGCTTCGAAGATGCATTCATACTCACTTGGTTAATGGTAGGTGAGCGCAGCGTCAATTGGCTTGACGATTCTCACAGTGACGATCCCGCAACCTGAAAAGAGCTTCGAACGCGGCTGGCGAATCGCTATTGGCCCGTTGCCAAACACTCATTGGGCTCACTACGGGAACGCTACGATGGCTCCGGTTGCGCGGCGCGGATTGGCTTCGGTCGTGAGGCGCGAACGACCGTGGGTTTGCTCACCTCGATCGATGAATCACTCGAACAGGGGAAGGACCGACTCCGTGAAGCGAGCGCAAAGCGGTTCCCTTTGTGCCACGTTCGCGCCGACGAAAGTGGCATTGCGCCCGCACTTCCCCAACTGCGTAACCTGGTGCTCAGCAGTCGCGAACGGTATCCCCCTCGTGAAAGATCGTGCTTCGCGCGCAGAATTTGCGGCTCGATCACCATTTGAGGGCTAAGAAAGGCCCATCGCGGCCCATTTCCGGTCGCGGAGTCAGTGCGATTTCCCGACTTGCCCGGGGGCCGACGTGGTAAAACCGCATCCGGCGGGTCGCCGTCAGCAGACTTCCGTCGAGTGCTGGAAGATTAAGAGAAGCGAGTGAAGGCGATGGCTGTGCGTGGTGAATCCTCTCAATCCCCGCGGATGTTCGAGAGCGACTTTATCGACTTTTTCTCGCGTTGTCCGTTCTGGGTCGTGCCGATCCTGTACGTCCCCGCAACGCTGGCAATGGTCGCTGCGAGTCACTCGCATGCCGATCTGAGCTGGGGGACGACGGCGTGGCTCGCGCTGGGCGGCTTCGCGTTCTGGACGTTCGCGGAGTATTGGCTGCACCGCACTGTGTTCCACTTTCAGGGCACGAGCGCGTTCGCCAAGCGTGCACACTTTTTGATGCACGGCGTCCACCACCAATGGCCGCATGACAAGTTGCGCCTGGTTTTCCCGCCGGGGGCCAGCCTGCCGCTGTACTTCGGCTTCATGACGCTATTCGTGCTCACTCTCGGGCGCTACGGTTGGGGTTTCCACGCCGGGTTCACCGCGGGCTACATGTTTTACGATCTGTCGCACTACTGGCTGCATCACGGCAAGCCGCGCAGCGAGTATGGCCGTCGCCTTCGTCGCAATCACTACTTGCATCACTTCAAAGAGACCAGCGCACGCTTCGGCGTCTCGATGATGCTTTGGGATCGCGTGTTCGGAACGACCGGTTCAGGCAACGCGATCGAAGAGCGTCAGCGCAAGGCTGACGCTTCCATCTAGCGACAGCGCGGTTCGACTCCAATCAACTCTTGACGTTGCGCTTGTACACCTCGCCGTCACTGCCCGAGTAAACGCCGCTCGTGCGCGCGACCGTGCCATTGGGCGCCGCGCGTGATCACACCTTCCTTGCCTCCTGAGGTGCGGTAAGCGGCCGCCGTGCCCGCTGCCGTCGTGACGTGCGGCGCTTAGTAACCCACCTGTTCGCGTCGGTTGGCGCGCAAATTCGCCGATTTTCCGACCAGGCGTGTCGCGACCACTGGAAACACGAGCACGGAGACCAACCCGCCGCCCACGAGGGCTGCGGCATCTGGACGAGCCATCATCCCGCGACTGACCGCAGCATTCGTGATCGCGACAATCAGCGAGAGCGAGGTGCCCGAATACAATCCAAGCGCCACTAGCTCCTGACCCCGGAGTAGACGCCGGAAGAGCAGCGCGGGCAGGCCGCGGACCACCGCCAACGCTGCAGCGTAAACGACGAGCAGCAGTAGGTTCTTCGGGCTCGAAACCAGCGCACGCACGTCGAGCCCCACGCCGCTCACGACGAAAAAGGTCGGGATCAAAAAACCGAAGCCGATCGCATCGAACTTGTGATGCAGCACTTCGTTGTGCGTGTCCCGAAGGGCGAGTCCGACCGCCATCCCGGCAGCAAATGCGCCGAGCGCCAGATCGAGCTCCAGTATCTCGGCGAGCACGACGAGCACTGCAATCAATAGCAATGAGAGCCGGATCGGCAGCTGACCACTCTTGGTCATCGTGCGCCGCAAGATCAGGATCAATCCCGGTGGACGAATGCTAAGCGACGCCCACATCACGCCGACGATGACGACGCCGAATAGAATCTCGAAGCCCAGTTGCGTGCCCACGCCGTGTTCCTTGGCCAACATCACGCCGAGCATCAAAATTGGGCCGAGTTCACCGATCGTACCGCAGGCCACAGCGAGTTTCCCGAGTTCGGTGTCGAGCATTTCAGCATCACGCAACACAGGGACGACGATGCCGAGAGCGGTCGTGGAGAGAGCGACTGCGACCAATAACCTGCTCGTGCCACCGGCGGCAGAGCCCAACGCCAGCGCGAGCGCTAAGGCGATCGCAAGCGAACAAAGCCAGCCAAGTGTCGCGAACCGGAGCGGTGTGCCGCGCATTTTCCCGAAATCGATTTCGAGCCCCGCCATGAAGAACAAAAAGGCCGTACCCATCTGGGCCAGGTACGGCAACGGCCCCCCGAGCTCGACCCAATTCAACGCCTGCGGGCCGACGAGCACGCCGAGCAGGATCTCGAACACGACGACGGGCACCCGGAGTCCACCCGTGTGATGAGCTGCGATGGGAGCGATCGCGGCAGCAAGCGCTACGACGAGAATGGGATGATGCACGCGTTCGCCCTCCAGCCTTGTTGAGCTCAGTCACACCTACGGCGCCTACTTCGACGCTACTTTGCGTGACCTCGTCGGCGCAAGTGTTTCGCCTTCAACACCGAGCTTGGGGCAGGCGTCAAAAGCGCCCGGCGATCACGTGTTGCGTGTTCGACACATGTCGCCTTGGGGGTGCGGTTGACGATTCTTCGGTACCCCGGTAAGCATCCCACTTCAAGCGGAGCGGGCGGTCTGCACGCACGCAGTAGGGAGAGACTCATGAAGACTTGGCAGAATCGCGGGACACAGCTGGGACTTATCGGTTTGCTCTTGCTGACGGGGGCTTGCGCGAGCGAGCAAATCAAGGCTGAAAGTCCGGTGCCGCCGCCGACCGCGACCACTCCAGCTCCACAAACCGTGGCGCCGCCGCCCGCGCCTGCGCCCACCGCTGTCGCCGGGATCGATCAGCCCAAGCCCGCTTCCGAAGCCACCAAGAAACACAACGCCGATCTCAAGGCCTATCTGAATTTCGCAGACACTCAGGACTTCGAAGACGCGAAGAAGGGGCTCATTGCGCGCCCGGACAAACTGACGATCAAGGACGAGAAGGGCAACGTCGTTTGGGACCTCGAGCAGTACAAAACGTACATCGGTGACGATAAGCCTGCGCCCGACAGCGTGAACCCAAGCCTGTGGCGCAACACGCAGCTCAACCTGCAGTACGGTTTGTTCAAGGTCACCGAAGGCATCTATCAAGTTCGCGGTTACGATCTTTCGAACATTACGTTCGTCCAGGGTAAAACCGGGTGGATCGTCGGTGACCCGCTGATTTCCGCCGAAACGGCTAAAGCGGCCTACGACCTCGTCAGCGACAAGCTGGGCAAGAAGCCGATCATCGCGGTGATCTACAGCCATTCACATATCGATCACTACGGCGGTGTACGCGGCATCGTGAGTGAAGCCGACGTGAAGGCAGGCAAGGTCAAGATTATCGCCCCGGAAGGCTTCACCGAGCACGCGGTCGCGGAGAATGTGATCGCCGGCAATGCGATGGGGCGGCGCGCGGTGTTCATGTACGGCGCGCTCTTGCCTCGTAACGCGCAGGGCGGAGTGAACGGCGGCCTGGGCCAGACGACCTCGACCGGTAGCGCGGGCCTCTTGGTGCCGACCGAGTACATCAAGAAGACGGGCGAAAAGCGAGTCATCGACGGCGTCGAGATGGTGTTCCAGATGACGCCGGGCACCGAAGCGCCGTCCGAAATGAACGTCTTCTTCCCCAAGTTGAAGTCGATGTGGATGGCTGAAAACGCTACGCACACGCTGCACAACATCTTGACCTTACGCGGCGCGGTCGTGCGCGATGCGGAGATTTGGGCGAAGTTCTTGAACGAAACTATCGAGACCTACATTCCCCAAGTCGACTCCGAATTCGCCAGCCACCACTGGCCGATGTGGGGTACGGCGCGGATCACCGATTTTTTGAAGAAGCAGCGCGACCTGTACAAGTACCTCCACGACCAGACGGTGAATCTGATCAACAAGGGCTATACCGGTACGGAAATCGCGGAGATGATCAAACTGCCGCCGGAGCTCGATAAGGCGTGGTTCAACCGTGGCTATTACGGCACGCTCAAGCACGATTCGCGTGCGGTGTATCAGCGCTACATGGGCTTCTACGACTCGAACCCGACCACGCTTGACCAGCTCCCGCCCGAGGACGCCGCCAAGAAGTATGTGGAGTATATGGGCGGCGCGAATGCGGTCATGCAAAAGGCCAAAATTGACTTCGACAAGGGCGAATATCGCTGGGTCGCCGAGGCGCTCAAGCAAGTCGTGTTTGCAGATCCAAACAACAAGGCAGCAAAGGATCTGCTCGCTGATGCGTACGAGCAAATGGGCTACCAGGCAGAGTCTGGACCGTGGCGTTCGGAGTATCTGCAAGGAGCCTTTGAGCTCCGTCATGGCACGCCCAAAGGCGGCGGCACGGTGACCGCGAGCCCGGACACCATTCGTGCGATGGATCCGGAGCTCCTGTTCCAGTACTGGGGCGTCCGTTTGAACGCATCGAAGGCCGCTGGTAAGCACGGCGTGATCGTCTTCGATTTCAGTGATCTGAAAAAGAAGTACGCGATCTTGCTCGAGAATGGCACGCTCACCTCCTCCGAGAAAGCACCTCAAAACCCAGACGCAACGGTGACCCTGACCAAGCCGGCGCTCGACGCCCTCAGCCTCAACGAGGGCACTCCTGATCAACTCATCGCGTCCGGCAAATGGAAGGTCGCCGGGAAGGCCGAGTTCGTGAAGTCGTTCTTCGGCATGCTCGACGACTTCCCGTTCTGGTTCAATATCGTCACGCCGTGAACTGAAGCGATTCAGCGCACGCGAATTGGGTCAGCGTTGCTCGAACAGCGCGCTGACCGGCTGAGCCGCAACGATGAAGCGCCTTTTCGCGAGGGCAAGCGGCGCGCCGCCCTCGCGAAAAACGCACGACACTCAAGGGGAGATCGTGAGCGAACCCGCGTCGAGCGCGATCTCGTAGTAGCCGTGGCTATCCCAAACCAGCGGGTTACCTGCTTGCGTCAGCGTGCCACCGGCGACTTTGACTCGCAGGCACTTTCCTGGCGGATAGTTGGGCGGCAGTGTCCAGCTGTAGGTCTGGCTCATGCCCGCGACGGTGGGTGTTGCCAGCGACAATATCTTTTTCGCGCGCCAGTAGGCGGCCACGTTGACCACGCTGTCGATCCAAACGTTCCCCAGCCCTTTGGCGTGGTTGACGTTCGCCACGAATTCCGCGATGTCAATGGGACGCAGGGCGCCGTCTTCAACTCCCGTGAAACCGTCGAGCGTCACGATGCGCCATGCTCCGGCCGCTTGCGCGAGGTCAATCTGCGCGTTCAAACTGGCCGAGGTGGTTCCAGCTGCGGGAGCATAGCTCGGCAGATCGAACGGATTCGTGCTGTCGTTGGGGAGGATCATCGCCGTGCCGGAACCGCGGTTGACCAGGAAGCGAGGCAACGCCAAGGGAACGTAGCTCGCGTCTCCACCTGGCGCGGCCATTGTCCACGGTCTCACGCCGTAGGTTTGTTGAATGAAGGCGCTCGCCGCGTCCACGTCGGCGGCGGTACCTGTGCTCGAATTGCTTTGCGTGCGATTGCCTAACTCGTGACCGCTGCTGAGCGCTTCGGCCCAAATGGGGTTGGCTGCCTCGGCTTTACCGGTCACCAGATAGAAGGTCAGATGCACGCCCAGCGAGTTGAGTTGGGCAAAGTTTGCGATCTGTGACGCGTTTGCGTCATCGAACGTGTAGCTCGCTGCGCCCTTGTATCCAGCCCAGTCCAGAATCGTGAGGTTTCCCGGTGTTCCGCTCGGCTGCGCGACGCCGGGAGTTCCTGGGGCAGGAAGACCACAGTCAAGCGCTGTCCCTCCACCGGTCGAAACGCTGCCACCAGTCGAAGTGCTCCCACCAGTCGAAGTGCTTCCACCAGTCGAAGTGCTTCCACCAGTCGAAGT
>Ga0164241_10000383_pt1 | contig 86295 bp, 70 predicted proteins | sample OricomyardsoilBY_FD_108780 | JGI IMG/M metagenome (GOLD analysis project Ga0164241, IMG submission 108780) | Backyard soil microbial communities from Emeryville, California, USA - Original compost - Back yard soil (BY) | ecosystem: Environmental > Terrestrial > Soil > Unclassified | place: USA... | reverse complement strand
AGAAACGGCAACCAACAAAGAATCTTTACCTGCGGAGCTTATTGCTAATGTTGTTCCGCTTAGTTTAACGGCAGGCAGAGGATACGTTTTACTTACTTCGTCAACCCTTGCGGTATAAACCTCATTAGCAACCGGAATAAACTCAAAGCTCCCCATACCAGCATGAGCCGAAACAAATACAGCCACTTGTTTCCCTTTACTGTCTAATATTTTGCCGCTAACGTTAACCCCCTTTCCATCCTCACCAATGGCCTTAAAACCAACTTTTATTGGCAATCCCGCAACTAATTGTCCTCCTTCGGGCATAAATTGAACATCAGTATTTTCTTTGCGATTGATGCTTACCGGTATGTTTAACAAACCGCTCCCGGCTGTAGTAGCTTGAATGCTCAGCACCCCGGCTTCTTCTGGCAGGGTAAAATTCACTTTTACCGATTCGTCGGCACCGGTTAAAACTTTATTCTTTGAAAGGTTGCGTTTGCCTTTTATCACCTTCAGTTCCACGTCTTTAAATGCCTGTATCCTTCCGTCGAGCAAACTGAATACTAACTGAGCTTCTACCTTATTGCCTGCCTGTTTAAAGCTGGCTTTAACTAATAAGGGGTTGCCGACAGCTTTTGATACGGTGATGGGTTTCTTAAAAATATAATCCTCGCCAAAATTGCGCATCCAGTTGGTATAAGCGCGTAAAGTGTAAGTGCCGTCAGGTATCTCAGTGCTGTCCAATGCGATGTCGCCCCATGCCAGTCCGCTGGTTACCGGCACCATTATTCGCTTAGCACTTTTACCTTGTTCGTTATCTAACTCGACATAAAGTAAACCGCTGGTAAAAGCAGGAGTGAGATAATCGGCATTTAATAAATAGCTTTTAAAACGTAGTGTATCGCCGGTGTTGTAGTAAGGTTTGTCAGTCTGCAGGTATAGTTTTTCAATAGGCTTAAGTTCACGAATTGATGTTAAGGCATCGGCGTAAGCCTTAAGTTTGGTAGCGGGGGCCTGCTGTGCATAAACGCCCGTACACCAAAAGCAGCCGCTTAAAGAAAGCAAAAAGATGAAATGTTTCACAGCACGTTTTGTCATAGGTTTGGCGTTAGATCTCGACTAAGACCTTAGGTTATCAAACTTAAATAACAGAAAGCACAATAGCAACACAATTACAAAAAACGGACCTGTGAGTTTAGGCAAAAACCCTAACTTAGCGTTATGACTACAATTGCCGAAGAATTTTTGACCGATGCTGAAAATAAGGCCTTTGATGCAGATCACAGGCGTATAATTAATTACAATATTGGGAAATATGATACGGCTGTAGCTCGCGGTTTGTCTCGAATCATCAACATGGACAATGCCAAGCGCCGTGGTCATGTTATAAAATGGAAAATGATGGAAAACCTGGATAAGGTTTTACCTGAGTTTGAAGCCAATTTTCAGAAACGCGGCGGCAAGGTGATCTGGGCAAATGATGCCGCTGAGGCAAACCGTGAGGTATTAAATATCCTTAAAAGGGTTAATGCAAAAACCATTGTAAAATCAAAATCAATGGTAACCGAAGAAATTCATTTAAATGAGTTTTTAGAGAGCAATAACATAGAATCTATTGAGACCGATCTTGGCGAATACATTGTGCAATTACTGGGGCAAAGGCCTTACCATATTGTTACACCGGCAATGCACCTGTCAAAAGAAGACATCGCAAAGCTTTTTCACGAGCGTTTCGGTACGCCACCTGATGCAACGCCCGAGCAACTTACCCTTAAAGCACGCGAATTGCTGCGCGAAAAATACCTGCAGGCTGATGTAGGTATAACCGGCGGCAACTTTTTAATAGCTGATACAGGTAGCGTAGCCGTTAGCGAGAATGAAGGCAACGCAAGGTTAACAACCAGTTTTCCGAAGATCCATATTGCCATTGTTGGTATTGAAAAGATCATCCCTTCAATAGCAGATCTTGACCTTTTCTGGCCAATGCTGGCCGGTCACGGCACCGGGCAAAACTTAACGGTTTATAACACCATATTGAGCGGCCCGCGCCAACCCAATGAAACGGATGGTCCGGATGAAATGTATGTGATCTTGTTAGACAATGGCCGTACCAATCTGCTGGCACAAAAAGACCAGCGGCAGGGGCTTTATTGCATTCGCTGCGGCGCCTGTCTAAATGCCTGCCCGGTTTATAAAAACATTGGTGGGCATACTTATAACACGCCTTATAGTGGTCCGATAGGCTCTATTATAACTCCGCATATGGCTGGTATGAAAGAGTTTAAACATTTAAGCTATGCATCAAGCCTGTGCGGCAAGTGCACAGAGGTATGCCCTGTAAAAATTGATATACACAAAATGCTGCTGTTAAACCGCCGCGATGCTGTTGACAGCGGGCTGGTTACCAGCGCCGAAAAATGGGGCTGGAAAATGTGGACGAGAGGTATGTTAAGCCGCAAAACCGAAGACTTTTTTGGCGGAAAAATGAAGAACTTTTTCCTGAAAACATTCTTCAAAAAAACATGGGGACACTACAAACAACTACCGGACGTGGCCGAAAAGTCATTCGCCAAACAGTGGGAAGAAAAAAATGCGCCCCCAAAGTAGAGGCGTTTACTTAAAAAAATAAATTATATTCAATAAATTCATAATATTGTTGTTGCTTAAAATGCAAGCGCCATTTTGTGCTTTACAAGGTGTTAATTGCGCTATAAGCCCACGGGTTTTGATTACACCCCCCAAATCCCGATAATTATTTTGTATGATTTTTGACCGGAAAAACCTGGACGATAATGCGCTTATCAATATCTATCGAAAGCTGTTATTTCCACGTGTTATTGAAGAAAAGATGCTTGTACTATTGCGCCAGGGGCGCATTGGCAAGTGGTTTTCCGGTATCGGGCAAGAGGCGATTGCCGTTGGCGCTTCACTTGCCATGCATGCTGATGAGTACATACTACCCATGCATCGCAATCTTGGCGTTTTTACTACGCGCAATGTGCCGTTTGAGCGATTGCTTGCACAATGGGTAGGCAAACCATCAGGCTTCACCAAAGGGCGAGACCGTTCCTTTCATTTCGGATCGCAGGAGCATAAAATATTGGGCATGATATCACATCTGGGGCCACAGCCAACATTGGCTAACGGTATTGCCCTTGCTGATGTGTTGAGTAAGCAAGCCAAAGCCACGCTTGTTTTTGTTGGGGAGGGCACTACCAGCGAAGGCGATTTTCATGAAGCTTTAAACATCGCCTCTGTTTGGAACTTGCCGGTAATATTTTTGATTGAGAATAACGGCTATGCTTTATCAACCCCGGTATCAGAACAATACAATTGCAAAAGATTGGTAGATAGGGCCATTGGTTATGGTATTGAAGGCAGGCAGGTTGACGGAAACAATATACTTTCTGTTTACTATACCATAAGCGAGATAGCTTCCAACATCCGCAAACGCCCCCGGCCCGCGCTGGTTGAGTGTATGACTTTTAGAGTGCGGGGACATGAGGAAGCTTCGGGTACAAAATATGTTCCGCCGGAACTTATCAGCGAATGGCAGGACAAAGACCCTGTGCTGTTGTTTGAAGATTATTTGGTTAGCCAGGAAGTAATGAGGCGGGAGTGGGGGCCTTACCTGCGTAATGAGTTTACATCGCGTTTAGAGCCGTTGATAGAAAAAACACTTGCAGAGCCGAATATAAAACCCAATGTTTTTACAGAGTTAAGGGATGTATACCGCGAGGCTACGCTTCCGGCATCAACAGAAAGCAACAAAACGGTTATACGCTATATTGATGCCATATCAGCCGCGTTGAAATTAAGCATGCAAAAGTATGACAACCTTATTTTGATGGGGCAGGACATAGCTGACTACGGCGGGGTTTTTAAAGTTACTGACGGTTTGGTTGAAAAGTTTGGCAAAGAAAGGGTACGCAACACGCCGCTTTGCGAATCGGGCGTTGTGGGCGCGGCAATGGGTTTAGCACTTAATGGCTACAAGGCTGTTGTTGAAATGCAGTTTGCTGATTTTGCCAGCAGCGGCTTTACACAGATCGTTAATCACGTGGCTAAAACACATTACCGTTGGGGCCAGAATGTTGATGTCGTTATCCGCATGCCTACCGGTGCGGGCACCTCGGGCGGGCCATTCCACTCGCAAAGTAACGAGGCCTGGTTTGTAAAAACCCCCGGGCTTAAGGTAGTTTATCCCGCTTTTCCGGATGATGCCAAAGGCTTGCTGATGGCAGCCATTGCCGACCCGAACCCGGTGATGTATTTTGAGCATAAATTTTTGTACCGCAACTTAACCGGCGAGGTACCCGACGGCGAAACCTATGTTGAAATAGGCAAGGCGCGGATTGTAAAAGAAGGCACAGACGCTACCATAATAGCTTATGGCTATGCCGTGCATTGGGCATTGGAGTATATGGCCAAACATCCCGACCAATCTATTGAACTGATAGACCTGCGCAGCCTGCAACCCTGGGACAAGGCTACCGTGGTTAAAAGCGTCAAAAAAACAGGCCGTGCCCTGGTGCTGCATGAAGACACGTTTACCTGTGGTTTCGGCGCCGAAATTGCCGCCAGCATTGCCGAACATTGTTTCGCTAATTTAGATGCGCCGGTTATGCGCTGCGCCAGTTTAGATACGCCCGTACCTATGGATAAAGGGCTGGAAAACCAGTTCCTAGGTAAATCGAGGTTAGAGAAAGCTATGCAGCAGATATTGGGCTATTGATAATATTCATCCCTCTTCCGAAAGTCTTTTATTAATGTGCAAGCTTTGCAAACTATGTAACAAGGTAATATCCCTTACTATTTAGATAATAAGATTAAATTTTTAAACGTATTTTTAATATTACTTTGTAGGTTAACCGAGTTATATACTAAAATTAAGTGCCAAAAAACCGGGCAATTTTTTATTTGCTGCAATATGCTTTTGTTCAAATCAAACCTGCTTGCTCCCGCAAAGCAACCCATTTAATATATCAATACAAAAACCTTAATTTGTACTAAACCATAAAACCCAAATATGAGCCACCAACCAACAACTGCACAGCAAAGTGCACAAACCAAAGGCTACCTTTTTCCACTGATAATGGTAACCACTTTGTTCTTTCTGTGGGGATTTATACATAATCTTGATCCCATACTTATACCTCACCTGAAAAAAGCTTTTACACTAACAGACCTGGAAACCGCTTTTATTGATTCTTCGGTATACGCGGCCTATTTCTGTATGGCCTTGCCGGCGGGTTATTTTATGCGCAAATTTGGTTACAAAAACGGTATTATTTTGGGGCTGGTATTGTTTGCTATCGGTTCGTTTTTGTTTTTGCCTGCGGCAGATACACGGCAATATATTTTCTTTTTAGGCGCGCTGTTTATAATAGCCTGCGGCCTTACATTTTTAGAAACAGCAGCCAATCCCTATGTTACTATTTTGGGCCCTCCTGAAACTGCTGTTCAACGTCTTAACTTTTCTCAATCGTTTAACGGCCTGGCGGCAACGTTAGCTCCGCTTGTGGGGGGATGGTTTATCATGACCGATAGCGGCGACGGCGATGCCAAAATGGCTGCCATGTCGGCTATTGAAAAACAAACTTATTTAACCGCCCAAGTAGACAGCGTTAAAGGGCCTTATATGATAATTGGGATAGTAATTGTAGTGATAGCTGTTATAGTTGTTTTTACCAGGCTACCCGATATTAAAGAGAACAAAGAAGAGATAGAAGGATCAAGCATAGCACATGCACTTAAACACAGTCATCTTACGTGGGGCATAATAGCGCAATTCTTTTATGTTGGTGCGCAGGTTTGCGTTATCAGCTTTTTTATCAGGTACATAACGGGTTCAACCGCCATTGTTGAGAGCGATGCAAAGTGGTACTCAGGCGCGGCTGGATTTGCATTTATGGTAGGGCGCTTTGCCGGTACCTTCTTTATGCGCTTTGTTGCGCCTAACCGTTTATTAATGTTATATGCGCTTGCTTGTGCATTACTAAGCGGCGTGGCGGCATTGGCCGGCGGCATGGTTGGTATTTACGCGTTGATAGGCGTATGCTTTTTTATGTCGATCATGTTCCCCACCATATTTTCAATGGGGATAGCGGGTTTAGGGAAGGATACCAAATTAGGCTCATCGCTAATTGTAATGTCAATAGTAGGTGGTGCTTTACTACCTTTGGCCCTGGGTTATGTATCTGATGCTACCGGAGCGATCCAATATGGCTACATAGTGCCAATGTTGTGCTTCCTGGTGATATTATTTTACGGATGGCAGAAATGGAAGCCGGTTGTAAAAGAACACCCTTTAGAAGTTAAAATATAATTGTTGAAATGAATTTAGTACTAAAAATAAACAAAGCCGATAATGTGCTTGTAGCCTTGCAGGATCTGCAAACGGGCCAGCAGGTAGCTTTTGAAGGCGAAACGTATACCCTTGTTGAGCCCATACCTGCAAAGCATAAATTTTTTATGCAGGATATGCGTACCGGCGATGAAGTGTACATGTACGGGGTATTGGTAGGAAAGATACAGCACGACGTACAAAAAGGCATGCGCATGAGCGTTGATAATATCAAACACGCTGCCGAGCCTTATTTTTATCGCGATGTTGATTACAAATGGGAAGCCCCCGATGTAAGTAAATTTAAGGGCCGCACGTTTAATGGTTATCATCGCCAAAACGGTACCGTCGGAACCGCAAATTACTGGCTGTTCATCCCCACAGTATTTTGCGAGAACCGGAACCTTGATATTATAAAAGAATCATTATACGCGGAGCTGGGCTATGCTGTTGATGATAAATACAAGGCATACACCCATCAGCTGGTGCAGGCTTTTCAAAATGGCGAAGATATAAATAACATCAGCCTCGCGCCTGCAACTGAACATAAAACCAACCGCGTTTTTAAAAATGTAGATGGCATAAAATTTTTAAATCATACCGGCGGATGCGGCGGCACCCGTCAGGATTCTTTGGTGCTGAGCAAATTACTGGCGGCTTATGCAGATCATCCTAACGTGGCGGGCATAACCGTACTTAGCCTGGGTTGCCAGCATTTACAGTTGGACGAATTTAGAGAGGAACTTTTACAAAGAGATCCAAACTTTAATAAACCCTATTTCACGTTTGAGCAGCAAAGCTCGCAAAGCGAAGAGGACCTGATCAAGCAAGCCATCCGCCATACCTTTAACGGACTTATTGAGATCAATAAAATAGAGCGTGCACCAGCAACGTTGGATAAACTGGCGGTGGGCGTTAAGTGCGGCGGTAGTGACGGCTTTAGCGGTATTTCGGCTAACCCCGCAGTGGGTTATTGCGCTGATATGCTGGTAGCATTAGGTGCTAAAGTATTGTTGGCGGAGTTTCCGGAACTTTGCGGTGTGGAGCAGGAAATGATCGACAGGTCTGTTGATCGCCCAACGGCTGAAAAATTTATAAAATTAATGACCGATTACGACGCGATGGCTCACCGCGATGGCTCGGGCTTTTTTATGAACCCTTCGCCGGGAAATATTAAAGACGGATTGATAACAGATGCTATTAAATCGGCAGGTGCGGCGCGTAAGGCCGGCACTTCGCCTGTTGTTGATGTGCTTAATTATACCGAGCCGGTGACTAAACCGGGTTTAAGTTTGGTTTGCACGCCCGGAAATGACGTAGAAGCCACCACCGGAAAGGCAGCCGCAGGGGCAACGCTGATTTTGTTTACAACCGGTTTGGGCACCCCAACGGGTAACCCTGTTTGCCCTACCATAAAAGTGGCTACCAACTCTGTGTTGGCCAAACGCATGGCTGATATAATAGATATTGATACCGGGGGCATTATCCGCGGCGAAAAAACAATAGAACAAATGGGCGAAGACATTTTGGAGTACTGCATTGAAGCCGCAAGCGGTAGGCAAATACCAAAAGCCGTACAGCTTAACCAGGATGATTTTATACCCTGGAAGCGTGGGGTGAGTTTATAGGGGGCTGTCATGGTGAGCTTGTCGAACCATAGCGCGGGAAGGCCTTTACGCGCCACCCTTCGACATAAATACAAGTTGTCATCGACAAACCAATGATATCATAATTTAAGGTGTAACATGTTCTCATTACAAAATAAAAAAGCAGTAATAACGGGTGCGGGGAGCGGTATAGGCGAGGCGATAGCCCTGTTGCTTGCCGCTCATGGTGCCGAAGTTCACATTCTTGACCTTAACGAGCACCAGGCCAATGCCACTGTTGCTCAGATAAAGCAGAATCAAGGGCAAGCAACAGCTCATGTGTGTGATGTCTCGAACCATCAGGCTGTTTTGGATGTTTTTGAAAAGATAGGAGCTTTAGATATCCTGATCAATAACGCGGGCATAGCGCACATAGGCAAGGCCGACACTACGCCCGAAGTGGATTTTGATAAGGTAATGAGCGTTATAGTAAAAGGCGCGTACAATTGTCTTTTTGCGGCGATACCTAAGTTAAGACAAAGTGGCGGCGGCGTTATACTTAATATATCATCAGTAGCGGCATTGGTGGGCATATCCGAAAGGTTTGTATACAGCACAGCTAAGGGCGCTATCCGATCAATGACCATGAGCGTAGCTAAAGATTATATCGGCGAGAACATCCGCTGCAACTCTATATCACCGGCGCGCGTGCACACTCCTTTTGTTGACGGCTTTCTGCAAAAGAATTATCCTGATAACATTGAAGAAATGTTCGATAAGCTTTCAAAAACGCAACCCATAGGCCGCATGGCCAGTCCCGGGGAAATTGCCACACTGGCACTGTATCTATGCAGCGACGAAGCGGCTTTTATTACCGGGGTGGATTATCCTATCGACGGCGGATTTACCACACTTAATAATTAATGGTCTGCAATAGCTATATTTGACATATGAAAAATCTGTTCGCTACTCTTTTGTTATTGTGCGGTGTGTTGATGGCCAACGCGCAGGTATCCACCAGCGTGTCTATGCCCGCTTTAGGTACACCCTGGAAATCTGCCGAGCTAATGGAACCAGGCGAACTTAACGATGCTATTACGTCAAACAAAGCGCCTTTAATATTTAATATTGGCAGTGTAGAAGATATTAAAGGTGCAGTGCATATCGGTCCGCTAAGTGATGCGGCCAACCTCGAAAAATTTAAAACCACCGTAGCTTCACATAAAAAAAGCACCGAAATGGTAATCTACTGCGGATGTTGCCCTTTCGGCAAATGCCCCAACATACGCCCGGCCTACAAGTTGTTAAAGGATTTGGGCTATGCCAATGTTAAAGTGCTCAATCTATACGTCAATTTGCGTAACAACTGGACATCTGCCGGATATCCGTTAGCTAAGGACTAAGAGCAGGGATTCCGAAATTTAATTTTTACCGGAACAAAGATCTTCTGTTTTTCAATTATCTGACAATCAACTCGTTGTATGAGTTTTGTAGCTAAATTTCCTGACGAATAAGTTGTTTCGGTTTGTTCCGCTTCAAAAACTAAAATGCTTATTATCAGCATATTAAAAAATTGAGTGTTCCGGTCTGTTCCGCTTGTTCCGGAGCGGAACAAGACAAAACGGCATCTCGGGGAGGTCGGGCTTGTTTATGGTAATTTCCTTAACCCCTCCCAACGCACAACCCATTGCCCATCTTTAGGAAAACCCGGATTTTTTACCGTGTTACCGTCATACCCTGCGCACATTAAGGCGACGGCAGATAACAGGCTGCCATTGCCCGGCAGATAGATAGTAAGGCGCTTATCCTGATAATTATGGCCGTTAACCAGGTAAGTATTGGTGGTAACATTTTTAAACAGGGCGTCCAGGGCTTCTTCAGGTTGCTGCAGGCGGGTGGCGGTCATGGCCACCATGGGGAAGTCCCAGCCCCAGGTTTTGTCCCAATGCCATACCTGTTTAACTTTGGCGTAAGTACGTTTCATTGTAGCAACATCAACATACCCATTGGCAGGCAATGTGCTTAAAGCAGCCAGCACGGCCGGATGATCATTGATATATCTGCTCGTGGGCGCGTAAGAATCGACGGCGCTCTCTGCGGCTTTGTATACGCCGTTCTCCTGCGCCATCGGTGCAAGTTTGTCAATTACGTCCTGCCATTTTTTATCAGCAGGCATGCCTAATTGTTTACGCCAGTTTTGCGCGGTTTGCAGAGCCCATTTCCAGTAGGCCAGCTCATATGGCGAGTTAAAAGTTTGTGCCGGCTCAAATGCCTCCTGCGCTGGTATTATGCCTTTACCTAAATTGTACCGATGGCTGATGGAATCATAATGCGCGAACGAAGCCATAAAATCGGCGGTAGCGAAAATTAGCTTTTTATATTTTTGAAGAGTTGTAGCGGATGGTTTATCTCTGTAGATGAGCTCCGAAAGATAAATAACATGCGGTTGCTGCCATATTAAAAAAGAACCGATAGATGATGCTGTTTCGCCCCCGTTATTGTCGGTCATTTTTTGCCATCGCACACCCTCAAAACCCTGGCGCTTCGCAATGGCTTCGGCCACGTCAAAAGCGGTAAAATACCATTGCATACTTTTTTCCAGCAGCGGTGCTCGTCCCCATTGGGCAAAATGCGCGGTGTGCCACCAGTACATTTCCATGTGCGGCTTGCCAAACCAGCTGTTAAAAGTTAAGCCTGTTTCCTGCGGCGGAAAATTGCCTGCGCATTGTACGCGCGTAAGGTATTGCGAAAGCACGATCCGCCTTTCCAGCTCCTTTGCCCTCGGATCTTTGCTTCCCGAAAGATCTACCGCTGCACCTGTACTCCAAAATTGTTTCCAACCTATGGTACTGCTGCTTTTTACCTGATCGAAACTGCCGGGTTTGAACAATGGCACGGGAGATGAAAATTCTCCCGAAAATTCGAAAACATTGGTATCAGCCGGAGCTATATTGTAGTCATGATCGGCATTTAAAGCGATGTTAGCGTTGCCGGTCCATACGGTATTAAGGCAATATTGATACTCATCCAACACACGCGAAAACACTGCACCGGATGTCCCGAGCTTTACCATAGTAGTTTGGTGCGCTGCCTGCTGTTTGTAATTAACGCCCACATCCTTAAACGCATCAGTTGGATAAGGAAACCTGATATGAATAGCGATGCGCTTCTGGTTAATCAAATCCGATGTGATTTTTACCGCAATGCCATCCTTATTAAAGTCAGAATAAGTGATCACATTTACCGCCTCGCCCTCTACCGTAAATGAGCTGTTTATTTCACCCGTCCATAAATTAAGTTCCTGATGAATTTGCTGAATATCTTTTGGCAAGGCTATCGTTCCGTCTTTTTTTGTGATCGTCAAGCCGATATTACCCAACTGAAGACGGTGTGGGTTCTGCCTGAAATAATCAACTGCCTTTCGTGTCTTTTCGGGCGACGCTACCTGCGTGGCGTATAGACTTTTTTTGTTGTTGAAGTTGAACTCAGTAAGTGTGCTGTCGAAATTGTAACCTGCCGTGTTAGGGAAACTGTGCCAGCCCCATTCAGCCTCCGTGCCCAAAGGCACACCATTGGCATAATATTCAGGGAAGGATTGCAAACCGGTAGCGTCAACAGTAAACGCAAACTTACCATTGCCAACCGTTAGCGAGCCAAGGGTATCCATATTTGTTATGGTTACGTTATGCCTTTTTACCAGTGCCTGGCGGTTTATCTTTTGTCCGAAGCAGGTTGTGTCAAACCCTAATACGGACATTATCAGCACACATGCATAAATTACTCTCATGCAGTATTCGTTATTGGGTAAAATGTTATTAATCTCTTAGGCCGTAACCAGCCAAGTATGCAATAATAACAATCTTTTACCAGCCATTGTTGTTTATCACTTAAATGCTATTATTGAATATAATTTAAGGACGATACCCACGTATGAAAATAGCTACCTACAATGTTAACGGTGTAAACGGTCGCCTGCCGGTGTTGCTGCGCTGGCTTGCCGAGGCACAACCCGACGTGGTTTGCCTGCAGGAGCTAAAAGCCCCACAAGAAAAATTCCCCGAAGCAGCTTTGCTTGATGCGGGTTATAATGCTATTTGGCATGGCCAAAAAAGCTGGAACGGCGTTGCAATTTTAACCCGCGGACATGAGATAAAAGAAGTGCGCCGCGTATTACCCGGCGACCCGGAGGATGCGCACAGTCGCTATATAGAGGCTATCATCAATAATACCATAATTGGCTGCCTTTACCTGCCCAACGGCAACCCCGCACCCGGACCAAAATTTGATTACAAACTGGCCTGGTTTCAGCGGCTAACCTTACATGCTGCCGAACTTATGGCGAAAGGATTGCCGGTTGTACTTACAGGCGACTATAACGTAATGCCTACCGAAAAAGACGTTTACAAACCCGAGCGCTGGGTAGAAGATGCGCTCTTTCGGCCGGAAACGCGGGCAGCTTTTAAAGCCCTGGTTGAGCAAGGCTGGACGGACGCCATCCGCAAGCTGTATCCCGATGAAACCATTTATACCTTTTGGGATTACTTCCGCGATGCTTATGGACGGAATGCCGGTTTGCGTATAGATCATTTTTTGTTAAGCCCACAGATTGAAGGCCGCTTGCGAAGCGCCGGGGTTGACAAGCATGTACGCGGATGGGAGAAAAGCAGCGACCATGCACCGGTGTGGATTGAGTTGGCGGATTGATACCTTTCGGGATATCGATTAGCATCGGGAGGGAAGCACCTACGGAGCTTTTCTATATAGTTAGCTTTTTTCTACAAACAGGTAGCTCCCATCGGAGCAGCCTGCCCTCTGTCCGGTTAGGGACTACCTGTTTGTAGTAACTTAGAAAAAAGATGTTTAAGCTCCGTAGGTGCTTCCCTAACGCCTTGCTTTTAACAAACAAAAGCGCAGCTCACCAGGCTGCGCTTAACACACGGGTTTAACTTAATTATATATCTTATCTTTCTTCAGCATAGCCACATCAACCGGGGTAATATCTGCTATAGCGCGATATTTGTTATTGGTGATGTTCAGCTCATCCATTATACCCACTACATTCTCGTAAATTGATTGGTCGCTGGGTTTTATTAAAACTATCATATCCTTACGCTGGTCTTTCTTAATACGGGCGCTCTGTTCCAGCAAAACCTTTCGGATGCCCTGCTTGCCCAAATCGGTTACGAAAGGGCCCATTATCGGCTTGTCTGCTTCGCCTATGTACCATGATGCTTTGCCATCGGTGCCCAATAGAACAGTCATTGTTCGACTTGATGCTACGGGTGCTTCAGGCCCGTCCACCGGCATTGCCAGATCCATTGTTTTAGGTTTTTGCAGCGTTGTGGTTAGTATGAAGAATGTGATGAGTAAAAAAGCCAGATCGACCATGGCGGTGAGGTCGACACGCAGTACTTTCTTTTTACTGCGGATGCCGCTTTTATTGTTTTCGGAGGTATTTAGCTCTGCCATAATTTTAGGTTTTGTGCCTTGCGGCGGATGAATTATTCTTGTTAACTAAAAACTTAAGTAAAGCTAAATACTTTATTAATTAAATGCAACAAAATTGCATTTAATATTTTATAAATCTTTTTAATACGCAGAATGTTAGCTCTTAAAGATATTTGCCATGAACGATAAAGCATTTGCACTGGAGTATGCCAAAGAACTCGAAGCCGAAATACCATCAACAGCAAAGTGCCTTGAACGCATCCCGCTTGAAAAATTCGACTGGAAACCGCATGAAAGATCAATGCAGTTGGGGTATCTCGCCCTTTTAACAGGCGAGATACCACGCTGGATAACACATATTATACAACACCCTGAGATAGACCTGGCGACATTTGCCCATGATCAGCCAAAAACCGGCGAAGAGCTTAGCCGGCTTTTTAAGAAAAACGTTGATGAAGCAATAGCCACACTTAACAAAGTTTCAGATGGCGATCTGGATGATAAATTCGAGTTGAAAACCAATGGCCAGGTAGTGCTTAGTTCAACCAAACGCGAGCAGGTGGCGCAATGCATTAACCACATGGTACATCACCGGGGGCAGCTTACTGTTTATATGCGCCTGCTTGATATCCCGGTGCCGTCTATTTATGGGCCATCGGCTGATGATAAGAGCTTTAGTAGTAAATAGGTAAGTTTGAGTTAAGCCCTAATAGAAAATTGTCATCTCGACCATCGGGAGAGATCTATACACAAGCAGGGCGTAGCGCACGTATGGATTTCTCGCTGCGCTCGAAATGACAACTTTTTAATGCAATCTATTATTTCGACACATCATCATTATTAATGCCCCGCTTGTTTTTCTTTATAGCGTCTTTTAGCTTGCCAAAATTGTAATTCAGACTTGCCGTAAATGAGCGGAAATACAGCTGCCCGGTTGTTAGCTGCGTAAAATCGTTACCGTTGGTTTGGGTAATGTTATAACGATATTTTGTAAACGGATTGCGTACCGCCGCCGAGAAAGTAAGCTTGTTTTTAATAAGCGGTTTGTTTACGTTTAATGATGTGCCAACAAAACCATTTGAATAGCCTTGTAAACCTGTAGGATTGCGCCCGGTAACATCCACAGCCGCCCCAAAGCGCCAGCCGCTGTTTAAAGTATAGCCTAACGATGACGAGGATGAGATTACCCAAACCTGGTTGCGTTGCACAATGCCCGCAACTTCGCCCTGCATGGTAAAGTACTGCACGTTGGCATTAGTACTAAAGTTCCACTGCTTGGTTATAGGATAATTTAGGTTTGCCGATGAGCCGTAGGCCTTTATATTCCCCATGTTTTTGTAGGTGGTAGTGGTTATTTGCGTAACGGGATCTAAAGTGGCAACCGGCAGTTCCATGCCGTTCACAAAATCATAGCTAACACCTAACGTAAAGCTCGCTTTTTTTGAAACGCGGTAATTTAACTGAAAGCTATGTATTAAAGTGCGGCGTAACTCCGGATTCCCGGTTGTTAAAAAATTTGGGTTAGACCGGTCAACAAAAGGGTTCAGCCTGTTTACATTGGGGCGCCTTAGTCTTTGCGAGTAGCCAAAATTTAAACTACTGGTTTTGCTCAGCGTGCGGTTTAGAGAAACCGATGGCACAACATTAAGGTAGTTTTGCTTCACGTTTGTTGAGGTTGAAACAAAATCGGCATCTGTAAAGGTTTGCTCTAACCGCATACCCGCTTTAATGCCCCAATCTTTACCCGTGTATTGCAAGGTATTATAGGCGGCAAGTATGTTTTGTGTACCGTCGTAATTGTTTGATGAGGGATTACTCACTCCGTTAATAACGCTATACTGAAAATCGCTTCCATTATTTCTTAAAATTCCTTTTACACCCGCCTCAACTAACCATTTTTTAAAACCGCGTACGTAATCAACTTGTAGTGTTTGTTCGCGTGTATTAGTCTTGTTTTCTTGCACCAGATCGGGCGTAGCATAATTTATCCTGTTAGTTAGCAATTGCACGTTGTTATTATCGCTGTTATAATTCATATACCGATAAGAGAAAGTAAGCAGCTTTGCTTTATCGCGTTTAAAGCCTAACTGATAATTTAACGAAGCATCAATACTTTTACCGCTGCCAGTACTGGTATTAGATAGATTATAACCTTGTAATACGCCGGATACACCATTCAATACAGAATTTTGAAAGACATCGCCGTTTGACCTGCTCCCGCTAATGTTAAACTGCGCCGTTAACAGGTTAAGCGAATCTATCTCATAACTTATATCCGTACCGAAATAAGCGCTTTTTCCCTCAGCCTTTGTTGTGCCCCGCTGAACAAGATTGGTAGGAGCATTATTTGTGGTAATACGTGTATTCAAACTTTCCGTTTGGGGCGTGTTGTTAAAACTGACACCGCCAAAGGTAGATACCCCGAATTTACCTTCCTTAAAGTTAAACGTAGTCCCCAGGCCAGGCCCGGCGGGGTAGCGGCCGTTTAAATTGAGCGTACCGTTGTATCCGGCAGCTGTTATTTTAGTAGTAATGATATTAATAATCCCGCCTAAACCCTCGGCATCATATTTCGCGGGCGGCGTGGTTATTACTTCAATGCGCTGTATGGTTGATGCGGGCATACTGCGTAGTATGTTTTTAGGATCGCGCTCTAACATACCCGATGGTTTCCCGTTAATGAATATCCTATAGCTGCTATTGCCTTTTAATAGTATATTTTCATTAGCATCCACAGAAATAAACGGAATTTTGCGCATCATCTCCAGCACGTTACTCACTTTGCTTTCCGGGTCCGCCTGCAGGTCGTAGCTTAAGCGGTCAATTTCCTGTTTAATAAGGGGTCTATCTGCTTTTACGGCCACCTCTTTTAGGGTATTAATCAGTACTTCCATGCTGATGATACCTAAATCTGTATTAGGTTTTGAAGCATCGGCCATATCAACAGTAATTGTTTTATTCTGATAGCCTACGTTAACCAACACTATGCTGTACTTTGACCGGGCGATGCCCGCAAAAGTAAATGTTCCGTTGGGTTGAGTAACCATTTGTTTAACCGCGACATTTTTGTCGTTTTTTAATATTACCGTGGTGTAAGCCATGGGTTGTTTGGTGAGGGCGTCGGTTACTTTTCCGAGGATAGAGTAGCCCGGATTACCCTGACCTATCACACTAAAACCGAAGGCAAGCAGTGTTATGACAAGGGTGAACATTTTTTTTAAAATTGATTTCATGATAAAGATTTTTGGCAAAAGGGATCCTATAAGTCGCTTTGCAAAGCGCTTTTAGTTCGATGTTTAAAATTATTGCGTTTGATACCTGCGCGCTAAATGCAATCGGCAACAGGGTTTATTGATGAGTTACTGTTTATTCTGTTTTTGCACCACGAAGAAGGCGATGATAAGACTAATACCGCCGAATAAAAATACCATAGCTGTATAGCTAAAGTTTTCATCGAGCCCCCAATCATATAGTATGTAACCGGCTATTGTCCCCGCTGCTATCCCCAGCGAAATAATGCCATATTTTAACAAATTGGTATTCTCAACTGATTTAAATGGCGATGCAATATTTTTTTCCAAAATGGTCATTCGTTCCCGGTGACGTGATACCAGGTACACATATATTAAGCCAAATACAGCTGCAAACAATACTATCGACACCAAACCGTCTCTTACAATATCTACATTATTCATAATTAAGTTTTAAAGGGTTATTAAACAATACCCCCATAGGAGTGAAATTTTAAACAGGTGGTTACAAATAATAAATTTATTTTTTCTGTAACCGTCCCGCCGGTTTTTCACTCTCATGTTTGCATGAAGCATATAGAGGATCAGTTTTACTTAGATAAGATATTAAACGGCGACCCGGCTTCATACGCGTTCCTTGTAAATAAATATAAGGATATGGTTTACAGTATTGCCATTAAAATATTGCGCGATGCGGGTGACGCGCAGGACCTTGCGCAGGAATGCTTTATAACCGCCTATCAACAATTACATAAGTATCAGGGTAGGTCAAAATTTTCTACCTGGCTATATACCATTGTGTATAGGGCAGCGGTTACGCAATTGCGTCAAAACAAACTGGATACTACTTTTATAAGTGATAGTGTTAATGAGGTGTCAGATAGTGCACTCAACCAGTTTGATCAGCTGCAATCAAAACAAGTGGGGCAGCAGGTGCGTATAGCTATTGATAAATTACCGCATACCGAAGCTTTACTGGTAACTTTATATTATATAAATGATCTGCCCATAAAAGAGATCCAGGATATTACGGGGCTATCAAAACCAAATGTAAAGATCAAATTATTCAGGGCGAGGAAAAAACTGGAGCATGAACTGGCGTTTTTGTTGGACGATAAAATGAAGGTGAGCAATGAGCAGGAATAAGAAAGATATTTTTAGAGAAATTATCAGCAAAGCAGAGACTCAAAAACCTGCTGATGATATGGCAAATCTGGTTATGCAGCAAATTACCGCTGAAACACAGGATGAAGTCGCCATCAACCCGACTTTAAAAACACTGTTGCAACAATATGCTGCTGATGCTGCACCGATGGCGCTTACGCATAATATAATGGCACAGGTTAATCAGCATCAGGTACAATTAACCTACAAGCCTATCATATCAAAAAAGGCCTGGTATGGCATTGCCGCTTCGGTTTTATGTATTTTAATAATATCTGCCTGGTTGGGCGGTTCCGGGCAGCATGCTTTTAGCCGCGCAATAGGAGGCAATACTATAAAACAAGTGAGTGCTCTGCCACCTCTTTATATAATAACAATAACATTAGGAGGGGTATTGCTTGTAGTAGAGCATTTCATAACAGGGCGCTTTAAAAACGTAAAATACTAACCCATATACTATCCTTATTTAATTGCAACAGCGTTGTTAGTTGCTACGCAAGTGTATACAACCAGTGGTTGTAATGTGCGATTTTTCATTATTTAACGGAAACAAGAAAGTGTAAGTATTTAGTTTTTAGATATTTAAGAAACGGGTGTATACCTGTATACTGTAAGTGAATACCCGTATACAGTATACACTTTCATCTTTCCACCTTACTTATCCAATCCTTTATGGCAGTATGCAGGGCTTGCTTTTTTTGCAGCACACCCTCCATATTGGTTATGTAAAGCAGCCTGCGGCCGTCGGCATAATCACCGGTAAGCAAGTTGCTATCGTTACTGATCCTTGCCCCGCTTGGGAAAACCAAAAGGATGCGCTTGTGCAGGTTCATTACAATAATGTATTGCTTATACTCTTTAGGGTCAAACGGCTTCATTTCGCCGGTGTAGTAAAAGCTTGGGGCGTTCCATTTAATTTCCTCGGCTATATCAGGATCGGTGCTTAAAACTACCCGTCGTAGTTTTTCCACTACGGGGCCAACTGTTTCGTCCAGTTGCGCTATATAGGCTGAGACCGCCTCGCTTCCAGTTAATTTCGGTGTTTTGGCCATGCCAATTCTCGTTTGTTTTAATTTAAAGCAAATTATTAACCGTGAGTTGTGTAGCAGGTTTGTAGCAGGGTGTAGCACCCTACCTGCTACGCTACAAACTACCGCTCCAACTTAGCTACCCGTGTTGGTGTTTCTGTACCTGCCACAATACCGCGCGAGCTAAGCGCGATAGCTTTTATGGTTGCCGTAATATTCTTCACATCCAGCGAACTAAACTCATCCTTCACCGTATGGTAAAGTTTATCAATATCAATCTGATCTGTTGATATAGTATGTGCGGGGACGCCCAATCTGGCCAGCGTAGCGTTATCGCTGCGGTAAAATAAATTCTCCTTCGTATATGGGTCAGGATAGAATTTAAAGGCGGTCCCCTCTAAATTCTTTTGCAGAATGGTCCCAAAATCAGAGCGCTCAAAACCCGTAATAAAGGCCGAATTTTCGCCAAATTTGGATGCTTTGCCAATCATTTCAATGTTGAACATAGCCACCGTTTTATCAGGATCAACCATCTTAGAGAAATACCGCGCGCCATACCCGCCGATCTCCTCAGCCGTAAACGCAACGAAAATTAAAGTACGTGCATTGTTATCTATTTTCTTAAAGTACTTTGCTAAGGCAATAACCGCCGTGGTACCCGATGCATCGTCATCTGCTCCATTGGCTATGCTGTCGCCGTCCATGGGTCTGGTGATGCCTAAATGGTCATAGTGAGCAGAAAATATTACGTATTCATCCGGCTTGGTTTTTCCCGGCAGTACACCTACCACATTGAAGAGTGGGTTGTTAGTTAGCTTCTCTGCCATGTTACCGCGTGTAGGCAGTGGTCCCAATGCCTTTGGGTCAACTACCTGACGAAAACCGCTTAAGCCTGTTAGTGGCTTTAGGCCGATGCTTTGAAACTCGCTCTCAATAAAGGTTGCGGCTTTTTCAATGCCGGGCGTAAAGGTGCCCCTGCCTTGCATATCATCAGCAGCAAGCGTTTGTATGTAACGTGCTACGTCTTTTTGATCAATAAGCTTGTCAACATCCTGCGCGTAAGTGCAGATGGTTATGGCGAGGACGGATATTAAAGTGATAATTTTTTTCATATTATTCTATTTTACTTTAGTTGACAACCAATTGTTTCTAAAGTTTAATTGTGCAGCATTAGGCTGTTGCCCTGCTTTTTCAAATGTAACAATTTCAAAAGCGGGATTTTCGGTAAGTGTAACCGTTGTTTCATGATCGCCGGCGCGGTTAGTATACTTTATCTGCACTTTATCACCCGGCTTTTTATCGGCAATTACCTGATTAAATGATGCCGCGTCGCTTATTTTCTTTCCGTCGGCAGTAAGTATTACATCACCGGCATCGATCCCCGCATTATAAAGCGGCGACCCTATTAAGGTGTTATTGGTAATTGTTAAGCCGTTTGCCGTTATTGCCTGCAATTGCCCTGAGCGGCCTCTGGTACCACCAGAAGACAAACCGGTCCAGGCTTTCCCGGGCTGAGCCTTCCGCGCTAATAACCCGGCTTTGGCCAGCAGTGCTTCGTAATTGTTTTTCTCGGTTCCGTAAATGTAACGGTTGAAAAAGTCGGCGGCAAACTTAGCGTCTTTAGTCAATTTCGCGAGATCGCTTTGCAGGTCAGGAATGGTATAAGGTTTCATCTTTTTGCCCCGTTCCAACCAAACTGCGCGCATGTAATCATCTAAGGTTAGGTTATAATCGCTACGCAATTTCAAGTCAAGTGCCAGGGCAATGGCACCGCCGTAAGTGTAGTAACTGGTGAAATTGTTAGCGTAGTTATTCGGATCGATAGAAACACCTGCATCTGTAAATACTGATTTGCGGCTCATTTCTGTAGCCGGATATTTTGCTGCGCCGGGTGTGTTTAACACAGCATTTATCAAACCTCCCAAAACCCGTGTGTAGTCGTCTGTTGTGTAAAAACCCGAGCGGGTTAAAATCAATTCGCCATAATACTGCGTAAAGCCTTCAGCAAACCAAAGTTCGCTGCTCATATTAGCATGCGTAAAATTAAAAGGCTCTAAAGATTTTGGGCGGATACGTTTCACGTTCCATGCGTGGAAAAACTCGTGCGAGAAAGTGCCTAATAAATTAATCTCGTTACCAGCCACTTTGTCGGCAACATCGACAATAATGGTAGAGTTTCTATGCTCCATCCCATCGCCGGCATTGGTGGGATACACGTCATCTAAAAAAGTATATTCGCCATAATCATAAACGGGTAATTCGCCGAAAACCGCCTGCTCCTCCAGCACCATTTTTTGCACCATTTTGCCAAAAATATCAATGGTCGGCTGGTCATCAACCGAATGTACCGTTAGGTTGATCTTTTGTTTTTTACCGTCGGGATTAGCTACTTCCCAACTGCTGATCTTATGGTTGGATAATTCAGTGGGACTATCCATCATATATTGAAAGTTAGGTGCCGAATAAACATCAGCGCCTTCATGATTTAACTGGGTGGCTACTTTCCAGCCGTACCTTTCAAGATCATTAAACTCAAAACGTACAGCGCGCTTATCCTGCTCTAAATTGGCCAGCCACATAAAAGTAGCAGGCATGTTAAGGTGTGCATGGCTGGCATCAATACCGGTGTAAGTGCCGTCGGTCCAGTTGCCAAACAAGGTATAGCTAACTTTTACAACCTCGCCATGCTGAGCTATTTCATATCTATCGCCTTCAACCTGCTGTATTGTCAGCGGGGTGCCATCTGTATTAAAAGCCTTAACGTTATAGATGTTTTTACCAAACTCGTGTGTAGCATACCTCCCTGTAGATGAGCGACTCATGCGCAGATTTAACACGCCGGCAGGCGCCGCGGGAATAGTTAGTGTTATCTCGGCTTCATGATGTGCCGCGTTCGGAAAAGATACAGTATAATAAAGGGGTTTGGGAGCAGGCTGCGCTATAGCCGCGCTTGCAAAAAATACCGCGGCAAACACCGTGAGGGAAAACTTTTTCATTACATCAGTTAATTAATGGCAAAATAATGCAAAAAATCAAAGAAGTGAAACGCGTTACAGGTAAACTTACCTGTAACGGTAGCGTGCCATATCATTTTCAGACTGATCAACTAATGCTTTTTTTCTGTTGCCAATATCTTCATCAAGATGATGATCAAATACACTATCGGTTATTGATATATCCCGCTCCTTATCCCGTTCCGCGTAATGTAGATCGGCCTCGTTCATTTTTGAGATAGCAACGTCATACGGCCCCTTTGGCGACATCAACTTTACAAACACCGGTAAGCATTCAAACAAAATAAACAAGTAACCTATAAATGAAATGGCGAGGTAAGTATCCAGGTCGCGGGTGCCATCCGTGTTGTAACCCAGCTGCCCCAAAGCCCAGTTACGATCGGCAAAGCCAGCCACATTGGCAAGGCTATCTAATTGTTTTTCGCTAAAAAGGCGCAAATTGTTTAATCCTTCAAAATCCTTTCGCTGGCCGAGGTACTGATCCATCCTTTCCACCTCAGAGGTTACAGTTTTAAGGCGGTCCTGTTTCTCTTTTAAAACATCCTCTTTGCGTTTAGCGTAGGTGCCATAACCTACAATGCCCGATGTTTGATTAGTTTTATCGCCAAAAACTTCCTGGTTTAATTGATAACGCGAACGGTTTATATCTTTTTCTAACGAGTCTTTTTCCTTACGTAATTCGGAACTTTTAGCCAGCTCCATACCATACTTCTGTGTGTAGGTTTTTTGCAGGGTATCAATCTTACGATTCTGACCCTTAAGGTAGGCTGTCTTTAGTTTCTGTCTTATTTCTTTATCAAATATCTTTAACTCCAGCGGGCGCGATATAACTATACCTATCATTATGGCTAATAGTATACGTGGCGATGCCTGTAATATCTGTTGATTTGTGCTGCCCTCTTTGTTAATGCTTGATACAATGTAGCGGTCCATATTAAAAATGGCCGTACCCCAAAGTAAGCCGAAGAGTATAGCAAACCCCACTGCAAATGCATCGCCGTTAAAGACGAAATACATGGCATAGCCACCGGAGAGCGCAGCAAAAAGCGCGGTAAAAAATATGGTGGCCCCTATCCCTACATATTTATTATGTTCAACAGGGTATTTCTTTAAAATGTCAACATGCGCGCCCGAGCAGAACCAAAAAAACCGGGTAATTTTATTCATCAGATGTTTAATATATAATGAAACGCTCCAAGGGGCGTATTGTTACAAAAGTATGGCTTAAATATTTAATACAGAACACTTACCTTTGGTGGGATAAAATTTAAAACCATGCAGGAAATAACCGTACAGGAACTAAAAGAAAAGATAGATAATAAAGAGGATTTTCAACTGATTGACGTAAGGGAGGATTTTGAGTATGAAACTTCAAACCTTGGTGGCGTGCTTATACCATTGGGCGGCATATTAATTGAAACTGATAAAATAGCTAAAGACAAGCCGGTTGTGGTAATGTGCCGTAGCGGCAAACGCAGCGCGGCAGCCATTATGCAGCTGGAGCAACAGGGCTTTACCAATTTGTCAAACTTACAGGGCGGTATTTTAGCCTGGTCGGCAGAGATAGACCCCGATATAGTGGTATACTAAAAATGGGCAAAAAAATATTACTTAACACCCTTTACAACATCGGCATATTTATAAGCCTGATGACCGCTTACTGGGGGATAACCAATGCCCGCTATGAGTATGTTGCCGTAGGCGTTTTTATCGCCGCCATATTTGTGGTTTTGAAGATAAAGATCATTAAAGAAGTTAGAAGCAACATTAAAAAATAATACCAAAGGCCTCAATAGAGGCTTTTTTTTATACCGATCACCTCACCTTTAACAATAACCTTATGGTAGTAGTAATTTTAGGCATAATTGTACTTATAGCCGGTACTGTCCTTAAACGTTCACCTCAACCTTCCAATCGCTTTGGCGGTATTTTAAGCGTGGCGGGCATTGTAATAATAGTCGCGGGCATTGTATCGTCAGCATTTAAAGTAATTGACCCGGGCATGGTGGGCGTGCAGGTATTATTCGGGAAAGTGCAGGATAAGCCATTAGAGAGCGGACTACATATGATTAACCCATTGGTTGATGTAACCGAATTTGATACCCGCACTCAGAACTACACCATGAGCGGCACCCACAACGAAGGCGATGTGCAGGGCGACGACGCTATCAGGGTATTATCATCAGACGGCCTGGAGGTAACTATCGACCTGTCCGTTCTGTATAACGTAATGCCGGATAGATCTCCGTTTATTATGCAAAATATAGGAGTTGATTTTAAGGATAAGATCGTTCGCCCGGTTACGCGTACTGCCCTTCGTGATAATGCAGTGGCTTACCAGGCAGTGGACCTCTACTCTATTAAGCGACAAGAGTTTCAAAACAAGATAAACTCTACCATTAGTAAAAACTTTGAGGCAAACGGACTGAAGGTGCAGCAAATATTGATACGCAATGTTAGTTTGCCACCATCGGTAAAAGCCAGTATAGAATCAAAAATAAACGCCGAACAGGAAGCTCAAAAGATGCAATTCGTGTTACAGAAGGAACGCCAGGAGGCAGACCGTAAACGCGTTGAAGCGCAGGGTATAGCAGATTATCAGCAAATACTATCTACCGGGCTGTCAGACAAGCAATTACAATACGAATCAATTAAGGCACAAAAGGAAATTGCGCTATCGCCAAATGCCAAGGTTATAATTATGGGCGGCAAAGGCAATCCTATTATTTTGAGCGATAAATAAGCAATCTGGAATGTAAAACATTTGATGGGTAAGGACAGAATTCTGTTTCACTTTATGCTCAAAATCCTTGTTTTTACAGTTGTTTGATAAACAGGTATTTAAGCATTAGTTACAGCTAACTTTACTGACTTAAAAGTAGTTTCATTTTGTTTCATCTAAAATTGTAAGCGCCTAATTGTCAATTTTTTGCAAATAAATCTGTTCCGCTTGTTTCATCTGTTTCATATATTCTTGTGAAACGCGCACTGTTCAAAGTTGCGAACGCATAAGGTCAAAACCCATGGCAATATGAGGGCCGATGATTATTCCGATTTACCTACCAGTTTCCACACATAAGCAGAACCTTCCTTTACAATGCCAAAATAATCGAAGGTACCGCTTGCCCTGTCGCCATTAACATCAAGCGCTTCGGCTCCAACTATACCACTACGCGCGTTAGCCTGAATGGTAAACCTACCTTTTGTGTTGCTAAAATCAATGGTGGAACCATTGTTGGCTTCTAATGTATAGACTATCATCCACGCTATATCATAAGCTGCCAGCGCAAAGGCGTCGGGCTCAATCCCTGTTTTGGCCTTGATACGTGCTGCAATGGGCTTCCATTGAGATTCGGTAGCAACAGGCAGGCCAAATGACGGTGCAAAAAAGCCGGTTTTTATAGCGAACTCAGCTACTGCGGCATCCTTTAAAAATGCTGTACTTAATACTACCCCATCGCCGCCAAACCATTTAACGCTGTTCAAAACCGGATCGGCAGCAGCAAGTTTAAATATCTCTATCCCCTCATCAAACGATGCTAAATATATACCCACCTTATCCGCGCCGTGAACACCGATCAACGTATTAACCTGGCCTTTGATGCTAGCAATAAGTGCCGTATAATTTGCACCGCTGGTAGCGTACGGGGCAGTAGCAACAGTTTGCCCGCCTTTTGCGGTAAACGCTGCGCCGGTTGAAGTTTGTAAGCCTTTATTGCCGGCATCGTCACGAGATACAGTAACCAGCCCCCTAAAACCTTTTGCATAAATGGTAGCTGCGGTAGCCGCCCCCTCTATTTTATCGGGCGGACAAAAACGAAATATCGCATCCCTAGGTATGGCCAGGCTTCCGGCGGTACTGCTTTGGCTTACTACCAATAACTCTGCGTCGTCGCTAAGTGGTTTCAATGCAGCCAATTCAGCACTCGACTGGGGGCCAATTATAAATTTCGCTCCCTCGTTTTTAGCTTTGGTAAAGTATGATTTAGTTAGTTCGGCATCCAGTTTGGTGTCGTAAACGGTAAACTTAATTCCGTAATTAACTTTTTTAGCGGTTAAGTATTGGTTAATGTCTTCAGAAGCAACCTCCAAAGCAGCTTTTGACGTTATGCCCAATGAAGACCAGTTACCCGTTAACGAGAACAGGCCCACCACGCTGATAGTTCTTTGAGGCTCTTTTTTTCCGCATGATTGGAATGTGGCAGCAATGGCCAACATAGCAATTGCACTAAAAAGATATTTTTTCATTTTGTAGACAAGCAGAATAAACACTGCATGCTAAAATACATAAAATATCAGGAAGAAGGGATGCTCCGGCCTTTGGTATTGTGTTAATGTCGACTTATCCTATTTTTTTATAATCGTCACTTGACCTTTTAGGATCATAATGGACGCCGGGAGTGAGCCAGTAAAGAAGTACCACCCTTGAATATCTGAAGTTAAACGGCGAAAGTAAAACCGCTGAGCTCAATAACACAGTAACATATACCCACGGATTTTTACTGCCCGTTAAAATGTGTATTGCAACTGCAAGGGTAACCATTTGGGCAACATTAAAAGCATAACTAACAAACATCGCTACATAAAAATAGCCCGGCTCAATTTCAAATTTAAAGCCGCAATGCGGACAGGTTTCGTGCATTTTTTGAGACGAAAGACTGTACATGCCATTAGCAAACATATTGCCCCGGCGGCATTTGGGGCATTTGGCGTTTATGACTGCATATGTTTGCGATATTTTCATGGTGTTATCAACTAATGTATACATCCTAATTATGGTTATGTTTTCTGAATTCTTCGGGAGTAACGCCTGCTTGTTTTTTAAAGAATTTGGTAAAGTAAGAGTTATCCGCAAAATTTAACTGGTCTGCTATTTCGGCAACGCTAAGTTCGCGGTTTATTAAAAGGCGCTTTGCTTCCAATACTATCCTGTTGCGTATAACCTCGCCTGCCGGTATGCCCAGCATGGCATTACACAATGCGTTTAAATGATTTGGTGTTATAAACAATAGCCCGGCGTATTCTTTAGGCAACTTTAGCTTGGTATAATTTTTTTCTATTAATTTTTGAAAATTACGCAGCAACGTATAGTTATAAGTGGGAGCGCTATTGTGCGGATCGGTAAGCCTGGATATGGCAATAAATAATTTTAACAGTATTGCCCTGATCATATCAGCCTTTGATGGCCGCTGATTTTCATTTTCATTAACAAGCTCTTCAAATCCTGCGGTTATGTTTGCCCGCATATCCTCGGGAATATCAATAACCGAATCGGATACAATGCCTGAAAAAAACGGCAGATCATCTAAATAGCCAGCCTTTACCAAAAAAGACTGAAAAAAATCAGCTGAAAAATTGATGATGTAGCCGTCAATTTTACCTTCAAAATCCCAGTTATGCACCTGGCCCGGTACCATAAAATATATTTGATGCGGCTTTACGGGCACATATTCAAAATCAATTGTTTGCGAGCCGCCACCCTGGGTAAAATACACCAGATGATAAAAAGAGTGCTTATGGGGTATAAAAAGGTTTTTATGGATAGCCAGGTATTCGGCAAACCGGCTTATCAGTATATCATCCTGACTGTTGTTAGTCAGGCTGCAGATATCATATACCGGAATGCTGGTTTTCATCCCTCAAAATTAAAGCATAATTACCACTTTTAATGGCAGTATTTATGGCATCTATGGCACTTTTTACTTATTGGTGTTATTATAAAAAAATTAAAACCTGTAACCTAAAAAATCTCTTGTTATTATATATCAATTTTAAAACGCTATGGAAAATCATGATCATACGGCGCTTATTCAAAAATTATTGGATTGCGCCTTAGCTTGCGAAAATTGCGCAAGCGCGTGCCTTGAAGAAGATGACGTTAATGCAATGGCGGCCTGTATTAAATTAGACAGGGATTGTGCCGATATATGTTTTCAGGCAGCGCGTTTATTAAAGCGAGGATCGGCGATAGCGCATCAATTTTTATTGATCTGCGAAGAGGTGTGCCGTTTATGCGGCGAAGAGTGCAACAAACATCAACATGAGCATTGTAAAAAGTGCGCTGAAGCATGTTTTATTTGTGCAGATGCCTGCCATGCCCATCACGAGCCTTTAACTCAGTCTTAATTGCTTAAAAACCCAAAGCCAGGCTATCAAACCTGGCTTTGGATTATCTATTTGCTGACAAATACTTTCGATCAGGTCTTCTGGCCTGTTCCCTGACGCCTGTTGTCCTCCGTTTTGTGTTCGTTTTTTAATACGCGCCGTAAAATCCATGTTTTGGGGAACTCCGTTCACAATCCACAGTATATCCCAACTAAAAAGCCCTAAAAACATATAAAAAGCCACTTTTTAACAATGGCAAAGCTTTTGTATATATCTATTCAAAAAAAGGAGGAGATATGAAAGTAAGATCATTATTTGTAACAGTGTTTATAACAATTGCATTAATTATTTCAACTGTATCGTCAGTGTATTATGTGGTGAACGAAGGTTCTGCGGCAAGTATAGCCGGTAACCTGATATTGTTGGTTTGCTTATTTTTTTTCACATGGACGGCACTTTTACTTAACCGTGCCAGATATGCCAATACTGCCCCCTAATTAGCTGGCTTCCTGCAAGGGAGCCTTTATAACAAGTTGGGCCGAAGATTAAGAGTAATTGATGAGCGTACTAAGGCTGACATCTAAAGCCCTCCGTAATTGGAGGGCTTTTTTTGCATTATCCGTTGTCAGGCTCCACTACTAAAAATCGGTTTCATGTAATTTAAATGTCCTCATCTTCAACAATTTATAATAAATTTATTTTTGAAAGCAACCTTTAATCAATTTTAACCGTGATGAGGATAAAGTGCAGGTTAAAGGCAATACAATGTAACCGGAACATATGAGCGACGAAGAGTTACATCACCTTATACAAGGCTGTGTAAAACAAGATAGTAAAAGCCAGAAATTGCTTTATAAGGCTTTCTATGGCTTCTCTATGGCTATATGTTTACGATACGCAACCAACCAATATGAGGCTGCGGAAGTAATGAATCAGGGGTTTTACAAAGTGTTTACAAAAATTGAGGCGTATGATTCCGCCCGACCTTTTAAAGCCTGGCTGGGTAGGATTATGACGAATACGGCAATAGATTATTATCGGTCCAATTTAAAAATGGCATACGCCCAGGAACTGGACACGGCAGAGCACATAGGCGAAGTAAGTGTAGCAGATAATAATCTTAACTATAACGATTTGCTGACGATGATACAACAACTGCCACAAAGCTACCGAACAGTTTTTAATCTGTTTGCAATTGACGGTTATTCGCACGAGGAAATAGCAGAGACGCTTAACATAAATATAGGCACATCAAAGTCAAACCTGTTTAAGGCAAGGCAAAAATTAAAGCAAATGATAATGGATGCCGAAGCAACTGCTTACGATTATAACAACGGGACAAAGTTTTCGCCGGTTGTAGCAATAAACGGCACTGCCACAATAAAACCGATGTTTTACAACACGGAGATAAGGGAATGAAAGACGAGCAGCACAAAAATATAGACGACGTTTTCAGGCAGGTTATTAATAACCCTGCAAATAAACCTGAATACCGGCAAGACCACTGGGACGCATTGGAAGAAATGCTGAACGGTAAAAAAAAACCGGGTAAAATGGTTTATTGGCTACCGTTTATCGGTAGTGCTGCCGCTATGATCTTGGTTGTCCTGGGCTGGTGGTACCTGGTACCCCATGCTGCGCAAAACGCCAACGTTGCGCAGTTGGTTGTACAAAAACCAAAAGGTACGGGTACGCCCCAGCAGGGAAACAAACCGGCAGAAACAGTAAACTCAGCCACACAGACCCGGACAGACGAAAATATGGGCGGTACTGAGAAGTTAGGCAGTAAAAAACCGCTTGAGCACTCTTTAATTGAAGAAGAGAAGAAAAGAAAGCAAACACCACTCAGGCCGTTCGCGCCGGAGTTTATGCCGCTTCGGGTTGTACCCGTTAATCCGGATATGGCTTCCAACATTGGTCGGGTTGGTAGGGACAGCGCGTGGATTGTGCTTAGCAAGCCAACCAACAAAGATTTAACGTTTATGGAACCTGCCCATACTGTAGTTCCGGTTAATATTATAAGCAGGCTACCCAATTCAGTTTCAAACACAAAAGGCACCCGGCAGAGCCGCTCAGAAAATGGTGAAAGCTGGCTTAAAGGGCCCCGGTTAGCAATTACTGTCCTTGGCTCGGCTGATGTTAATGGGATAAACTCTTTTAGTAACACAAATGCAGGTAAAAATATTGGGATGCTTGTTTCCGCCCGTTTTAATAAGTTATCTATAAGTACCGGAGCTTATTACTCGTCAAAGCCCTACAACATGCCGTTTTCTGCATACAGCCCCACTTCGGCTTATAAGTTTAAGTATTCACCTGAGACTGTTACCGCCGATTGCCGTATGCTGGATATACCGCTTAACATAGATTACCAGGTGTTTGCAAAAAACAAAAACTCCATAAGTGTAGGCACGGGCATATCGTCCTTTATTATGCTGAAAGAAAGCTATAAGTATAATTATGCCACTTCGCATGTGTATGGATTGTCATCCTATAACGTGGATAACCCTGATAAATACTTGTTCAGCTCAGTAAATTTTCAGGCTAATTATCGTAGGCAGATCAATTCAAAAATAGGCCTAAATGTAATGCCTTATGTAAAAATACCCCTTAATGATATTGGATATAGTAGGGTAAAACTGCAAACCGTGGGAGTAGCAGTTGGCCTTAACTGGAATATAAATTCGCTCCCAAAACCCAAATAATATGAAATACATAGCTATTATTTTACTTGTCTGGATGTGTACATTCCAGGCAGGGCAGGACCTCTATGCTTGTAAAAATGCGCGTATATCGCTGTTCTCGTCAGCGCCTATTGAAGACATTGCCGCAACATCAACAAGTGGAACTTCCGTTCTGAATACCGCCACCGGCGATATTGCATTCAGCATTAATATATCGTCGTTTAAGTTCAAAAAATCGCTGATGCAGGAACATTTCAACAGCGAATACCTGGAAAGTGATAAATACCCCAAAGCCACTTTTAAAGGTAAAATAAAGGAAAGCATCAATGGCTTGCAAAACGGCACTTATCCGGTTACTGCAGTGGGCGAACTAGAAGTTCACGGCATAAAGCAAAACCGGACGCTGCAAGGCAAGATAACCGTTAACAATGGCAACGTAAGCCTTGCATCTGAATTTACGGTGAAATGCGCCGATCACGACATTAAGATACCCAAGATCGTCTTTCACAATATTGCCGAGAGTATAAAAATAAACGTTACTGCCGATTACTCACCTGTGCCTCAATCAAAATAACCATATCATGAAAAAACATTTTTATTTACTGTTAGTATTTGCATCACTTTCTGTTAAACTTAATGCACAGCAAACCGGCAATAAAGTAAGCCGGGAAGATTCGTTAATGAACGCCATGGCTGCGGACAATCCGCCCGATGCCGGGCGAACAGCCATCTTTGCATCAAGCAGGCTTATCCTGTCAGAAACCAACGAAACGGTTAAAAAAGGCAATCTGAACTTTTTAGTGATACACCGGTTTGGCGATGTTGGTGGTCCCTTTGGCGGAGGGCAAACTTTATTTGGATTGGATAATTCAAGCGATATATACATTGGGTTTGAATATGGCCTTGGCGAAAATTTGGATATACAATTTGGAAGGAGCAAGTTTCAACAATTAATTGATCTGGGATTAAAATATAATATTGTACATCAGTCAACCCAGGGAAGCCCTGTTGCTATTACCTTCTTGGGTAAAGCCGGCCTTAAGCCCTATAAGAATGATGGCTCATTCACTACATACTCTGACCGCTTTACCTATGTTGCACAAGCCATAATTGGCCGCAGATTTTCAAAGACGTTCTCGCTGCAGCTTACCCCAACGTTTGTAAGCAGCAATGCAGCGCTGCCGGTTTTGCCGGGAAATGATAAGCTTTTTTTTGCGTTTGGTGCAGCTGCCCGTTTAAAATTAACCAAACGCATGGGTATAGTAGTAGACTATGCGCATCCCTTTTCATCCTTCCGAAGTAACTCGCCGACCCCTGATAAATTTTATGACCCAATTGGAGTGGGTATTGAGATTGAGACCGGCGGTCACGTTTTTACAATAAATTTTTCAAATGCTAAGGCGATATCGCAAACCAATTATTTAAGCGATACGCGGTCTGCCTGGGGTAAAGGTGAATTTAGATTGGGCTTTACTATCTCAAGAATGTTTGATCTGTCAAATCATAAATCAAATAAATAAAAACGCATAAAAAACTATCAAAAATGGAAAGAGAAGAATTTTTATCAAAACTGGGCATCGGTGTACTGGCCGTTTGCACCGGCTGTGGGTTTGCCAGCTGCGGCGGCAAAGGCAATGATCCAACTCCATCGGGTGGCGGCGGTGGCACCCCGCCCCCAACAGGTTCAGGAACAGTTTTCACTGCCGACCTTAACTCGGAGGTGACTGCGGTGGGCGCATCAAAGACAAGTGGTGGTGTTATACTGGTCAGAATAGCGGCAGGCAATGTGGCCGGTTCGTTCACGGCGGTTCAGGTGGCATGCACGCACGAAGGCACGACCATTGCTTATAACAACGCAGCAAGCAAGTTTATTTGCCCCCTACATGGCAGTGAGTTTAGCCAAACCGGAACTGTAGTTACAGGGCCTGCGGTGGTTGCGCTTAAAAAGTATACTGTTACTGTCAGCGGCACAACGCTTAGCGTGGTAGCTTAAAAGGAAGGAGCTTATTTATGAGCCACCCTGGTGGTGCAGCTATTGGGTGGCTCGTAATATATGTTTGGCGTTTTGACTATCGGTATGCTGTGCGATTGAAAAAATAGCTGCCTTTTTATGAGTGTAACGCATTATACGGTACTACAAACTCGTATTAACCGTTATATTTATTTCAGGAAACCTTTTTTACAATATGAAACAATTACGCCTTTCTTTCTTTTCAATTTTAATTGTATTGGCGGCTGTTATGCCGGCGTGCAAAGCCAAAAAAATAGCGCTACCGGCGCCCGTAGCCGAAACTTTTCCGCCAGTACCCGTATCAACACAAGCGCCGGCACCTGTCGCAGCTACTCCGCAACCTGCTCCGGCAGTTGCGCCCGCCCCGCCACCAGCACCAGACTATAACTTCGCTAACATCCAGTTTGAATTTAATTCAGGCATTTTAAAAACGCAATCGTACCCATTGATGGACCGCGCCATCGCCGAAATGAAAAAAGATCCCTCGGTAAAATTTGTATTGAATGGCAATGCCTCTGCCGAAGGTACACCTCAACATAACATGTCGCTTTCTGTTGAAAGGGCTAACGCCGTAAAAACATATTTGGTTAACAGCGGTATAAATGCCGATAACTTACGCACTGTTGGGCATGGCGAAAGCAAACCTATTGCTGATAATGCTACAGAGACAGGCCGTGCGCTAAATCGCAGGGTAGAGATCAAAAAAGCGGAGTAACTAATATATTTTAGCATAAAAAGAAAGCGATGGATCAGACAACCCATCGCTTTCTTTGCGTTTTGGTACGCTTTATATAAACATATTCAAAAGCACTACACCAATAAGGCCCAATACCGAAACCAACGTCTCCATCAACGACCATGACAAAAAGGTGCGCTTCATATCTAAACCAAAGTATTCTTTAAACACCCAAAATGATGTATCATTAACGTGTGAACAGAACAAACTTCCCGCACCAACAGATAGCACCATCAGGTTCGGATCGGCATGTGTGGTTTGAATCAGCGGGAAAACAATTCCCGCCGCTGCAAGGCCTGCAACTGTTGCAGACCCGAGGCATAATCTAAGTATGGCAGCTATCACCCATCCTAAAACCAAAGGCGGCATATTCAATTGCTGTAAGCCTGCCGATATCTGCTCGCTTACTCCGGTATCCATAAACACCTGTTTTAATATGCCCGCGCTGCCTATAATAAGCAATATAAGAGCTATCTCTTTTATTGCATCGGCGTAAACATCCATCACCTGCTTTAAAGAGCGGCCGTTACAAATACCCAAGGTATAGGTGGCTATTAAAATGGTCCCTACCATTGCTATGCCAGGATCCGCAAGAAAATGCGCGATATTTTGCACCTGTGGATTATTGCCGGAAAAATTAGCCACCAACGTACCTAAACCTATCAATATTACGGGTAATAACGATGATAAAATACTGTTAGCAAGTCCCGGTAAATTTTCTTCGGGGATGTCGTCGGTAACCAATGTCATTGTTGAGTTTGACTGAATGCCACGTATTGTTTTGGCGAAGAGCGGGCCTGCAATAATTATGGTGGGTATGGCTAAAATAAAACCGTACATAAAAACCTGAGCTATATCGGCCTGAAACTGTACCGTTAGTGCCATAGGCGAGGGGTGCGGCGGTAAAAAACCATGCATAACAGACAAGGCAGTAAGCATGGGAAGACCTATGTAAACCAATGGTAATTTATAACGGGCGGCTACAGAGAAGATGATAGGGATCAACAAAAAGAAACCCACATTATAATACAAAGGGATGCCTACTATAAGGCCCGTTAAGCTCATGGCCCAGGTAATGTACTTCTCGCCGAAGGCGTTACGCATTGATGTGGCTATGCGTTGCGCGGCGCCGCTGGCACCTACCAATTTACCCAGCATACCACCAAGAACGATCACCACAACCAGCGAGCCAAGCATGTCGCCTATGCCCTTGTTAATTGTTATAGGTACCTGCGCAAGCGGCATGCCCAACAGCACGGCCGCCATAACCGAGACGATTATAAACGAAAGGAACACATTCATTTTTGCCCAGGTAGTCAATACAATGAGTGTACCTATGCAAAGGATAAGAATAAACACTAACATAATTTATAATTGGTTTAATATAAATATGGAAAAACGGAGAGAACTTTATCGCCCTCTCCGTTTTCTTTATCGCTATTAAAAGCCCATCCCTTAATAGCTTACATTATTTGCTTTTTAGTGCGAATCTCTGGTTACTTTTGAACCTGAGCAGCCAACAAGGAAACCCAAATCGGCGCCTTTATCAGCTTGCTGTACCGTATCGATGTACATTTTTACATAACCGCGGTCGGCCATTGCAGGTGGTGCTTGCCACACTTTGCGGCGAGCCTCCAGTTCTTCGTCTGATACTTCCAGTTGAATCAGCTTTTTAGGCACATCCAGCGTTATCATGTCGCCGTTTTGTACCAGGCCAAGGTTACCGCCAATTGCAGACTCAGGTGATACGTGCAAAATAACAGTACCAAATGCCGTTCCGCTCATGCGGCCGTCTGATATACGCACCATATCGGTAACGCCCTTATCCAGCAGTTTTTTAGGCAATGGCATGTTACCTACTTCCGGCATGCCCGGATAACCAACCGGACCAACCGTTTTTAGCACCATTACGCAGGTCTCGTCGATATCCAAAAGCGGATCGTCAACACGGGCATGGTAATCTTCAATGTTTTCAAAAACAACGGCACGGCCGGTATGCTGCATTAACGCAGGTGTAGCGGCAGATGGTTTTATAACACAACCGTTAAGCGCCAGGTTACCTTTAAGCACGGTAGTTCCCGCCTCCGGTATCAATGGCTCATCAAAAGTGTAAATAACGTCGCTGTTGTATATGGTGCCGCTGTTAGCAATGTTCTCGGCGTGCGATTTACCTGTAACGGTTATCACATCCATGTGCAACTCAGACTGTATTTGCTTGATGATAGCAGGTAAGCCACCGGCATAGTAAAAGTCTTCCATCAGGAATTTACCCGATGGCATAAGATTTAACAACAATGGCATTTTTGAACCCAGGTTATCAAAATCATCAATGTTCAGATCGATACCAATCCTGCCGGCTATTGCGGTTAAGTGGATAACAAAGTTGGTTGAACCACCAACGGCGGCGTTTATCTTAATAGCATTTTCAAAAGCTTCGCGGGTTAATATTTTCGAGATGCGCAGGTCTTCTTTAACCATCTCTACAATACGGCGACCCGATAGCTGCGCTATTCTTTTCTTACGGGCATCAACAGCCGGAATAGCCGCCATACCGCTTAATGACATACCCAAAGACTCAACCATTACCGCCATAGTTGACGCGGTACCCATCGTCATACAATGGCCCGGGCTACGCGACTGGCAGCTTTCTGCCTCGGCAAACTCATCATAGGTCATTTCGCCGGTTTTAAGCTTATCGTTAAATTTCCATAAGGCAGTACCTGATCCTATATCTTCGCCCTTAAACTTGCCGTTAAGCATCGGGCCGCCCTGCACAACAAGCGTAGGCAAGTCAACGCTGGCAGCACCCATTAAGGTTGATGGAGTGGTTTTATCGCAACCGGTTAAAAGCACAACCCCGTCAATAGGATTGCCTCTTATAGATTCCTCCGCATCCATACTTGCCAGATTACGAAAAAGCATGGCTGTAGGTTTTAATAAAGTTTCGCCTAATGACATGATAGGAAACTCAACCGGAAAGCCTCCGGCCTCTAATACACCCCGGCGAACACTTTCGGCAATATCGCGCAGGTGCGCATTACAGGGGGTAAGTTCAGAGTAGGTGTTACATATCCCAATTACCGGCCGCCCATCAAACATGTCTTCGGGCATGCCCTGATTTTTCATCCAGCTGCGGTACAGAAATCCCATTTTATCCTTTGTTCCAAACCATTCGGAACTGCGAAACTTGCTCATAAAAATTAATGTATGTTATATCTTGTATAATACTAACCCGCTACCCAGATAGTCGGGGTAATACGTAATTCCAAAAAAAGCGGTAGTACGCTTAGCGGTTAATAGCGTGCAAAGTAATAAATCTTTTATTTAAACTGGTAAAAAAAATCCAATTTGAAACCCGCTTGCCTGCTTGCACCCGAACAACTATAATGCTGTTGAACAGGCCCTTTTTTAAGGGTGAAAAATTAAGAGCATGGCCGCTAAGGGACTGGAAAAGCGAGGCGCAAAAGTGTTGCAGAACCTTTTAAAAGATCGACTTTTTTGGTCTGTTTCCAATCAACTGATAATCAATTAATTGCGCCCGATTTAAAGCTGAATTTCCTGACGAATAAGTCTGTTGCAAAGCGTTGCATGTTTAAACATTTAATATTTGCAAAATATTCATAAATAAATAGTTACAAAAAATGCTGTTGCAAGTGTTGCAAAGTGTTGTATATATTTCCGCAACACCTCGTCTACCAATTTACTTCATAATATCACTACTAAAAAAACTACACCAAATTAAATTGCATAGCAAAAACCGACCCTTCCCCCTCAACGGACTGTACCCTTATGGTGCCTTTATGCAGCAACATTATTTGTTTACACAGGCTAAGCCCAATACCGCTGCCTGTTTTACGGGTGCTGAAAAAGGGTATAAATATCTTGTCTATCAATTCGGCCGACATACCGGTGCCATTGTCCGCAATTTTTATTAATTGTCTGCCTTCTTTTGAAACTTCGGCGCTAAGGGTAATTACTGGTTTTTCAGCATTTTTTACGGCTTCAATGGCGTTTACCAAAAGGTTTATCAATACCTGCTCAATCAGTTCGCGGTCTATATTTACAGCCATCTGGGTGTCGCGCAGCACTATGTTCAACTCTATGTTTTTTTGCGTTAGTGTTGGCTGCATCAGGCTGCTTAAATTCTCAAACAGGTCGCGTACCAATGTGTTTTTCAGATCAAGGCGAGTAATCTTGTTCAAGTTTCGATAGCTCTCGGTAAACTTTAGCAGGCCCTCGCTACGGCGCTTAATGGTGTCAATGCCCAGTTCCAGGTCGTCAAGATCGGTGCCACCATTGGTTTTTTCGCTGTAAAGCTTAAGCCTGTTCTTTAAGGTATCGGCCAGTGACGAGATAGGGGCTACCGAGTTCATTATCTCATGCGTCATCACGTTCAACAGCTTTTGCCACGCCTTTGATTCGGTCTCGTCTAAGGCTTCGCTGATGTTCTGAAAAGCCAGCAGTTTATACACTTTGTCGTCGCTGCGCATAATACTTGCAGTAAGCAAAATTTTAACTACCTGCTGATTGCGTGTTATGGCCACTACTTTGGTGTCGCCGGGTTTGAGCGCTACTACAGCATTATAAAGTTCCTCATCGCGCTTTTGCAACGATTGAATGGTTTTTAAATACGGAATGCTGAAGGTTTTTTTGAACGATTCGTTAACCCAGCCTATATCACCGGTTTCCTGCTCGTACGATATAATGCCGGTATCAACCAGCTCAAGTATCTTTTGAAGATATTGATATTGTGTTTCGCGCTCGCGGCTTATAGTTTTAAAAGTAGTATTGATATCGTTAAAGCCCTTACGCAGTGGTTTAAGTTCAACCGGAGCCCTGTTTACATCAAAATGCCTCGAAAAATCACGGTAATGCACTGATTCGGCAAACTGCTCTACCTCATTATGTGCTTTTTTCTGAAAGCGCAGCATATCGGCGAATACAAATAAGGTAAGCGGAATTGCTATTATCAGCATTTCATACCAGCCCTTTACAATAATAACACTTAGCCCGAGCAGACTTAAAAACAGTAGCGTTACGCGCAGCAGCAGGCGCATTTCGTATCCTTTAAATATCATACTTGCTTAATCTGCGGTATAGCGCGGTGCGTGTTAGTCCCAGTTCTTTTGCCGCGCGGGTAATGTTGCCATTGTGCTTATCAATTACCCGCATAATAGTGTTTTTTTCCACCATACTTAGGGGCATATCATCGTGCATTTCAAATTCGGGCGCTGAGTTTTCTATTGATGAAAATATCAGGTCGTTGGCGGTCAGTACATCGCTGTCGGCCATAATTACGGCACGCTCCATTGTATATTGCAGCTCGCGCACGTTGCCGGGGTAATGATAGGTATTCAGCTTTTGTAATGCACCGGTGTCAAAACTAACCGCCGGCTTTAAATATTTGGTGGCATAGGTAGATGCAAAATGTTTAGCTAATAGTACAATATCATCATTGCGCTTGCGCAGGGGCGGCATGGTAACCTCAACAGTATTTATGCGGTATATCAGATCCTTGCGGAAGCGATCGTCGCTGGCCAACTCATTCAAGGGCAGGTTGGTGGCGCATATCAACCTTATGTCTATATCAACGGGTTTATTGCTGCCCAGGCGTGTAACCTGCCGGTTTTGCAATACGGTAAGCAATTTTGCTTGTTGCCTTAATGATATATTGCCTATCTCATCTAAAAACAGGGTGCCGCCATTTGCATCCTCAAATCTGCCCGATCTGTCCTCGCGGGCATCTGTAAACGCTCCTTTTTTATGTCCGAACAATTCACTTTCAAAAAGAGTATCGGTTAGTGCGCCAACATCGACTTTAATAAAAGGTTTACCTGCCCGCATGGAGCGTTCGTGAATGGCTTTTGCTATCAGATCCTTGCCGGTGCCGTTTTCGCCTAATATCAAAATGTTGGCATCGGTAGGGGCAATTTTGCTCACCTTTAAAAATATGTCTTGCATAACGTCTGATTCGCCAAGTAATGTGGTGGTGGAGACTGAGCTTTTTGCGGCACCGCTTTTGGCGGGTTTCCCGCTATCTTTTTTGTCTAAAAGCTCTTTTATGATCTCGGTGAGCTTGTCGTTGTGCCAGGGTTTTACAACAAAGTCTGCAGCGCCTTCTTTTAATGATCGTACAGCCAGGTCAATATCACCATAAGCGGTTATCATAATAACAATGGCATCCGGCTTCCACTCTTTTATCTTACGCAGCCAGTATAATCCCTCGTTGCCGGTGTTAATGGCGCTGTTAAAGTTCATATCCAGCAAAATAATATCAATGGTATTGCGCTGCAACAGGCTGTTCAGGTTCTCCGGATTTTTTTCGGTGATAACTTCTCCTGCTTCCGTTTTAAGCAGCAGCTTAACGGCGGTTAACACATCCGGGTCGTCATCAACAATTAAAACAATGGCTTTTTTTAATAACATATATGTTCGGGCGAGATTTAATAAATGTAATCTTTTATTTTATGCAGTTCAGCAACAATATAACCGTAAATATAAGGCGCTGTATAACAATTTTTTGCGTAAAATAGAGCGTGCATAAAGTGTATCACAACCGTACACCTGCTGTTGCAAAAGCGAACGTGGTTTTAAAAATTTACTTATTTATAAATTTGATTTACAGCTACTTGCAGCTTGGCACGTTGTTTTATAAATAGCGTACATATATACCGTCATTTTTAATATTGTGGACAGAAAAATTGAACAGAAAAAGTGGAATAGCAAACGTATTTTAACCGTGGGCGGCATTAGCGCGCTGGTTTTACTCATCGCGTCGAGCATTTATTTTACATCAGGTAAAAGCAAGCTGGATGTTGATACCGAACGCATAACCGTGAGCGAAATAACAAAGGGACCTTTCCAGGTAACTATACCGGTAAACGGAGTTGTAATGCCCGTTACTACCATATATCTTGATGCCATTGAAGGTGGGCGTGTTGAGCAATTATTTGTTGAGGATGGCGCTAATTTAAAAAAGGGCGACCCTATTATCAAATTATCAAATACCGACCTTGAACTGAGTTTGGCTAACCAGGAAACTGCGGTTTACGCGGCCCAAACCCAGATTCGTATTCAACAGAATAATGCGGAGCAAAATACCATTGGAAAACTTAACCAAATGGCCGACGCGGATAACGCGTTCCGAGAGGCAGAGCGCTTATACAAATTAAATAAGCGTTTGTATGATCAGAAAGCCATCGGCTCGCAGGAGTATCAACAATCATCCAACACTTACCAATATGCATTAAACCGTTACAATCTAACTAAACGCATACTTAAGCAAGATAGCCTGCTCATAACCGACCAAAAACAGCAAACCCGCGAACAGTACACTCAAATGCGCAACACGCTTAATTTAATGCGCCAAAAGGTAGCCGATTTGATCGTTCGTGCCCCAGTTGACGGGCAGTTAACATCGCTGGACGCGGAGATAGGCCAAAATAAAAATAAAGGAGGAAGATTGGGGCAGATAGATGTAGTATCCGGCTTTAAGGTGCGCGTTGATGTAGACGAGCATTATATATCGCAGGTATACACAGGTTTAACGGGTACATTCAGTTTTGCCGATAAGCCATATATCCTCAAAATTAAAAAAGTATTTACGCAGGTTGCCAATGGCAAGTTCCAGGTTGATATGCAGTTTGTTGGCGCAGTGCCCCCGGGTATTCGTCGCGGACAGAGTCTGCAGATATTGCTGGCACTGAGCGATGAATCAAAACAAGTGTTGCTGCCTAAAGGGGGCTTTTACCAGCAGACCGGCGGTAACTGGATATTTAAAATGAGCGAAAACGGCAAAATGGCTTACAGGGTTGATATACAACTGGGTAGGCAGAATACTGAATATTACGAAGTGCTGCAAGGCCTTAAACCGGGAGAAAAAGTAATTACGTCCAGTTACGAGAATTACGGCGACATACAGGAACTGGTATTGCAGAAGTAAGGTAAAAAGAACAGAAAATATAAAATTAAAAATCAAAAGCCCCTCTTGAGGAGGGGTTGGGGAGGCTCAATGATAAAAATAACCGAATTAGAAAAATTTTACCGCACCGAAGAGGTGGAAACTATCGCACTTAACAAACTATCTATCGATATAAAAGAAGGTGAGTTTGTGGCTATTATGGGGCCGTCGGGCTGTGGCAAATCTACCTTGTTGAACATTTTGGGTTTGCTGGATGATCCGGATGGCGGCAGCTACATGTTTAACGGCACCGAGGTAGCGCATTTTAACGAACGCAAACGCGCCGATCTGCGCAAGCATAACATCGGTTTTGTTTTCCAAAGCTTTAACCTGATAGATGAGCTCACTGTGTTTGAGAACGTGGAGCTGCCGCTAATCTATACAGGCGTGCCTTCGGCCGAGAGGGTATCACGTGTGGAAAAGGTACTTGATAAAATGCAGATCATGCACCGGCGTAACCACTACCCTCAGCAACTGTCTGGTGGACAGCAGCAACGCGTGGCCGTGGCCCGTGCGGTGGTAAACAATCCAAAACTGATATTGGCCGATGAGCCCACTGGTAACCTGGACAGCAGTAATGGTAACGAAGTTATGGAATTGCTTACCGATCTGAACGAGCAGGGCACAACCATAATCATGGTTACCCACTCAGAGCATGACGCGCGCTACAGTCATCGAATTATCAGGCTATTAGACGGGCAAACGGTGATGGAGAATATTATGATTTAAAAAACTCCTCCCCTTTAGGGGAGGTCGGGAGGGGCAAATGATAAGAAACTACATAAAAATAGCCTGGCGAAACATGCTGGCACATAAAGTAACATCGTTTATTAACCTGTTTGGCCTTACAATAGGTATGGCTGCCGCATTTTTAATTTTTATGTGGGTTAAAAATGAGTTTAGCTTTGACGCTTACTATCCACAAGCAGCCGATATCTACCGCCTTACCACGTTTTCTGCAAACGCTGACGAAAAAACGGATGAAAGAACCCCTTATGTTTTAGGCGAAGCTGTAAGGGAGCAAATTCCTAACGTAAAATTGTTGACGCGCATTTATCCACTTACTATTTTTTCGCCAACGGTAAAAGCAGGCCCAAATGTTTTTAAAGATAAGACAGCAGCATATATTGATGCCAACTGGTTCGCTATGTTTCCCGCTGATTTTATAAAGGGTAGCGCCGAAAATTTTCAGGGCTCGCCCAATGGTGTTGTAATTTCAGTTCGAAATGCAAAAAAGTATTTCGGCGATGAAGATGCTTTAGGCAGAACATTGACGATTAACGGTACCAATTGTACGGTGTTAGGCATAGTTAAAAATTTCCCGGCCAATTCCAGCTTTCGTTATGATCTATATATATCGAGCGCTTTAAGACCCGTAACGCCGGCTATGCGTTTAACTTATAACTGGGCTAACAGTTACCACACGTTTGTTAAACTTACGTCAGGCAACAAATTTTCGGTAGTTAATCAGATAAATAAAGTTATTGATGGCGATTGGAAAAATAACTATTCGGTGGGTTTAGTTGCTTTATCAGATATACATTTCGAAAATGATTTAAAGCTCTCTGTATTAAAGCATGGCGATAAAAAAACAACCAATATCTTATTATTTCTGGGGATATTATTATTAGTGATAGCCTGCGTTAACTACGTTAATTTAACCACTGCAAAATCTTTACTAAGAATAAAAGAAGTAAGTGTAAAAAAGATTATAGGAGCAGAACGATGGCAGTTATATACCCAATTTACCATTGAGTCTGCGCTGATAAGCTTGCTTGCCCTTATGGCAACGTTTGTACTGGTTTTTGTCTGTCTGCCCTGGTTCAATAATTTTACTGATAATCACTTTATTTTATCCCTAAATGATCCATCATTATGGATGCTGCTTGCTGCAACGTTTATATGTACGTTGATGCTTAACAGCATTTATCCGGCGCTGTTATTATCATCATTTAAGCCTGCTGTAGCCTTACGTAGTAATTATGCAGACAATACAAAGGGTGGGATTTTACGAAGAACGCTTGTGGTTATGCAATTTGCTATATCAATCACCCTTGTTGTTGTTACGCTGGTTATTTATAAGCAAATAAGTTTTGTTGGAGATCAGTATAAAAATTATGATCGTGCGCAGCTGTTTAGTTTTCGGTTGCCTTCTTCACTGCAAGATGATGCAAAAAAGCTTCAAATGAAAGGCGTACTACAACAACTGCAGGCGCAAAGCAGCATACAAAGTGCTGCTGTAAGCTCCTCAACCGATGTCATCAATGTGGAAAATATATGGGGTGGTTTTAACTGGGAGGGGCGGGATGCGGATATGCATTATGACATTACTTTTATGCCGGCCGGAGAGAACTTCAACAAGGTATTAAATCTACAGCTTGTACAGGGCAGGTGGTTTAAAAATGGTAATACCAACGACGAGCACAATTTTGTAATTAATCAGGAGGCAATTAATCAACTGGGTTTGAAACAGCCTGTTGTAGGTCAGCATTTCTCATTGGATAAAGACACAGGTATTATTGTGGGGGTAGTAAAGAATTTTCACTATCTGGACCTCCACAAAAAAATTGGAGCCGTTGTATTTGGCAACAACTCGTGGTATAATAATTCATTTGTTGTAAAAAGCGAGCCAGGCGCGCAAGCTGCTGCGCTAAAGGCTGCGAGTATCATATGGCAAAAGTACTTTCCGGATGAACCATTTGATTACCATTTTGCCAGTGATGATTTTAACAGGATTTACAACGCTGAACAAAAATCATCTCAGCTGGTTTGGATTTTTTCGGCATTGGCCATTTTAATTTCTTGCATGGGGCTATATGCGCTTGCTTCATTCAGCGCGGTACAAAGAAACAAGGAGATAGGTATCCGAAAGGTTTTGGGTGCGTCGGTTGCCGGCATTGTAAAGTTGATTTCCATAGATTTTATCCGGTTGGTGTTTATATCAATTTTTATAGCCTTGCCAATTGGATGGGTGGTTGCAGACATGTGGTTGCAAGACTTTGTATACCGTATAAATATCGAATGGTGGGTTTTCGCACTTACGGCAATAGGAGCATTGGTTATTGCCTTTATTACCATAGGCTTTCAATCCGTAAAAGCCGCGCTTGCCAATCCGGTGAAAAGTTTAAGAAGCGAATGATCAGCTAACAAGTTAAATGCAAACTAAAACGTGGACATGATAAAGAACTATATAAAAATTGCCTGGCGTAATATGCTTCGCCATAAAGCTTACTCAATTATTAATATAGCAGGGCTGGCCATAGGTGTAGCGGCGTGTCTGTTAATTTTCTTGGTAATAAACTTTGAGTTAAGCTTTGATAAATTTCAACCTAATTATAAAAATATATACCGCATTGTTAACCAGCAAAACCGCGGCGACGGCGTCAGCTACACTGATGGGGTACCGGTTCCAATGTCGCCGGCATTAAAGGCCGATTTCCCGGAGGCTACATTTGCAACTCTTTATACCTCATATGGCAGCCAGATAACTGTGCCGGCTGTAAGCGGAAATTTCGATAAAAAATTTGTTGAACCAATAGGTGTGTTTTTTATAGAGCCGCAATTTTTTAAAATATTTAAGTACGACTGGATAGCCGGTGATGAAAGTGTGCTTACAGCCCCCGGAAATGTTGTTATAGACAAAAGCACAGCCGTAAAATATTTCGGCGACTGGAAGAGCGCGCTGGGTAAGGTGGTAAAAATGGATAATCTTATCACCCTTAAGGTATCCGGAATTATTGAAGATGCGCCCACAAACAGTGACCTGCCGTTAAAGATAATAGCATCATACTCAAGCATTAAGCCGCACATGGCCGCCTATTTTCTGGATGATTCATGGGGGAGTAACAGTAGTAACCACCAGGTTTTTATGCTGCCGCCTGCCGGCGAAACGGTAAGCGCTATAAACGCACGGTTGAAGATTTTTGGCGATAAACACTACACACAAAAAAAGGCGTCAACTATCATCCATTTTTTGCAGCCTTTGGCAGATATGCATTTTGATACCCGTTTCGGCAACAGTCTGGGCGATCATATCACTAATAAAGCTACCATACGCACGCTATCACTTATCGCATTGTTGATCATTTTAATGGCATCAATCAACTTTATCAATCTATCAACGGCCCAATCAGTCGGGCGCTCTAAAGAGGTTGGTATACGTAAGGTGCTGGGCAGTAGTCGCGCGCAGCTTATCAAGCAATCATTAGGCGAAACCGGACTTATTGTGTTGTTTTCGCTTACACTGGCCATCGGTTTGGCTTATCTGGCTTTGCCTCAGTTAAAAAACATTGCCAGTGTGCCCGATAATATCCGGCTGTTTACCTGGGGAAGCCTTGGTTTTCTGGCCGTAACAACGCTTGTTATTGTTTTAATATCGGGGATTTACCCCGCCTTGGTGGTATCGGGTTTCAGGCCTGTATTGGCTATTAAGAATAAAATAACAGCTGCATCCGTAGGCGGTGTCCCCCTACGCAGGGTGTTGGTTGTTACTCAGTTTGCCATATCACAATTACTTATAATTGGTACCATAGTAGCCGTTAGGCAAATGAACTATGTTAACTCGGCCGACCTGGGCTTTAACAAAACCGCTGTTTTAATAATCCCATGCAGTACAGATAGCGTCAGCTTGCAAAAATCAGACAGCTTTAAGCAAGAGCTGCTGCAAAACCCAAATGTTAAAGCTGTAAGTTTTATGTCAGATCAGCCATCGTCAGAAAACAACTGGTCAACCAATTTTTACTACGATAACTCAACTGTCGATAAGAATTACCAAACCAGCCTTAAGTTTGCTGATGCCGATTATTTTAAAACCTTCGGGCTTCGCTTTAAAGCCGGCCAGCCTTACCCACAAAATGACAGCACGGGCAAAGTAGTGGTGAATGAAACTTTTGTAAAAAAACTGGGCGTAAAAAACACCAATAGCATAATAGGTAAAGTATTGCGTCTGGGTGGTGGTAAATGGCGCCAGATAGTTGGCGTTGTTGAGGATTTTAAAACAAACTCCCTCCGCGAAGCGGTAAGGCCTATAGTAATTCTTCAAAATAAAGCACAGCTTGGCGTTGTTGGCGTTAAGCTCAATACAAATAATATAAAGAGCACGGTTGCTATTGTGCAAAGCAAATGGGAAGGAACCTACGCGGAGTACGCTTACAATGGTTACTTCCTTGACGACAACATAGCCGAGTTTTACAAGCAGGAAAACCAGATGGCGCTTGTTTATAAAATATTTGCCTGCATTGCTATTTTTATTTCCTGCCTGGGTTTATATGGGTTAATATCATTCATGGTAGTGCAGCGCACCAAAGAGGTTGGCGTACGTAAAGTATTGGGCGCATCAATAAACAGTATTGTGCTGATGTTTTCAAAAGAGTTTATGCTGCTTATAACTGTTTCATTTCTGATAGCTACTCCTGTTGCTTACTATATGATGAATAGCTGGTTGCAAAACTTTGTTTTCCGCATACCGCTATCGGCAGGGGTATTTGTATTGGCGGTTGTGTCATCGTTAGTAGTGGCCTGGCTTACGGTTGGATATAAAGCCGTCAAAGCCGCGCTGGCAAATCCGGTGAAGAGCTTAAGGAGTGAATAAAGCCGTTGGCAGTTAATAGTTTGCGGTTAGCAAACACTGAAATAATAATTATATAACACAAAATTCCTTCGCCTGATGCGGAGAGATTTGGAGGACAAATGTTAAAGAACTATTTAAAGATCGCGTGGAGAAACCTTTACAAGCATAAGGCTTTTTCGCTTATTCATATTCTCGGCCTTACTATAGGCGTTACGGTATGCCTGATGATATTTTTATATATCACAAACGAGTTCAGCGTTGATAAATTTCATGCTAAAGGCAAGAACATTTACCGGGTGATGCGCACGTTTGACGCGACTATCCTTCCCGTTCCGTACCTGTCGGGTCCTTATGCGCCTGCCCTGCGGAATGATTTTCCGGAAGATATTAAAACCGCTGTAAGGGTTAAGCCGCAAAACTACCTGGCCAGTTATGGAGAAAAGGCATTTAACGAAAAAAAGGTTTACTCGGTCGACTCAGGTTTTTTTGAGTTGTTTTCCTATCCACTTATTAAAGGTAATGCAGCAACTGTATTAAAGGATCCTAAAAGCATTGTCCTTACAGAAAATAGCGCCAAAAAGTATTTTGGAAGCGTTGACAGTGCCATGGGTAAAGTGATAACTTTTGATAAAGAAATTCAATTTAAGGTAACAGGCGTCGCTAAAAACCTCCCATCAAACACCCATCTCGATTTTGATATGGTAATACCTATAGCTAATCTGATTAACTATGATTGGTTTAAGGGCTGGATGAATAATAGCATGTTTGTCTATGTTGAACTGAACGAGCATACTAACAAATCCCGGTTGGAGCAACAGTTTCCTGCATTTATGGATAAGTATCTGGGGAAAGAAATGGCACGTTTCGGCTCAAAAATGGGCTTGTCGCTTACTCCTTTAAGGGATATTTATTTTGAGCCAAGTTCCGCATTTGACAATGTGCGGCATGGCGAAAAAGCGGTTGTATATATTTTTATCTCCATCGCCATATTGATCATGCTTATAGCCTGCATCAATTTCATGAACCTTTCCACCATCCGTGCGGTTGATCGCTCAAAAGAAGTTGGTTTGCGTAAAGTGCTTGGTGCCCTGCGCGATCATCTGATACTACAATTTATTGGCGAATCCCTTTTACTCGCCGTTGTGGCTTGCATACTATCAACGGGCCTGCTTTTTATTCTGATGCCTTATTATAACGATATATTGGGTTATACACTTTCTGCTCCCTGGGGATCATGGCCCATATATATGTTTTTATTAGGCGTAATTGTAGTGGTGGGCTTTTTAGCCGGCAGCTATCCGGCATTTTTCCTTTCGGCATTTTCGCCAATACAGGCGCTAAAGGGCAAGCTGCGTTTAGGTAAAAGTGGAGTTGTGTTAAGACAAACACTCGTTGTGGTTCAGTTCAGCATTTCGGTTTTTCTGATAATAGGAACTATCGTTATGACCCGCCAGATGAACTACATGAAAGGAAAGTCACTTGGTTATGACAAAGCGCAAACACTTGCAATAAAAATTGACAACAATGATTTATACAACCATAATAAAGCCTTTAAAAGCGAACTTTTAGCCAATAACAGTATTGAGGCGGTTTCCCTAATGTCAGGCGAGCCGGGTGGTTTTCATGATTTACACGCTTTTGAGGCTGAGGGTCAGCGCGAAATATTTAAATCCCGCACAGAGTTTGCTGATTTTGACCATACCAAACTGCTGGGACTTAAAATAATTGCAGGAAGGGATCTTTCAGCGCAGTTTGGAACTGATTCTGCCGGCTCGGTTTTAATTAACCGGACTGCTGCCCAAAGGTTAGGCTTCACTCCACAGCAGGCTATCGGTAAATGGATACACAACAAAGGCCGCGACAGTTTGCGTAGACAGGTAGTTGGCGTGGTTGAAGATTTTAACTTCCTATCATTAAAAGAGAACATTGAACCGCTGGTTATTTCGCCTGGCGAAGACTGGCGTGTGATACTGGTAAAACTTAGACCCGGCCAAATAAAGGCAGGCGTAGCCGCAGTTGGGTCGGTATATAAAAGTGTGGCGCCTGTTTACCCTTTTGAATATACTTTCCTTGATCAAAATTTTGATACAGCTTACCGTACCGATCTGCGCCAACAAACCATACTGAGTATTTTTGCAGGTCTGGCCATATTTGTAGCCTGTTTGGGCTTATTCGGTCTGGCATCATTCACTGCAGCCAAACGCACCAAAGAGATAGGCGTGCGCAAGGTGTTGGGGTCGTCTGTACAAAATATTTTGCTGCTGTTATCAAAAGATATGCTAAAGCCGGTATTGATAGCTACAATAATAGCCGTACCGATAGGATACTATTGCATGCACAAATGGCTCCAAAACTTCGCCTACCAGATATCAATCAGTTACACAGTATTTGTATTTGCCGGTGCCATAGCCATGCTGATAGCTTTTGTAACTATAAGTTTTCAATCTATAAAAGCCGCGTTGGCTAATCCTGTTAAAAGTTTAAGGAGCGAGTAAATAACAACGTATAAACGTACAACCTAAAACGTACAACATGATAAAGAACTACATAAAAATAGCCTGGCGTAACATGGTTAAACAGCGCCTATATAGTATTATCACTATATCGGGTTTGGCCATAGGTTTAACGGTTTGCATTATGATAATGCTCTACATAGGCCATGAAATGAGTTTTGACAGCTTTCATAAAAACGCGAAGAATATATATACTTTCCGGCAGCGCATCCAGTTCGGCGATGTTGCAATACGGCCGAGCGGTTTCAGCTATGCTACTGCACCGATTGTAAAACAGCTTGATAATCAGGTTAGAGATTATACAAGGGTATATAAAAATTACCAGGATGCTATAGTTGAAAACCCGTTAGATGCCGACGCTAAATTTTCAGAGGGTAATGTGCTCTTCGCTGAAAAGGATTTTTTTAATTTTTTCTCGTTCAGGCTTTTAAAAGGAAATAAGCAAACGGTGCTTTCAAAACCGTTTTCAGTGGTGCTGTCGCAAAATGCCGCGAAAAAGTATTTTGGAAATGATGACGCCGTTGGTAAAACTTTAAGTATAAAAACAGATAGCGCTTATATTTACACGGTAACAGGCGTTGTGCAAAACACTCCGTCAAACTCAACCATTGTATACGATTTTATAGCCTCGGATGCGAGTTTAAGATCAATGAACAGTAAGGCGAGAATGTTTGAAGAACAAAGCTTTGGTGATGGGTCATTTAAAACCTACTATTTGTTAACGCCGGATGCTGATACAGCGCGTTTCAGGCGATCCGTGCAAGCATTGGCCAACAAAAAGGATTCATTAGGACGCGCACATGTAATGCTTTCAGCACTTACAGACCTGCACTTAAACCCGGATTTTAACGATTCGCTAACCAAATATTTAAAGATATTTCCCATAGTAGCTATTTTAATATTATTACTGGCGCTGGTAAATTATGTCAGCTTGTCAACCGCGCGCGCCACCTTAAGGGCTAAAGAAATAGGGGTACGCAAAATAACCGGCGCTACACGCAAAGGCTTGTTTATCCAGTTTTATCTGGAGTCAGGGTTATATGCGTTCCTGGCTTTTGCTTTAGCGTATGTGCTATGCTCTATAACAGCGCCGTGGCTAATTACCAAATTACAGCTAAATATTGATATTTCTTTTTTCTACAGTAGCGGAGTTAGTTATTCCTTGCTGATACTGTTTTTTGTAACCGTGCTTTTGGCCGGCATTTATCCCTCGTTTATCCTATCGGCGTTAAAACCCGCAATATCTTTAAAGGGCAGTGGCGATAAGCAATCAGGCGGGTATGTGGTACGTAAGGTTTTTACCACGCTTCAGTTTAGTATTGCCGTGGCGCTAATTATTTGCGGAGTTGTTATTGACAGGCAATTGTTCTTCCTTAAAAACACTGATACCGGCTTAAACAGGGAAAATGTGATCTCTATCTCGCTGCCGCCATCTTTCGGTTATAACTACCAGGCCTTTAAGCACGATATACAATCTTTGGCGGGGGTACAACAAATTTCAACTGCAAAGAGTGCCTTGTATAACGGTTCTTATGATCTCAGCTCAATAAAAACATCCAATCCCGAGGATAAGCTTAGCATATTTGAAATGCAGATCGATCCGGATTTTATTGAGACGCTGGGTATTCAGTGGAAAAACCAACCAGTATCTTACAAAAAAGTCTTAGATACCCATGGCATCATTATAAATGAAACCGGAGCAACGGCTTTCGGTCTTAAAGCAAATGCAGTTGGGAGTGTAGTTACTATAGGGAACAGTGATGTAACGGTGGCAGGTGTAGTTAAAGACTTTAACTACCAGTCGTTACAGAGCCCCATAAAACCATTGGCTTTGTATTTGCGCCCAGGCGACATTAAAGGGTGGGGAGGTGCAGCCGGCTATGCATTTGTACGGATAAAGCCATTTACCAATATGCCGGCATTGCTTAGCAAGCTAAAAGACAGCTACAAAAAGTACGATCAGGAAACCCCCATAACCTATAATTTCCTGGATGAAACTTTTAGGGCGCAGTACCAATCAGAAGACAGGCTGGCATCAATATTTACATTTTTTACGTGTACCGCTATTCTTTTAGCGGTGCTGGGCTTGTTCGGTTTAACAGCATTTACCATACAACAGCGAGTTAAAGAAATTGGGATTCGTAAAGTACTGGGCGCTAGTATAGCGTCAATAAATAAGTTGCTGTCAATAGAATTTTTAAAGCTGGTTGTATTGGCCATCGTCATCTCTTCGCCAATAGCCTGGTGGGCCATGCATAGTTGGCTACAAAACTTTGTTTACCGCATTGACGTGCCATGGTGGGTGTTTTTACTTGCCGCGGTAATTGCAATAGTTGTATCTATCATCACAGTGAGCTACAATGCTATAAAAGCCGCGGTGGCCAACCCCGTTAAAAGTTTGAGAAGCGAGTAGAAGAAAGAATCAAGAGCCAAGAACCATGAGTAAGGTTAACACTATGAACTATTAACCATGAACCAAGAACTATGATAAAGAACTATATAAAAGTAGCATGGCGCAACCTTATCAAGCATAAGGCGAATGCCTTTATCAATATTACGGGGCTTTCTGTTGGGCTGGCTTGCAGCTTGATGATAATGCTTTGGATTCAGGATGAGCGCAGTGTTGATGGTTTTCATACAAACGGCGATCATTTATATCAGGTGTATGAGCGGAGCACCACTGAAGGAAAGGTCGACGCAAGTTATCTTACCCAGGGATTATTGGCTACTGAGCTAAAAAAGAGTATCCCTGAAATACAGTATGCTACCGGCCTGGAGCAAAACTTCCCCCGCACATTTGAGGTTGATAGAAAAGTAATTAAACAAGACGGTACTTATGCCGGTTCCGACTTTTTTAAAATGTTTAGTTACCATTTATTACAGGGCAAGGCAGAAACCGCACTTGTTGCCCCTAATGACATTGCTATTTCGCGCAAAATGGCCGAGATTTTTTTCGGTTCGCCCGAAAAGGCTATGGGCCAAACCATGCGTTATGAAAATAGCGTTGAACTACAGGTTACCGCCATTTTTGAAAACGTTCCCGCTAATTCTTCTCAAAAATTCGATTTTTTAAGGAGTTGGACAGCATTCGTTTCCGAAAACGCATCCTGGGCAAATAGCTGGCAAAGTGCTAGCCCTGCAACATTTATACAGTTAAATGCAAATGCCGATCCGGAAAAGGTAAACAATAAAATAAAAGATTTCATTCGCCGACATCTTCCGGAATCAAATACCCAATCAGCACTTCAATCATATACTGAAAGATACTTGCATTCTAACTTTAAAAACGGCGTGATTGACGGCGGCCGTATTGAGTATGTGCAACTGTTTGGTGTAGTAGCTGCTTTTATTTTGTTGATAGCGTGCATCAATTTTATGAACCTTGCCACCGCGCGTTCAGCAACACGGGCTAAAGAGGTTGGTGTACGCAAAGTTATAGGCGCAGGTAGATCAACGCTTATAGCGCAGTTTTTATCAGAAGCTCTGTTACTTACTTTGATAGCCGTAGGCATTGCGATGGCGTTAGTGGTTTTGTTATTACCGGCGTTTAATGCCCTTAGCGGAAAGCAATTAGCTATTCCGTTTTTAAGTGCAAGTTTTTGGCTGATCGTGGCGGGCATGTTTACGCTTACTGCGCTTGTGGCCGGTTGTTATCCTGCTTTTTTCCTGGCCTCGCTTAGCCCTATTCGGACTTTGAAGGGTAAGCTTACATTTAGTAGCAGCTCGGCCTACTTTAGGAAAAGGCTGGTTGTATTTCAGTTTGCGTTAACTATAATGTTGCTGATAGGCACCGTAGTAATTTATCGTCAAATGAGCTATGTACAGTCAAAAAACCTAGGCTACGACAGAGAGAACCTGGTTTATATCCCTTTTGAAGGCGATCTGATCAAAAATTATTCAGTGTTTAAAAACGAAGCCGGGAAAGTACCGGGCGTTCAGGGTATCACAAAAATGAAGGAGTCGCCTACAGTAATAGGCCATTCAACAGGTAATTTCGATTGGACAGGTAAAGCTGAAGAGACGGATGTTTCAGTTAACGACGCGGTAGTTGATTATGATTTTGTACAAACCATGAAACTACAATTAGCCGCCGGACGCGATCTTTCAAAAGCATTTGCCGATTCTGCTAACTTTTTACTCAATGAGACGGCTGCAAAAAAAATAGGCTATAAAAATCCGCTTGGAATGCCGCTTTGGTTTAAAGGGAAAGAGGGTAAGATAGTTGGCGTATTAAAGGACTTCCATTTTAATTCTATGCATCAGGCAATTGAGCCTTTAATTATCCGCCTGGCCGACAACCAGCAGCGGTGGGGAACCATCCTGGTGCGAGTTAGCCCCGGAAAAACCAGCGAGGCGATTTCGGCATTGCAAAGATTATCTAAAAAGCTAAATCCAAACTTTACATTCAGTTATACTTTTGCCGATCAGGAATACGATAAGCTGTATAAAAGCGAGCAGCTTGTAAGTAGGCTTTCCAACTACAGCGCCGTTCTGGCAATTTTTATTTCGTGCATGGGGCTGTTAGGGCTGTCCATTTTTGTTGCCGAACAACGCAGTAAAGAAATAAGTATCAGGAAAGTATTAGGTGCAACAGTAAGCTCGCTTTTCGGGTTGTTATCATCCGAGTTTCTGCAACTTATAATCATTTCTTTTCTAATTGCCTCGCCAATTGCCTGGCTTGTTACTACTAACTGGCTTCAATGTTTTGTGTACCGTGAAAGTATGCCATGGTGGGTGTTTGCACTTTCCGGAGGACTGATGATTTTAATAGCTATCTCAACGATTAGTTTTCAGTCAATAAAAGCCGCATTGGCTAATCCGGTTAAAAGTTTGAGGAGCGAATGATAATCGATTAAACGTATTACGTATAACCTAAAACGTACAACATGATAAGGAACTACATAAAAATTGCATTTCGCACGCTTTTAAAAAGCAAAGGCTTTACCGCGATAAATGTTTTTGGCCTGGCCTTGGGGTTAGCCACCTGTCTGCTCATTGTATTTTATGTGTTTGACGAATTGAGTTATGATAGGTATAATGTTAACATAGAACGTATTTACAGGATCAATACCGACATTAAATTTGGCGGACGCGAAGGGGCCGATGCGGAGAGCCCTGCAATAGCCGCCGCCGCGTTAAAAGCCGGTTTCCCGGAAGTGGAGCAGGTGGCAAGACTTAAGCCGGTGGGTAAAATGTGGGTAAAAAAGCAGAATCAGAATATCCCTGAAGTAAAGATTGTTTGTGCTGACCCAACCGTTTTTAATGTATTTACCTTGCCCATGATACAGGGGCAATCTGCTACAGCTTTAAAGGAAACGCATTCGGTCGTAATCACAGAAAAAACAGCGCAAAAATACTTTAACAGCACAAATGTGCTCGGTAAGGTTTTAACATTTAATGACAGCACGTTTTATAAAGTAACCGGTGTAATAAAGAATATACCGAGGCAGTCGCACTTAGATTTTGACTTTTTTTTACCGATGTCAAACCATGACCAAAGCAAGGATGTATCGTGGTTCAATAATAACTTTCACACTTACATTCTGTTCAGGCCGGGCACTGATATTAAAAAGTTTCAGGCCAAAATGCCGACCTTTCTTAAAAAGAACGCAGAACCTCAACTGCAAAGTCTTTTAAAGATGACATTTGCGAAACTGGAGGAGTCCGGCAGTTATTTCCGGTTTAGTTTTACCTCGCTAAGCGACATACACCTTCGCTCAACCGTAAAAGACAGTTTAGGCGAACCGGGCAATATTACTGTAGTTTATATCTTTTCAGCCATAGCGCTGTTCATTTTGCTCATCGCATGCGTTAATTTCATGAATCTGTCAACTGCACGTTCATCAAATAGGGCGCGTGAAGTAGGCGTTCGCAAGGTATTAGGCTCGCCGCGCAAATCGCTTATAGCGCAATTCCTTACAGAATCAGTTATGGTAACCCTGGCAGGAGCGTTGATAGCAGTATTTGCGGCATGGGTGTTTCTTCCGGTTTTTAATCAAATGTCGGGTAAGGAGCTAAGCGTAACACCGCAGATCATAGCCTGGTTAGTACCGCTATTGTTGGCCTTTATTATTGTAGTGGGATGCATTGCCGGCGCCTACCCGGCCTTGTTCCTCTCGGGTTTCAAGCCTATTCATGTGCTAAAGGGAAAGTTGGCTGCAGGTTTTAAAGGCGGACGGCTCCGCAGTTCGCTGGTGGTTTTTCAGTTCGCGATCTCAATTTTTCTCATCACCGCCACTATCGTAATTTATAGCCAGCTTAAATACATTCAGAACAAAGATGTAGGCTATGATCGCCAGCAGGTAATGATCGTGCACCAGGTTGGCAGCCTCGGCAGAGAAAAGGCTAAAACGCTTAAGCATGATGTTGAGCAACTGGCGGGTGTAAAAAGCGCCACGCTAACCGCTTTTCTACCCACAGCGACTTCTGATAACAGTACATCTTTATTTAAAGAATCAACTTTGGATGCCAGGCAAGCCCTGCAAACTTCAATATGGAGCGTAGACAAAGATTATATACCTACGCTGGGGATAGAATTAAAGATGGGCCGCAACTTTTCGGAGAACACGAAAGCCGACTCTGGAGCGATAATTATTAATGAAGCAGCGGCGCAAGCGTTAGGCTTTACCAATCCGGTGGGTAAAACATTGTACGGCATCTTAGACGACGAAGGAAAGGCTACCGAACAGTTTCGCATTATAGGGGTTATTAAAAACTTTAATTTTAAGTCGTTAAAAGAAACCGTAAGGCCCATGGTTCTGCAGGCGCAAGACGAATGGTATTCGTTGAGCCTTAGGGTCAATTCTGACAATATAGCCACTACCCGGGCACAAATAGCATCAAAATGGAGCGCGTTATCGCCCAATGTGCAATTTGATTACTCTTATATGGACGACGATTTTAACCATATATATTTTGCAGAACAGCGTATGGGTAAAATATCCATCGCGTTCACATCGCTGGCGATAGTAGTAGCTTGCCTGGGCCTGTTTGGGTTGGCGGCCTACGCGGCAGAGCAGCGTACCAAAGAGATAGGGATACGCAAGGTTTTAGGCGCCAATATATCAGCAATAGTAGGCATGCTTACCAAGGATTTCCTGTTGCTGGTGCTGGTCGCGATAATTATAGCAGCACCTTTAGCCTGGATTTTTATGAATAAATGGTTGCAGGGTTTTGCATATAAAGTTGACATATCGTTGTGGATGCTCACCGCGGCGGGACTTGGCGCTGTTTTGATAGCTTTTGCCACTATCAGTTTCCAATCAATAAAAGCCGCATTGGCTAACCCGGTTAAAAGTTTAAGGAGCGAGTAATAACAAATACGAGTTATGAAAAGGAAGGAGAGATCGCACCATGAACTATCAACCATGAACCATCTGCTATGACAAGCAACTACATAAAAATAGCATGGCGTAACCTGTGGAAGCACAAGTTTTATACATCTATTAATGTTTTTGGCCTGGCCCTTAGCATTAGCTGTAGCATTATCCTGTTTGTGTTTATCACTTATCATTTAAGCTTTGATACCTATCATCATAATGCTAAGCGGATATACAGGGTTGTACACTCGTTAACTTTTGATGATGGCGTGCCGATATATGACCAAGGGGCGCCACTCGTCCTGGCACGCGACCTCAAGGCGAACGATCCCCGTGTAAAGGATATAGGTATTCTATTGCGGATGCACGACATCAATGTTGTGATTGAAGGACGCGCCAGTAGCGACACAAAAAAGTTTGCCGAGCACGAAAACATCGGCTTAACCGATGGCCGCTTTTTTAAACTGTTTGATTACCAATGGGAGCAGGGCAATCAAAACACGGCGCTGGAGCAACCCTATACGGTTGTATTAAGCCATGGCCTGGCTCAAAAATATTTCGGTAGTCAGGATGTTATGGGCAAAACCATCCGTGTTGATAGCAAGAACACTTTTACGGTAACAGGTGTGGTTGCAGATCATCCGGCAAATACGGATATCAAGTCGGACATTTTCTTATCCTTATCAAGCTTAAAGAATATATACCCCGATGTTGCCAAGCCTTTAGTGCAACAGTGGTCGTTTATCAACACCACCAATTCGGTATTCCTTACTTTGCAAGATGGGGTTGATCCGCAGGTAATTGAACGCAGCATTGCTCAACTAAACATAAAGGCTCAGGGCGCGGATATGGCAAAAGTGTTCCATTTTATGCTGCTGCCGTTAAAGGATATGCATTTTGATGGGCGTTTTGCGGGTGTTATTCAACGGTCGTTACTAACCACTTTGAGCATAGTCGGCCTGTTGCTTATAATTATTGCCTGCGTCAACTTCGTCAATATGGCTACCGCGCAAAGCTTTAAACGGGCTAAAGAGATCGGAACACGTAAAGTTTTAGGCAGTTCGCCCGGCGCAATATTTATGCAGTTTATTTGCGAAACAGCTTGCATAGTAATTTTTGCTGTGTTGTTGTCCTTCGCAATTGTAGCGCTGGCTGCCCCGGTTTTAAATAACTGGCTTCAAACGCAGTTGGGCTTTAACTTTTTTACAGATTACAAACTTGCCATTTTTGTAATACTGATAGTAATGTTGGTAATAACGGCCGCGGGCACCTATCCGGCGCTGATATTAAGTAGATTCAAACCTGTAAACGCTTTAAAAAATCAGATCGACGGCCAAACGCAGTCGGGCGCTTTCACACGTAAAGGACTTATCGTTATCCAAAATGTAATAGCGCAGGTGCTTATTGTCAGCACAATATTAATAACGTTACAGGTTAGATACTTAAAAACAGCCGACCTTGGCTTTGATACAACTGCAACCGTGATGCTGCCCGTTCCGGATAATGCCAAAAGCAAAACTGATTATCTGCGTAACCAACTGCTGGTAGATCCCGCTATAAAAAATGTCTCGTTTTGTTATATGGCGCCGTCTTCCACATCAGGCAGAGGAGGTTCAATAAAATATGATAACCGTGATTGGGAAAAATTTGTTGGGCATGAGGTTACAGGCGATGCGAATTACGTTAAAACATTCGGTCTGCGCTTAGCCGCGGGACGTAGTTTTACAGAAAGTGATGATGCCCGCGAATACCTCATCAACGAGACGATGATGCATCAGTTGGGCATTAGAGATCCGCAACAGGTATTGGGCAGAAAGTTTACTGCAGGTAACTTGTCCAACAAACCGGGAATAATTGTTGGAGTGGTGAAAGATTTCCATGCCAAGTCATTATATGTTCCCATCGCGCCGGAATACATAACGCCATTCAGAAAAGAATATCAGTACGCAGGGGTAAAGATCAATGCGGGTAATTCTTCAGCCGCTCTTCAACGTATCAAAACACAATGGGAATCTGTTTATCCTGATCATGTTTTTGAGTACCGTTTTCTGGATGAACAACTGGCCGACTTTTATAAAAAGGAGGATTTGATGAATGAACTGATAACGACCAGTGCGATAGTTGCTATAGCCATTAGTTGTTTAGGTATTTTGGGGTTGATATCGCTAATTTCCGTACAGCGTACCAAAGAAATAGGTATACGCAAAGTGCTTGGGGCAAGCGTGGCCGGCATAACAGCAATGTTATCCAAAGACTTTATCAAGTTGATTCTGATAGCTATTGTAATAGCATCGCCCATTGCGTGGTGGGTCATGACCAAATGGCTGCAAGGTTTTGCTTATCGCATTGATATACAGTGGTGGCACTTTGCCATTGCAGGTGCTGCCGCCATCGTTATAGCTTTTGCAACACTTTGTATTCAGTCAGTTAAAGCAGCAATGGCTAGCCCGGTTAAAAGTTTGAGGAGTGAATAATAATTGTATCATAACCGAACAATCACTGTTACGATTGTGAACGTGTTCTCAGTCGGGTTTGTTTGTAATCGCTTGTAAGTAAATTACTTATAGTTTGGTATAGTATTTTCTTTATAAGTTTAAAGGCATAACAGCCTGGCAGGCAATCAGGGCCGCGTGGGTCAGTCCCGTTAAACGTTTAAAAAGAGAATAGATGATAAGGATAAATAAATACATACTGATCACCATTATGATGGTCCTTATTTCAGGACTGAGCTTCTCACAGCAACGAGCTGTCAGTTACAATCTCCCTGAGTTATTGAGTTCGGGTAAATTATCTACCACAAATAGGGAAGCAAGTCAACTTGCTGTTAAAAAAAACGGCATTAAAATATCATCTAAGGCCGGCGAAGGTGTGATTTGGCTAAACGATGTCAAGTTCTCAAACGGAATTATTGAATTGGATGTAAAGGGTAAAAATGTTGAGCAGCAAAGTTTTGTTGGAGTTGCGTTTCATGGTTTGGAAGACACTAAAACTTTTGATGTGATTTATTTGCGTCCTTTTAATTTTAAGGCAGAGGAGCCTGTTAAGCGCAGTCATTCCATGCAGTATGCCTCTCATCCTGATTATCCGTGGCCGGTACTGCGCGAAAAATTTAGCGGAAAATATGAAAGTGCCCTCGCACCTGCTCCTGACCCTAATGAATGGTTTCACGTTCGTATCGAAGTGAATTATTCTGAAGTAAAAACATTTATTAATGGAAGCGCGACACCGAGCCTCGTGGTTACAAAACTTAACGAGCGTAAAAACGGGATATTAGGCTTATGGGTAGGCAATAATTCAGACGGAGATTTCGCCAATCTTAAAATTACTTATTCCGATAAAAATTAGACCTATGATTAAAAATTACATAAAAACTGCCTGGCGGTCACTTTTGAAAAACAAGGGTTTTACCGCTATAAATATAGGCGGCCTTGCTTTGGGTTTGGCGGCAACGTTGTTGATAACGTTTTATGTGATTGATGAACTAAGCTATGATCGCTATAACGAAAACGCTAATCGCATATTTAGGGTTGATGAAGATTTAAAATTGGGCGATAACAAAGTGCAATATGCTGTTGCGATGCCGCCACTGGCACAAACGCTGATAAAGGATTTTCCGGATGTTGAGAATGTGGCGCGAATAAAAAAAGCCACTATTATCGTAAAAAAAGGAAATGAGAATTTAACCGAAAACAATGCAATATTTGCCGATCCATCATTATTTGATGTTTTCACGCTACCGTTAATCAATGGCGATAAAACTACTGCTTTAAACGAGCCAAATACGGTTGTTGTATCCCAATCAGCTGCTATCAAGTATTTTAACAGGCTCAATGTTGTGGGCCAAAGCTTAACCCTGCCTGGTCAGTCTGCATTGAAAATAACGGGCGTAATAAGAGATATCCCTGAGCAATCGCACTTCAAGGCCGATTTTATAATGGCAATGGCTGGTTGGGCTGATAGCCGAGCCGATGAGTGGCTGCGAAGCGACTACAACACTTATGTTTTAATGCGTAAAGGCGCTGATCATAAAAACCTGGAGGCCAAATTTCCGGAACTGATAAGGCATTACAGCGGTTCGCAAATATTAAAAGCTGTTGGCATGAACTACGATCAGTTTGAAAAAAGCGGCAGCTATTTCAGAATGAGTTTGATGCCATTAACAGATATACACCTGCATTCTAGTAAGACGGGTGAATTGTCTGCTAACGGCACCGTACAATACATTTACATCTTCTCTGCCATAGCTATTTTTATTTTGATAATTGCGTGTGTTAATTTCATGAACCTTTCCACAGCGCGCTCATCCAATCGCGCCCGCGAGGTAGGTGTACGCAAAGTATTGGGGTCGACGCGTAAATTTCTTATCGGCCAGTTTTTAACAGAGTCTGTTCTGGTAACCTTTATTGCTGCAATTATAGCTTTTTGTGCGGCTATAACTGTGCTGCCGGTTTTTAATGATATAGCTGCAAAAAATATGACTATTAATGGCCCGATGCTTTTATGGATCTTGCCGATGCTTTTAATATCGGTATTGGTTATTGGCTGCCTGGCCGGGATCTACCCTGCTTTTTTTTTATCAGCTTTTAACCCGGTGGATGTGCTTAAAGGTAAACTGGCGAATGGTTTTAAGGGAGGTAAATTGCGCAGTGCGTTGGTTGTTTTTCAATTCGCCATATCCATTTTTTTAATAGTTGGCACGCTGGTTATCTATCAACAGCTTAAATACATTCAGAACCGCGACGTGGGTTATAACCGCGATCAGGTGCTGGTGATCCATGATGCCTTTGCATTGGGTAACCAAACAAAAACCTTTAAACAGGAAGTTAAGCAGCTATCAGGGATTAATGATGTAACCATAAGCGGCTTCCTTCCAACTACCGAAAACCGTGGTACTTCTATTTTTAGTAAGGATGTCACCAAAGATCCGAAGAAATCCATATTTCCACAAACCTGGCGGGTTGACGAGGACTATATACAAACTCTCGGCATGAAACTGGTTGCAGGCAGAAATTTTTCAAGCCGGATGGGTACAGATTCAAGCGCGTTAATTATTAATGAAACCGCTGCTAAATTTTTAGGTTTTAACAATGCGGTTGGTAAAACCCTTTACCGTAACGAGGGCGATGATATAGCTCAAAAACCTTATACCATAATTGGGGTAGTTAAGGATTTTAATTTTGAATCCATGCGCGAGAATATTTCGCCGGTGGTAATGACGCTTGACTACGATAACGGAAACTTAGGCATACGGTTAAAGTCGGCAAATTTGCCCGCTTTAATGGATCAGATAAAAAGCAAATGGAAAGCCATTGCGCCTTCAAAGCAGTTTGTTTATTCCTTTATGAACGCCGATTTTGAAGCGACCTATAGGGCCGAACAACGCATGGGGCAGATATCAATCATATTCACTTCACTGGCTATTATAATTGCCTGCCTCGGGCTTTTTGGGCTGTCGGCCTACGCGGCAGAACAGCGTACAAAAGAGATAGGTATACGCAAAGTGCTGGGTGCAAGTATAACAACCATCCTGAAAATGTTGTCGCTTGATTTTATAAAACTCGTTTTTATCGCTTTGCTTATCTCCACGCCGTTTGCCTGGTATTTTATGCATAAATGGTTACAGGGCTTTGCGTATCGCGCGGATATATCGTGGTGGATATTTGGCTTGTCGGGAATGGCTGCTATACTGATCGCGTTTGCTACAATTAGCTTTCAATCTTTTAAAGCAGCTACAGCAAACCTGGTTAAAAGCTTAAGAAGTGAATAGATCAGTTGGCAGTATACAGTTAGCAGTTTGCAAATCAATAATTCAATAAATCAGTAATTCAATAATTAGAAAAGAATGTTATCATTAAAAAACATATCAAAATACTATAAAAACGGCGGCGCCCAGGTTAACATCCTTAACAATATAAGCCTTGATGTCGATGCCGGTGAGTTTGTATCTATAATGGGTCCATCCGGGTCCGGGAAATCAACATTGCTTAACATTATAGGTATGCTGGATGAACCATCCGACGGCTATCACTATTTTATGAACGAGCCGGTTCATCAGTTGAAAGAAAAGCAGCGTTCCGCCTTGTACAAAAGAAATATAGGTTTTGTATTCCAGGCCTATCACTTAATTGATGAGCTGAATGTGTATGAAAACATTGAAACCCCCTTGCTTTACCATGATGTAAAAGGGTCTGAGCGTAAAGCGCTGGTGGCTGACATGCTCGACCGTTTTCAGATAGTAGGTAAGAAGGATCTGTTTCCTTCGCAGCTTTCGGGTGGCCAGCAGCAGTTGGTTGGCATAGCCCGCGCGCTTATTGTAAAGCCTAAACTGTTATTGGCTGATGAGCCTACAGGTAACCTTAACTCAAAGCAAGGCGAAGAGATAATGGAGCTTTTCCGCAAGCTGAATAAGGAAGAGGGAATGACCATTATACAGGTAACCCACTCCGAAAAAAATGCCGCCTACGGAACACGTATTATTAATCTGCTGGATGGGGCCATAGCGTCATCACAACAAATTTGAAATGAGAAAATTAGGTAGATATTTCATTCTTTTAATGCTGATGGCTATAGGTAAGCACGTTTCAGCACAGCAAATAACAGACAGTGTGCTCACTTTGCAGCAATGCCTGGATATTGGCATAAAAAACAACCTGGTGATAAAGCAAACAGAGGCGCAGACGGAAGCCAACCGCATTTACTGGCAACAGGCCCGCGAAAACCTGCTGCCCTCGCTTAACGGCGATGCCAGCCAGAGTTTTAGTCAGGGCCGAAGCTTGAACCCTTTTACCAACGGTTACCTTGATCAACCCATAACATCAGGCAATTATGGTTTAAACAGTAGTTTGACTCTGTCGCGCGGCTTAACGCTGCAAAACAGCATCAGGCAAACATCCCTTGCCTACCAGGCGGGAAAAATGGACCTTGAACAGGCTAAAAACACGTTGACCCTAAACCTGATAATAGGTTATTTGCAGGTTTTGAACAGCGAAGATCAGTTGGAGCAGGCAAAAACGCAGTTGGCGGTATCCGAAAAACAAATGGAAAGGGCCGATGTGCTTAATAAGGAGGGTGCCGCCCCGCCGCAGACATTTTACGATATAAAAGGACAGTTAGCTTCTGATAACGTAAATTTTATCAATGCACGAAACACTGTTATTATGAATAAATTAAGCCTGCTGCAAATGCTTAATGTGCCTTATAGCAATAATATAAGATTTCAGCGGCAGGCAACCGACGCGGTAACGGGAAATTATAATACAACTGCCGAACAGGTTTATAACATAGCGCTAAATAATTTTGCCCTGGTTAAAGCGGGCACGCTGAAAACACAAAGTGCGGAAAAAGGATTAAAAGTTGCCAAGGGAGCGCTTTTGCCTACGCTTTCATTATCAGGCGGCTTGTATACTAACTATTCAAGCGCGGCGCAACGATCTATATTTGTAAATGAAACAGTTACGCCAACCGGCGATTTTATAGAAACACCCGCCGGTCGGCAGTCGGTTTATACCATAAGGTCTAATTATGTAGGGCAAAATATAAGCTATGCAGATCAGTTCCGTAATAACTACAGTACGAGTATAAGAGTGGGTTTAAGTATACCTATACTAAATTCATTTAGAAATAGAAATAATATAACTTTGGCAAAACTCTCGCTGATAACCGCGCGCGATAACGAGCAGGCCAACCGGGTGCAGTTAAAGGTTAACATTGACCAGGCTTATGCCAATATGAATGCGGCATTTGAGCGCTATCAGCTTTTGCAAACGCAAACTGAAGCTTTTACCGAGTCATTCCGCATAGCCGAAGCGCGGTTTAATGCCGGAGCATCTACATCTGTTGATTTTTTGGTTGTGAAAGGCAGGCTTGACCAAACCTTGATAAACCTTATAAACGCCAGGTACGATTACCTTATCCGCACCCGGATATTGGATTATTACCAGGGGAAACTAGCGTTATGATTGTGAAAATGGAGGTGATCCAAAAAATATGCGTCTCACGAAAAAAGCCGCATTGGATTTTTATAAACCGCTGATAATTAACCACTTACAATTCTTATATTTCAAAAAGCGAAACTACTTTTAAGTCGGTAAAATTTGCTGTAAAACGGCTGTAATGTCTTAATTATTAAATAGTTACAAAACGGAAAAATTGACGCTTTTTTGGATCATTTTGGATCATTTTGGATCACTTTGGATCACCTACTTTAACAACTTATTATCATTATCCGGAAACACCAATATTGGCTCATATTTGCGCGCTTCGTCCATTTCCATGTGCGCGTATGACATAATAATAACGATGTCTCCAACTGCCGCCAAACGGGCTGTAGCGCCGTTTAAGCAAATGGTACCGCTGCCGCGTTCGCCCTTTATTACATAGGTTTCAAAACGGGCACCGTTGTTATTATTAACTATCTGCACTTTCTCGTTGGCAATAATGTTTGCGGCATCCATCAAATCCTCATCAATAGTAATGCTGCCCACGTAGTTAAGTTCTGCCTGGGTAACGCGAGCGCGATGAATTTTTGATTTCAATAATTCAATAATCATGGCGCAAAGGTAATGTTTTATAGCTGATAGTTCATAGTTGATGGTTCATAGTTAATACAGCGCTTTGTAAAAAGAACGTTGAGTTCATGGTCCATGGATGATAGTTCATGGTTTTTAACGTGTTCATAGTTTTATGGGTTTATAGTGACTATTAACCATTAATCCATAGCTATACACCATCAACTATGATCTATGAACTATCATCTATGAACCATCAACTAATAACCACATTATCAATCAACCTCGTATCTCCAACTTTAGCAGCAACAAGGGCAACAATATGCGGGGTATTTATTGTGGCGGGATGCAGTGTTTCAGCATCCACAATTTCAAAATAGGATAATTCTACCCCGGTCTCTGTAGCGATTGCCTCTTCCGCCTCGTGCTTTAGCTCTGCTATCCGGTTTGGATCAAACTTCTGCTTAATACTGTTTAGCGTTTTTGACAATATCAGCGCATGCTTCCTGTCGGCAGCGGATAAATGCACATTGCGCGAGCTCATGGCCAGGCCGTCGGTTTCGCGCTCTATCGGGCACATTACCAGCTTAACGGGTAGCTGCAGCAGCTCAATCATTTTATTTATCACTAAAAACTGCTGGTAGTCTTTTTGCCCAAAAAACGCTACATCGGGCTTTACTATGTTAAACAGTTTATTAACCACCTGTGTAACGCCCTGGTAATGGCCCGGGCGCGACGCTCCTTCTAATAAATGCTCTAATTCGCCTATGGGTAAATGCCAATGCTCATTATCGGCATACATCTCGGTTACGGCAGGTTCAAATAAAATATCACAGTTTACCTGCTCCAGTTTTTGTATATCAGCGGCAATAGGGCGGGGGTATTTTTCCAGATCGCGGGGGTCATTAAATTGGGTTGGGTTGACAAAAATACTGCACACTACTACATCACACTGCTGACGCGCTATGTGTATAAGCGATAAATGCCCGTTGTGCAGCGCCCCCATTGTAGGCACAAAGCCTATTTTAAGGCCTTTTTGCCGCAGCGGAAACAAGTATTGCGTAAGACTTTGTATAGTATAAAAATGTTTCACGGCGTTGGCAACAACAAAAGGGGGCTAAGTTGCATAATAGATCATTAATAACCAAACTACTTGTGTAATTGGTTGATAGTTGTTATTATATTGCTTATATTTGCAAACCCAATTTTTTTGGGTAAGTTTTATAATTTAAATTCTGAATTGGAGATGGGTAAATCTAAGCTATTGTTTATAACTCATGAAATGTCGCCTTTCCTTGAACTCACCAAAATTTCTGAAATAACACGGCAGCTTCCGCAGGCAATGCAGGAGAAAGGCTACGAGATCCGTATCCTTATGCCTCGTTTCGGTAATATTAATGAGCGCAGGAATCGCCTTCATGAAGTGATCCGCTTATCGGGCATGAATATTATCATTAATGACAATGATAATCCGCTGATCATTAAAGTTGCCTCTATACCGGCAGCGCGTATGCAGGTTTATTTTCTGGACAACGAAGAGTATTTTCAGCGAAAGCAGGTGTTTGAGGATAAAGACGGGAAGTTTTATGCCGATAACGATGAGCGGATGATATTTTTCTGCAAGGGAGCACTGGAAACGGTAAAGAAATTAGGATGGGCTCCTGACGTTATACACTGTCACGGCTGGATGAGCTCATTGGTGCCGGCGTATTTAAAAACTACTTATAAAGACGATCCAACCTTTAAACACTCAAAAATAGTTTATTCTATTTACGACAATGATTTTAAAGGCGAAATGAACGCCGATTTTGCTCAAAAAGCAGTTATGGGTGGCATGACAGAACAACATACCGAAATATACAAACCGGGAACCAACACTTCGCTTTACGAAGGTGCCATTCATTACAGTGACGGGATTGTACTTGCCGGCGAGAATATCGATGAGGATGTGTTAAATAATGTTAAAAACAGCCATAAATCGGTTTTAGAGTTCAATTCTACTGCAGATTTCGAAAATTATTACAATTTTTACGACGAAATTACCACTGAAGAATTGGTAAATGTTGTATAAGCTTTGAGATCAAATATGAAATTTTTCAGATTAGACTTATTGACCCTGTTAATAAGTCTTTTTATTTTAAGCGGCTGTAAAAAGCAAGGTACTGTTAACCTTGGTGTTAACAATGATAACCTTATTGAAGGCAAGCTGATAGACACATCTTCGGTATTTATTAGTACCGTACGCGAAGAGGACGCATCCACATCTGGTTTAACAAAAACACCGTTGTCATATTTTAAGGACCCAATTTTTGGCGTTACAGAATCTAATATTGCAATGGAGTTAAATTTGCCGGGCAGGGTTGGTTATACTGTGCCAACCGGTATTATTACAATAGATTCGGCTGTATTGGTTTTGGCCTATACAGATGGTTTTTACGGCGACTCTATAACCACTCGTTATAAAGCGAATGTGTATCAATTAGATGAACGTTTGCTAACTTCAGCGCCATATCTGGCTTCAAAAAAGTGGAAGCGTAAAAGTACACTATTAGGCACGCGGTCTTTTTTTTCCCGAACGCATGATAGCGTTACAGTTGTTGAGCCTGTAAGAGGCAAAAAAGACTCGGTACTGAAGATTGCGCCGCAATTGCGTATACCTATTGACCCGGCTTTTATAAATGCCAACCTGTTTAACGCTCCTGCGTCGCAGCTATCATCAAATCTTATTTTTAAGAATGCGGTTAACGGCTTGTATGTTACACTTGATAAAGCGCAAACAGGCCCCGGCGGTACGTTTATGTTAAATATGGACTCGGCTGCTGTTAAGGTTTACTACAAAGTAAATACAACTACAGATGGCGTTAATAAAACAGACACCGCGTATATAACGCTGCCAAGCTCAGTAAGGGCAGCCGAGATAAGTCATGACTATACCGGCACCGTTATAGCAACCGAACTAGCCAGCACCCAAAAAACGCGTGGTAATTTTTATCTGCAAGGGTTATTAGGATTAAGAGCCAAAATACAATTCCCGTATTTAAAAGACATAATTACTAAAGTGGGCAGTGATGTAATTGTTAACCGTGCCGAGCTTGTTATATCTGCTCAGCCCGGTACAACAGCTCCTTACCAACCAATAAACAGCTTAATGTTTTATAGGCTCGATCTGGCAAATCAGCGTATTAATATTCAGGATAACACTTCAACAGACCCTCGTTCAAACGCGTCATACGGCGGGTTTTACAATCTGGCTAAAAAGGAATATCACTTTTTAGTAACCGCTTACGTGCAGGACCTAATGCGCGGAAAAGTTGTTGATTATGGAGCCTATTTAGGCGCCGCAGATAACCAGGGAGCAACTTATTTTAGTGATGTAACGCCTACTCCGCAATTGGATGGTCGTACCGCTGCAGGCGGCTTTGATAGTAGCTCGCCCTCGCCTTATCGTATAAAGCTTAATATAATTTATACCAAGGTGGCTAAATAGCACGTTTCTGTGCAGAATGTTGTTTCTTTACTAATAAAAAACAATCAGCTATATAATGTTATTATATAGCTGATTATTTTTACAGCTTTTATTAATATTAAAATCTATGTGTGGAATTGTAGGCTATGTAGGCCACAGAGACGCTTATCCGATAATTATTAAGGGCCTGCACCGCCTTGAATACCGTGGATACGACAGCGCCGGTGTTGCCTTGCTTGATAATAACTTAAAAGTATATAAAAAAACAGGCAAGGTAAGCGATCTGGAAGAGTTTGTTAAGGGCATTAAAATGACCGGGACGATAGGTATGGGCCACACACGCTGGGCCACACACGGAGCCCCAAGCGACCGTAATTCGCATCCACACTCATCCGGCGACCGCAAACTAACAATTATTCATAATGGCATTATTGAAAACTACGGTATTATAAAAGAAACGCTGTTAGCAAAGGGCCACGTTTTTAAAAGCGACACGGACACTGAGGTTTTGATACACCTGGTAGAGGATATTTTGGCCCAAACCGACGTTGATTTGAAGGAGGCGGTGCGTATTGCTCTTAATCGTGTAATAGGTGCTTATGCCATTGTAATTATGAGTGCCGAAGAACCCGACCTACTTATTGCAGCCCGTAAAGGCAGTCCAATGGTTATAGGGGTAGGCAAAGGCGAGTATTTTGTTGCATCAGATGCTACACCTATAGTAGAATATACCAAAAACGTTATTTATTTAAATGATAACGAAATAGCCTATATTGAGCGTAATAACCTCTTGGTAAAAAATATAGATAATACCGTTCAAACACCGTATATACAGGAATTGGACCTTAAGCTGGAAATGCTTGAAAAAGGCGGCTATGATCACTTTATGTTAAAGGAGATCTACGAGCAGGCCCGTTCTATACGCGACTGTTTACGCGGCCGTATTTACCCCACTACAGGCAAGGTACAGCTGGGGGGGATAAAAGAGTACGCCGATAAACTAAAAAATGTAGACCGTATCATAATAGTAGCCTGTGGGACATCATGGCATGCCGGGCTGGTTGGCGAATATCTGATAGAAGAGTACGGGCGTGTATCGGTCGAGGTGGAATATGCTTCCGAATTCAGGTATCGTAATCCTATCATTTCTGAAAAAGATATTGTGATAGCCATATCACAGTCGGGCGAAACGGCCGATACCATGGCCGCGCTTGAAATGGCAAAAGAGAAAGGCGCAACAATATTTGGAATATGTAATGTGGTGGGGGCATCCATACCACGCATTACCGACGCCGGTGTTTATACCCATGCCGGGCCCGAAATTGGCGTGGCTTCAACTAAAGCATTTACGGCACAGGTTACAGTTTTGACGCTGATAGCTTTTTACATAGCGCAAATACGCGGCACCATGAGCCGGAGCAGGCTTACCGCCTTTTTAACTGAGCTTAACCAAATTCCGGAACTGGTAGAGCAAACACTTAAATGTAATGATGAGGTTAAGGAGATCGCATCAGTATTTAAAGATGCAAGCAACTGTTTGTTTTTAGGCAGGGGGAGCTCATTCCCGGTGGCGTTAGAGGGTGCTTTAAAGCTTAAGGAGATATCATACATTCATGCCGAGGGTTACCCGGCCGCCGAAATGAAACACGGCCCTATAGCGCTTATTGATGCCGATTTGCCGGTAGTGTTTATTGCCACTAAAAATTCGTCGTATGAGAAAGTGGTGAGCAACATACAGGAAGTAAAGGCACGCGGCGGACGCGTTATAGCCATAGTTACCGAAGGTGATACAGATGTTAAGGGCATGGCCGACTATGGGATAGAAATTCCTGCAACCAACGACGCGTTTGTACCTTTGCTGGCTACCATACCTTTGCAGCTCCTGGCTTACCATATAGCGGTTATGCGTAACTGTAATGTTGATCAGCCCCGTAACCTGGCAAAATCTGTTACGGTAGAGTAAATAATAAAATATAAAATGAAGGGCATCCCAATTTATCGGGAGGCCCTTTTTTGTTATCAACTAAAATAAAATAGCTTTGTGTTGTTTAGCTATTATAAAACCGTTGATACATTATGGAAAGCCTTACACCCAATATTTTTGTTAGCGATATGAAAGCCACTATTGCCTTTTATAAGGCTCTGGGCTTTAAAATAACTATGTCTGTACCCGAAGAGGGCGATGAACTGGTTTGGGCAATGATGGTTAATGGCAGCGTTACCATTATGTTTCAAACTTTTGAGAGCCTTGCCGACGATCTGCCCGAAATTTCGCGCATTGATGGGGGTTCCTTGTTGTTGTATATAAATTTGAAAAACATAAGGCAATTTTTTGATGATATAAAAGACAAGGTTACTGTGCTAAAAGGTTTGGAAACGACATTTTACGGAGCAACCGAGTTTTCTGTAAAGGACAATAACGGTTATGTACTTACATTTGCCGAGCATGAATAATCCTCTTATATACAAGCGTACCGACCATATTAACATTTGCGTACCCGTTGAGCGCCTGGAAGAAGCTCGTTTGTTTTACATTAATGTTATGGGCCTTGAGCAAAAGGAACGCCCCGAAGTTTTTGATGTTCCCGGTCACTGGTTTACCTGGGCCGATATTGAACTGCATATAGGCGTTGAGCCGGTATCGCCGCGCTCTGCAAGGCATACCGCCTTTGAAGTGACTGATATTGCCGCGTCGCGCAGCTGGCTGGAACAAAACGGAATTAAATTATACGAAGAACCTTTAATCCCGGATCGCGCCCGCTTTACTTTTTATGATCCGTTTGGCAACAGGCTGGAGCTGTTGGAGTATATAGATAAGCCCTATTGAATTAAGATAAATTAATATCGAATAATGAATGTCGAATATCCAACACCGAAGTTTTACCCATATTAATAACTTCATTATTCTACATTCGGTATTCGATGTTCGATATTTCGTTTTCCCTAAGCTTAGCTGCAATGCACGTCAGGCAGGGCTTTAGATAAGCGCCGCATTTTTGTACATTTGCCGCATGGCTGTAATAAAACCATCAGTACCCAAAGGCACCCGCGATTTTTCTCCGTTAGAGATGGGGCGCCGCAATTTCATCTTTGATACTATTAAAAGTGTTTTCCGCAAATACGGCTATCAGCAGATAGAGACCCCGTCTATGGAGAACCTGAGCACCTTAACCGGTAAGTATGGTGATGAAGGCGATAAGCTGATGTTTAAGATTTTGAATAGTGGCGATTTTTGGGCCGATGCGGAAAGCAAAAAGCAGAAGGCAGAAAGCTTTGAATTTTCATCAAAGTCGCTCACTTCTGTTATCTCCGAAAAAGCCCTGCGTTACGATCTTACAGTGCCCTTCGCGCGTTACGTAGTGCAACATCAAAACGAAATAACTTTCCCGTTCAAGCGTTTCCAGGTGCAGCCGGTTTGGCGCGCCGACAGGCCACAAAAAGGTCGTTACCGCGAGTTTTTTCAGTGCGATGCCGATGTAGTTGGCTCTGATTCATTATTAAACGAGGCAGAGTTTGTATTGATCTACGACGAGGCTTTAACCCGATTGGGATTAAAAAATTTCACTATAAAAATTAATAATAGAAAAATTCTATCAGGCATAGCCGAGATTATAGATAAAGCTGATAATATAGTTGACCTTACTGTTGCCATTGATAAGCTGGACAAAATTGGTCTGGATGGCGTAAAAAAAGAACTTTTAGAGCGCGGTTTTACTGACAAAGACTTAGCTAAAATTGAACCTATAATTTTGCTGCAAGGCCGCAACGAAGAAAAGCTGCTAAAGCTGCGCGAAGTGCTGGCTGATTCGGCAACAGGCATTAAAGGCTGTGATGAAATAGAAGCGGTTTTTAGTTATCTAAAACTCTGCAAACTGCAAACTGCAAAAGCTGAACTTGACATCACCCTTGCCCGCGGACTTAACTATTACACCGGCGCAATTTTCGAAGTAAAGACCAACGAGGTGCAAATGGGCAGCATTGGTGGCGGCGGCCGGTACGATGATCTTACCGGTATGTTTGGCTTAAAAGGCTTAACAGGCGCAGGTATATCTTTTGGTGCCGACAGGATCTATGATGTAATGGAAGAATTGGGACTTTTTCCCGAAGATGCCGGGCAGGTATCGCAGGTTTTAATATGCTGTTTTGACAAGGAAGGCGAGTTGTATGCCTTGCCTTTATTACAGCAACTTCGCTCAGAAAACATCAGTGCTGAACTTTACCCTGCAGGAGCCAAGATCAAAAAACAGCTGGATTACGCCAATAGCAAACATATCCCCTACGTAATTTTAATAGGCAGCGACGAAATGCAAAGCGGTTTGCTTACTGTTAAAGATATGGTTAGCGGCACACAAGAAAAGCTTTCGGCCGACGAAATTATCGCTAAGTTTTCCTGAAATTTTCGGTAGCAATTTTTATTAATGGCATTTGTTTTTTAATAAATACCATTATATTTAAAGCCTATTACCAACATATCACAATGAATAAAATCTTTACCACAATTTTGTGGGGTGCTTTGGCATTTGCCGGAAAAGCCCAAACTCCCTCTCAAACTATTCCTGGTGTAATGCCTTTTGGCAAAGTAGACGTTACTGATCTGGAAATGAAAGCCTGCGATTTTGAAAAAGACGCCAACGCCGAAGTATTATTTGAAAAAGGCAAGGTTTATTTTGATCAACAGTTCAATATCATTATGGAGGTTCATAAACGCGTTAAGATATTTAACGATAACGGTATGAAAGAGGCTGAGATCCACATTCCGTTTCAGGGAGGTAACCGCCTGGAGTTTATTACCGGTCTGCAGGCTCAAACTATAAATCTGGTTGATGGAAAACCCGAAATTATTAAACTGGATAAAAAGCTGATTTATACCAAAACCATTGATAAATTGAAGAATGAAATGGCTTTCACCTTCCCAAATGTGAAGGCAGGCAGCATTATTGAGTATAAATATACCTGGAATACCATATCATATGCTAACTTCCCCGACTGGTTTTTTCAGCAAAAAATACCGGTGCGCTATAGCGAGTTTGATACATCAATACCTGAGTATTTTACTTACAACACCCAAAGCCGAGTTTATGAGCCCCTTGTAAAAAATGAAAGCAAAACCGAATCGGCAACGGGATATATCCTTGATATAAGAGAAAGAGCGATGGCCAATGTACACTCCCTTCCGGATGAAGCATACATGTCATCATTTGCCGATAACGTGCAATGTTTAATATTTCAGCTTACTAATATTACGGCGCCATCAGCAGGTGTTTTTAAATCATATTCAGATACCTGGGGCAAAGTTGGCGGCATACTGATTGAAGATTCTGATTTTGGCGGCCAGCTAAAAAGAAAATTAAAAGACGAGGAACTGATATTAAGCAAAGCGGCAGCTCTGAAAACCGATGTAGAAAAGATCGCTTACATTTTTGGTGAGGTGAAGAATACCATGAAATGGGACGGCGTTGACCGCTGGTATACTATTGATGGTACTGCTAAGGCCTGGGAGAGGAAGTCGGGAAATTCGGCCGAGATCAATATTATTTTATATCATTTACTAAAGCAGGCAGGTATTGAAGTTTACCCCATGGTGGTAAGCACGCGCGAACACGGAAAGGTGGTTTCTTACTATACATCGCTTTCACAGTTTAATAAAGCGGTGGTATATGTGCCGCTTGATAACGACAAGATGTACATACTTGACGCCACAAATAAGTATAACAGCTTTAACGATATTCCTGCCGACCTGCTCAATTCATCGGGCCTGTTTGTGGATAAATCAAAGGACATATATGATATTGTTTTCCTTAAAAATGATAAACCTGTCATTAAAACGATTTTTGTAACAGCTGATATTAAGCCCGATGGCAAAATACAAGGTGTTGCCAGTATTAGAAGTGCGGCTTATCACCGCAAAAGCGCCTTAGAAAAATATAAAACCGACGGGGAGAAGAAATATATTGAAGCTTTGCAGGATGGCGATAATGGCTTAAAGATAACATCCATTAAAATGGACAATATGGACGTGGATAGCCTTCCGCTGTTGCAAAATATTGATTTTAGCCTGGAACTAGCCGGATCTGACGAAACGTATATTATGCTTAACCCAAACCTTTTTGCATCGCTTAAAAACAATCCTTTTTTGGCCGAGCAAAGATTTACCGACGTTGAGTTTGGCTATAACAGAAGCTTTACTATTGGCGGGCGCTACACCATGCCGGCAGGTTACAAAATAGATGCATTGCCAAAAAATGGTGGTATAACCATGCCCGATAAAAGCATATCATTTAACAGGATATTGGGCGAGGAGGGTGGCAAAATTTCAGTTAGGTATACCATTGAATTCAGAAAGCCAATTTATAGAAAGGAAAGTTATCCGGATTTTCGTGAGTTTGTGAAAGTATTGTACCAGATGTTGAACGAGCAGATAATACTTAAAAAAGGTTGATACATATGGGTAAAATCTATAGCAGGTTTGGAATATTATTGGCCTGTGCGTGCTTTGCAGGCATACCAAAATGCTTTTGCCAATTTAAACCCGTGGCGCCGGCACTATATCAGGCCGCTACTATTCCCGATTCGTTAAAAGAAGATGCAAACATGGTAGTGCGTTACTCATTTAATGAAGATATAATAAAAGGCCCCGGAAAATCGCAATCTAAATACCATAGTATTGTTACCGTTTTGAACGAAAAGGGTGACCATGCCGCGCAGTTGGGTGTGGGTTACGACAAGCAGTTTGGTAAGGTGGACGACGTTAAAATGATTGTTTATGACGCATCGGGGAAACAAATAAAAAAATATAGTAAGAACGATATGTATGATCGTTCGGCTTCGGACAACGAAACACTGGCAAGTAATTCAAGGATATTGTTGCTTGAACATACCATATCGGCTTATCCAACTACAATTGAGATATTTATTGAAAATACTAACAACAGTCGCCTTGATGCTGGAGAATGGCGGATACAACGCCCCGAGGTGGCCGTGCAAAATTCTGAATACAAAATTTCAACTGTGCCTTCAGTGGGGTTTAGATATATGAACCATAACACAAATATAAAACCCAAGCAATCAAAAGAGGGTGATTATGACGTGTATAACTGGGATGTGCATAACCTTAAAGCAAATAAGCCTGAGGAGGATGCCCCCGGCTGGACGATCTATCCCTTTATTTCGTTTGCCACAGACAAGTTTGAATTTGACGGTATACCCGGCGATTTTAGTACATGGCAGGCATACGGAAAGTGGGTGCAGGCTTTAAATGCAGATGTAAATAGTCTTAGTCCGCAACGCGAAGATGAGATCAGAAAAATGGTATCACATTTATCAGATGACAAAGCGAAGGCAAAGTTTTTGTATGAATACATGCAAAAAAACATGCATTATGTAAGCATACAGTTAGGTATTGGCGGTTTAAAGCCTTTTCCTGCGACGTTTGTAGATCAAAAGAAATATGGAGATTGTAAGGCTTTGTCTAACTATATGGTCGCGTTGCTAAAGGCTATTAATATACCGGCATACTATGCGATAATACAAGGAGGGGTGAATGAGCGGCCCGCCGATCCGTCGTTCCCGTCTGACCCATTCAATCATATAGTAGTGTGCGTGCCTTTTAAAGGCGATACCACCTGGCTGGAGTGTACAAGTACAACTGCAATATTTGGCAAGTTGGGTACTTTTACCGAAAACCGTAATGCATTGCTGGTAACCGAAAATGGGGGTAAACTGGTTAATACCCCAAAAAGCACCTATCAGGATAACACTTTTGATAGCGTGGTGGATGTTATCCTGGATGAAGAGGGAGGGGCAAAAGCAAGTATCAAAATAAAAAGCACCGGCGAGTATCGCGATATGAACCTTGGCGTTTCTTCAGAAAAATTAGACCTGCAAAAATCGTTTCTTATCAAGTACCTTAATTTAAAACAGCCTTCGCAGTTCAAGTTTAAAGATGCACCCGATAAAGATGGTGTTAAAGAACTTAATATTGATCTGGAGTATGATCGTTATAGCGATGTTATGACCGGCGACAAACGTTTTTACCGCCCGCAGGCCATGGATATCTGGCGGACTACCGTCCCCGTTTTAGAGAAACGGAAAGCGGACTATTACTTTGAACACCCCATGTTTAAAACATGTGTTACCAATATCACGCTCCCTGCGGATTACGAGGCCGAAACTGTGCCTGCTAACATCAGTTTAAAATTCAGCTATGGCAGCTATGACGTTAATTACGTTTACAACCGCGAAAAAAATATGGTTGTAAGCACAGCGAAGTTTTTGCTGACCAACCATGTTATACCCGCTGCTAAGTATACCGAGATGCAGGTGTATCTTGACAACATCGTCAAAGCGCAAAATAAAAAACTGGTAATACGCAAGAAGGCATAAATTTGCCCTGATGATTTTCAGGCTGAATGAAGATATGGTGTTTCCGCCTGCGGAGTTGGCAGAGCCAGATGGCTTGCTGGCGGTAGGCGGAGATCTTTCTGTTAATCGCTTGCTGCTGGCTTATAAAAGCGGTATTTTCCCCTGGTACAGCGATGATACACCCATATTGTGGTATGCGCCGCATGAGCGCTTCGTGCTCTATCCCGACGAGTTGCGGGTGAGCAAATCCATGCAGAAGATCATAAAGCAGAACGTATTTACTGTATCTAATGATAACGCATTTGCCGAAGTGATCGATGCGTGTTCGCAAGTACCGCGCCCGGGGCAGGACGGCACCTGGATAACCGACGATATGAAAAATGCATATATCAACTTGCATAAGGAGGCCGTTGCCCATTCTGTTGAAGTTTGGCAAAACAATGATCTGGTTGGCGGGGCTTACGGCGTCGCGATAGGATCTGTTTTCTGCGGCGAAAGCATGTTTAGTAAAATGAGCAACGCATCAAAACTTGCTTTAATAAGCCTTTGCCAAAGCAAAAAGTATAAGCTGATTGACTGCCAGGTTTATACAGAGCACTTGGAATCAATGGGTGCGCGAATGATAAGTCGCGAAGAATATATGAGGATATTGTCTGAACCATGATTATAGGATTAGTTGGATTTTCCTGATACCTTTAGACAATATATGCAGCAAACCACAACTACCACTAAAGAGCGTATAATTTTAGGCATTGACCCCGGTACGGCTGTTATGGGTTACGGGTTGGTGAAGCAAACTGGCTCTAAAACGGAACTGATAAGCCTGGGCGTGGTTAAGATGGAAAAAATTGACGACCACATGCTAAAGCTACAGCGCATTTTTGAAAAAACCGTCGCTTTGATTGATAATTACAAACCAGATTGCCTGGCTATTGAAGCGCCATTTTACGGTAAAAACATACAGGTTATGTTAAAGCTGGGCCGCGCGCAGGGCGTAGCTATGGCTGCGGCACTATCCAGAAATATTGATGTTACTGAATATTCTCCGCGAAAAATAAAGCAATCTATTACCGGCAACGGCAACGCCACTAAAGAACAAGTGGCAGGTATGCTACAGCGCCTGCTGAACTTTACCGAAACGCCAGACTTTTTAGATGCCACCGATGGTTTGGCTGTGGCGGTTTGCCACTCGTTCCAGAATGTAACAGCGGGTAAAAGCGGCGCTAAAAAAAGTTACTCAGGCTGGGAAACTTTTGTGAAGGATAATACTAAGCGGATTGTTAAGTAGATGCGCTTTATTGATGTGCAAATGCGAGGATATGCAAATGTGCAAATGTTTTAATGTTGTTTATAGAAGAAAGTAATTCGCCCGGTGCCAGGCATCTGCACATCCGCATATTTGCACATCCGCACATTTACAACGCTGCTTTTATCTTATCAGCAATAGCTTGAAATTCCTCAGGAGAAAATTGCAGTTTGGGCCGCGAAAAATCCATATCGCGCATACCGTTTAACGGAATAAGGTGTACATGAGCATGAGGCACCTCCAGGCCCAAAACTGTTACCCCTATACGGTCGCAGGTAAAAACCTTCTTCATAGCGGTGGCAATAATTTTGGCAAATATCATCAGTCCGGTATAGGTTTCATCGTCAAGATCAAACAACCTGTCAACCTCTTTTTTGGGGATCACCAATAAGTGTCCCTCAACCAAAGGATTGATGTCCAGAAATGCTAAAAATTCATTGCTCTCGGCTACCTTGTAAGCGGGTATATCGCCTGCTACTATTTTTGAAAAGATGCTGCTCATAGATGGTGTTTGGTTTATTAAGTTGATTTGGTGAGTAGTTCAAGAATCAACCCTTCACTCGCCCAATCAACCGGCTGTCTGACAACGATTCCGATAGCGATTGGTTGTTGTTGATTGGCTGAACAGTTAAAACGAATCAACTACTCACTCAATCAACCAGTCTCTATCTACTAATTTCCAATACTTCAAATTCCATTTTACCGGCGGGAACTGTGATCTCGGCTATTTCGCCTACTGATTTGCCTAATAAACCTTTTGCTATTGGTGATGTTACCGAAATTTTCCCGGCTTTCATATCTGCTTCACTCTCGGCTACCAATTGATAGCTCATAGTAGCGCCACTCTTAACATTTTTTATTTTAACAACTGATAAAGCTAACACTTTTGAAACATCCAGCTTTGATTCATCTAAAATGCGCGCTGAAGCCAAAGTCTCTTGCATCTGCGATATTTTAGCCTCGTGTAATCCCTGAGCCTCTTTTGCCGCATCATATTCCGCGTTTTCAGATAGGTCGCCTTTATCGCGCGCTTCTGCAATCGCATTTGATATGGCGGCACGGCCGGTGGTTTTTAACTCTTGTAATTCCTGTTTTAGTTTTTCTAAACCTTCTTTGGTAAAATATGCTACCTCTGCCATAACTCACTTAATATTATTATTGATCAACTATTCGCCAAAAAAAACCGCCCTTCCCGCTTAAGAAAGGACGCATTGACTTTAAAAACAAACAAGACTATGCAGGTATGCCCGTATAGTCTTGTTAATGTATTAAACGAAGATAAGTGATTTAAATTTTAATCTCCAAATTTTTTGTGCAGAGCACAAAAAATAGTGATTAGTTGAATGGGTTGATGAGGTAAGTGGTTATAGCTGGCAACTCAATCAACCATTCACTCACTCAACCATTCACTACTAACCAAGTGCAGCTTGCCCGCCATCACCTCGCTTATTCTGCGATACGAATCAAACGTCCATCCCGCAACATGTGGCGTAAGTATCACTTTGCCGCTTTGTTTTAATTCTTCGAACCAGGGCTGCTCTGATAATGCGGGGAATTTTTCGGTTTCTAAAACATCCAAGCCCGCGCCTAAAATTTTACCGGTTTTAATGCCGTTTAAGATAGCCTGAACTTTTGCCACGCTTCCGCGGGATGTGTTAATGAAGAATATCGGCTTTTTAAAATGGAACAGGTATTCATCATTAACCAGCCCTTTAGTCTCACTGGTAAGCGGAATGTGCAGACTCAAAACGTCGCTATGCTTTACAATCTCTTCCATGCTTACTTCGCGGGCATATTTATCGCTAAAGCCTGTTTTATATTTATCGTAAGCGATAACATTCACCTCAAAGCCGGATAGCTTTTTGGCAAAGCTTCTGCCCATATAGCCGTAGCCGATAACGCCGATTGTTTTGCCTTTTAATTCGTGACCGCGGTTACCTTCGCGATCCCATCGCCCCGCCCGCACCTGGGCATCAGCAATGTTAAAATTGTTCATTAACGACAATAGCAAGCCAACGGCATGCTCGCCTACAGCATCCATATTGCCTTCGGATGCGTTTATCAAAACAATGTGCTTTTCTTTAGCACAAGCCTCATCAATATTATCCATACCCGCGCCTGCCCTGCAAACAAACCGTAAACTGGTGGCCGCATCAAAAACTTTACGGTCTACATTAAACTTTGAGCGGATAACCAACCCGGCGTAATTACCAATTATTTGAAGAGCTTCATCTAACTTAATAGCAGGTTTGTAATCGCAGGCGTAACCCATCGCCTCAGCCTGCTCAATAAAAATGGGATGTATATCGTCAACTATAAGTATGGTATTATTTTTATCCATTGTTGCTTTTAAAATTAAATCACAAAGCCGTTTTCGTTTATTCCCACTTTACTTATCGGTTTTGATTTAGCATGATAAAACAGACAGGTCCAGCCTTCCTGCGCAGCTTTTGTGCCATAAATTTCGCGAAGCTCCATAGCTTTTCTGCCATCATAATCATACTTAGCGATAAACTTACGAATCAATTGTTCAGGTTCGGGTAACTCATCGCCGCCAAAAAAGCATTTATCCTCGCCTTCCTGTATCCAAAACACCTGGTGATATGGGCAATGTCCACCAGATAGCTCATACTTTATCCCCGGCTTAAACTCGCCATCGCCTTCAACAAAAGTAATAGTGGCCGAGCGTTGCAATACGTCAAATATTTCTGTGTGGTAGGAGTCTGAAACTTTGCTGTAAGCCGCCTCCCATTCCTGTCTGCTTATAACATGTTCCGCAGCCGGAAAGCTCGGTTCAAGCTTACCATCGCGTTCAACCACCAATCCACCCGAATGGTCATAATGCAAATGCGACATTAATACCAGGGTGACGTCCTCCGGATCAAAACCTGCTTTACGTATTTGCTGATGTAATATCAGTTCGCCGCTCGCGTCTTTATAACCCAACCCCGCATCCAGCACTATAAGGTCGGTTGCCGTTTGTATCAAAAAGGGATTTACATGTATGAACAAGGAGCCCGGGCGATCTCGGTAATTATCTTTTTGGGGATCAAAGGGAATAAATTTTTTAGATGCATCTACCGAGTAGGAGCCCTCACTTAATGCGAATATTTTCATGTGTTACAATGTGCAGATATGCAAATGCGCAGATGTGCAATATTTTTTGAGTTGTTATGTTTTTATTTAAATGCCTATTTTAAAACAGCTTTGATATTAGTAATTATTTAAAAATCTGCACATTCGCACATTTGCATAGCTGCACATTTACAAAATCTGCACATCCGCACATTTGCACATCTGCACATCCAAAGGTATATTTACTGTTTTAAGCAACAAAGATATGAATAAACGGTGGTCGATTAAGGAAGTTCCGGCGGTTGATAGCGTAAATCGATTAGCTAACGAACTCAATATTGATCCGGTTTTAAGTTCTTTGTTGTTACAGCGGGGAGTGAACACTTTTGAGGAGGCCAAATATTTCTTCCGGCCCGACATCCGCCACCTGCATGATCCTTTTTTAATGAAGGATATGGAGGAGGCTATTGAACGGATAGAGCGGGCCATCATCAACAAAGAAAAGATACTGATTTACGGGGATTATGATGTGGACGGCACAACATCTGTTGCGGTTGTATTTAGCTTTTTTAAGCAGTATCATAGTTATATCGAATATTACATACCCGACCGCTATAAAGAGGGCTACGGCATATCTCAGCAAGGAATTGACTACGCGGCGCAAAATAACTTCACACTTATTATAGCGCTTGATTGTGGTATTAAATCGGTCGATAAAATTGCCTACGCTAATACACTGGGGGTTGATTTTGTAATATGTGATCACCACACACCCGGCGCTGAACTGCCTGACGCCGTTGCGGTATTAGACCCTAAACGTGCGGACTGCAATTACCCATATAAAGAACTTTCCGGCTGCGGCATTGGCTTTAAGCTGATACAGGCATTTGCCGAAAAGAACGAAATTGACTTTGAAAAGGTTGTCCGCTATGCAGATCTTGTTGCCGTAAGTATAGCCTGCGATATTGTACCCATTACCGGCGAGAACCGCACCTTGGCCTATTTCGGTTTGCAAAAACTAAATAGCGAGCCTTGCATCGGCCTCAAAATTTTAATGGGTGTTGCGGGGAAAAGCATTAGCTATACTATATCAGATATTGTTTTTCTTTTAGGTCCGCGTATAAACGCCGCCGGGCGCATTGATGATGCCAAGCATGCTGTAGAGCTATTGGTGGCCTGTAATGAGGCGGATGCGCAACTAAAGGGTGATCTGATCAACATAAAAAACACAGAGCGAAAAGAGCACGATCTTTCTATAACCGACCAGGCGCTGGAGATGATAGGCAACGATGATGTGCTGATCAGCCGTAAATCTACAGTGGTGTTTAATGAAAAGTGGCATAAGGGAGTTATTGGTATTGTCGCGTCACGCCTTACCGAAAAATATTACCGCCCGACTGTAGTATTGACGCAATCTAACGGACACGTGGCGGGGTCCGCGCGTTCTGTGGTGGGGTATGATCTATATGAGGCGCTTTGTGAATGCAGCGATCTGCTAATACAATTTGGAGGGCATAAATATGCTGCCGGTCTTACTATGCACCCCGACAATGTACCTGCATTTATAGACAAGTTTGAAGAGGTAGTAAGTGCCAGCATTACTAGCGAACAGCTGATACAGCAAATACCAATAGACGCCGAATTACGTTTAGAGCAGATAGAGCCTAAGTTTTTCAGGATATTAAACCAGTTTGCACCATTCGGGCCTGAGAATATGGCGCCGGTGTTCATCAGCAAAAATGTGTATGTTAGCGGTAATCCGGCTATTGTGGGAAGCAACCATATAAAAATGACGGTGATGCAGCCAGGCTCGGCACATTTTGATTGCATAGCCTTTAACCACGGCGAATATGCATCAAAAATAAAAAGGGATGTGCCGTTTGATATATGCTACGCTATTGAAGAAAACGTTTGGCGCGAAAAGCGGACAATACAATTGAATATAAAGGGGATTAAGATTAGTTGATTGGTGATTAGGTTGGGAAGAATCTTATCATCCTTTAATCCCATAAATCATAGTTCAGACAAATGATACTAAGAGCAGAGCATTTAATAAAAAAATATAAGCAGCGTACCGTTGTAAACGATGTTTCATTTAACGTGGAGCAGGGTGAGATAGTGGGTTTGCTTGGGCCAAATGGGGCAGGTAAAACAACGTCTTTCTACATGATAGTGGGCCTGATAAAACCTAACGAAGGCAATATCTTTCTGGATGATCAAAACATCACTACCGACCCTATGTACCGCCGTGCACAAAAAGGCATAGGTTATCTTGCCCAGGAAGCTTCGGTTTTTAGAAAACTGACGGTTGAGGATAATATTAAGGCTGTGCTGGAGATGGGTAAGCTACCAAAAGATATGCAGGAAGAGAAACTGGAGACACTGATAGATGAGTTTAGCTTGCACAAAGTGCGCCGTAACCGCGGCGACCTGCTATCCGGCGGTGAGCGACGACGTACAGAAATAGCCCGCGCGTTGGCCGCAGAGCCTAATTTTATATTGTTGGATGAGCCTTTCGCCGGCGTTGACCCAATAGCTGTTGAGGAAATTCAATCAATGGTTGCAAAATTAAAATATCGTAATATTGGTATATTAATAACTGATCACAACGTGCAGGAAACATTGTCTATAACAGACAGGGCTTACCTGCTGTTTGAAGGAAGGATACTGGAAAGCGGCGTACCCGAGATTTTGGCGGAGAACGAAATGGTGCGGAAGGTTTACCTGGGTGCCAATTTTGTTTTAAAGCGAAAAATCTTTTTGCCTGATGGGCAGAAAGCGAGCCAATAATTATAAACCAATTGTATGACCATTTTTAACTCTGTTTTTACGTGGTTCATGAAAAAGCGTATCCACCAGATAGAGCTTTTTATGAAGTACCCTAATGAGGTGCAGGAAGAATGGTTTGAACAATTAGTAACGCGCGCAGAGAATACCGAGTGGGGTAAAAAATATCACTATAAAAGTATCACCAACCTAAACGAGTTTAAGGAGCGTGTACCCATACAAACGTACGATACGCTAAAGCCCTACATAGAACGCATGCTTAAGGGTGAGCAGAATGTGTTATGGCCCTCGGAAATAAGATGGTTTGCCAAATCGTCGGGCACTACAAACGACAGGAGTAAGTTTATTCCTGTTAGTGAAGAGGCGCTGGAGGAATGTCACTTTAAAGGCGGCAGAGATCTGCTTACCATTTATTTCAATAATCGTCCCGATGCTAAAATGTTTACGGGTAAGATACTTACGCTCGGTGGCAGCCATCAGATAAGTCAGCTGAGCCCGGATACGTCTTTTGGCGATCTTTCTGCTGTGTTGATGAAGAACCTGCCGCTTTGGGCCGAGTTTCATCGCACCCCCGATCTGGACATTGCCCTGCTTGAGAACTTTGAGGAAAAGATAGAGCGCATGGCTTACGCTACCAAAGATGTTAATGTTACCAGCATAAGCGGGGTACCTACCTGGAACCTGTTGCTTTTTAAACGTATTTTAGAGATCACCGGCAAAAAGAACCTGCTTGAGGTTTGGCCCAACCTGGAAATGTATTTCCATGGGGCAGTTAATTTTACGCCTTACCGTGAGCAGTTTAAAAAGCTCATCCCCAGCGAGGAAATGTATTACCTCGAGAATTATAACGCCTCCGAAGGTTTTTTTGGTATTCAGGATACCAAAGAACCCGGCGAGATGTTGCTGATGCTGGATTATGGCGTGTTCTATGAGTTTTTACCTTTAGAAAACCTGCACGACGAGCATCCGCATACACTTACGTTAGATGAAGTAGAGCTGGATAAAAACTATGCGCTTATCATCAGCACCAACGCCGGGCTGTGGCGATATATGATAGGCGATACTATTAAGTTTACGTCGCTTTCCCCTTTCCGTATACAGATAACCGGGCGTACAAAGCACTTTATTAATGCCTTTGGAGAGGAAGTGATTATTGACAATGCTGAGCGCGCTCTGGAGGAAGCTTGCAGTCAAACTGGCGCTATAATACGTGACTACACCGCCGCCCCCGTTTACTTTAACGGCGACGAGTGCGGAGCACACGAATGGTTGATAGAGTTTGAAAAGAAACCAACCGAGTTTGAGCGTTTCGTCGATATTATGGATGAAACCCTGCGCCGCGTAAACTCCGACTATGATGCCAAGCGGTTTAAAGATATGGCCCTGCGCCGCCCGATAGTACGTAACATGCCACGTGATACTTTCTTTAACTGGTTGAAGGAGAAGGGAAAATTAGGGGGCCAACACAAAGTGCCGCGCCTGGCTAATAACCGTGAGTATGTTGATGCTATTTTGAAAGTGGTGGAAGTGGTGGGGTAGGGTTATTTCGGATTTACTTGACAAACTATTCTTCGCAAGGTGTAGCCGTATTCAGATATCCACTTATCGCACTTTTGTATACACTTATTTACACAAAAGACTATCATTTAGCGGTTTATTCGCATCATTTTCGGTGCTTATTTAGGTAAAAAACGCCAAAAATCACCAATACAACCTGTGGTTGTATACACCTGATGGCTGCTTTACCGCTGCATAGGAGTCATCTGTTTGTGAAAAACGGAAAGGCTTGATCTTTGACAACTTTCAAAAAGTTGTCAAAGCTATTATCCCCATTATCCTTATCTTGCATAAAAATGAGCACCCAACCCTTCAACCGGCCCATACGCGTTTTAGTTGCCAAGGTAGGCCTTGACGGGCACGACCGGGGCGCGCGCATTATAGCTACTTCGCTGCGCGATGCCGGTATGGAAGTGATCTATACAGGCTTGCGACAAACGCCCGAAATGGTAGTTAACACTGCTTTACAGGAAGATGTAGATGCTATCGGCATTTCTATCCTGTCCGGCGCGCACATGACGGT
>Ga0164241_10000382_pt1 | contig 86317 bp, 65 predicted proteins | sample OricomyardsoilBY_FD_108780 | JGI IMG/M metagenome (GOLD analysis project Ga0164241, IMG submission 108780) | Backyard soil microbial communities from Emeryville, California, USA - Original compost - Back yard soil (BY) | ecosystem: Environmental > Terrestrial > Soil > Unclassified | place: USA... | reverse complement strand
GAGCCTTTTTCAGTCTGAGCGGCCGACCCGGATCATGTCCGGCTTGACTCGTTGCGTGGCGCGCGACTAGGTTGCGCAGGGCTTAATGCCCAGGGACCCCGGTCCCGCCGCCCACACCCTACCTGGGTTGCAGGCGCGCCCGGACGTGTAGTGGTTTGTGCCTGCGGCGCAATCCGGGCGGGCGGGTCCGTCTAAAATTTCGGCTGGAAATGTCGCTTCGATCCAAATCGCGCCCCAAGACCAAGGGCAAAAAGAGCCCTAAAGCCCAACCCGCTAAGCGAAAGGCGCAAGCCAAACCGCAGAAGGCGAAGGGCAAGGCCGTGAAGAAGCCCGCGCGCGCAAAACAGGCCAAGGGGCCGGCCAAGCCCCTGCCCAAAAGCAAAGCGAAGGTGGCCAAGCCGATCGACAAGGCCAAGCTGAAGAAGCTTCAGGCCGCAGAGAAGGCTCGACTTCAAAAGGCCAAAGAGGCCGAGCGCAAGGCGGCCGAAAAGGCCAAAGAGGCCGCGCGCCGCGAAAAAGAGCGCGAAGCAGCCGAAAAGGCCAAGGCTAAAGAGGCAGAGCGCCGCGAAAAAGAGCGCGAAGCGGCCGAAAAAGCCAAGGCCAAAGAGCGCGAAAAGAAAGAAAAAGAGCGCGAGGCCGCCGCCCTGGCCAAGGCCAAAGAGCGCGAAAAGAAAGAAAAAGAGCGCGAAGCGGCGCGCTTGAAGAAAGAACGCGAGGCCGCGAAGGCCCGTGAAGAGAAAGAGCGCGAAGCGGTCCGAGTCGCCAAAGAAAGAGAGCGAGCCGCTGAACGCGAGCGCAAGAAGCGCGAAAAGGACGAAGAGCGCGAGCGCCTGCGCGCGGAAAAAGAGGCCGAGCGCGAGGCCATCCGCAAGGTCAAAGAAGAAGAGCGCGCCAAGCTCCAAGCCGAGCGCGAAGCCTATCGGCGCGCCAAAGAGGCCGAACGCGAGCGCCTACGCGCCGAAAAAGAAGCCGCCCGCCGCGCCCTGGAGGGCAAGGTCGCCCGCGCGTCCAAGCGCGCCGCGCGTGATTTGAGCCGCGGGGCCAACGCGCGCGTCTATCGCCCCGACGCGATTCCCAATCAATCGGGTACGACCCGTCGCCTGGACACGCCCAGCGGTCAGCAAAAGCTCGTGGGCGTGCGCTCCCTGGAGCCCGGTCAGATCCCGCCCGAAGCCGAGCCGGTCCGCGCGGTGGCGCCTCCCCCGCCCCCCGTCGCTCCGTCTCTCCCCATCGAGGAGCGCTACGCCAAGATCTTGGCGCGGCTCAACACGGCAGATCCGGAGTTTCGCCGTGAGTACCGCGAGAGCTTCGACATGTCGTGGGTCTATCACGACAGCGCGCTGGAAGGCGTCGTCTACACCTACCAAGAGCTGAAGACCGCGACCGATCCGTCGGTGGGCAGCGTGCCCGACGGCATGCAGCCGGTGTGCGAAGAGATTCGCCGTCACCGCCAAGCCATCGAGTACGTGCGCGAGCTGGCCGAGCGCAAGCGGATCCCGATCACCGTCGACACGATCAAGAAGCTGTACGTCATCCTTCACCCCGACGAAGGCGACGTGAAGTCGGTCAAGTACCGCAAAGACATTCCCCAGCACCGCCTGTACTTCCACGAGTACGCGGCGCCCGACAAGATCGCCTACCGCGTCCGCCAGGTGATTGACTGGCTGAACGGGCCCGAGCCCAAGAAGCTGAAGAGCCCGATCCGCATCGCCTCGCGCGTGCACTACGACCTGGTTCGCGTCTTCCCGTTCCCGAACGACAGCGGCAAGGTCTCGCGTCTGCTGATGAACGCGCTGTTGATGCGGGCAGGCTATCCGCCGGCCATCATCCACTCCACGGAGCGCCAGCGTTATTACGAAGCGCTCAAGGGTCAGCTGCCCATCATCTTGCAGATGGCCAACGACTCGATCATCAACGCGCTGCTCAGCATCGAGAAGCGCTTCGATGAGTACGACGCCGCCCACCCGAACAGCACGCCGCCTGCCGAGTCGGCGCCGGCGCCCGTCACCTCCGCGCTCGCGTCCCGCACCGCCGCCCACGACATGGACGACCTCAGCGATCTCGGCGGCGACTCATCCAGCTCGGACGACGACGACGACGAGAGCGACGACGACACCGCCGCCGGGGACGACTGAGAGAAGCCGGGTCTCGTTCTCACGGCCACGGCGCGACCGCTTGGGGCTCTCGTCTGATGCATCGCGCCGCGAGCCAGCCAGATCTGTAACGGCCTCATCGGTCTCGAGATTTTCACAGAAGATCGGCAGGACGGAAGGCGAGGACTTAGGGGCCGCGAATCGCCAAGTCAGTCGATGATCGCGGTCGAGGCGCCCGGCTGGCGAGGCGCGCCGAAGGCGCCTACCTGCGGTATGTAATTGAGGAGCAACGAAGCCAGCGGGGATGCATCGGCCGCGAGGGCGACTGACCTGGCCATTGGCGGCCCGTGAGCGCGTGTTGATGAACGCGGGCGGGTCGGGATCACACAACGGCAGCTAGCGAGCGGAGAGCTCGATTGGAATACTAGCGGGCGGGAGATTCCCAACCGGTGGTTTGGGCGAGCTTGCCGAGCGCAACATTGTAGTCGAACGTGGCGGACATGACGGCGAAGCGTTTCAGGGCCCATTCTTTGGCGGGGTCGACGATGTCTTCTTCGTCGTTGGTGCCCACGTCGATGCCCTGCTGCACCAAAATCAGCCATTTTTTCGCGTAAGCAGCCGCCTCCGAGTAGGCGTCCAGGCGGCGCTCGGCGTCTTCGGCTTCGCGGTACGCGGTCTCGACCTCGACCGCAACGCCGCCCAGCGCGAAGCGCTCGGTAGCGCGCAGCTCCTCGAGCTGGGCCTTGGCCTGGGCCACGCGCGCCGACGTGGGCATGAAATCGAGCTTGTACCTGAGGACGAGGGCCGCGCCGTACGACACCACGTTGATGGTGTCGCGCACGAACGGATTGGTCTGATCGGTGATGCCGGGCGCCTTTGCCCAGCGCGCGCTCACGCCCAAGCCGACGTCGGGGTAGTAGCGCGCCTGCTCGAGCCGTACCTGCGCTTCACGCGCCAAGAGGCCGGCGCGCGCCATGTTGATCTCGGGGCGGTGCAGCCGCGCGGCGCTCAAGTACGTGGCCAGCGGGCTCAAGGCGCGGCGGACGCGCACCAAGGGCTGATCGGGCAACGGCAGGTCGCCCTGTACGCCGGTCAAGAACTTGAGGCTGGCGAGGGCAACGGCCTCTTTCTGACGCGCCTCGCTGTGCCGGGCGGTCAGGTCGGCGCGGTTCATGCGCAGCTTGTACAGCGCCACCTCGTCGCCATCGCCCGATTTTACCTTCTTTTCGAGGGTGCTCAGGTACTTGTCGATGCGGCTCTCGGCCTCGCGCATGAGCGCGATAGCGTCGCGCGCCAGCTGCACCCCGTAGTAGGCCCGCCGCACGTCGAGCTTGACGTTGTTCTTCTCTTTGGCGACGTCTTGCTCGGCGACCTTGACCGACGCCGCCGACGCGTCCCACAAATTGGTGATTTTGCCGAACGTGTACAGCGGCACCACGCCCTCGACGCCGATGCTCCAGCCGACGCCCATGTTGTTGCTCAGGGCTTTGTCGGTGTCGGGGCTGTAGACGGGCGTACCGCGCACCTCGGGCGCCAGCGCGAGGCCACCGGTGACGTTGAACTCGCTGTATGGCTGCGACCACGACTGAACTTGCTGCTCGCGCCGATAACCGAGGCGCGCGCGCGCCTCGTGAATGCGCGGGAAGTTGCGCAGAGTGAGGGCGATGCAGCGCTCGAGCGTGTAGCCCGAGAGGTTGCCGGAGGTGGCAAGCGGCCGCATCGTCGGATCGAAGCTCGCCCCGGCCGGCTCGTCCGCGGACGGCACTGGCGGTGCGGGCGGGGCCGCGGGCACCGCCGGCTCGGCTGCCGCCGGCGCCGCAACGGCCGGCTGCGAGACGAGCGCGTCGCGCCCGAGCGGCGCCTGCGCGCGAGCCAAGCTGGAGAGGCACAGGTAGCAGAGCGCCCTCACCCAGAGGCGCCGTCGGAAGCTCGCGGGACAGGACATCGGCTCAGTCGTCGTCTCGGGTTTTTAACCCTGCCCGCTTCACCGCGCGCCTAAAATTCGATCGGTCCAGGCCCGCCTTGCGCGCCGCTTCCGACACGTTGCCGCCCGTTTGCTGCAAAAGCGCGGAAAAATACGCGTGCTCGAAGGCGTTCAGGGCTTGGTCTTTGGCGTCGCGGTACGGCAGGTCGAGCCCCTCTAGCACCAGTACGGGCGAGTTGCCCGCCTCGTGGTACCCGCCGTTGCGCCCCCGCGCGAACGGCAGGTCGCCCGGCTGGAGGGTGTCGTCCTTGCAGAAGACGATGGCGTGCTCGATGGCGTTCTCGAGCTCGCGCACGTTGCCCTTCCAAGTCTGCGCCTGCAGGAGACGCATGGCCTCGCTCGAGATCTTGGTGACCTGGCTGTTGCTGCGCGAGGCGTACTTCTTCAAGAAATGATACGCGAGCAGCGGCACGTCTTCGCGGCGCTCGCGCAACGCCGGCAGCGAGATGGGCACGACGTTGAGGCGATAGTACAAATCTTCGCGGAATTTTCCGGCTGTGATCCGGCTCGTGAGGTCCACGTTGGTGGCCGCGACCACCCGCACGTCCACGGTCTTGGTCTCGTTCGAGCCGACGCGCTTCACTTCACCCTCTTGCAGGGCGCGCAGCAGCTTGACCTGGGCGAGCGGCGGCAAGTCGCCGACCTCGTCGAGAAAGAGCGTGCCGCGGTCGGCGGTCTCGAACAACCCGGCGCGCGTGGCGGTGGCGCCCGTGAAGGCCCCGCGCACGTGGCCAAACAGCTCGCTCTCCACCAGATCGACGGGGATGGCCGAGCAGTTCACGGCCACGAAAGATTGGGCCATGCGCGGCGAGTGCTGGTGAATGGCCCGCGCCGTGAGCTCTTTACCGGTGCCCGACTCGCCCAAGATGAGCACGGTGGAAGAGGTAGGCGCCACGCCCACGGCCAACCGATAGACCTCTTGCATGCTCGGCGAGTTGCCGATGAGCTCACCGAACTTCTCGATTTGCAGCAGCCGCTCCTCGAGCGCGGCGGCGCGGTCGACCAAGCGGCGCCGTTCGGCGGCCTTGGTGACGGTGAGCACGACCTCGTCGTTGGAGCGGAACGGCTTGGTGAGAAAGTGATACGCGCCAGCCCGCACGGCTTTGACCGCCGTCTCCACGTCACCGAAGGCGGTCATCATCACGACCTCGACGCCGTCGTGCTTCTCTCGCACGTGCTCGAGCAGCTCGAGGCCGCCGACCTTGGGCATCATCAAATCGACCAGCGCGACGTCGATTTGTTCGCGTTCGAGCAGGCTCATGGCTTGCTCGCCGTCGTCGGCCGTCAGCACCGAGCAGCCGCGACTCTGCAGCAAGCGCGAGAGGCTACGACGCAGCGTCGGCTCGTCGTCGACCACCAGCACCCGCGGGGGCCCGACATCGACTTTGACCGCGGTCAGCTCTCCGGAGCGCGACGCGGACAAGCTCACGGAGTACCTCGGCGCGGTGGCTTGTCGGAGGTGCGCTCGTCCGCGCGCCCGGTGGGCCGCTCTTCCGACGGCACGGGCCGATCGGAGCGGGGGCGAATGGGGCGAGCCGAGCCACGGCTATCGCTCGTGACGGGCGTGTACATCTGGTTTTGCTGTTGAAAGACGCAGATGCGGCCGCCGCCCTCGCGCTTGGCGGTGGACAGCGCGCTGTCGGCGGCGCGGAGCAGCGCGTCTTTGGTGCGGACGTCGCGCGAAGGATAAAGCGCGACGCCCATCGATAACGATACGCGCGTGCTGCGCCCGGAGTCCATGTTGAACGGCCGCTCCACCACGTCGCGGAAGATGCGCTCGGCGACCGTCACCGAGCCCGCGAAATGTGTGCTGGGCAGCACGACCAGGAACTCGTCACCGCCGAAGCGGGCCACCACGTCGACCTCGCGCACGCTGCGGCGAATGGCGTCGGCCACGAACTTCAAGATCGAGTCGCCCAGCGCGCGCCCGTGGGCCTCGTTGTGCGACTGCAGGCGGTCGACGTCGATGACCATGCAGGCGAGCGGGTCATGGTAGCGCTCGGCGCGCTTGAACTCTTCGGTCAAGCGCGTGTGCAAGTAGCGGTAGTTGTAGAGGGAGGTCAGCGTGTCGTGGACGCTCAGCTGCTCGAGCTTGGCGCGCGCTTCGACGACGTGATCGTGCAGGCGCTTGATGCGCAGCATGGCCTCCACGCGCGCCGTGAGCTCGCGCTCGTCGAACGGCTTGGACACGTAGTCGTCGGCGCCGATCTTCAAGCCTTCTACGCGGCTGGCAGTGTCGGTCTTGACCGTGACGAGCAACACCGGCAAAAAACTGTCCTGGGTCATGCCCTTGAGCAGCCGGCAGGCTTCCAGCCCCGAAAGGCGCGGCATGAGCACGTCGAGCAGCACGAGGTCTACGCCGCCGCGAGCGACCCGCTCCACGGCCGCTTGACCATCGGCGACGGCCTCGACCGTGAAGCCATGCGCGCGCAGCGTCTCGGACAGGATCTCGCGCGTGAGCCGATCGTCGTCCGCCACCACGATGGTGGAGCCTTTTAGCTTTTGCGAGCCGAGTGGCTGGGAGCGCGGGGGATCGCTATCCGGCACGGCCCGTCAGGTTAACAGCCCCCAGCCAAAACTCGCAACCAAGGCGGCCTCAAGGCATCAAATCCACGGCCAACCCGGCGTCGAACCCGCCCCGGCCTTCCCGGGCGCTAGCGAAGGCGGCCAGCGCGATGCAGCCGCAGGTGTGGCGGTATCGCGCGAAAGACCGCACTGCCAGCAGGTCCTCTTCGAGCGGGTCCAGGTCCGCGCCGCCTCCGAGCTGCACGACCGAGCCGAGCGCCAGGGCCAGCTCGGCGCCGGTCGTCAGGCCTTCTCGGTCGTAAGCGCCCAGCTCAAGGAAGCTCGGCAGCAGATCGCCGGTGGCCTCCGCGCTGGGCCGGCTCGGTGCGCGCTCGGTGCGGGCCTCGGCGTAGGCCGTGAGCGCGGTGCTGCCCCGCCGCCCCACCCGTAACCGGGCCGTGGCTTCGGCGGCGCGGCGGTTCGGCTCCGCCACGCCCAGCACGCGCAGGCCCAACCAACGCGTGTCGCTCGCCAGCGAGGCCTCGGTCACCGGCTCGAGCGCTTCGGCCGTACCGGCCCAGCCGGCCGCGACCCGTAGCCGCGCCGCGGCCGCGCGCGCCCCCGCGCCCAGCGCGGTCGTAACGCCCGCTAACCCGCTCCAGCGGGCCTCGGCCACCCCATCCCAATACTGGCGCTCGACGCGGCCCAAGAGCTCTGGTGACACCAGGTGAGTCACCGTCTGGAAGCGCCGCAAGAGCGGCAGTGACAAGCCGATTCCGGCCCCCGCCCGCAGCTTGGACAGGGTTTGGGCGGGCGCCGCGAGCAGCTCGCTCTGCTCGAAGGCGCCCAGGCGCGCCAGCGCGGGCCCCAAGGTAGCCGCAGTTTCGACGCTGGCTCGCTCCAGGCCGCGGCTCTCGGCGTTGTCGGCGCGGCCCTCACCTGCTCGCAGCGTCGACATGGCTCCGACGTCGAGCACGTAGCTGGTTGCGTCACCCAGCGCCCCGCCGGTGGACAACAACGCAAACGGTCCCACGTTCAACGGATCGGACAACCAGGCGCCGCGCTCGGCGTCGGCGGCCGCCCCGAACGCGAACAGAAACTGCCCGTTGCTGCTCGCGCCGAGCCGCGCGTGATCGTAGCGGCGCGCAGCCGCTTCGAGCGACGAGAGCGCGCGGCGACCGCGCGAGCCGAGCGAAGCGTCGGCGTCGTACGCCCAGGTCGCGGCCGATTGGCCGCTGGCGGCGCCGTGCGCGTCGATGCTGAGGGCGTTGCCGTCACGGTAGTCCCACCGCACGAACGACGTGGACTGGGGCGTCAGCAGCCGCGCCTCGACGCGCGCGCCCCCGCTGAGGTAGCCGAAGGCGCCGATGTCCAGCGCGCGCGGCGCGACCCGCCCTTGGTTCGCTTCGAACGGCACGTGGACCCCGCTGCCCAGCAGCAGGCCGTCTTCACCCCGCCACTCGACGCTCGGAAAAATGAGCCCCAAGCGATCGGGCGAACGAAGCCACAAATACGGCAGCCAAAAGATGGGCACTCCACCCGCCCGCAAGACAGCGTGCTTGATCAGCACGTCGCTCGGTGGCGCAATGGTCACCGAGCTGTAACCCAGCGTGACCGGCGGTTTTGGGCAGCTACAGAGGGCGATGTCGCCGTCACCCTCCACCGCGATACCGCGCGGACCGCGCTTGAGGCGGACTCGTTCGCCGCCGAGCCGGTAGCGCCCGACCGTCACCTCCACTTCGCCCGAGAGCGATAGCTGACCGAGCTCGGCGTCTACGTCCAGGTGGCGCGCCGAAAAGTCCACGCGAAACTCGCGACCTTGGGCGCTCGGCGCTTTGGGCACCTCGGCCAGGGCGGCGCGCGGCGTCGAGCCGAGCAGCGCGGAGAGCGCCCAGCCGATGAGCAGCGAGCCACGCAAGGGCTCAAAACCGCGGCGAGGCCGGATAGCTTTGGGCAATTTGCGACGCTGGGATCGCCAGCTCATGCGGGGTGAAGCTCACGGAGGCGTAGAAGACAGCGTCGGGGCTGTAAAAGAAGCCGCGACGACGCCCGTCGGGCCCGAGCTGGCCGGTGGTGTTGCCGTAGCCCAGCTCGAGCGAAATGCTGGGTGCGATGCGCACCGAAACTTCGGTATTGAACTGCGTGCGCACGAAGTAGCGCGAGTCGTCGGGCGAGATTTGCACGTTGGTGCAGCCCGTGAGCACCACGCCGCACAACTGCAGGTCGTTTTGCACCGGGTACTTCCAGGCCGGGGATAAGGCGAAGTCGGTGGTCCAATACACGTCCGTGCCGAAGTCGAGCCGCAGGCGCCCCGTGATGTCGATCTGATCGCGGACGAGCGACGAGCCAGACAGCGAGTCTCCCGGCAACGACCGCCCCTCGGGCGAAAGCCGCACGCGCTCGAGCGCTTCGTTCGTGGGCACGGTGGCCCGCGCGAACCACCGCTTGTAGCTGACGAGCAAGCGGACGATCGACGAGATTTCAGGCCGTATTTTGCCGCTCAGGAGCGGTGCCACGTTCGTCACGCCGAGCCCCGCGCCGGCCGCGAAGTAGCGCCCCGCCGCATAGCTGGCTTTGGCCGTCGGCAGCGTGAGCGTGAGCGGGCGGACTTCCCACAGGGTGCCGTCGGTGTCGGCGGGGCCGCGAAAACGGCGCGCGTAGACGCTGGCTAGCTCGGTATCGCTGAAGGTGAATTCGCCACGCCGGGTGGTGGTGTCGCTGTCGGTCAGCTCCCGGTACAACCCGCCGTCGAGGCGCAGACTGAAATGCCTGCCCCGGGGCGTGTCGTCCAAGAAGTAGTAGCGAGTCTTGGCGACGAGGCCCATGGTGTACGTCGGGTTCGCCGACTGCGGCGTGTCCCCCACGCCCACGGTTTGGGTCGTGACGGCGTGCTCCCACGAAAAGACGCTGTGGTGGTAGGCGGGCAGCTCCGGGGGGTCCTGGTTGGCGGCAGGAACGCCCCGGTCGCCGGGCGGCGCCATTTGGGCGGCCGCCGTGCCGGACAACAGAACGAGCGCGGCCGGCAGGAGCGCTGACGCCAGTGGCGGAAATGCCGGAAGCGCGAAGAAGGCCTTCACCTGCCCCAGACGCTACCACGCTGACCTCGCAACCGGCTATCGGCCGCGCTAGCATGCCGCGGCCCATGTCCAGCGCCCTGCGCCACCGAAATCACCGCCCTCTTGGGGCGGGGCACTCATTTCGAGGGCAAGCTGTCCTTCGACGGGCGGGTGCGCATCGACGGCAGCTTTCGCGGGGAAATCAGCAGCCAAGACACGCTGATTGTGGGAGATGGGGCCGAGGTAGAGGCCGAAATCGTGGCCGGGACCGTGATCATCAAGGGTGGGACCGTCAGCGGGAATGTCCGAGCCCATCGCTCGATCGAGCTGTACGTGCCGGCCAAGGTGTCCGGGACGCTGCAGGCGCCGGAAGTATTCATGGACAAGGGCGTGCAGTTCTCGGGCAGCTGCACCATGGCCCCCATCGACTGAGCTCATTCCGCTTGCGCCACAATAGGCTGCGACGCCGCGAGCCTGCGCGTGAACCGCGCGCTGTATTCGATTTGCAACACCCTGACACCGCTTGCGTAACGTGTGTCGAGGGCCCATGTCAGAACCGCCCCAGGCCCGCGCCTGGGCCCGGGCTCGTTACTTGATTTAGGCCCATTTTCGCGTGGGTCAGCGAACCCGGTAGCGCCTCTGGTCTGGAAGATTCATCCGGCACGCTACCTGCAAGCTCCTTGGTTGCGTCAACATGAAAACCTCCCGCGTCATCTCGTTCGTCGCCCTGCTCGCTCTTGCATCCGGCAACGCGCTCGCTGGCTCGCCCACCGACGTGACGCGTTACGACTGTAAGCTGCCCGAGAGCAACCGGCCTGCAGGCGGCGCTCGCACCGTCGTGACCGCCTCCCCCGAGCTGGTCAAATCGGTCGTGCTCGACTTCGAGCACTACGCCCACTACTTCGACCCGGACAAGGGCAGAAATCCGTCGCGCAAATGGGCCAGCCGCGTGGTGGGTAAGTCGGGCGACAAGACCGATGTGTACCTGGAGGTGCCCATTCTGAAGGGCGCCGCCAAGATCTGGGCCATCATTCGCTTCGAGCCGCCCAAGAAGGTGGGCGACACCGAGGTCGTGGAAGGTCGCCTGATCAAAGGCAACGTGGACAAGCTGAGCGCCAAGTGGAAGATGCGCCGCACGTCCGAAAACACGACGGAGCTCCAGCTGGAGTTCCTCGTCGTGCCCAAGCTGCCCGTGCCCGACTCACTTTTGTCGAACGAAGCGCGCAGCGCCGCCTTCAAGGCCGTGAGCGGCATGAAGGGCGAAGCCCTGAAGCGCGCGGCCGGCAGCTGAGCGGCCCCAGCTCCCCGCGCTCTTCTTGACGCGCGAGCCAGGGCGACCGGTCATTGTTTGACCGGGCGCGCTTGACCGGCCCGCCTCGAGCCGGTAGCCCGAGCCCATGCGGCTGCATCTCGTGCCCAGTGAACGTCAGGTCGAAGCCCTGGCGCGCGAGGGCCAAGCCGCCAAGACGCTGCGTGAGCTGGTGCGGGAGCTGGCCGATGCCGCCTCCGCCGGGCGCGAGCGCGCCGGCCCCGAGGTAACGCGGCTCATCGCCGAAACCGTAGCGCCCAAGCCAGACTTGGCCGAGCTGCTCGACGCCGGGCTCGGCGCGTTGCGCAAGATTGGTGTCGGTGCCTCGCAGCTGGCGCAGCTGCCGGGCAAGCGCGCGCGCCTGTTCGCGCAAACACTGGAACGGGCCGACGCGGCCCTCTCGCTCGCTCAACTGCGCGACGAGCGCGGCGACGTTTGGCTCGCATCGAGCGCGGTGAACGCCGACACTCTGCCAGGCGTGACCGAGCTCTTCGTCGCGAGCTGGGCGCGGCTGGGCGCGGGTGAGCTGGCGCTGCTGGAGAAGCTGCATCACGAGCTGCGGCGGCGGGGCGGCGGCGGCGTCAGCCTGCATTTTCCGGGCGTCAGTGGAGACGAGTCGCGACGCGCGGTCGAGAGCGAGCAGGCTCGACTGGAAGCGCGCTGGGCCGAGCACAACGACGCTCCGAGCCTGCTCGTCGACGACGAGGTACCGGCGAGCAGCCTGAAGCTGCGCTTGACCCGCACCCCCAATTTGGCGAGCGAAGCCCGCGCCGTCGTGCGCGCGGTGCAAGACAAGCTGAGCGCGGGAGGGCGGCTCGATCGCATCGCCATCGTGCCGCTCGATCTTTCGGAGGCGTTTCTGGAGGAGCTGCGCTCGGCTTTGTGGTCGGCCAAGCTGCCGTTCAGCGAGCCGCGCGGGCGCCCGCCCATCGCCGGCCCCAACGTGCACGCCGCCCTCGAGCTGCTGCGGCTAGTGGGCGGCCCCATTCGCCGCGACGCCCTGCTCGACGTGTTGGCCGCGCCCGGCTTGCGCTCGCGCCGCTGGTTCGGCGACGGTGGTCGCGCTCCCTTGCATGTCCTGCGGGAGCTGCTGGCGCGCACCCCCGTTGGCTTCGACAAGGACGGCGCGCTGCTGCTGGCCCACGCCCGGCGGCTAGCCGAGCAGCGCCCCAGCCCGCACAAAGCCGCAGCCCTGGCCGGGCTCGAGCGGGTGCTGGACGATCTGCGCGGCTTGGGCGGAGCGCGAATCCGCGCGGCGCTCGTGCGCGATTTCTCGACCTTGGTCGAAGAGCTGGGGCTGCTGCAGGTCTCGCCGAAGACGCTGCGCCTGGCCCTCGAAGCGCGCGACGCCGGCGCCCCCGGCTTGCTCACCGCGTTGTCCGACGACGCGCGCGGCAGCGCCACGCTCGCGCAGGCGCTATCGCGCTTGGTCGAAGCCGCACAGCGCCTCGGGCTGGCCGACGTCGCGGTGAGCCCGCGCGAGCTCTCGGCGGAGCTGCTGCGCGCCATGGAGGGGGTCAATCAATCGCGCGGCGCCGCGCGCGCGGCCGCCATCGCGGTGGCGCGGCCGCTGGAGGTGGCGGGGCTCCCGCTCGACTTGGCCGTGGTGTGCCGGGCATCGGCCGCTTGCTTCAGCCAGATGGGCGCGTCTTCGGCGGCGCTCTGGCTGGGCGCCGAGCTGTGTGAAGCGCTGCCGCGCTTTCAACGGCCACCCACCGCCCGCGACGAAGAAGCCGCGGCGCTAACCGCGCTGAACGCCCTGTTGGCCAGCGCCGCAGAAATCGAGCTGGTTTGGTCGACCAGTGACGGCAGCAGCGACACTCGCGAGAGCCGCTTTGTCGAGGCGCTGGCGCTGGCCACGCATTCGGAGAGCAAGAACGAGCCGGGCTCGCCGCTGGCGCCCGGGGCGCGTCGCATCACCGCCCTGGCCGCCCCGAGCGAAGGCATCGAGCTGCGCGCGGGCGCCGAGCTGGCCCGCCACGCGTTCTTCTTCGGGCAAGAGCCGCGCTCCGTGTTCACCGGGCAGGTATCGGAGCTGTCGGCGTGGATCGCCCCCGAGCTGCCGCCGATGCCAGTGACGCGGCTCGAGCGCTACGCCGACTGCGCGTTCCTCGGCTTTGCCGGCATCGTGCTGCGCGCCACGCGCGACGAGGGCGTGACGGACGCGCTGGGCGTCCGTGAGCGCGGCATCTTGATCCACGCCGCCGTCGCGGAGGCGCTCTCGGCCATCGCCGGCCTCGACCGGCCCGACCACGAGCTGCTGGCGCTCGCGCTGGCGGCCGCCGACGGGGCGCTGGAAAAACACGCCGGTTCGGCCCTGCGCGGGGCCGCGCTGCGCACCACGCGCGGCGACGTGCGCAGCCTGGTGCGCTGGTCCCTCGAGCACCGCGACTACACCTTTCGCGAAGCCGAAAAAGGCTTCGGTGACCAAGAGGCGTGGGGCGCCCTGCCGCTCGGTCCGTACAGGCTCTCCGGGCGCATCGACCGCATCGACGTCTCGAGCGACGGCCAACGAGCCCGCGTCATCGATTACAAATCGGGTCAGCCGCCCTCGCGCAGCGACGCGCACGCGCTGCAGGGCTGGCTGTATGCGCGCAAAGTCGCCAGCGAGCTCGCGACGGGCCAAGTGCAGAGCTTGTACTTGGGCCTCAGCCGCCGGGTGCCGGTGCCGCGAGAGATCTACAGCGGGCCGCCGGACGGCGCCGAGCTACTCGAGCGCGAGCAGTTCGCCCTGACCAAGCTGGACGAGCTACGGCGTGGGCTCGTTCCCGCCGAGCCATCGCGCCCGGGCCGCTGCGAGCGCTGCGACGGCCGCGACCTGTGCCGGCGACCGTTGTCGGCGCCCGCCCCCGAAGAAAGCAGTGACGAGTCGTGATCCCGGGCCTGAGCCGAAACGCGGTCGTGGCCGCCAGCGCGGGCACGGGCAAGACCGAGCTTTTGACGAGCATCTACTTGGGGCATTGCCTCGGCCTGTCCCAGAGCCCCGGGCTGGTTTCGCCCACGCGTATCGTGGCGACGACGTTTTCACGCGCGGCCGCGCGGGAAATCCGCGAACGGCTGGAAAAGCGCTTTGCCGGCGTGGCCGGCGGCGACGCCGCCGAGCAAGAGAAGCGGCTCGGAGCGCAGCTGTCGGCGTTGGCGGCCGAGCGCTCGGTCTCGCGCACGGAGCTTTCGCGCCGCGCCGCGCGCGCCCTCGACGAGCTGCCCGACGCCTCCATCGATACGCTGCACAACCTGTGCGCGCGCATCTTGCGCGAGCACGGCTTGGAGCTCGACATTGCGCCTTCGTTCACCATCCTCGAAGAGCAGCGCGCGCTCGAAGACACCGAGCAAGCCATCGACGAAGTGCTGAGCGAGGCGCTCGGCGGCAGCGGCTCGTCGATGCTCGGCGCGCAGCAGCTGCTGGACGCTTCGGGCGGGCTCGATCGCCTGCGCGGCTGGATGCTGGGGCTGCTCGCTCGCTTGGACGACGAAGGCCTGGACGCGACCTCGCTCGAGCGGGGCGACGAAGGCGCGGCCGCGCGCCGGGTGCAGCAGGAGCTGTACGAGGTGTGCCGCGAGCTCAGCTCCGACGTCGAGTCACCGCGCGCGCCTCACGCTCGCGCCGTGCTGGACGCGCTCGCCAGCGCGGGCAGCGCGCCGGGCCTGGACGGCGACCGCCTGAGCCGCGCCTTCGCCGCGCTGGCGGGCGAGAAGAAAGGCCGAAAAGCCGCCGGCTCGGAGGCGCTGAAGGCCCTCTTGGAGCGCACGCGCGGCGGCAACAACAGCGAGCGCGCACGCGCCCTCGTCCGCTTGATTGTCGAGGGGCCGACACTCGACGCGCGCCTGCAAGGCGTCACCCTCGTGATAGGCGAGATTCAAAAGCGCCTGCGCGAGCGCCACGTGGCGCAGCACAGCTTGGGCTTCGGAGATTTGCTGCGCTTGACGCGCGACGGCCTGCGCGACCATCCGGAGGTGGCGCGCGCGGCCAGCTCGCGCATCGAGCTGCTCTTGGTCGACGAATTTCAGGACACGAGCCGCGTTCAGTGTGAGCTCCTGCTTTTGCTGCGCGAGCGCCCCGAGCGGAACCGAGAGCGGACCCCGGGCGCGCTGCCGACCGCCGCCGACTCGTTGCCGCGCGGGCTAGTCGTGGTGGGCGACCGCAAGCAGTCGATTTACGGCTTTCGGGGCGCGGACGTGTCGGTGTTCGCGGAGCTGTCCACGGCGCTGGCCGGTAGCGCCGCCGCCCGCTTGCTGGACCTGCCGCCGAGCGCGACGCCGCCCGACGACAGCCCCGCTGTCGCCGACGTGTCCACGCTCGTCGACAGCTACCGCTCGGACCCGGCCATCGTGGACGCCGTCAACATCATCTCGGCCCGCGATTTTTGCCCGCGCCTCGAGCGAAGCTTCGAGATTCGCTACGCGCCGGCCGAAGCCTTGCGAGTGCCGGCGAGCCGCCAGGGCGGCGCGCCGGGCAAGTTGACGCTGCTGATGGACGACGGCTTGACCCCCGACGCGGAGCCGCTCGTGGCGCGCGCTCAAGGCGGCATGCGCAGCGCGCTCGCCATCGCGGGCTACTGCGTACGCGCCCACGCCGAAGGGCGCGCCCTCGGCAGCCTGGCCATCTTGGCCCGGCGTCGCGCAACGCTGCCGCTGCTCGGCTTTGCCCTGGACCATTTTGGGGTGCCCTACGTGGTCTCGGGGCGCGACCTTTACGGCACCAGCGAGGTACGCGACGTGCTCGCCGCGCTCCGGCTCAGCCAAGCCCCGCGCGACCGGCACGCGCTCGCGGTGATCGCCCGCAGCCCCTTGGGCGGCCTTTCCGACCAAGCCTTGGTGGAGCTATGCCGGCCCGACCGCGGGCTCTTGCCGCTCGAGGAGTGGCAGCCGGAGCGGCTCTCGCGTCCGGACGACGCCAAGCTGGCTGCGCTGCTCCAGCAGCGGCTGAAGGCCTTCTTGCAGATCGCGCCGCGCGTCTCCCCCCGTGACGCCATCTACGATGTCGTCGAGCGCTTCGAGCTTGCCAGCGTCTTCTCGCTCTTACCGCGCGGCGCGGTCAGGCTGGCCAACGTCGGACGGCTGCAAGAGATCGCCGCGACCCACGGCGGCAACCTGGCCGCGTTCGTGCGCTTCGTCACCCGGCAAATCGCGCTCGAGAGCGACGAAACCGAAGCCGCCGTGTTCTCCGCCGACGACGACGCGGTGCGGCTGCTCACCATCCACGGCAGCAAGGGCTTGGCGTTTCCGACCGTGATTTTGGCCGACGCGGAGGCGGTGGAGCGGCCGCAGTCGGCGCCCGTAGGCATCTTGCGGCGCGCCGGGCGAGCGCCGCTCTTGGTGGTGCGGCACGCGGGCGAAGACGGCCCCATCATCACCGACACTCAAACCGAGCTGTCCGAAGACGCCAGCGCGCGCGCCCACGCCGAGCGCCAGCGCTTGAGCTACGTCGCCCTCACGCGCGCCCAGCACGAGCTCGTGCTGGCGCTGCCAGCGCGGGCCAGCGCAGGCTCGCTCGCCCGCACGGTGCTCGACCTGCACGCGGAGGGCGCGTTTTCCGGCATCGTCGGCCTGAACGAGCGGCCCGTGAGCGTGCTCTTGGCCGCCCCCAAGCTCGCGCTCGGCAGCAGCGCTCCCAGCGAGGACCCTCCGCCGCGTCCGGGCGCACCGGCGAGCACGGCCGTCGTGCTGGGCGTGACCGCCCTGAGCGATTTTCGGATTTGCCCGCGGCGCTTCAGCCTGATTCAACTGCAGGGCCTGGCCGAGCCGCGGCGCGGCGCGGGCCCCAGCCAGCCCGGGGGCGACGCCGATCCGCGCCTGGCCGGCATCGCCGCCCACCACGTGCTCGAGGTTTGGCCGCTCGATCGCTGGGGAGAGGCCCCGGATCCGGCGTTCTTGGCCGCGGAGCTCGCCCGCGGAGGCCTGCCGGCGAGCAGCGACGTGGGCCGAAAAATGCTCGAGGGCTTGTCGCGCTTCCTGAGCGGCTCGTACGCGGCGCGCGTCAAGCGCGAGGCGGTGCGGGTCGAGCGCGAGGTGTCGCTCACCGTGACCCTGCACGGCGCGCCCGCGGCGACGACGCCGCCGCGGCGCGCCCCGAAAAACCCGGCTCAACTCGAGCTGTTCGCCTCTGCGGCCAGCGCGCCTTCCCCCGCGCCGCTCTCCGTGCCCGGCCCCGCCCTCGTCATCAAGGCAACGCTGGATTTGTTGGTCGAGCTGGAAGACGGCAGCCTGCACGTCATCGACTACAAGAGCACGCACGGCGGCGGCGGCGCTCGCGCGCGCTACGCGCCGCAGCTCGCGCTGTATCGCAGCGTGGTGGAACGCGCCCTCGGCAAGGTCCCCGAAGTCGGGCTGCTCCACCTGCTCGGTGACACGGCAGAGCCCGAGTGGCAAAAGCTCGAAGCTGCGGATCCGGCGGCCATTTCGCGGGCATTCTTGGCCGCGCGCAGCGCAGACGATTGGCCGCGCGTGGCGGAGCCCTCGTGCCGCGCGGTGCACTGCGGCTTCGTCGACAGCTGTCACTTCCGCGCCAGCGGCTCGGCTTAGTCGCGCGACCGACGCGGCGTTTTTTCCGCTGTGTTTCGCGCGGCGCTCGCAGACGTTGAAGCGCGCGCCGCACGTGCTAACCAGCGCGCGGCGCAAGCTGTACCTCACTTCTCGAGCTCTGTACTGGTCCCCTCCAGCTTGCGCGTCGCGTCAATCCGTGCGAGACGCGCCCTAGCGCCCGCGGCGCCTGACCGAAGCCGCTAATCGCCTTATACTCGTCGGCCCGAAGCCCCCCGCGCCCTCCCCCTCACCACCCCACGAACCGAACAACGATCCATGCCGCTTCCGCCCCGCCAAGGACTCTACGACCCTCGCCATGAACATGACGCCTGCGGCGTCGGCTTCGTCGCGAACATCAAGGGAGAAGCCTCGCACGACATCGTCCGAAAGGGTCTCGACATCCTCCTCAACCTGGTGCACCGCGGCGCATCGGGTTGCGATCCGCTGACCGGCGACGGCGCCGGCATCTTGCTGCAGGTCCCGCACAAGTTCTTCAAGCGCGCCTGCGAGTCGGCCGACATCGAGCTGCCCGAGCCGGGCCGCTACGGCGTGGGCTTGGTGTTCCTCCCGCGCGATCGCAACGATCGTCGTCGCTGCCAGCAAATCCTCGAAGACAAGATCTTCGGCACCGGCCAGCGGCTGATCGGTTGGCGCGACGTAACGGTGAACGACGCCGCGCTCGGCCCCATCGCGCGCGCCAGCCAGCCCGTGATCCGTCAGGTCTTCATCGGCTCCTCTGCCGACGATCAGCAGGCCTTCGAGCGCAAGCTGTTCGTGATCCGGCGCTGGGCCGAGCGCACGGTGCGCGAGAGCAACATCGCCCAGCGCGGCCAGTTCTACATGCCGAGCCTGTCGTCCAAGACGATCATCTACAAAGGCTTGCTCTTGGCCGAGCAGCTCGCCGGCTTCTATCAAGAGTTGGAAGATCCGGACATGCACAGCGCGCTGGCCATGGTGCACCAGCGCTTCAGCACCAACACGTTTCCGACCTGGGAGCTGGCTCAGCCGTTCCGCACCTTGGCCCACAACGGTGAAATCAACACCGTGCGCGGTAACGCCGCCTGGATGAGCGCGCGCGAGCAGCTGTTCAAGGGCGAAATCTTCGGCGAAGACGTGCGCCACATCTTGCCCACCATCACGCCCGGCGGCAGCGACTCGGCCATGCTCGACAACACCGCCGAGCTCTTGCTGCAGGCGGGCCGCTCGCTGCCGCACGTCATGATGATGCTCGTGCCCGAGGCTTGGCAGAACGACGAGGGCATGCCGGAGCACAAGAAGGCCTTCTACGAGTACCACTCGTGCTTGGTGGAGCCGTGGGACGGCCCCGCCGCGCTGGCCTTCACCGACGGAAAGCGCATCGGCGGCTTGCTCGATCGCAACGGGCTGCGCCCCGCGCGCTGGACCGAGACGAAAGACGGCCTGATCGTGCTCGCGTCGGAGACCGGCGTATTGGAATTTCCCGCCGAGAACATCGAGCGCAAGGGCCGCCTGGAGCCGGGCCGCATGTTCCTCGTCGACACCGAGAAGGGCCGCGTCGTCGAAGACGAAGAGATCAAGGACGAGATTTGCCGCAAGAAGGCGTACGGCAAGTGGATCCGCGAGAACAAGATCTCGCTCAGCGACATCGAAGCTTCGCCCCCCACCGCCACCGCGCGCGAGCACACCACGCTCATGCAGCGTCAAAAGGTGTTCGGCTACACGCAAGAAGATCTGAAGGTGTTGGTGACGCCCATGGCCGGCGCCGGCGACGAGCCGCGCGGGTCGATGGGCACCGACACGCCGCTGGCCGTCCTGTCGGACCGCCCGCAGCTGATGTTCGCGTACTTCAAGCAGCACTTCGCCCAGGTCACCAACCCCGCAATCGATCCGATCCGCGAAGAGCTGGTGATGAGCCTCAAGGCTTACATCGGCGGCGAAGGCAACATCCTGTTCGAGCTGCCCGATCAGGCGCAGATGCTCGAGCTGCCCTCGCCCATTCTGAGCAACCAGGACCTGGCCAAGCTGCGCGAGACGCCGCTCAGCACCGTGCGCACGCCGCCCACGCTGCCCATGCTCTACCCGGTGGCCGAGGGCGGAGAAGGCATGAAGGCCGCGCTCGACGAGCTGTGCCGGCAAGCCTCACTGGCGGTGCTGGACGGTCACGGCCTGTTGATCTTGAGCGATCGCGGCTCGAGCGAGCACATGGCTCCCGTGCCCAGCTTGCTGGCCACCGGCGCCGTGCACAACCACCTGATGCGCAACGGCACGCGCATGAAGGTCGGCATCATCATCGAGACCGGTGAAGCGCGCGAGGTGCATCACTTCTGTCTCTTGTTCGGCTACGGCGCGGGCGCGGTCAATCCGTACCTGGCCTTCGAGTCGATCCACCAGCTGGCCCAGAGCGGCGCGCCGGGCCTCAAGGACGCGGAGGTCGCCCGTCAGAAGTACATCAAGGCCATCAACAAGGGCCTGCTCAAGGTGATGAGCAAGATGGGCATCAGCACCCTGCAGAGCTATCAGGGCGCGCAGATCTTCGAAGCCATCGGCCTGTCCCCGGACTTGATCGATCGCTACTTCACCAACACGTCGAGCCGCATCTCGGGCGTGGACCTAGACGTGATCGCCGACGAGTCGCGGCGCCGGCACGAGTTCGCCTACCCGAAGAGCACCGAGCCGACGCCCTACCTGGATCTGGGCGGGCAGTACCATTTCCGTGCCCAAGGCGAGCGGCACCTGTGGGACCCGAACACGGTCTCCAAGCTGCAGCACGCCGTGCGCATGGAGGACGTGAAGAGCTACCAGGAATACTCCAAGCTCATCAACGATCAGAGCGCGGGGCCCATCACCCTGCGTGGTCTGTGGGAGCTTGCGCCCAACGCCACGCCCGTGCCCCTGGCCGAGGTGGAGCCGGCCGTCGAGATCGTGAAGCGCTTTGCGACGGGCGCGATGAGCTTCGGCTCGATCAGCGGCGAAGCACACGAAAACCTGGCCATCGCCATGAACCGCATCGGCGGTCGCAGCAACACCGGCGAAGGCGGCGAGCGCGACGAGCGCTACGTGCCTGACGCCAACGGTGACTTGCGACGCAGCTCGATCAAGCAGGTCGCCTCGGGGCGCTTCGGTGTCACCACCTACTACCTGGTGAATGCCGACGAGCTACAAATCAAGGTGTCGCAGGGCGCCAAGCCCGGCGAGGGCGGCGAGCTGCCGGGCCACAAGGTCGACGCCATCATCGCCAAGACGCGGCACTCGACGCCGGGCGTAACCCTGATTTCGCCGCCGCCGCACCACGACATCTACTCGATCGAAGATTTGGCCCAGCTGATCTTCGATCTGAAGATGACGAACCCCAAGGCACGCATCAGCGTCAAGCTGGTGGCCGAGGCCGGCGTCGGCACGGTGGCCGCGGGCGTGGCCAAGGCCCACGCCGACGTGATCCTGATCGCCGGGCACGACGGCGGCACGGGTGCGTCTCCCCTCACCTCCATCAAGCACGCGGGCATCCCGTGGGAGCTCGGCCTGGCCGAGACTCACCAGGTCCTGGTCAAGAACGACCTGCGCAGCCGCGTGGTGTTGCAGACCGACGGCCAAATGCGCACCGGTCGCGACGTCGTCTTGGCCGCGCTCTTGGGCGCGGAAGAGTTCGGCTTTGCGACGGCGCCGCTGGTGGCCTCCGGCTGCATCATGATGAGGAAGTGCCACCTCAACACTTGTCCGGTGGGTATCGCCACGCAAGACCCGGTCTTGCGCGCCAAGTTCGATGGCAAGCCCGAGCACGTCATCCGCTTCATGTTCTACGTGGCCGAAGAGGCGCGTGAGATCATGGCCTCGCTCGGCTTCCGCAGCATCCGCGAGATGGTCGGCCACAGCGAGCGCATCCAGGTCAGAAAGACCGACCACTGGAAGGCGTCGCGCATCGACTTCTCGGACGTGCTCACCCCGGTCGTGCCGGCGCCTGGCGTGGGCGTGTGCAAGATGCAAGAGCAAGATCACGGCTTGGACAAGTCGATCGACAACAAGCTGATCGAGCTGTGTCAACCGGCCCTCACCAGCCGGACCCCAGTCAAGCACGCGCTGAACGTGCGCAACGTCGACCGCACCATCGGCGCCATGCTGGCCGGTGAGGTCGCGCGGCGCTTCGGCAAGGATGGCTTGCCCGACGGCACCATCAAGCTGGAGTTCAAGGGCACGGCCGGCCAAAGCTTCGGCGCCTTCGCCACCAACGGCATGGAGCTCAACCTGGAGGGCGACGCCAACGACTACGTGGGCAAGGGCCTTTCGGGCGGCGTGCTCAGCGTGCGGCCGCTGGCCGGCGTCACCTTCCGCTCCGATCAGAACATCATCTTGGGTAACACGGCCTTGTACGGCGCTACCTCGGGCAAGGCGTTCTTGAACGGCAAGGCGGGCGAGCGCTTCGCGGTCCGCAACAGCGGCGCCACCGCCGTCGTGGAGGGCGTGGGCGACCACGGCTGCGAGTACATGACGGGCGGGCGCGTGCTGGTGCTCGGGCGTACCGGTCGCAATTTCGGCGCGGGCATGAGCGGCGGCTTCGCCTACGTGCTCGACGAAACGGGCGATTTCGAGAAGCGCTGCAACATGGGCATGATCGAGCTCGAGGAGCTGGGACCCGACGACGCGGCCTTCGTGGCCGGGTTGATCGAAGAGCACCGGGCCCGCACGGGCAGCGTGAAAGCAGGCGAGCTCTTGGCCGATTGGGAGAACACCGTGCGCCGCATGGTCAAAGTCTTCCCGACCGAATACCGGCGCGTGCTCGAGGAGCAGCAGCTCCGCAACAAGGGGCCAGACCGCCCCTCGATGATCCCCGCCATGCAGGCTGAACCCAAGTCGGGCGTCATCGCCGGGGGCTGAGCCGCTCCTCCCTTCAGTCGTCAAATAGTCAATCTTCAGTACTGGAAGTATCGTGGGCAAAGTCACCGGTTTCTTGGAGTTCGAGCGTCAGGATCCTTCGAAGCGTCCCGCGGCCGAGCGCGTGCACGATTATCGAGAATTCGAGCTGCCGGTCGTGCAGGACGATCTCGTCAAGCAAGGCGCGCGCTGCATGGACTGCGGCGTCCCGTTTTGCAACACGGGCTGTCCGCTCGGCAACCTGATCCCCGACTGGAACGATCACGTTTACCGGGGCGAGCCACAGCGGGCGATCGAGGCGTTGCACGCGACCAACAACTTTCCGAAGTTCACCGGCCGCGTGTGCCCGGCGCCGTGCGAGGCGGCGTGCGTGCTCGGCATCAACGACGACCCCGTGAGCATCAAGTTGATCGAGCGCTCCATCGCCGATCGAGCGTTCGAGGAAGGCTTCGTCAAGCCGCAGCCGCCGCGCCAGCGCACGGGCAAGAAGGTCGCCGTCGTGGGCTCCGGCCCCGCCGGTCTGGCCGCCGCGCAGCAGCTGAACCGCGCCGGACACAGCGTCACGCTGTTCGAGCGCGACGACCGCATTGGCGGCCTGCTCACCTATGGCATCCCGGACTTCAAGATGGAAAAGTCGCTCGTCGAGCGGCGTGTCCAGCAAATGACGGCTGAAGGCGTCGAGTTCCGCACCAACGTGGACATCGGTCGCACCATCACGGCCGATCAACTGCGCACCGATTTCGACGCTATCGTGCTGTGCATCGGCTCGCGCAAGCCGCGCGATCTGGAAGTGGCGGGCCGGGAGCTGTCGGGCATCCACTTCGCGATGGATTTCCTGACTCAGCAAAACAAGCGCGTGGCCGGAGACGCGGTGCCGGACGAAGGCGCCATCTTGGCCACGGGCAAGAACGTGGTCGTGATCGGCGGCGGTGATACGGGCAGCGACTGCATCGGCACGTCCCACCGCCAGGGCGCCAAGAGCGTCACCAGCTTCGAGATCATGCCGCGCCCGCCCGAAGAGCGCGCGGGCAGCACGCCCTGGCCGCTGTGGCCGCTGAAAATGCGCACGTCCTCGTCGCACGAAGAAGGCGGCTCGCGCGACTGGAGCGTCTCGACCGAGAAGGTCAGCGGCGAGAACGGCCAAATCACGAAGCTTCATTGCGTGAAGGTGGAGTTCAAAGCCGGCAAGTTCGAGCGCGTCGCCGGCAGCGAGTTCGAAATTCCCGCCGACCTCGTGCTGCTCGCCATGGGCTTCGTCCACCCCGAGCACCCTGGCATCGTCGAAGGCTTGGGCCTCACCATCAACGGCCGCGGCAACATCCAAGTGGACGGCAACTTCGCCACCAATCAAAGAGGCGTATTCGCCGCCGGTGACTGCCAGCGCGGCCAGTCGCTCGTGGTCTGGGCCATCGCCGAAGGCCGAAAAGCCGCCCGCGCGGCCGACATTTTCCTGATGGGTCGCTCCGAGCTCCCCTGACGAAAGCTGGGCCACGCCCAGCACGATCTGCCGCTCCCATTACATGGCCCCGAGACCTCGCCAGACGCCGCCGCCAGACACTGGCGGCCGCGATACGGTGTAGGTAAAGGGGCCACGTTGGGATGCTCTGGCCGCGGTACGGTGGGCTCTGTTAGCCTTTTCGATCCAGTGGCCGCCACGAAGAAGACTGCAAAAGCAAGTGCGACCAAGCGTCGCAGCGTCATCCCCTCGACCCCGGAGGTGAAGCTCAGCTACGCCGTCGCGGGGCGCGACACGCTGGCCGCCATCAATGAAGAGCTGGCGACGCCGCGCTTGAGCAGCGCGGAGGCTCCGGTGATCGAAATCTCCGAGGCGCCGGCCGGGCGCGAAACGCTGGCCGCCATCGCCGAGGAGCTGGCCGATGCCATGCGTCCTCGCCAAAACACGTTGCCCTACGCCGACAAGATCAAAAACGCGCCGGGAGCGCGCTCGCCGAGCCGTGCGCCCGCGCCGAGCCGTGCGCCCGCGCCCGCGCCCGCGCCCGCGCCCGCGCCGACCGACGTACGCGCCGCCGCGCCGCCTGCCGTGTCCTCCGCCGCGCCGCTTGCCGTGTCCTCCGCCGCGCCGCCTGCCGTACGCTCCGCCGCGCGGATCGCCGCCCTGCCCGATGACGGGCCCGAGGTGACGATTGGCGAAGCCCCGCCTCCACCCGCACCACAAGTCGTCCCGGACGCCCTCGAGATCTTCGAGCTCTTGACGTTCATCATCCGCGGCAGCAGCGCCTTCGATCTTTCGACGGATGCGCTGCGCCGCAGCTTCGTCGAGGCGCACCTGGTACGGCGCCTCCCGTCCCGCTCCGTCACCGACGTGGAGCGCATCGAAGTGACCCCTTGGACCGCCAAAGGCACCGTGGTCATGCGCGTCTGGTGCCGCGCTTGACCCAGCTGGGAGGGCGGCGGCCCCCCAGCTCGTCGCAACGGACACTGGGATTCCGCTCGAGATTCATCACCTCTCGAGTCGGCGGCTAGGTGCCTCTTCGCGTCGCAAAAGTCAGTTCGACACCGAACTGACTTTTCCAAGCAGAAGGGTGCGCTCCGGTCGGGCAAGAGTAGGCGCGGGCTCGCCCGAGATTCGCGTTGGGGGTTCGAGGTTCCGGCGTGGCCCGCGCCCTAAGTGTGCGCGAGGCCGCCGGCGATGACGTCGCGCACGCGCTCGGTCAGCTCGGCCCGGCGCTCTTCGCCAAATTCGCGCGGGTCGATGGGCTGATGGACCACGACTTTCACCCGACAGCCGTCGGTGATGCGCGCGCCTTTGGCGGGCAGCACCGCGCGGGTGCCCGCGATGCTGATGGGTAGGATGCGACAGCCGCTCTGCAGCGCCAGGTGAAAGCCGCCGCGACGGAACGGCCCGAGCCGCCCGTCTTTGCTGCGCGTGCCTTCGGGGGCGATCCAGATCGAGGTGCCACCTTGCAAGGCGCCGGCCGACTCCAGGAGCGTGGTGCGCGAGCGCTCGCGGCTCTGCCGGTCGAGCGAGATGAACCCGGCGCGCTGCATCGCCCGCCCCCACACCGGCACCCGAAACAGCTCCTTCTTGGCGACCATGCGGACGCGACGGTGCAGCGCCTGGTAAATCACCGGCACGTCGTAGAGCGACTGGTGATTGGACATCACGACGAAGCTCTCTCCAGCCGTGGCGTGCGTGGCTCCTTCCACGATCAGGTCGATGCCGGCGCGCCGTACGATGGCGCTCGACCAGTCTGCCAGACGCCGGTCACAAGCCTCGGGCGTGAGCGTGCCGCGCAGCCCTTGCCAGATGGTCGGCACGCTGATGCGCAGCGTGTGCCAAATGGCGTGGGCAATGTGGGCCGCCGTCACGCCCTCATTGTGCCCGAGGCGTGCTCGATTTGCTCTTGGGGCGTAGCGCGGGCGAGCTCGGCAGCTCGGGCGGAACGAAGCTACTCGAGAAGAGCAGGCGCCTCTGGGGCGGGGCCTTCTTGGCGCCCGGAGCCGGGAACGCCTCGGTCACGTAATAGGCGTCGAAAGACACCAGCTCGTCTTCGGGGCGCTCGGTCAGCTTATGGTGATTCATGACGAAATCGCGCACGCCATTCCAGTAGGCGCGAAATCGGTCCTCGGCGATCCGCAGATGGAAGTAGCCCCAAATCAAGTTCGAGCGCGGGGCTCCCGGAGGGTGCACCTGGAAGACGGGCTCGCTACCGGTGAGCGGATCGAAATGGCGACCATCCTTGGTACGGCCATCGATGACCAAGCGGGCGTCGCTCAGCGGCGGAGTAGGCGCAAACATGCTCCACCCTTGAAAGATGCGCGGGTAAGTGATGATGGCTTGGAACGCCGCGGGGCGCCCGCGCGGCTCGAGCCACCCGGGCACCCCGGGATTCTCGAGCAGCACTTGCGTAGCGCACACCAAGAGCAGGAGCACGACCGCCGACTCGCGCAGGCTGGCGAGCAGCCTGCCCCACGCCAGCGCGGCGGGGCTCGGCGCGGGCGCCAACGCGTCGGCCTGGAGCGGTACGGCCTCCAATCCGAAATCAGCGTCGAGCTCGGCCGGACCGGTGCCGAGCTGCGCCAAACGTCGAGCCACGCGCCTCCTCACGAAGGGAGCCAGCAGCACGAGCGGACGCCGCCCGCACCACAGCGCATCGCCCACCGCCAACATCGCGTCCCAACCCGTGAGAGATTTTTCTCCCGCCACGCTCACGCAGAAGCCCCGTTGCACCTTCTTGGGAGAAGCTTCGTCCAGCGCGCGAAACGTGAGCATGCCGAGGCCGTCCAGGCGCTTCAGCGCGCGGCACAGCATGAGCGAGGCGCCCACCCGAGGGTCGAAATGCACGACGCAAGGCGTGCGTTTCCGGGCCGTGCGCTGCGCGGCCCAAGCCCACGCCTCGGGCGGGATCAGGGCAACGAAGGCCAGCGGCATGGCCCACGAAAACGAGCCCAGCTGCAGCACGGAGTCGATCGACGCGTGCAGGAGCAGCACCAGCCCAAACGCGACCATGCGGGTTATGTGGGTACGCCAGGGCAGGAGCAAGAGCACCGGCACGCTGCCCTCGATGAGCAGCGTGCCGTAGGTCAAAAGCTTGACGGCGCCGAGCGGCAACACACCGCGCAGCCAGGCCCCAAACCAGGTGACCAGGCGATCTTGCTGCAAGAAATAGTGCACGGCGGTGCCGTCACGCCAGGGGGCGCCGTTCTTGTGCAGCGTGTTGAAAAAATAGATGGTCGCCCATTGCAGAATGAGCGCCGTCACGGCCAACGTCACGACCGGCCGCGTGTCGCGCGCGGGCAGCAGGCGCTCGTTGAGCGCCGCTTCGGTGGTTTCGTGTCGGGCCCGCAGCGCCTGAACGAAAGCGTCGATGCTGAAGCGCCGACCGAGCGGCAAGAAGGCGCTCCACGTGAGCAAGATGTTCAACACGACCGAGCCGCCGTTCTCGATCAGGATGTTGCGGCTGTTGAGGCTCGTCGTCAGAAGCAGCGCCAAGAGCTGCATGACCTTGGTGCAGTAGCCCAGCATCAAGAGCACGCACACCAAGAGGTGGAGCGAGAGCAGGAACTTCACTTCGAGGGGCGTGCCGAACGCGAGATAGACGGAAAAGAGCCGATCGCTCAGGGGCCGGAACAGCGCGAAGTGGTTCGACAACCAGCCCGTGTTGGACAGGTGCGCTTCGACCTCGGGAAATTTCAGCAGCACGTCGACGGCCAAGAGCGCCCCGAGCGCGATTCGAAATAAGCCCAGGGAGCGCGGGTCGGCCGAGCCGTACAGCTTGGTGAGCTTGGCCCATGCGCCCTTGGCGGCCGGCCGGGGCTCGGGCGAAGCGGGCGGCACCAGCGCGAAACGACGCTTCATTTTCGCCTCCGAGCCGAGGCGGCGCCGCCGAGCCAGGGGATCGCCCCCGAGTCTTTGACCGAGCCGTAAGACACGATGCGCTCGGGGGGCAGCGGCTCGCCGTGCTTTTGCCCCGGAGGCGGCGACTTGTCAGAAATCCACCAAACGTCGAAGCTTACCAGCTGATCTTGCGGGCGATGCGAGTAGCGGTGTTGGTTGATCAAGTACGTACGCAAGAACTGGCGGCGACCTTGGTTGTGCGGCCAGCGGATGTGGTTGCTGTAGTCGCACCACAGCTGGTCGTGGCCCCAACCGCGAGGCGACTCGGGATCGAATTCGGGCGTCTCGCCCGTGAACACGTCGAGCTTGCGGCCGTCCACCGTGCGGCCATCGACGACCAAGCGCCCGTCGTCGTACGGGGGCTCGGGCGCGAACATGCCCCACCCTTCCAGCATGCGGGTGTAACCGATGACTTCGGTCATCCACTCGGGCCGCTTGAGCTGAAGATGGCGCGAGATGAACGGATTGCTCTTCACCACCTCGGTGGCCAAAACGACCATCAGCACCAGGGCCAGGGTTTCGCGTACCACGACGCGGACCCCTCGTAGCTCGTCGCCCAGGCGGCCGAGAAAAGGCGGCGCTTGCGCGGGCTCTCTCGAGGCCGTTGGCTGCGCCACCCCGCACGCCCCCAGGCCGAAGAAGCCGCTGATGGCGATGCGATTACTCGCCACCGCGCGATAGAGCGAGCGGCCGAGCAAGGAGAGGCCCGGTACATACAACCACCAAGCCAGCACGATGCCGCACGGCAGCGCTCGGAGCAGCCGGCGCACGGCCTTCTCTTCGAGGAAGAAGCGTCCCTCGGCGTCCACCACCACCACGCTCGTTTCACACAGCTTGGCATCGAGTCCCGCCGGGAGGCGCGCGGTGTCGTCGTTGCCCACGAAGCTCAAACGCTGCCAAGGGTCGAGCCGCTTCAGCAGCCGGCAAGTCCACAAGCAGATGCCGCAGTCTGCGTCGAAGACCACCGTCACGGCCCGCGCCGGGCGGCCAAACCAGCGCCCCAGAAAATCGAGCTCTTCCTGGCCGAAGAGCATGAGGAAGAAGATGACCATCACGTACGAGAACGGACCGAGCCGCGAGAGCAGCGCGATGTTTCCGTGCAGGCCCAAGGCCAGGAGCAGCGCGATACGCCGCAGCCACTTTTGGCCGAACGGCACCAGCAAGATGAACGCCAACACGCCTTCGACCCTCAGCGTGAGGCGCGTGAGCAGCGCGAACACCTCGAACGGTACGTGCTCGCGGGCCCACACCCCGAGCCCGGTTACGATGCGATCTTGGTACAAGAACCAATAGATGGCGCTGTGGTTCCGCCAACCCACTCCCGACTTGTGCACGCAGTTGAAGAAGTAGATGACGCTCCACTGCAGCAGTAGCCCCAGCACGATGATCGACACGAAGGGCGTGACGGGCTCGGTGGCGCGCTCGTTCAGCTCGGCTGAGGTCTGCTCGTGCCGCGCTTTCATCGAGCGGCGCACGGCGTCGATCGAGAAGCAGCGTCCGAGTGGAAGAAAGACCGTCCAGATGGCGAGCGAGTGCGCCACCACCGAGCCCCCGTTTTCAGTGAACAGGTTGCGCGAGTGGAGGCTCGTGATCAGAATCGCCGAAAGGATGTGAAACAGCCGCGTGCGGTAGCCGAGCGTGAAGCAGACGAAGACGAGCAGCGTGAGCGCGAACGCCACGTGCACCTCTTGGACGGTGGAAAACACGTGGTAGATGGAGAACAGGTCCTGCCCCATCGGCGCGAACAGCGAGAAGTGATTGGGCAGCACTCCGTCGTTCGAGAAGAGGAGCCGCGCGTAGCTCCAGCGGTACGAGAGCTCGCTGATGAGCAGGCTGCCCAAGCAAATGCGAAACAGGCCGAGCCAGCGTGGGTCGAGGCTCCGGTAGCGCTCGTTGAAGAAGGCGATGAGCCCGGGGCCTGGTTTGTCCTTGGAATCCATGATCCGAGCGCGCGCGGACTCTATCAAACACGCGCGGCCGAGCTAGTCGGCGAGGCAGATCTGCCACTTAATGAAGCTGGGCCGGCTTGGCGACCGCGGCCATCCCATGGTATTTTTGCGAGATTGCGGGCAGGCTCCGTCGAGCTCACGGCGCTTCGCTGCCCCTAGGAACCTTCATGAACGTCAGCTGCACGTCTTGCTCGGCCAAATACGGAATCCCGGATGAGAAGGTCCGCGGCAAGAAGGTGAAGATCACGTGCAAGCATTGCGGCACGAGCATCATCGTCGACGGCACGAAGCTCGACGACGCCGAGGCACCGGCTGCCGCGCCCGCGCCCGCTCCCGCCGCCGCTCCCGTGCCCGCCGCGCCGCCCGCGCCCCCCGCAGAGCTCAGCTTCGACATCGCCTACCCCGACGATCGCCAAGAGACCCTGCCACTCAGCCAGATCGTCGATAAGTACGAGGCCGGCACGCTCGATGATTTGGCCTTCTTGTGGCGCGAAGGCATGGGGGATTGGAAAGCACCTTTCGACATCCCCGAGGTCGCCAGCGCGCTCACGGCGCGCGGCTTGAAGAAGCCGACTGAGCCGGGCTCTTCGCCGTTCAGCGGCGACGACGAGACCACCAAGGTTCAAGACTCACCGTTCGAGCGCATGATGGACCCCCAACCAGACGCGCCGGGCGTTTGGCATGAGCCAGGCAAAGAAGCTCCCAGCTCGCCCGAAGCGGCGTTCGATCTGCGAGCGCCCGCCAGCCCCGCGGCAGATCGAGACGCGCCGACGGCGAGCCCCGCCCCCGTGGCGGCGAGCCCCAAGGCGGCGCCGGTCGTCACCGGCAAACCCGCGGTCGTCACCGCCGGGGAAACGCCCAAGCCCGCCGCAGCGCGCCGCAGCGCCGCGCGTGGCGGCGGAGATTTGTTCGGCGATCTCGCCGCGGCCGGCAGCGAAGAAGACGAATCGCTCGGCAGCGACGCCAAGGAACCGGCGCACAAGATGACCGGCGCGCGCAACGAGAGCTCGGTGCTGTTCTCTCTCGACGCGTTGGTGAAGCAAGAGCAAAAACCTGCCACCAAGAAGGCCAGCGCCGCCAAGCAGGAAGACGCCAATGCCATCTTGATGGGTACCGACTCGAGCCCCAACTCGATCGCCAACGTGGGCACGGGTTCCTTCGGCTCCGCGTTTGCCGCACCCGACTTCAACGCCCCCGTGACCGCCCCGCCGCCGGAGGCGCCCGCCGCCGATCCGGCCGAGCCCCGCGGCGGAGTAAAGAAGAAGGGAATGGGTCTGTGGATCGGCGTCGCGGCCGTCTTGGCTTTGGCCGGAGGCGCCGTCGCCACGGGCCTGCCCGCCAAGCTCGCTGGCAACGCCGCCGCGCCCACGGCACCTCCCAGCGCCGCGCCAGTCGCCGTCGCGCCGCCTCCCGCGAGCGCGGCCCCATCTCCCGCCGACACGGCCGCGAGCGAGGCACCCTCCGCGGCGCCAGCCGCGAGCACGGCCCCGGTCGCTGCGGCAAGCGGCGAACCTGCGGCCGCCACCCCTACCGCAACGGCGCCGACCCCCACCGGGGCCAAGCCCGAAGAGGCGCTCCCCAAGCCCGCCGAAGCGACGGCCAAGCCCGCGGAAAAGCCCGCCGAGAAGCCGGCCGAAGCTCCCGCCAGCAACGCTCCACCGTTCGACAAGGCCGCAGCCATCGCCGCGCTGACGGCCGCGGCCGGCAACGCTCAGAGCTGCAAGACGCCCGACGGGCCGAGCGGTAACGGCAAGGTGTCCATCACCTTCATGCCCAGCGGCCGCGCCACCAACACGCAAGTCTCGGGCGATCTGGCCGGCACCGCCGTGGGCGGCTGCGTGGCGCGCCTGTTCCGCGGCGCCAAGGTCCCCGCGTTCTCGGGTGACGCCGTGACCGTCTCGAAGTCGTTCAGCGTGCAGTGACGCTCGGGTCGGGGTGCGCCGCTCGAGCGCAAGCCGCGCTGCGCGCCCCGCTCACGGATGAACGTAGACGAGCGTTCCTTCTTCGAAGCCGCCTTGGCCCGAATAGGCGCCCTGCCAATGCTCGGGTACGTCGGGCGACGACCAGAAGAAGACGTAGCGCGCGTCGATGGGCGCGAGGTTGATGCAGCCGTGGGAGCGGGCGCGACCGAAATCATCGTGCCAGTAGGCGGCGTGCAGGGCGTAGCCGCCCTTGAAGTACATGACCCAGGGCACGTCACGTAGCTCGAACTCGTGATCGGCAACGGACGAGTCCATCGTGGTCGTGATGTGCTTTTGGTAGATGCGAAATTGGCCGGTGGGCGTGCTGAGCGTCTTGGCTGGATCGCCCAAGCCGTCTTTGCCGGTCGAGACCAGCGTCACGAACACTGGCTGCGCGCCCTCGTACAACACCAAGATTTGGTTTTGGACCGAGATATCGATCCACTTACTGCGGCCGCGCGCCCAGCCCGGGAGCTTACTGCTCTTGGCCGCCGTCTTCAGATCCGCGCTGGCCAGCCAAGCGCCGTCGCGCGTCTCGACCATGCGCTCGCCGCGAAGCTCTTTCACCGCGCCGGTCAACGCCACCAGCGAGCGCCCGGCGATCGCCGCGCCGTCCACCAGCTTGCCGTCTTCGAGGCGGTAGCTCTTCGCGCCCTCTTTACGGGCGAAGGCCACCGGTAAACCAATTTGCTTGATGTCGTAGCCGTGGAACGGCGAGCCCGAGTCGACCTTCAGCTTGTCGGCCGGAATCAGCCGCGCGTCGGTCGAGACGGCGAAGCGTCGGTTCTGCGCCTCTGGGCCGGCGACGAACGAGCCGATCAGCGAAACGCCCGCGTGCCGCTTGAGCCGATTGGAGATGACCGCGTAGCTTGGCACCTTGAACGTCGCGACGTTGGCGACTTTGCGGCCGCCGACGAGCCACCACGGCACCTGGTCGTTCCCGTCGCCGCCATAGCGTTCGCTCATACCGAGCGGCTTGGCGTGGTCCGGAATGCCCCCAATGGCCAGGCCACCCTCATCGAGCGGGACGTCGTTGGCGCCGACGTCGAGCGCGTCCCACTTGTCCTTCAGCTTGTCGTGGTTGCGCAGGTGGCGCTCCAGCCGCATTTCATAGCGGAATTGCTCGTCCTTCGTCGGCACCTTCATGTACGAAGGCGCGATCGAGCGCAGGAAGGCGTAAGCGTAGGGCATCGGCTTCTTGCGGTCGGGCTCGACCGAGATCGCCCGCACGAGCGGGTGGTCGAGCTTGATGGTCGCGTTCGTGCCGACACACGCGAAACCGAGCGGCCGCACCGCGTACCAGCCCTCCGCACAGCCGTCCTTCGTCACCGGCTCGGCCGAGCGAGCCACCTTCGCGCCGAGCCGCAAGTAGCCAACGACCTCGGCCTTGGGGTCAGGCTTGGCGTAAACCGGCGCCTGCATGGAGATTGGCGCCAACTGGGGCCCGTCGGCGGGCGGCACCGGCACGCGGGACCAGTCGTTCAAAGGTGGTGGCGTGATGCCACCATTCTCCGGTTTGACTCGCATGGCGGCCGGATCTTTGCGTGAGAGCCAGCTGTTGCCATCGCAAGCTGCGATCGAGGTCGCCAAAAATACCCCGACCGAGAGCCGAGCGGCCCACAGGTGGGGCCGTCCGGCGGCGGGCAGACGGAGCGAAGCCATACCTTGCCCATGCCCAAAACCCGCCAGGGTGGCCAAGAAAGCGGCAGAAAGTCTTGCGCTGCCGGCTCTATCGAGGAAGGCTCGCTCACCCCGAGCGCAAGAGTCGTCAGGAAGATCAGAACGAGCGAAACATGGCGAAAGACACCCTCACCATCACCGACAACCGCACCGGCAAGACCTACGAGCTGCCCATCAGCGAAGGCACGATCCGCGCCCTCGATCTTCGCCAGATCACGGTCGATAAGGACGACTTCGGGCTGATGACCTACGACCCGGCGTTCATGAACACGGCGTCGTGCCGTTCGTCCATCACGTACATCGACGGAGACAAGGGCATCCTTCGCTACCGCGGCTACCCGGTGGATCAGCTGGCCGAGAACGCGTCGTACCTGGAGGTCGCGTACCTGCTGATCAACGGCGAGCTGCCGACCCAGGTAGAGCTCGACAAATTCACCGACGATGTCACCCACCACACCTTCGTGCACGAGAACGTGCGCACGTTCATCGACGGCTTCCGCTACGACGCGCACCCCATGGGCATGTTGTGCGCCAGCGTGAGCGCGCTCAGCACCTTCTATCCGGAAGCCAAGCACGTGATGGATCGCGACATCCGCCGCGCGCAGATGGTGCGGCTGATCGCCAAGATGCCCACGCTGGCCGCTTGGAGCTACCGGCACGCCATGGGCATGCCGTTCGTCTACCCTTCGAACGAGCTCAGCTACTCCGCGAATTTCCTGCAGATGGTCAAGCGCATCGCCGAGCCCAAGTTCGAGGTGCACCCCGAGATCGTCAAGGCCTTGGACGTGCTGTTCATCCTGCACGCCGATCACGAGCAGAACTGTTCGACGAACGTCATGCGCTCGGTCGGCAGCTCGCGCGCCGATCCGTACGTGGCGGTGGCCGGCGCGGCGGCGGCCCTGTACGGCCCGCTGCACGGCGGCGCCAACGAAGCCGTGCTGCGCATGCTGCGCGAAATCGGCTCGCTGGCGAACGTGCCGGCCTTCATCAAAGAGGTGAAGAGCGGCGTCGGCGGTCGGCTGATGGGCTTCGGTCACCGCGTTTACAAGAACTACGACCCGCGCGCGCAGGTCATCAAGCGCCTGGCCGACAAGGTCTTCGACATCGTCGGCAAGAAGAACCCGCTGCTCGACGTCGCCCTCGAGCTCGAAAAGATTGCCCTATCGGACGACTATTTCGTGTCGCGCAAGCTGTACCCGAACGTCGATTTCTACTCGGGCCTGATTTACGAAGCGTTGACGATTCCGGTCGACATGTTCCCGGTCATGTTCGCGATTCCGCGCACGTCCGGTTGGCTCGCCCAGTGGGAAGAGATGCTGCTCGACAAAGATCAGAAGATCGCCCGCCCGCGCCAGATCTACACCGGCTACGACGAGCGTAAGTTCGTGGCCATGAAAGACAGAACCGCGCCCGTGCTGCCGCCCGAGCTGAAGAGCAGCGCTCGCGAAACCGACTAGGCCCGATTGACGGACGAGCTAGACAAGGTTCTGGGCACCGCTCTAGCCCCGCCGAGGCCCAGAAAGAGTGACCCGAGCGTCGAAAGGCGCTCGGCGTCATTGCACGAGTTCCGTCCATCGGAATCGCAGCTGACCGGCATGGTGCTGGGCGATCGCTACAAGGTGCACGGCTACTTGACGCGCGGGGCAACGGCGCGCGTCTACCTGGCCGAAGATCTCGTCGATCACCAGCCGGTGGCGATCAAGATGCTCGCGCCGGAATCGAACAAGAGCGCCGAGCTCTCGCACCGCATGCTGCGCGAGGCCGAGGCTCTGCGCGGCATCGACCACCCCAACGTGGTGCGGGTGCTCGACACCGGCGAAACGGCCGGAAAAGTTCCCTATTTGGTGCTCGAGGCCCTGCCCGGCGAGACGCTGGGAGATTTCTTGCGCCGCCAAGGCACGCCGCCGTTCGAGCTCGCGCTGTCCTTGGTGCGGCAAGCGGCGCAAGGGCTGTCGGCAGCCCACCGCGCCGGCGTCGTGCACCGTGACGTCAAGCCGGACAACTTCATGCTGGTGGGTCCCAGCGACGAGCCGTACGGCCTCAAGCTCATCGACTTCGGCATGGCCAAGCTGGACGGCACCGGCGGCAGCAGCGGCACCCACACCATCTTGGGCACCGTCGAGTACATGGCGCCCGAGCAGATCTTGGCCGAGCCCGTGGACGCTCGCACCGACGTGTACGCGCTCGGGGTGGTGATGTTCCGGCTGTTCACCGGTCACCTGCCGTTCGACACCACGTTACCCGCGGATCTCTTGCGGCACCAATTGTTCAGCTCGCTGCCGCCTCCCTCCTGGCTGGAAGACGACTTGGACTCGCGCATCGAGCGCATGATCCTGACCGCGACGCGCAAGCATCCGGACAACCGCTACCTCGACATGCAGCAGCTGGTCGACGATCTGGACGCGTTGATCGGCGTGTCGGCGGGCGAAGTGAGTCAGCGCCCGCCGCGCGTCTCGCCCGACGCGTACGCCCCACGGACGCCGCGGGGCTCCGAAGCGCTGGCCATTTTGGCGGAAAAATTCGGCCGTTACGCCACGCTGCCGCCCTGAAGTAGCGGGCGGCTTGTTGGGCGTGAACGCCGGTAACCTCCGGCTGTTCGTCGACGCGCGCGCGCGGGCTACTCTGGGAGTTTGCCGACGGCGTCGCCTTGACGGCCGATCGGCTCGACAGCGCGCTGCCGGCTCCCGGCCTCACCGGCTGGCCCATCCTCTTCACGCAGCACCGCGCCGCGCTCGGCCTGCAGTTTTCGCTCTGAACGAGCCCCGGGTCCGCCCCGCGCCCTCTCCGCGATTGACGTTCGAGCGCCATCGTGGGGATATAAAGACTATCCGTTTCTTTACAGGAGCCAGCCCCCCAATGACGACCGCCAGCGACAAACTCAAGCAGATGGGCGCCAAGATCGCCGAGAAGAAGAGCCAGGCGAGCGCCATCGGCGCCATCTTCAAGTTCGCGCTCGAGGGCGAAGGTGGCGGAGATTTCATCGTCAACCTGAAGGACAACCCCGGCGTCACCGAGGGTGACGGCCCCGCCGAGTGCACCATCCGCATGACCTCGCAAGATTTCGTCGATCTGACCGAGGGTAAGGCCAACGGGCAGCAGTTGTTCTTCACCGGCAAGCTCAAGGTCGAAGGCGACATGAGCCTGGCTCTGCGGCTGCAACCGCTCATGGACATCCTCAAGTAGCCCGCGCTACCGCGATGACCAGCCCGCAGCGCAATCTCGAGATAACCTGGCCGCTCTTCGGAGAAGCTCAGCCCTTCCCTGCCGATCCGCAGCGGACGGTCACGGACTTCGAGCCCCAAGCGGCCGCGCTCGCGGCGCTGAAGACGAGCGCGGACCCGCCCGACTCGACCGAGCGCATCGAGCAAGAGGTCCGGCGCATGCGCGAGTCGCTGCCGCCGACCGCACCCGAATGGATGCGGGCCGCGCGCAGCCTGGCCGACTGGCTCGAAATGCGCATCTTGCGCGGCCACGTCGGGCCCGTGGAAGAAGCGGCCATCGCCCGCACCTGGGCCGCCTTTTCGCTCGGCGGCGTCACCGAGCAAGAGGTATTCAAGATTGCGCGCGTGGTGCAGCGCGCCCACAGCGCCATCCGTGAAACGCGCGGGGCCGATCTGCAGGTGGCCATCACGGCGTGCGCCGGCGTGCTGTACGGCGGCTTGCCCCGCAAGGTGCGCGAGCGCATGCCGCTCGAGCGCGTGGTGGCGACCGTGCGCAAGCTGTACGAAGAAGCCGACGGCTGGGCCGCCATCGTCGAAGGGGTCGCCGACATCGCGGGCTGGCGAGACTACTCGCGCATTCACGCGGCCTCGGTCGTGCGCACCATCATCGAGTCACGGCGCGGATGACGTCGACGAAGACAGCCCTGCGGGTGGCGTACATGGGCCCGCCCCGTAGCTTCTCGCACGCCGCCGCGCTGCAGCTGTTCGGCGAGCACGCCGAATTCGTGGTGACGCGAACCATTCCCGACGCGATCGAGGCCGCCGACGACGGCGCGGCCGACCTCGCGATCGTGCCCATCGAGAACTCGACCGAAGGCGGCGTGAACGCCACGTTGGACGGGCTGTTCGACAGCGCCCTGACCATTTCTGCCGAGTTCGTGCTCGAGGTGGAGCTGTGCCTTTTGGCGCAAAGCACCGACCTGGCGCTGATTCAGCGCGTGACCTCGCACCCGCAGCCGCTCGGCCAATGCAAGAATTGGCTGCGCCAGCACCTGCCGCAGGCCGAGGTGGTGGTCGCCCCATCCACGACCGCCGCCGCGCAGGACGCGCTCCGAGATCCGCACACGGCCGCGGTCGGCAGCCGCCTCGCCGCGGAGCTAGGCCTGCTCGTGGTTCGCGAACGCATTCAAGACCACGAAGGCAACGCGACCCGCTTCGTGGTGGTCGGCAAGGCGCTGACCACGCCCAGCGGTCACGACAAAACCACGCTCGTCTTCTCGACCCCGCACGAGCGCGGCGCCCTTCGACGGGTGCTGGAGGTCTTCGACGAAGAAGGTCTCAACCTGACCCGCATCGAGTCACGGCCGCTGCGCGGGCAGCTCTGGCAATATGCCTTCTTCACCGATCTCGAAGGGCACCGAGACGACCCAGCAGTTCAGCTGGCACTGGAACGGCTACGCCGGGGCGGCGCCATGGTTCGGGTCCTCGGCAGCTATCCGCGCGCTTGAGCGGCCCGATTTTGCTCGCAAGGGCGGGCGTTGCCGACGTCTGACGCCGCGGTATCGGACAAAACTGCCCTGTTCGCCTGACACGTAGTTGCGTGTAGACGCGAGTAGGCAGATCCCTTATTCCGGTCGAGCGATGAACGGCAAGGCGCTCGAGCTCGACACGCCCGCAGACAGCGGTCTGCGCGAGCGCGCGCGGCCGGCGTTCGCGCTGCGCTTCGGCGCTCGCGAGATCAGGCTGAAGTCGCGCATCACCACCGCTGGGCGCAGCTCCGCCGCCGACATCCCCCTCGTGGGAGAGCTCGTCTCGCGCCGCCACGCGACGTTTTGCCTCACTGATACGGGCGTCGATGTCTCCGACCACGGCAGCCGCAATGGCGTGTTCGTGAACGGTACTCGCATCACCGCACCTCGGGCCCTGCAGGCGGGTGACGTCATCACCATCGGCGACGACTCGCTCACGCTCTTCGAGCTGAACGGAGCGGGTGAGCGCCACAGCGAGACCATTTCAGACATGCGGCCGGTTCGGCCGGAGCAGACCCCGAGGCTGCCGAGCTTCTCGGACGACGACGTCTCCATCGCCACGCGCCGCGCCGACGCCTTTCAGCTGCTGAGCGGCGTGGTCGACAAAGCCCTGGCCCTGGGCCGCGGAGAAGAAGCCGAGCACTTGATCGGGACCCATTTGGTCGCGGCCTTGGCCGACGCCAGCACCGGCCGCGCGGTGGCCCCAGAGATCGCGCGCACCGCCGCGCGTTACGCGCTCAAGCTCTCGGCCGCCACGAACAAGAGCAACTGGCTCGATTTCGCGGTGCGCCTGTACCGCGCGCTGGCGCAGCCCATGCCGCTACCCATCGTCGACGAGCTGTACACGCTCGTCGGCCGCATGCGCGGGGTCGATCGCGCTCTGCTGCGGGACTACGTAGATTCGTTGCGTTTGATCTCGGACTCCCTTTCCCCTACCGAGCGCTTCGTCCTGCAGCGGCTGGAAGGCCTCGAGAGGATGGCGAGGCTGCAGTCTCCTGACCCCTGACCGGACCCCTGCTAGGTTCTCGGCATGGGCGCTCGCTTGGTCCGGTACTTCGTGCGTGGTTGCTTGGTTTCCGTGCCGCTCGCGGTGACGGCCTGGATCATCTACGTCACCCTACGCTTCATCGACAACCTGCTGCCGATCGGCATTCCCGGCGTCGGCTTCCTGCTCACGCTCACCCTCGTCACGCTCGTCGGCTTGTTTACGTCGAACGTCATCGGCAAGCGCGTGTTTCAGGTGACCGATCGCGCCTTGTCCGGCATGCCGCTGGTCAAGCTCCTTTACACTTCAATCAAAGACCTGATTCGCGCTTTCGTGGGCGATCACAAGAGCTTCGACCAGCCGGCGGCGGTGGCGTTGACGCCGGGTGGCGCGCGCCTTTTGGGTTTCGTGACGCGCGACGGGCTGCATGCGCTGGGCATGCCCGATTTCGTCGCTGTGTACTTCCCTCAGTCTTACAATTTCGCGGGCCAGCTGGCGGTCGTGCCCCGCAGCCAAGTCGAGCTGCTCGACGCGGCCAGCTCGGAGGTCATGACGTTCATCGTCTCGGGAGGTATCTCGGGCTTCGGACGTGGCCAGTCGCTCGTTCCGCCGCCCACGCTCACGAGCGTGAACATCCGAGCCAAGAGCTGAGGGTCAGCCCTCGAGGGCTTTGCTCGCCAGCGTGAGGGCGCCGTCCTGCACCGAGTCCAAGATTTGCTTGGCCTCGGCGTCCGAGAGCTCGAGCAGGCCAATCAGCTTCTCGAGCAGGGCCCGCTCGGACTCGCTCTGCTGGCCATCGGCGTGCGTCAGCAGGGCTGCGTTGGCCAAGAGCAACTCGCGGTCCTCGCGGCTCAGCTCTTTGATGGGTGCGTCGTCCGCCAGCGTGCGTTTCTGCTTGGCGTACTGCAAGAGCTCTCGCTCCTCGTCCTCGCTGGCGTCGAAGCCGCACAGCATGCCTTCGATGACGCCGGCTTCGGGCGCGGCCACCTTGCCGTCCGCCCACGCCACTGCCACCAGGGATTTGACGATATTCTTCTCGCTGGGCGTCATCTCTCTCACGATAGCCAAAGTCGGCAGGCGAATCGAGCCGCCGATTGGGCGCGGCAACGCGCGCCGCCAGGCCCTGCTGGGCAGTATCAACCAACGTTTCCGCGCTCATGGAACGACCCTTTTTTGTCGCGAAGAGCACAGCTCTAATTAGTTGACGCTCCAGCCTGCCCCCAGGCTACTCCGGGTACCCCCCGTCTAGACGGGCTCGGAAAGGCGCGACGCCCGCGCGCCCTTTATTCTCCAGAGGAACTACGACCATGCGAATCATCTCCTGTTCCCTCAGCGCCCTGTTACTTCTGGGACTCGTTGCCTCGGGCTGTGGCAGCAAAGAGGGCAGCGAGGTGGAGGGGAGCAAGGGCCCCGGCACCGGCGCGAACCAGCCGGGCGGAGGCATCAACCTGGGCGGCTCGACCGGCCTCCCCGGCATCGGCGGCGGCACGGTCGTCGACCCAGATTCGGCCTGTGCCAAAGGCACGGCCAGCGCCAACCTGGCCGGCGTGAACATGTTCGTCATGTTCGATCGCTCGTCTTCGATGAGCCAGGCCGTGCAACGCAGGGGCCCCTCCCGCTGGGACCTCACCTCGGCCGCGCTGAGCTCGTTCTTCTCCAGCACCGACGCCGCGGGGCTCAACGTGGCGCTGCGCTTCTTCCCGCACGACATGCCGATGGCCGGCTGCAACGGTTCCAACGACGACCCCGCCGGCTGTAATATCGAGGCTTGCGCCGCACCGCTCGTGCCGCTCGGCACGCTCAGCACCGAGGCAGCTCCGGCCGACGCTCAAGAGCAGCGGCTGGTCGACGCCACGACTGCCGCTGCTCCCGGCATGGCCGGCCAGGGCACGCCCATCTCGGCCGCGCTGAGCGGCGCGTACCAATGGGCGGACGCCCAGCACGCAAAGACTCCCAACGAGAACACCGTGGTCGTGCTGGTGACCGACGGTCAGCCCAACGGCTGCGACACGAACATCGGCAACATCGCGGGCCTGGCCGCCGCCGCGCTGGCCAACGGCACCCGCACCTATGCCATCGGCCTGACGGGCTCGCGCGAGGAGGAAATGGATCAAATCGCCAGGGCGGGCGGCACCCAAGCGGGCATCTTCGTCGCCGACGGGGCCAACACGACGCAAGACTTGGTCAATGCCCTGGGCGACATTCGAGGCGCCGTTTTGGACTGCGACTTTGCGATGCCCGTGCCCAAGCCCGGAGTGGGCGTCGACCCCAGCCTCATCAACGTGAATTTCACCCCGGGCGGCGGCAAAACGGCGACCCTCACCCAAGTTGGCGACGAAGCCGGCTGCGCCAACACGGCCGGGTGGTACTACGACGACCCCGTCGACCCGAGCCGCATCATCCTCTGCAAATCGGCCTGCGACACGGTCACCGGCGACCCCATGGCCTCGCTCGAGATCTTGCTGGGCTGCCCCACCTCCAGCGAAGTGCCGAAGTAAGCGGCAAAAACGGGCGTCCCCCGTCGTTCTTGGCCGCGTGATTCGGCCGTGGACGCGCCCCTGGCTTAGGGGCGAGTCAGGCATTACATTCGCGCGCCTTAGCCATGTCCGACGCCGCGAAGTCCTCGTTTCAGAAGCCAGTTGCCGAGTTTCAGCTACCCAAGCTCGAGCACGAGATTCTGGCCCTGTGGGACGAGCACGGCATCGAGAAGCGCAGCCTGGCCGGCAAGGGCCAAAAGGCGTTCGTGTTTTACGACGGGCCGCCCTTCGCCACTGGCCTCCCCCACTACGGGCACCTGCTGGCGGGCACCATCAAAGACATCGTGCCGCGCTACTTCGCCATGCAAGGCTTCGACGTGGAGCGCCGCTTCGGTTGGGACTGCCACGGGCTGCCGATCGAGAGCTTGATCGAAAAAGAGCTGGGGCTCGGGGGCAAGGCCGAGATCGAGGCGTACGGGGTGCCGAAGTTCAACGCAGCCTGCCGGGCCAGCGTGCAGCGCTACACGCGCGAATGGGAGACCACCGTTCGGCGCATGGGTCGATGGGTCGACTTCGAGCACGAGTACAAGACCATGGACCCGCAGTTCATGGAGACGGTGTGGTGGGTGTTCCAGCAGCTCTGGCAAAAGGGGCTGATTTACGAAGGGTTCCGCATCCAACCCGTTTCGCCCGCGCTGGGCACGCCGCTCTCCAACTTCGAGGTCGCGCAGGGGCCGCAAGAGCGCGATCCGGTCACCAAAAAAGACGGCCACAAGCGCCGGCAAGATCCGAGCGTGACCCTCCGCTTCAAGCTCGAGGACGAAGACGCCTCGCTATGGGCATGGACCACCACCCCGTGGACGTTACCCAGCAACCTCGCGCTCGCAGTGCACCCAGATGTCGAGTACGTCAAAGTGCGCGTCGACGACACGGGGGAGGTCGCGTACCTCGAGCCGAGCCGGCTCGCCGACTATCAAGCGCGCGGGCGTGTGGGCAAGACCACCGAGCTCGGGCGCCTGCGCGGCGTGGAGCTGGTGGGGCGCCCCTACGAGCCCCTGCTGCCGTACTTCGCCGACAAGAAGACGCGAGACGACGGCTCTCGCTGGTGTTTCCGGGTGGTGGCGGCCGACTACGTCACGACCGACTCCGGTACCGGTATCGTGCACCAGGCGCCCGCCTTCGGTGAGGACGACTATCAAGTCGGTCTGCGCGAAGGCTTGCCGGTCATCCGCCCCATGGGACTTACCGGCATCTTCGACGAGCGCGTGAGCGATTTTGCCGGGCAATTTGCCAAAGACGCCGACCGCGGCATCATCCAAAAGCTCAAGGCCGAAGGAAAGCTGGTCGATCAAGACACCATCGTCCACGCCTACCCCCATTGCTACCGCACCGATCAGCCGCTCTTGTACATGGCGCTGTCGACGTGGTTCATGAAGGTCGAACAGATCAAAGAGCAGCTCGTCAAAAATAACCTGCCCATCCGTTGGGTGCCCGAGCACGTCGGCTCGGGCCGCTTCGGCAACTGGCTCGAGAACGCGCGCGACTGGAATTTGAGCCGCAATCGCTTCTGGGGCACGCCCATCCCGGTTTGGCGCTGCGACACCGACGCGGGCGACCTCGAGTGCATCGGCTCCGTCGAGCAGCTGGAGCAGCGCGCCGGGCTGGCCCCCGGCTCGCTCCAAGACCTGCACCGCGAATCCATCGACGAGCTCACCTTCCCCTCGGCCAAGACGCCCGGGGGCACCATGCGCCGCATCCCCGAGGTGTTCGACTGCTGGTTCGAGTCGGGCTCCATGCCCTACGCGCAGAACCACTACCCCTTCGACTCGGCCAAGCGCGAGTACGTCGAGCACAACTTGCCCGCCGACTTCATCGCCGAGGGGCTCGATCAGACCCGCGGCTGGTTTTACACCCTGCACGTGCTGGCCACCGCGCTGTTCCAAAGGCCCGCGTTCAAGAACGTGATCGTCAACGGCATGATCTTGGCCGCCGACGGCAAGAAAATGTCGAAGCGGCTCAAGAACTACCCCGATCCGAACGACGTGATGGAAAACTACGGCGCCGACGCGCTGCGCGCCTACCTGATCGACAGCGCGGTGGTGCGGGCCGAGCCGATGAAGTTCGGCAAAGACGCCAGCGACACCAGCGGCGAATGCGTGAAAGAGACGGTGCGGCTCGTGGTGTTGCCGCTGTGGAACGCCTACGTCTTCTTGGCCACGTACGCCGTCGCCGACGGCTGGTCGCCGAAGCCCGCCGATCTGCAAGCGCGACCAACCGGCGATCTAGATCGCTACATCTTGAGCCGCGTGGAGCGCTTCGTCGAAGAGCTCACGCTCGAATACGAGCGCTACGAGCTCTCCAACTTGATCCCGGCCTTCACGCGGCTGTGTGACGATCTCAATAATTGGTACATCCGTCGCGGCCGGCGCCGCTACTGGCGCGCCAAGAACGAGAGCGCGGCTGGCGACAGCGACAAGCAAGCCGCTTACGCCACGCTCTTGCGCGTGCTGTCCACGCTGACGCGCGCCATGGCGCCGGTCATGCCGTTCTTCACCGAGTACCTGTACCAGCGGCTGATGGTCGACACGGGGCTGGCCGCGGCCGGCAGCAGCGTGCACGAGCAGCCCTTCCCCAAAGCCGACGCGTCGCTCATCGATTTGCCGCTCGAGCAGCGCGTCGAGACGGCGCGCGCGGCCATCGCGCTCGGCCTGGTCATCCGCGAGCGAGAGAAGCTCGGGGTGCGCCGGCCGCTGGCTCGCGTCACCGTGGCCAGCCCCGATGCAGCCGTGCGCGACGCCGTCGAGCAGCTGTCCGAGGCGCTGCGCGGCGAGCTCAACGTCAAAGAAGTCGTCGCCATCGCCGACGACTCGGCGCTGTGCTCGCTCTCGGCCAAAGCCAACTTCAAGCGGCTGGGCAAGCGCCTGGGCCCGAAGATGAAAGCGGTAGCGTCCGCGATCGAAAAGCTCGACGCCTCCGCCATCGCCCGGCTCGAGCGGGGCGAGACCGTGGAGCTGGAGGGCGAAACGCTGAGCGCCGAAGACATCACGCTCGCTCGTGAAGCCCTGCCCGGAAACGCCTCCGAGTCGCAGGGCGGGGTCACGGTGGTGCTGGACACCAACGTCACGCCCGAGCTGGCCGCCGAAGGCCTGGCGCGCGAAATGGTGAGCCGCGTCCAGAACTTGCGCAAAGACGCCGACCTGGCCGTGAGCCAGCGCATTGCGCTGTTCGTCAACGCCAGCGGCCCCGTCGCGCAGATGCTGGACAGCGCCGAGCTGCTCGCGATGATCCAGCGTGAAACGCTGGCCGTCGGGCTGGAGCGCGCGACGACCTTTCCGGCCGTAGTCCACCGCGCACACGAAAACATCGACGGCGAAGCGGTCGAGCTCGGCCTCGCGCTGGCCTGAGCGCGACGGGAGCAGGCCCTTCCGGCCGCGAGGCAATAGTCGGCCGAGCCGGGGCGACGAGGACCCCGAGCTCGGCCGGCTTTCACGTCAGTAGCGGTAAATCTCGGGCTTGTACGGGCCCTCGGCGGACACGTTCAGGTAGTCCGATTGCTTCTTGGTCAGGGTGTCGAGCTTCACGTTCAGCTTGCCGAGGTGGAGGCGCGCCACTTTCTCGTCCAGCTTCTTGGGCAGGATATGCACGCCGGCCGAGAGCTTCTCGCCGAACAGCGTGATCTGAGCCAGCACCTGGTTGGTGAAGCTGGCGCTCATCACGAAGCTGGGGTGGCCGGTGGCGCAACCCAAGTTCACCAGGCGGCCTTGCGCCAAGATGGTGATGCGCTTGCCGTTCGGGAACACGAAATGATCGACCTGCGGCTTGATGTTCTCTTCTTTGATGTCCTTGCGAGACTTCAGCCACGCCATGTCAATCTCGCTGTCGAAGTGGCCGATGTTGCACAGGATGGCCTCGTTCTTCATCTGCTCCATGTGCTTGCCGGTCACTACGTCGCAACAGCCGGTGGCCGTCACGAAGATGTCGGCGACCGCCGCCACGTCGTCCATCTGCTTGACTTCGTAGCCCTCCATCGCCGCTTGCAGCGCGCAGATGGGATCGATTTCGGTGATGATGACGCGCGCGCCCAGGCCCTTCATGGCCTGCGCGCAGCCCTTGCCCACGTCGCCGTAGCCCGCCACCACGCACACCTTGCCCGCGAACATCACGTCCGTCGCGCGCTTGATGCCATCGGTCAGCGACTCGCGGCAACCGTACAGGTTGTCGAACTTGCTCTTGGTGACCGAGTCGTTGACGTTGATGGCCGGGCACTTGAGCGAGCCCTTCTTGAACATCTCGTACAGGCGATGCACGCCCGTGGTCGTCTCTTCGCTGATGCCGCGGATGGGATCGTCACCCGAGAACAGCAGGGGGTGCTTGTCGTGGAGCCAGATGGTGAGGTCTCCACCGTCGTCCAAGATCATGTTCGGGCCCTTGCCGCCCTCGAACGCGTAGATCTGCTGCTCGAGGCACCAGTCGTACTCTTGCTCGGTCTCGCCCTTCCAGGCAAAGACGGGGATGCCCGCCTTGGCGATGGCGGCGGCGGCGTGATCTTGCGTGGAGTAGATGTTGCAGCTGGTCCACGTCACCTCGGCGCCCAAGACCTTGAGCGTCTCGATCAAGACGGCCGTCTGAATCGTCATGTGCAGGCAGCCGGCGATCCGCGCGCCCTTGAGCGGCTTGGAGGCGCCGAACTCTTCGCGCAAGGCCATCAGGCCCGGCATCTCGGTCTCGGCGATCGAGATCTCTTTTCTGCCCCAGTCGGCGAGCGACATGTCGGCCACGCGATAGAAGCTGCCGGCTTGCGTGGGGAGCTTGGTCTGGATGTCTTTGCCCTTGGGGGCGCTGCCCGTAACAACACTTTGCGTCATGTCTTGATTACCTTTCACTTCTCTTCCGGCTTGCTAGCAATGAGGAGCTGCCAGCCAACGTGTCCGTCACTCGCCGCTGCCGCATAAGCCTGCGGAATCGGCAAAACCTTTGCGTCGTCGAAGCCCGCTTCGCGGCTCAGCTCGAGCAGCTCGTTCGCCTCGAAGCCGAGCCAAACGTCTGCCTGCGCCGCGGCCATCTGCTCGTCCGTGTGGCGCGCGTAGTCAATCACCAAGAGCTTGCCGCCCGGCCGAAGCAGGCTCGAAAGCTCGACCAAAGCCACGCGCGGCAGCGGGGCGTGGTGCAGCACCCGCGCCGCGACCACCACGTCCGCGCCGCGTCCGGTGCGGCGGAGCAGCTCTTCGGCGCCCAGCTCTGCCTGCACCAGCTCGACGTTGCCATAGCCGCGCTGCTTCACGCGGCGCGCGGCCCGCTCGAGCTGAGCCGCGCTGCGGTCTACGGCGATGACTCGCGCGAACACGGGGGCCAGCAAATCCAAGAGCACGCCGTCGCCCGTGCCGGCGTCGACGGCGAGCGCGCGGCGAGGCAAGAGCGCGCCGAAGGCGGCCAAGTACGCGGGCAGCTCCGGCGCCAGCCCGAGCTCGACGCCGTCGCGCGGAGCCTTCGCGAAGAACTCGCGCGTCTTTTCGTCGCGCCCGCGCAAGATGGCGGCGACCCGCTCGAGGCTGCCGTCCTGCTCGCACAACGCGCGACCTGCGGCCACCGCGTCACGCACCACCGCGTCGGTCAGCGCTTCCGCCGGCAGGCGCACCAAGGTGCGCGTGCCTTGCCTGCGCTCGGCGAGCAGCCCCGCTTGACGGAGCGGAGCCGCGTGCCGCGACACGTTGGGCTGAGACTCACCGAGCAGCTCTGCCAGCTCGCCGAGCGCCAGCTCTTCGACGCCGGCCAGCGCCAAGAGGCGCAGCCGGAATGGGTCGCTCAGCAGCCGATAGAGCTGCCAGCGACCGTCGAAGCCAGGAGCGGCGGCGTGCACCCGCTCATAGTTGCATGCTTTCGCATATTCGCAACTAACAATAAAACCAGGGAAATCAGTGAGTTACGGAAGCAATTGGGAAGCGAACGGGCGCCCGATATGGCCCCGCCCCCCGCAATGGCCGCGCGGACCGCTAAGCGATTCGCCTAGACTAGAAGGTCATGGATCGGTTTCGGCGCTTCGACGAAGCGTACTACCACCGCTTTTACGAGTCGCCGCAGACGCGCGTCGTCTCGGCCGAAGAGCATCACCACCTGGCTCAGTTCGTATTCTCGTTCGCCGAGTACAACAAGGTCGAGATGAAGAGCGTGCTCGACATCGGCGCGGGCATCGGGCTCTGGAAGCATTGGTTCGAGAAGCACCACAAGGGCGTGTCGTACACCGGCACCGAGGTGTCGGCGGCCATGTGCAAAAAGCACGGCTTTCAACACCGCGACATCGCGCGCTGGCGCGACCGCAAGAAGCACGACCTCATCATCTGCCAGGGGGTGCTGCAGTACCTGCCCGATCCAGACGTGGCGCCGGCGGTGGCCAACATCGCCGCCATGTCGCGCGGCTTGGTTTACGTCGAGGTCGTCACGCGCGCCGACCTGCGCGACCGCGCCGACAAGGCCAAGACGGACACCGACGTGTACGTGCGCAACGGCTCGTACTACCGCGGCATCTTGGCCAAGCATTTCATCAGCGTGGGCTGCGGCCTGTGGTGGGCGAAGGATCGCCCGCCGCCCTTCTGGGAGCTCGAGGTCGGAGCGTAGCCATGGAAGGCCGCACCCTGCTTCGAGCCGGAATCTTCGTCACTTGCGTGGCTTTGACGGGCCTGGGTTACCGCAACAGCAACGGCGACAACACCGACGCGGTCGCGGCCGCCACGCGCGTGGCCTGCCCCGTCGACGACTGCTCCGCGTCGCTCGAGCAGCAGGCGCGCGGCTCGTTCGGGCACGAGTATTCGTTCAAGACCGAGCGCAGCGAAGCCGGCAAGAAGGTGCAGAAGCAGGTGATCGTGAGCTGCGAGCGCGAGCTGGTGTTGCTCGGAGACTGGCGTTGCTCGACCAAGACGCGCTGAGCGGCGGTGGCGCCACCGCGGCTCAGTTGCTGCGCGCGCCGAGCTTCTGGCGCAAGCGGGCGATGGCCTGCTGGGCCAGCGCGCGCTCGCTGCCGTCGGGCTCGACGCTCAGGTAGCGTTCGTAGTCCGCCAAGGCGGCGCCCGGAGCGCCGAGCTGCTCGTTCAGCTTAGCCCGCTCGAGCAGCTCGGAGCTCAAATCGGGCATGAGGTCGATCAACCTGTCGAGCGTGAGCAAGAGCCGGGGGCCGTCGCCGCGCGCCGTGTAGATGCCCCGCAGGTTCATCAGCATGCGGGCGACGATGTGCCGCGTCCGCGCTGGCTCCAGCATCTCGCTCGACAGCGGCGCGCGCACGTTGGCCCGCCGCAAAAGCGCGCTCAGCGCGTCGTGATCGAGCAGCCGGCCCTGATGAAACGGATCGACGATCACCGGCTCGTTGCGGAGCCCGCTGGGATCGCCGGGGGCGGTGTCCAGCCGCACCAGGAAGTGCCCCGGAAAGCCCACGCCCAGCGCGGCTACCCCGAGCCGCCTCGCCACTTCGATATAAACGACGGCAAGGGTGATAGGGATGCCCGTCTTGCGATCGAGCACGTCGTTCAAAAAAGAGTTTCGGGGGTCGTAGTAATCCGCCCGCGCGCCGTGAAACCCGCACACCACGTACAAATAGTCCGAGAGCAGCCGCGCCTGGACGCTGGGCGGAAGGCCCGAGAGCCCGCGAGCGGCCAGCGGCCGCGCCAGCTCGTCGAGCCGCGCCCGCTGCTGCCCGAGGTCGAGCCCTGGGTGCGCGTCCCGCGCGATCAACAGGGCCCCGGTCAGGAGGTCGAGGCGGTCGTCGCTCGAGCGCGCGTAGTCGCGAAACTCCACCCGCCCATTATACCGCGGCTGTAGCGATTTTGCCGCCCAGTTTTAGAGTTTCGAGTGGGGCGAAGCGCCGAGGTTGCTATATGCTCCGGCCGGTCCAAGCCCGAGCACAGCTCGCCAGAAGGAAGTCGAAGATGAAGGTCGAAGACATCATGACCCGAGACGTTCGCAGCTGTGCGCCTGAAGAGAGCCTCAGCTCCGCCGCTCAGATCATGTGGGAAGTCGACTGCGGCGCCGTTCCGGTCGTCGACAGCGAGCGGCGCGTGCTCGGCATCATCACCGATCGGGATATTTGCATGGCCAGCCACCTGCAAGGCGTGCCGCTCGGCGACGCGAGCGTGGCCAGCGCCATGGCGCGCGACATCAAATGCTGCGGCCCGCACGATTCGCCAGCCACCGTGCAAGCGCTGATGCAGCAGCACAAGATCCGTCGCGTGCCAGTGGTCGACGCCGATCGCCGGTTGATCGGCATCGTCACCCTGGCCGACCTTGCCTACATCATGGGCAGTAGCCAAACGCTGGGCGGCGACGGCATGACGTGGAGCGCGGTGGGGCACACCTTGGCCGCGGTCTGCGAGCCGCGCGGCGGCCGTTACACATCGCGTTACGGCGGCTCCCGCTAATTTCGCAGCCATTTCTCGCGCTGGGGGGCGTCAGCGCACGGGTCGGCGAGGGAAACTATTACCCTTTCCTGACCCCGCCGTGACTGACCCTTCGCTATGAGAGTCCGAAGGAAAACATCATGGCAGCCAAGCCTGAGCATCGCCTGGACGTCCCTCGCTCCCTTCCCTTCTTCCTCGTGCACGTCGTCGCGCTCGCGGGGGTGTTTTGGCTGGGGTTCTCTTGGTCCGGGCTGCTGTTGGCGCTCGCCCTGTACGTGGTGCGGATGTTCGGCGTGACGGGCGTGTACCACCGCTACTTCTCTCACCGCACGTACAAGACGAGCCGACCGTTCCAGCTGGTGCTGGCGCTCTTGGCCATGACCAGCGTGCAAAAGGGCGTGCTGTGGTGGGCCGCTCACCACCGCCACCACCACCGCACCTCGGACCAGGTTGGCGACACGCACTCGGTGCTGCAGGATGGATTTTGGTGGAGCCACGTAGGTTGGATTCTGGCTCCGCAAAATCACGACACGGACATGGACAAGGTGAAGGACCTGGCGCGCTTCCCCGAGCTGCGTTGGCTCAACACGTACTACTACGTACCCGCCGTGGCGCTCGCGGTCGGTCTGTTCTTGGCCGGCGGCTGGTGGGCGCTTTACTGGGGCTTCTTCGTGTCCACCACGCTGCTCTGGCACGGCACGTTCACCATCAACTCGCTCACGCACGTGTTCGGCAGCCGGCGCTACGTGACCACCGACAACAGCAAGAACAACCTATGGCTCGCCCTCATCACCTTGGGCGAGGGGTGGCACAACAACCACCACTACTACCAGCGCGCCACGAACCAGGGCTTCTACTGGTGGGAGATCGACGTCACGTTCTACGTCTTGAAGGCGCTGTCTTGGGTCGGGCTGGTTTGGGATCTGCACACTCCGCCCCGGCACGTGCTCGATTCGCACCGCGTGGCGGACGCGCCTTCCGGGTCGGAACCGGCCGAGACGCCGACCTTGGCGACGGTGCCGCTCGCGCCCGTGAGCCTGACCAGCTCGCCGCCCTGATCCCAAAGACTGCTCGAGCTGAGTGTTGTAGACAGCACCCATGCTCACGCCTCGCCGCCTCCCCGTACTGGCGCTCCTCCTCCTTCTTCTAAGCGCCTGCGGCGGCGCGGTCAGCGGACCGTCGCCGAAATCGCCCGAAGCCCGGTCCGAGCCAGCGCCTGCGGGCCCGGCCATGGGCGAAGAGCGCGCGCCCGCCGGCCTCGGCAAAGCGCCCGTCGGCGTGCCCGCCCCGCCCGCTACCTGCACGCCGTTCGCGGCCGCCGCTCCCGCCAACTGCGCCAGCGGTGAATTCAAGGCCCAGCTGGCCGACGCGCTCAGCGCGGCGCCGGAGGCGCGAGACTCGCTCTTGCGCTGCCTCGAGGCGAGCAGCGAAGCGCAGCCCGGGCTCATCCGTGCCCTCCGCGCCGATCTGGCGCCGCGCGCCTGCAGCGACGTGGTCGTCGAGAGCCTGGCCGGTCGGGACGGACCGCCGCGCGAGCTAGCCGACGCGTTGATCGGCTTGGGCGTGGCCGCTCGCCTGAACCGCAGCGTGCGGGAGGCTCCCCTGCCCCGCCCGCCCTTCACCAAGGCGGAATTTCTGAAGCACTTCAAAGAGGTGCTAAGCCCGTGGATCGCCGAGCAAGCGCACGCTGTCGATGCGCTGTCGAAGGTGGGGCCGCGCTTGAGCAGCTACGGCAAGGCCGTCGTGGCGCTCGAAGCCGGGCTGGCTGACATGCGCTTCGTCGATGTGGCGCGCGCCATCGAGCTCCCGCAAGAGATGAAAGACGATCCAGAGATCCGCGAGACGTACCTCGTCACGCTCGAGCAGGCGCTCGAGCCGCGTGTACTGCGCGGTCGCGACGCGGCCCTGGTCGGCTTGGGCGAGCTCTCACGGCAAGGCATCACCAACGACGCGCGCCTGCGTGAAGCGCGCGCGCTGCTGTCACGACTGTATGCGGGTCGGCGCATCGACGCATTGGACGGCCTGCTCTTGCCCCCGCTGCCGCCCGTCTCGCCAGCAAACCTGGCCCAGAAGACGGCCGTCTACTTGCCGGCGTTCTACGCGCTCCGCTTCGACAGCACCCCGGCCGTCGACGACGCCGCGCTCCTGCGCGCGCGCATCGAGCAAGGCGTGCCACCCGCGCTCTGGCTGAGCGCCCTGCCGAGCCCCACGCCCCCCGAGCTGGCGAGCCTCGCGCAACGGGCGCTGTTTCAGCTCGGACAGACGTATTTCTGGGCCGAGCCCTTCGCACGCGTGTCGACGATTCAAGCTCCCGCGAGTGACCCGAGCGCGCGGCTCGTGCTCGCGCTCGCCAAGATCCTCGCGCGCGGACCACGCAACGCGGCGGCGCTGATGCTGGGCCCACCCACGCTGCCCGCCGAGCTGCGTGACACCAGCGAGCTGGACGCGCTGGCCAAACAGAAGGGCCCGCTAGCCGGGCTCGCCGAGTTCGACGCCGCGTACCTGCGCGGCCTGTCCCCGCCGGCCAATGACCCGGCGTTTTGGAGAGAGCAGAGCGCGCGCTACCAGCGCGCCCAGAAGGCGCTCGTCGACACCAGCGCCAAGCAGAAGGCGGCCGAGTTGGCCAAGGCTTCTGCCGACACCGAGAAAGAGCTGCGCAAACAGCCCAAACCGTGAGGCCAGCGCGCGGCCCCGGCCGGCCTGCGCCAAATCGGCCCGAGGCGTAGCGATTGGGGTTGCATTCGCTTCCGAAAAGGCTAGGTTCCGCCTCGCTTTGGTCGGCCTAATCGCTTTCACAAGGCGGTTCGGGGCGTAGCGCAGCCTGGTTAGCGCACTTGACTGGGGGTCAAGGGGTCGCCAGTTCGAATCTGGCCGCCCCGACCGAGTCTGAGAAAAAGGCACCCTGGTCACGCAATCGCGGACTGGGGTGTTTTAGTTTTTGCCAGGTGCGCGCGGTTACGTGCCGGGCGGCTTGGGCAGCTGCAGCGCGCCTGGCGCGGGGGTGCCGCCCGGTACACCGCCAGCTTTGACGGCGAGGCGGGCCATGTGGGCGGCCAGGCGGCGGTACAGCTCAGCGGCGTAGCGGGGCTCGCTGCAAATTTCGGCGAAGTCGTCGGCGCGCACGCGCAAGAGGCGTGAGGTCTGCTCGGCCGCAGGGGCCGCCGCCTGACCCCAGACCCCAACCAAAGACTCTGGATACAAGAGCGCCCCCGGGCCCACGCTGCGCCCATCGGCGTGCTTCACCAAGCCTTCGAGGACGATGTACGCGACCAAGTCGTTGGCGATGGCGCGCGGCACGCTGGCGCCCTGCGCGACCTCGATTTCGACGGCGGCCGACAGCGCCGTGAGCGCCAACGGCAGCGGTAAGTCGACCAAGAGCGGGCTCTGGCGGGCGCTCTCGAGATCGGCTGGGCTGAGGCCGCGATCGCGATCGGGGCGCTTGACGAAGCGATCGGCGATTTCGACCACGACCGCGGTCGCGTTGTCACGCCCCCCCTCACCGGCCCGCAAGATCAGCGCGCGCGCCGTCGCGTCTGGAGCGCCGGTGCGAATCAGCTCCGAGATCTCTTGCTCGCCTTCCAGCTGTCCGTGGACGCCGTCGGTGCACAGGAGCAGGCGGTCGCGCGGGCTCAAGTCGACGAACAGGGTGTCGACCTGAATGGCGTCGGACAGCCCGAGAGCGTTGGTCACGCCCGAGCTCTGCACCCCTTCGGAAGGGGTGATGGCCAAGCCGCCGGGTAGGCGCGACTGGCGCGCCGAGAGCGTGTGGTCGTGGGTCAGCTGCAGCACGGCCCGCGAGCGAGCCAAGTACACGCGGCCGTCGCCAGCGTGAGCGATGAACGCGTGATCGCGCGCCAGCCAGACGACGTCGAGGGTCGTGCCCATGCCGGAGTAGTCGGGATTTTCCAGAGCTTCGCGCCGGACGCGTGCGTTGGCTTGCTCCACCGCGCGGCGCAGAAACGCCAGCACCTTGCGACGCGAGTCGAGCCCGGCTTGGCTGACGTAGCGCTCGACGGCGCGGATGGCGGTCGGGCTGCTGAGCGCGGCCACCATTTCTTCGATCGCGATGCGAGCCGCGACCTCGCCGGCGCGGTGGCCGCCCATGCCGTCGGCCACGGCAAACACGGCAATTTGCGGCGCCACCGCGTACGCGTCTTCGTTACCTTGGCGCTTGGACCCGGTGTCCGTAGCGACGCCGAACTCGGCGCGAAAGTCGAAACGCGGCAGGATCGACGGCACTCGTCCGAGCTTACACGGCCTTTCGTTGCTGCGGCGCGGCTTTCGAGCTACCGGAGCCCGGTGCGTGTTCTGGGCATCGAGACCTCCACGACCCAGGCCTCCGTAGCCCTGCTCGAGGCCGGGAAAGTCGTGCTCGAACGTTCCAGCGCGCGCCCCAAGCAAAGCGCCGAGCGGCTGCTGCCGCTCATCGCCGAGCTGCTGCAGGAAGCGAGCTGGCCGCGCGGCTCCATCGACCGCATCGGCGTGTCCGTCGGGCCCGGGTCGTTCACCGGCCTGCGCGTCGGAATTGCCTGCGCCCAGGGCCTTTCATTGGGCCTCGGGGTGCCGCTCGTGGGCGTGGGCTCACTGCGCGCCATGGCGCGCGCCGTTCCGAAAGAGCTGGTTGGCGTGCGCTGCGCGATTTTGGACGCGCGCCGTTCCGAGGTGTTCGCCGGCGCGTACGAGACCGGCCCACGGGCGGCAGAGACCCTGGCGCCCCTCGCGTTGCCGAGCGAAGGTGCGCTGGCGAGCCTCGCGGAGCGGCTGCCGTCGCCGGTCATCTGGATTGGCAGTGGGCTAGCGCTCCTGGGCGTCTCGCCGGGTTGCTCGGAGCTGGGCACGCTCGAGCCCTCGGCGGGCGCGGTTGGGCTGCTGGCCGAAGAGCTGGATCCGGCGACGAACCCCGCGCTTCCGGTCTACATCCGGGACGCCGGGGCCACGCTGCCCGATCTCGGCGCCCCCGCCCAGCACTGAATGATATAGATGGCGACGTGACGGATACCGGTCCCGGAAACGAGGCCCAAGCGCGGCTGCTGTCGCGCTATGGCCGCCGCTTCGGCGCCGGCACGGTGCTATTCCGTGACGGCGAGCCGGCGACCGAAGCCTTCTTGCTGCAAGACGGCCGAGTGCGGCTGCTCAAGCAAGCGGGCCGCATGGAGCGCAGCCTGCGCGTGGTGCGCCCCGGCGACTTGTTCGGCGAATCGGCGCTGCTGCGGGGCGCCACGCGCAGCTCGACCGCGGTGGCGCTCGACGACGTCGTGGCGCTGGCGTTCGATCACGCAACCTTCGAGCAAGTCCTGGCTACCCCGGAGGTCGCTGGACGCGTCCTGAATCAGCTGATTCGGCGCATGCGGGACGCCGAAGACCAGATCGAGATCCTGATGCTACGCGACGGCCAGTCCAAGGTCGTGGTGGCGCTGATGAAGTTTGCTCAGCAAGAGCAGGCGGCTGGTTATGCCGAGGGCACGCGCGACGCCCCGGGTCAGATCTCGCTGACTCTTTCCCCACTCGAGCTTTCGGCGCAGGTTGGCCTCGACGTCGATACGGTCAAGCGCATCGTGACCCAGCTCCGCGAGAGCGGGCACATTCGCATTCAAGACGAGCGGGTCGAGGTTCCGAACCTCGATAGCCTGCGCGACCTTTACAGCTTGCTCGGGGTCAAAGACCAGCTCCGCGGCCAGACCCAGACCGGCAGCCGAGCCCGCTCCCGATGACCCGCCTTCCCTCGATTTTGCTCGTTTTTGCCGCCACCTTCGCGCTGTTCGGCTGCGCCGGAGCCAGCGGCGGCGAGGGCGCCAAAGACCCCGAGCGCATCAGCGAGAGCGAATACGACGTCGCCCGCGATCTTTGGATGCGGCGAAACTCACCCCGTGAAGCGTTGGACCACGCCCTCAAGGCCGTCGAGCTGAACGAGGACAACGCCGACGCCGCCCACCTGGTCGCGCTCATCTACATGGATTTCTGCAGCAGGAACATCGACGAGTGCCGCCTGCCGGAAGCCGAGAAGCACGCGCGCCTGGCGTTGAAGGCCAAACCCGACTACCGCGAGGCGACCAATACGCTCGGGGTGATTCTGATTCACCAGAAGCGCTACGCTGACGCCATCAAAGTCCTGAAGCCGCTCACCGAGGACATCCTCTACCAAACCCCAGAAAATGCCTGGGGCAACCTGGGTTGGGCCCAGCTCGAGTCCGGCGCGACCGACGCCGCCATCGAGTCCTTGCGGCGCAGCGTCGCAGCCCAACCGTTATTTTGCGTTGGCCTCTTCCGTTTGGGCCTGGCCTACGAGCGCCGTCACGAAGACACGGCCGCCGCCGAAGCCCTTACGCGGGCACTGGAAACGCAGGCGCCAGGCTGTAACAGCCTGCAAGACGCCTTCGCCGCGCGAGCGCGCGTCGAGCTGCGGATGGGCAATCAAGACGCCGCCCGAACAGACCTCCAGCGCTGCACCGAGCTGTCGGGAAAGACCGTTACTGGGAAAGAATGCAGCTCCATGCTGCAAAAGTTCAAGTAGTCTCGGCGTCCCCCGATGCCCACCGTTGGCCAATACCTCCGCGAGCTGCGCGAACAGCGCAAAATGAGCGTGGAGGAGGTGTCGCGGGTCACGCGTATGCCCATGGCCAGCGTCGAGCGCATCGAGACCGATCGCTTCGATGAGCTGCCTGGCGAAGTGTTCGTGCGTGGCTTCTTGAAGTCGTACGCGCGCTCCCTGGGCGTGTCCGCTGACGACGTGCTGGCGCGCTACACCGCCTCGCGCCGCGTGGCCTGGGTGACGCCGTTACCCATCTCGGCGCCCAGCAAGCCCGCGCGCGGCCGTCGGCTCGGCGTGGCGGTGGCGTTCGTGCTGCTGCTCATCTTGTTCACGCTCGCGCTCAGCATCGTGCTGAAGCCGCGCGGCGACGACATGCCGCAAGAGCTGTCGCGGGCCATGCCGTCCACGCTCGGCGCGTCGGCGCTCCCTCACAGCTGAACGTGGCCGCGCGCAAAGCCTCCGCGCGCGTCGCCACCGAGGCGCTGCTGCTACGCCGCGTCGACTACGGCGAGTCCGATTTGGTGTTGACGCTGCTGACGCAAAAGCTCGGCAAGGTGAGCGCGCTGGCGCGCGGAGCCCGGAAGAGCATGAAGCGCTTCGGCGGCTCGCTCGAGCCCATGCACACGCTGGCCATCGAGCTCGACGAGCGTCCCGGCGCCGAGCTGTTCACGCTCTTGGAAGCGAAGCTGCAGACGCCGCGCGCGCGCATCTTGGGCAGCCTCGCCGCCATGGAAGCGGCGGGAAAAGCGCTGTCGTGGGCGCGGCGCGCGGCCCCGCCGCGAACGCCGGAAGAGGCTCCGTACGCGGTGCTGTCCACCCTCCTCGACCGGCTGGCTGCGGCTCCTGCGCCGGAGTCCAGCGCCGTCGCGCTGGCCGAGGCCGGGCTTTGCCTGCTGGCTGCTTTCGGCTGGGGCATCGACTTCGAGCGCTGCGTGCGCTGCGGACGCCAAGCGCTGCCCGCGCAGTCGGCGAGCGTGGACGCGGCGCGCGGCGGGTTGATTTGCCGTTCGTGCGGCGGCGCCCGCTTGCGCATCTCGGCGGCCGCACGTGAGCACATGGCGCGCGCCGCCGCCGGCCAAACCGATGTGGTCAGCTACGAAGAAGCGCCGAGCGCTCTATCGATCGTCGAAGCGGCGCTGGGCGCCCACGCCGGCATCGAGTAGAAGGGCACCACTTGAGCTCGACGAACCTGGCGAAGACGACGGTCAAGGCGAGCCCCGGCGCCGAGCAGCGGCAGCTCACCAAGCGCGCCGGCATCGTCGCCGCGGGCACGTTGGCCAGTCGCCTGCTGGGCCTCGTGCGCGACCAAACCATCGCCGCGGTGTTCCCGCGCGCTGTGACCGACGCCTTCTTCGTGGCCTTCACGATCCCGAACGTGCTGCGCCAGCTGCTGGCGGAAGGCGCCGTACAAAGCGCCGTCCTGCCGGTGCTGAGCAAGACCAAAGAGGAGCACGGCGAAGCCGAGGCCAAGCGCTTCTTCCGCGCCACCCGCGGGCTGTCTTTGAGCGTGCTGGTCGTCACCAGCGTGCTGGGCGTCATCTTGGCCCCGCAGCTGGTACAGCTGTTCGCGGCCGGCTACGCGGAGCTGCCCGGGCAAACGGCGCGCACGGTCTTGCTCACGCGCTGGGTGTTTCCGTACATCTTCTTCATGGGCACGGCCGCGCTCGGCGTCGCCGCCCTCAACACCCACCAGCGCTTCGTCGCCACGTCGTTCGCGCCGGGGCTGCTGAACGTGTCGTTCATCGTGTGCGCCCTCACCTTGCCTGGCTGGCTGATGGCCACCGGCTACGACGGCGCGCTGGCCTTGGCTGCGGCCGTGCTGTTGGGGGGGGCGCTGCAGGTGGTGGCCCAATGGCCCAGCTTGCGTGCCATCGGCTACTTCGAGCGGCCAACGCTGGAGCTTTCGCATCCGGGCGTCCGCGCGGCGCTCGGCCGCATGCTGCCGGTGATGTTCGGCATGGGCGTCTACTACATCGACGTCGTGCTGGCCCGCCGCTTCCTCTCGCAAGAGGGCTTGGGAGCGCAGAGCTATTACGGCTGGGCGCTGCGCCTGTGCGATTTTCCGCAGGGGATTTTCGTGATGGCGCTGCAGACGGCGGCGCTGCCCAGCCTGTCCAAATTAGCGGCGCGGGGTGACCTCGACGAGGTGAGCCGCACGTTTGCCTTCGGCATGCGCCTCACGCTGTTCGTGTCGATCGCGGCCACCGCGCTGTTCGTGGGCTTGGCCGAGCCGCTCGTGGTCTTGCTCTTTCAGCGCGGCGAGTTCGACGCCGTGTCGGCGCACGAGACCGCCCGCGCGCTGGTCGCGCAGGCCGCCGGCATCTGGCTCGTGGCCAGCGTGCGGCAGCTCACCTCGACCTACTACGCCCTGGGTGACACCCGCACGCCGGTGCTCGTGGCCGCCATCGACCTGTGCGTGTTCATCGGTTTGTCGCTCGGGCTCCGCGGCCGCTTCGGACACGTGGGCATCGGCATGGCCGTGACGGGCGCGAGCCTGGTGCAAGCGGCCCTGCTCTGGCTGTGGCTCGGCAAGAAGCTGCCGGCGCTGCGCTGGCGCGAGATCGGCTTTTCGGCGGGTAAGACGCTCTTGGCGGCTGGGGCGGGCGTGGCCGTCGGGCGCGTGGTGGCCTCGGCGGTGGCCGGCGCGGCGGGAACGAGCGCGCTCGACCGGGCCCTGCCGGGCGCTTTGGGCGCGGCCAGCTTCGCGTTGACGTTCCTGATTTTGGCCTGGGGCCTACGCAGCGACGAGCTTTTGCTGGTGGGCGAGCCGCTGTTCCGCCGCCTGCGCAAGAAACCAGAGGCGTGAGCGGGGCAAGCGTGCCATGAGTGGCGCGCCGTGACCCTCGTCAAGCCCCCCGTCTTCCACGTTCAGAGCGCCGAGTTCGTCGCGGCCGCGCGGCGCCCCGAAGAGTTGCCGCCCCCCACGAAGCTCGAGATCGCGTTCGTGGGCCGCTCCAACGTCGGCAAGAGCAGCCTGCTGAACAAGCTCTTGAACCGCAAAGGCTTGGCCCGCACCAGCGCCACGCCTGGCTGCACCCGGCAGATCAATTTTTTCGACATCAAGAGCGTCGCTGGGCTCGAGCTGATGCTCGTGGACCTGCCGGGCTACGGCTTTGCCTCCCGCTCGAAGAGCGAGCGCAAAGAGTGGGCCGAGCTCATCGAGCACTACTTACTCGAGCGGTCGACGCTGCGCGCCGCCGCGGTGTTGTTCGACTCCCGGCGCGGCATGGAGCCCGACGACGCCGACGCGCTGGAGCTCATCACCGAGCATGGCCGGGTCAGCCGCAAGCCACCAGAGGTGGTGCTCATCGCCACCAAGGTCGACAAGCTGCCCGCGCGCGATCGCCCCAAGCTCGAGAACAACCGCCTCGCCGAACGGCACGTCGTCCCGTTCTCCGTGGAGGAGCCGAAGACCGTCGACTCGGTGTGGCGCGCGCTCTTGCGAGCCGCAGATCTGCTGCCGCTGAAGACGCCCTAGCAGGGTGTTGAGAAAGTAGGCCTTCGAGTCACGGGGGCCACGTCGAGGTCTGCTCGAGGTGCCCACCCCCGTCCGGTCTCAAGACGCTGCCAGGCCGCGCTTCATCTCGCGTTCGCCCCGAGAGCTTCGTCGGGTGAGCTGACTTTTGAAAATCGAGGCGCGCCGCTTACGGGACGCTGCCGTGCGCCTCGGCGCCGGTGATTTCGCGTTTGCAGTCGCCGTACAGCGTGAACTTGTACTGAGGCGCGCTCGGGATCTCGAAGCGCCACGCCGGCCCCGCCTTGGAGCGAAAATACTCGATGTGCGCCGGTTGGTCGCGCGGCACCTTGCGCTTGCGCGCCGCTTTCCAGATCTCGTACGTGCTGCACTGCGGCTCGGGCAAGGGCTCGACGCCGCTGGCCGGGCACGGGTAGTCAGCCAGGTCGGGCTCGGCGACGAGGCCCTGCTTGGTCAAGATCACGTTCTGCTTCCCGCACGTGATGCGCTTGGGCAAAGTGCCGGGCTCTCGCGGGGGCTGCGCGCCGTGACCGGCCGCGCTCTGAAACGTGTAGCGGACGCGCGCGCCGGGCTGGTTGATGTCGACGGTGCCGTTGGCCAGCACGCCATCGAAGACGATGCCGCGCAGGGCCGGTCGCCGGGTCAGCTTGCGCGCCGACGCCAGGGTCACCCCCACCCCGTCGATCTCGTTCGGAAAACCGAAGATGCCTTCGGTGGTCGGAGGTCCTGGCGGCTCGCTGGTTTCGGGGCGGGACTTCTCTTTCGCCCACATCGAGAGGGCGAGGCAGACCATGAAGGCGACCGCGACGATAACGAGGCCCAAGAGCCTGTCGCGGCTTCGCTTCGCGTCCTTCGGGGGGATCGCGCTTTGCGCGGGCGGGGCCGGGCTCGGGAGTGACGGTTCCAAACGCGCGCTTCATACCCGGACGGCCGGTTCGGCGTAAACAATTTCTTCTATGCGGGAAGCCAGTTGCAGGTCGACGAGGGACGCGCTATCAGGTGCCCCCTCAGTTTCGGGCGCATAACTCAGCGGTAGAGTGCGTCCTTCACACGGACGAAGTCGTAGGTTCAATCCCTACTGCGCCCACCCCGAAACTCGCCCCGCGCGGCCACTCCAGGGCCGCCGCCTGGCCCGGGTTGAGCTAGCGTCCAGAGCCCCAGTGCGAGCCGCGCTTCTCTGTTGTTGTTTGGCGTTGGTGGCGTGCGGCGGCCAGCGCCCCGTCGCGCGCAGCGTGTGGCTCCCAACGTACGCCTTCGGCGCCATCGGTGGCGGCGATTTGGACGTGCGCGACTTCTGCCCCTCGGGCGCCATCCGCGACGTTTCGGTCGGCTCGAGCTGGGCGACGCTAGGCGTCTCGTTGGCAACGCTCGGCGTTTACACCCCACGAGAAGCAAGAGTGCGATGCGCTCCCGGACGTTGAGCTTGCTGCTGTCGCTGCCGCTCTGGGGCTGCGCGACCACCACGCTGCGTTCGGGCGAGCCGCCCGGCAAGACCGCGGCCGGCTTCGACGAGCGCTGGCATCCGAGCTTCTTGTTTGGCACCGTTCGGGGCGTCGCCCGCTACGATCTGGAGCGCGCCTGCCCGCAAGGCTGGGCCGAAATTCGCGTGGAGCCCGATCCGTTCACCATCTTGGCGGGAGCGGTGACGCTCTTCATGTATTCGCCTTCGCGCATCACCGTGGTGTGCGCCAAGCAGCCTGGCGATGACGAGCTGGCTTTCTGATAGCCTGCCCAGCGTGACGGCTCGGGCAATCTTGGCGCTGTGCGTGCTGGGCGTGAGCCAGAGCGCGCAGGCGGTAGAGCCGCCCCCACCGCCGGCCGCCCGCCGCGCCCTGCCCGAGCCCATCGCGCTACCCAGCACACGCGCGCGCGAGCCCTTGCCGGAGCCCAAAGCGCTCAAGGTGCGTATCGACGGCGAGTACGAAGCCCGCCAGAGCTTCTTGACCCCGCTGCCGCTGGCCCCGATCGACGAAAGCCCGGCGTCGCTCGAGCAGACGTCGAGGCTGTTTCACTGGCTCCGGCTGCGCGGGCTCGTGCTCGTTGGCACGAGCGTCGAGCTCCGCGCGGAGGCCGACCTCCCGCGCGGCATGATCTACGGCGGCGAGCCCGAAGCGGTTCCGAACAGCGGAAGTGACTTCGACGAGGTCCAGCCGGTGCGCGCGCACGCACGCATGCTGCGGCTCACCGTGCGTCACCGCCTGGGCGAGCTTTCGTTCGGTCACACCCCGAGCCAGCTCGGCATGGGGTTGGTCGACGCGGACGGCGACCAGCCGCGCTGGTTCGGAACCCCCGAGCGACCGGCGACCTACGAGCGCGTGCAGCTGCTGAGCGGCTCGGCCGACTCGAGCCTGCGCGTCGGCGCTAGCGGCGACCTCTTGTTCGACGACGGGCGGCTGTCGCTGTTGGACGGCGACAAGGCCCTGCGCGTCGGCTTGCTGGCGCGCTTCGCGCCGAATCCGCGCGTGCACACCGAGCTCGTGGCTCGCTACGAGGCCCTCGGCCAGCGCGACGGCGCGGGCGGCGCCGACGCGTTCCTGGCCGATCTTTCCGGCGGATTTCGCAGCCCCATCGCCGGCACCTCGGGGGAGCTGTTCGGCGAGTACGAGGCCGCGTACCGCGTCGGCACCGTGAATGAGCCGACCGCCTTCGCGGCTCCGGGTGACGAGGCGTCGCTGTCGACCTGGGCGTTCGCAGCGCGGGTCGGCGCGGCGCTCGAGCGGGTCGAGAATTTCCGGCGCTTTGCCCGCGTGGTCGCGTCCGTCGAGTGGGGTGTCGCGTCGGGCGACGCCGACCCCACCGACGACGAGCTGCAGCGCTTCGTGATGAACCCCAACCACGGCGTGGGCCTCATCTTGTTCAGCGAAGCCTTACGCTTCAAGACCTCGCGCGCGCAAGCGCTGCTCGAGCGGGCCGCGGGCGCGCCCGGTCGAGCCCGCGTGCAGGGGCTGGCCAGCGCGGGCGGCGTCGCCGGAGCCAGCTACGTGAACCCCGTCTTACTGCTCCGCCCGACCCCCGACTTGGCGTTGAAGGTCGGCGCGGTGGTAGCCACGGCGACCACGCGCGTCGTCGACCCCAGCCGCTTGGCGAGCGACGGCGAGCGCGCGAACTTCGATGGCGGCTCCCCGCTCGGCCGCTCGCTGGGCAGCGAGCTCGACGTGGGCGGCGAGCTGACCGTCCCGCTCGACGCTCCGCTGCTCCTGCGCCTATCGGTAGAAGGCGCGCTGGCCTTTCCGGGCTCGGCCTTCGCCGACGCCGAGGGCCACCGCCTGGGGACGCAAGCCATGACCACTTTTGGGCTAGGGCTGACGTTTTGACGAGGTTTTCATGAAGTATCGCCTGGAGCGCGCGGGCAAAGTCTTCGAGATCGACGTGAACGTCACGCCCGCCGGGTACGTGCTGCGCGGCGCCGACGGCGTCGCTCACTTACTGCAGCTGCTCACGCACGCCGACGGCAGCCAGCGCGCCATCACTCCGTGGGGTGAAATCGAGCTCGTGAGCGCGCGGCGCGGAGCCGAGCTCTGGCTAGACGTCCCCGGGCGCAGGTTGAACGCCCGCGTGGAGCGCGCGCGCCCCTCGAGCGCGGGAGCCAGCGGCGCCTCCGCCGCGGGCGCGCTGCGAGCTCCGATGGCGGGCAAGCTGCTGCGCGTGGACGTGAAGCTGGGCGATGAGGTGAAGGCGGGGCAACCCCTGGCGGTGATCGAAGCCATGAAGATGGAAAACGAGCTGCTGGCGCCGCTCGACGGCGTAGTCGTCGAGCTGGCGCCGGCCGCGGCCAGCGCCATCGAGAAGGGCACGCTCGTCGCGCGCATCGAGCCGCGTTGAAGGTAGCTCGCTCACGGCTGCGGCATGGCGACGGGCCGAAGCTGGCTCTTCAGCCGGGCGAGCGCCGCGCGCATGGGCAAAAGCCGCGACTTGTCCGCAGAAATGTCGTGTTTTTCCGCGGCGTCCGCCGCCAAATCGTACAGGCCCAAGACCCGCCCTTCGCTGACCGTGAGCTTCAGATCTTGGTCGATCAGCGCTTGCCGCTCGGCGTTGTAGGGTCCTCGGGCCATGTCGATGAACACCGGCCGCTGCGCATCCGGCGCGCCCGGAGCGCGCAGCAAATCGGGTAGCAGCGACTGACCGCTCAGAAAGTCGCTGGGCGAGCGCGGCGCGAACGGCACCTTGCACAGCTCGAGCAACGTCGGCACCACGTCGATGGCGCTCCGCCGCGCCGTGACCCGCCGCGGCGCCACCCCCGGCACCTTGACCAGCAGCGGCACCCGCACGAGCTCCTCCCACAGCTCGAAGCCGTGGCGGATCATGCCGTGCTCGCCGAACGCCTCGCCGTGGTCACTGGTGACGACGACGGCGGTGCGGGCCGCGAACGGCAACTTCTCGAGCGCCGAGAGCACGCGCCCCAGCTGCGCGTCGACGAACGCGACCTCGCCGTCGTAGCGATCGCGCGGCTTCGAGCCGAAATCGTGCTCGGGGTGCGGCGCGTATTCGGCGTGCGGGTCTACGAAGTGCATCCACATGAAGAAGCGCCGCGCCGCGAGCTCGGGCGCGGACAGCAGCTCGATGGCGGCGTCGCTCTGCTCGTCGCTGTTGGAGGTTTGGTCCCCTTCGATGGCCGCCACTTTGGGCGCGGCGCGCGAGTCGATGACGTCGAAGCCGCGCTGAAATCCCGCGTCTTTGTAGAAGTACCAGTAGCCTTGCACGCTCAACGTGTGGAAGCCGGCCGCCTGCAGCCGTTCCTGTACGAAGGTCTCTTTCTTCGAGTATTTGTTGAAGTGCGAGAACCCGCCGTCCAGCTCGCTCGAGTACTTGCCGATCATCAAAGGCCCCATGCTCTTGCCCGTGTACGAGGCCAGCGAGTAGGCCCGCTCGAAGACGACGCTCTGCTTGGCCAACGCGTCCAGGTTCGGAGAGACGCCGCGCGGGTTGCCCAGATACCCCAAATCGGCGCGCAGCGTGTCGATGGTGACGAAGAGCACGTTGAGGTCGCCCGGTAAGCTCGCGAGCGAAGCGGCGGGGCTGGCTGCGACGCTCGGGGCGCGCGCCGCCACGGGTTGGGCGTCGCCGTCTTGACAGTCTTCGTCAATGCCGTTGCCGGGCACGTCGACGGCGCGTGGGCTGACCCGCGCGTCGTGATCGTCGCAATCGCCGCCGGCAAAAGCGGCGCTCACCCCGTCGTGGTCTCGATCGCTCAGCCGGCGCAGCAGCGCCAGCGCCACGCGACCGAGCGGGGCCTGGCGTTCGATGGCGAGCGTCACCGGCTCGGTCAACGTCGCCCCGCGCGCCGCCTGCCAGGTGAGAAAGCCGGGCGCGAGCAGAAAGAGCAGCGCCAGCGCGTAGCCGCGAGCCGCGCGAGCGCTGGGCATGAGCCACGCGCCCGCCGCCATCAACGACAACAGACCAGGCGCTCGCAGATCCAGCTCCTGCCGGCGCAGCACGCCCAAGATGCGGAGCGCTCCGCCACCACCCCCCGTTTCGCCCCAGGCGATCAACGAGGCCAAGCCCAAGGCGAAGCCCAGCCCGGACCCGACCAGCGCCAGGCCTGGCCCGACGCGCCGCGCCGCGAAGCCACGCGCCACGAGCGCCGTGGACAGACTCCGCGCGCCGGCCAGCAACGCCAGCGCGAGCGGCAGCACGCTGAGCGGCGCGAGCGCAAACGCGGCGGCGCCGCTGGCCTCGGCGGCCAACCCGCGGGCCACCACTCCCGACACGGCCACGAGCCAGACGAGCGCAGCCAGCGCCACCAACGGCGGCGTGGCCAACCATGCCGCGCGCGCTTCGCCCTGCTGCGCCTCGACCCAGCTCCAGAACCGGCGCGGCGACCAGGCCTCGGCGCGCAGAAACACCGCCCGCAGCGCCCACACGCCGAGACCCACCGGCAGCGCCAGCGGCGCCGCCAGCCCGACGCACGCCGCCACCAGCCCGCTCGCGCTCGAGCCGCCCTGGGCCGCGCGCGCGTCCAGCAGGCCGCTGAGCAAGCCGCCGAGCGAAGCCCCCGCGAGCGCCCCCGCGAGGCCGCCGAGCGTGGCTCGAACCGCAGGTTGGGGGCGTGAGGTGTCGGCTTCCGTCACGCGGCGGAGCCTACCCCGAACGCCCGCGTTTCGCGCGCGCCAACGGGTGAGCTTTGTCGTAGACCGTGAGCAGCTGGTCGAGCGAAACGTGGGTGTAGCGCTGGGTCGTCGACAAGCTCGAGTGGCCCAGCAGCTCCTGAATCACTCGCAAATCGGCGCCGCCTTCCAGCAGGTGCGTGGCGCAGGAATGGCGCAAGGCGTGCGGGTGCAGATCCGGGCGACCCGCCCCGAGCGCGCCGTAGCGCTGCACCAAGGCTTGGATCCGCCGCACGCCCAGGCGCTGCCCGCGCGCCGTGAGCAGCAGCGCCTTCGGATCGCAAAAGCCGGTCTTGGGGTGGCTGAGCTCGCGGCGCCGCGGCAAATACGCGGCGAGCGCTTCGAGAGCCTTGCCGCTCACGGGCACGATGCGCTCTTTGCGTCCCTTACCCAGCACCCGCACCTCGCAGGCCCGCACGTTGACGGCCTCCAGATCGAGCGCCCACAGCTCGCTCACGCGTAGCCCGGAGCCGTACAGGAGCTCCAGGAACACGCGATCTCGTAGCTTTTCCACCTCACTGCCCAACGGGCCCAGCCCGGGCGACTCGACGACCTCGGCGGCCGCTTCCGGCCTCAGCACCAGCGGCAAGCCGCGGCTCAGCTTCGGGCTCTGCAGCAGCGCGGCCGGGTTCTCGCGCACCTCACCGGTGCGGCGCAAAAACACGTACAGAGCGCGCACGCTCGAGAGCTTGCGGGCGATGCTGGCGGGCGCCAATGCCTCGCCCACGGTGCCCAGCCAGCTGCGCAGGCTGATTCTCGTCACGTCGGAGAGGAGCGGCGACCGCTCTAGCCGCTGCTGCAGAAAGCTCTCGAGGCTGGTGAGGTCTCGGCGATAGGCCAGCACCGTATTTCGCGACGAGCGGCGCTCGTGCTCGAGGTACTCGGCGAAGCGCAGCACCACGGCTGCCAGCTCGGGATCGGAGCTTCGAGCGGTTGCGGCGCCTGGCACACCCGAGAGCCTAGCCGTGAAAGGCGGCGGCGGCCCATAAAGCGACCCCCAGCCCGAAGGTCAAAATCGCCCAGCGCCCGCGCAGCCACTCGATGCGCCCGTTGGGAGCCAGGGCGCGCGCCGCGAACCAGGCCAGCCCCAGCGCGGCGACCAACAGACCCGCCGCCAAGAGCGCGCCCCAGGGAGCTTGCTCGGCGCTCTGCAGCTGAGCCAGCTTGAACAGGCGCTGCGCGGTCGCGGTGCGCTCGGCCTCGGCCAGGCTCTTGCTGGCGGACAGCCGAGACAGGTTGCGATTGGCCTCCTCGAGGCGCTCGGGAAAGGGTTGCCAAAACGACGCGCTCTCGAGCACGGCGGCGCGCTCGGCCTGCCAGGCCAGCATGGCAATTTCCGGTCGACCGGTGACCTCGGCCCCGCGCGCGACCGCGCGTAGCCGCAGGTAACCGCGCTCGACGTGCGGCGCCCCAGGAACGAACGCCGACGCGGCACGCCGAGCGTGCTGAATGGTGGCGTGCAAATCATTGGCGTCGAAGGCAGCGTCGCTGGCCGCAATCTCGCGCTCGCCGTCCAACACGGCGCGCAGCGTGGCTACGCCCGCAAACAGAACGGCCAGGGAGGCGGCCCAGCCGAGCGCCCGCAGTAGCCGACCTCGCGCCGACACTTGGCTCATATGAAGTCGCGACGCCGGAAAATCAGGCTCGCCAATCCCAACAAGGCCAAAGACCAAGCCAGCGCGTGGAGCGCAGCCCCGCCCACGTAAGGCCACAGCGAAGCTCCCGCCGCCTCTCCGGTCAGCAGCGGACGCTCCGGCACGTACAGCATCAAGTTGGGCACGACCTTGCTCAGCACGACCCCCGCGTCATGCAAAAATTGACCGAAGAAACGCACCGGCAGGCGTCCCAACGTGTCTGCGGAGCGCCCGATGATGAACAGAAAGAACGTGAACACCGCCGTCAAGAACGGCGACGAAAACGAAGAGAACAAGGTAGCGAGCCCCGCGATGATCGCGACTTCGCACAGGGTGAGCACGGCGAGGCCGCCGAGCACGCGGCGATCATCCGGCGCGCCCGCCGAAAGCGCGACGCCCGCGACACCGAGGAGCGCAGACCAAGCGATAGGCAGGTAGGTGATGCTGGGCCGCTTTGCGTAGCCGAGCGCGAACGCCGCGGCCAAGCTGCCGAGCCCGAGCCCGAGCACCAACGCCAAGCTCTTTCCGGCGATGACCGAGATGGCGAGGAGGCTGATGCCAGTGTTGGCCACGACGAACACGGCCAGCAGCAGCAGGGTGCCGAGGTACTTGCCGGCCAAGTACTCGCTCCGGCTGATCGGGCGGGCCAAGATGGGGAACAGCGTCTTCAGCTCCAGCTCGCGGTACAGCGAGGTGGCCCCGAGCACGACCGCGACGATGATGGCATAAATGGAGATGGCCGCGGCGCCCAGGTCGCTGACTACCCGCAGCTGGTTTTTGGCCGTGTAAGCCCCGACGACGAGCGAATAACCCGTGGTGACGAGGGCCAACGCGAACAGGCCGTGCAAGATACGAGCGCGCACCGCTTCACGGTAGGTGTTCAGCGCCACGACCAGGACCCGGGCCAGCATCAGCGGCCGTTCTAGCGCAACTGCCGAGGCGCTGGCTAACGTGAAAGCGCCAGCGCCCGCGGCGCGACGAAATCGCGAATCTGCCGGGGTGCGCGCAGCATCATGCCGGCAATTTTGTCCTCGAACAGCCGCGGCAAACCGTCACCCAGATCGAGCGCTGCGCCCACCGTTATCAGCGCCCGACCGCCGGGCAACGGCTTGATGCGGAAGAAGCCCCACACGTCGCGGATGTCGTGCGGCTCGGACGGGTCGAGCCAGAAGCGGATGGTCTCGCTGTCGACCCGCTCGAGCATCACGGTGTAGCGAGCGTCCAGGAACGAGCTGCCCTGCACCAGCTCGACCCGCGACAAGCCGTTCACCGTGTCGAGCAGGCGCGCGCTCTTGGTGCGGGGCAGGGCCTCGGGCCAGTTGGTCACGTCGGAGAGCGCGGCCAACACCAGCTCGGGCTGGGCGTCGACGACTTGATAGGAGACGCCGCCCACGTAGCGTCCGTCCCCCTGCTCGAAGCGTACGGCGCGCGAGACCATACGGCCCGCGTGCAGCGCGCTCTGCTCGCTCGCGCTGAGCGAAGGGCGCGCTCGAGCGGAGTGCGCGCGGGGCTCCGCGTGGCCGGCTCCTGCCAGCGTCAACGCCAGCATGCAGCCCCAAAGCGAACCCGCGGCAGCGTGGCGCATGGGGGCAGAGACTAACCCCGATCTCTCAATCCGGCCAGCGACGAGCAGAGCGACGAGCACAGTAAAGAAATGGACCTCTCCCGAGGCTCGCAAGGCTCACCCGCGATTCAGAGCGGAGCCGTGAAAACATCCAGCTGCCACGCACCGGAGTCGCCGTTGTACCCGTCGATTTGCACGAAATACCGACCTGCTTGCAAATCCAGATCCAAATAGCTGCGGCTGGGCCAATAGCCCGCCGCGCAGGCGCGCTCCAGCTCGACGCCGGGGCAGAATTGACCCTCCCGAACGGACAGCATGGTTTCGTAGCCGCTACCTTGCATGTCCAAGATCACGCGCCGCGGCTCGCTCAAGGTGAGCTCGAGCATTTGGTCCGGCGCGCCTCCGTCTGCTTGGCCGCCTACGTCGCACCCCCCAGAAAAGTCTGGAAAAGAATTACTGGTATTGCCGATGAAGCGCCCTCCAGCTTCCGGGATCGCGACCGGAGCTTCGCAGTCGTCGGCGAAGGGCACGCTCACGGTGGCCACGGCTGGTCGCTCGAACCAGCTGATGCCCACGGGGTTGCCGCGCCTCGACTCGATCACCGCGCGGTAGTTTCCCGCCGCCACGCCATAGCGCACGGTACGGACGGTGCCTTCGTCCGCGCGGCACGAGCTATTTCCGTCGCAGGTGGCGTTGGCAAAGCTGACCGCGCCCTGGTCGCCGTCGGCGAAACGACCAATGAGAGCAACGTCTCGCTTACCCGCGAGCTCGAACTCGAAGCTGGCGTCCGGCGCGCCCACCAGGCACTTGGGGTGGACGGCGTCCTCGTGCGTCGAAAGATCGACCACCTGTTCGACGCCGCTCAGCAGCGGCTGCGCGTCGTCGCAGCCCTCGCCCGGAGGCGGCTCGGACACCGGCCCCGTCTCGAGCCGCACGCTCATGTCGTCGGGACCCGTGCCGGCGACGAGCACGCGGTAGCTGCCCTTCGCCAAGTCGCGCACGAACAAGCGCCCCGGTTGGCTGCGACGGCACGTCAGCTCCTGACTGCACTGGGCGTCGAGCAGGGCGATGACCGGGAGGCCGAAGCCCGCCTGCGCTTCGGCAATCAGCGTGACGTCGCTCGCTTCTTCCAGGCTGAAGCTGACGAAAGCGTCACCCGTGAGGGCATCGCACTCGGACGCGACGTCCGGCGCGTAGTCCGGCAGCCGCAAGACCACCGGCGGCCCGTTGGGCGAGAGCTCCACGGCGTCTTCGCAGCGCTCACCGGGGGCCGGCTGGCTCTCGACGATTCGAACCTGCACCTGCGCCGTGACTTCGCTGTCGGCGCCCACGTACACCGGGTAGCTCCCCTCGCCCAGACCACGCAGCACCAGGCGCGACACGCTGCCGCCCTGCGGCGCCACGAACGAGGGCTGGCACGTGGCCGACGGCAGATCGCCGCAGCTGTCGGCGGTGCCGAGGCTGACCTGGCCGGCGTCGAGCTTCGCGGTCACGTCCACGTCGAACGGGCCGCCGCTGGGCACGTCGATTTGCAGCACTACGTCGCGGTAACCCTCGTTTTCGATGGCGCACTTCGTCGGGTAGTCGAGCGCGGTGGCGGTCAGATCCAGATCGTAATAGCCCGAGTCGCTCACCCGCAGCGCGGTCTTGCAGGTGTCGTGCTCGGGCGCGGCGCAGTCGGCTTCGTCGACCTCACCGTCGCAGTCGTCGTCGCGCTCGTTGCCGCAGACTTCGCTGGCCAGGCTGCTGACGCGCGGGTCGGCGTCGTCGCAGTCTTGCCCTCCGCAGTTGCGGACCGGATCGCCGTCGCCGTCGCTGTCACGCGGATCGTGCCGGCAAGACTGTGTTTCTTCGATGCACACGTCGATGGTGCAGGTGGTGTCGTCGCTGCACGCCACCACCTCGCCCTCCACGCAGCCGTCGCGCACGTCGCAGCGCTCGGCGCCATCGCAAAAGACTCCGTCGCCGCACGCCGCGTCATCGGGTACGTGGCGACAGCGCAGAAGCTCGGTGTCGCAGCGATCGACGGTGCAGCCGACGCGGTCGTCGCACTGGCCGTCGTCCTCGCACGGCCCGCCCAGGGTTGGATCGACGTCCGTACCCGCGTCGATGTTCAGGCTGAAGCCCGCGTCACCCTGGCCACCGCCTGCGCCGCCCGCCCCACCGGCTCCTGGCCCGAACGGGCTCTTCACCGTGTCGGAGCCGCAGGCGAGCGGGACCGCTCCCAACGAAAGCCCGAGCAAAATGCCGCCCAGCGCGCGCCGAGCGGGCGGGCGTCCCCCGTTGAGCCAGCGCGCCTGCGGCCTTGGCGGGCGAGCTTGCGGTGGGCGGAGGGACCGAGGGTAGGACAAAGGACGCAACGACGACCGGCCTTGCAGGGCTCCTGTTGTAGCGCGGGCCAGTAGTCATGCGCGCCAACTTTTGGCATGATCGAAGAATCGTGTCCCAAGAACGTTTGACCCGACACGAAATCTCGTGGCTCTTGGCCCAAGAAGCTCGGGGAGCAGCGCGGGCACTTCGGGAGGGCGTCACCCAACTACGGCAGACGCCGGGCAACGAGCCCCGCATCACGGCCTTGCCGAGCGAAGCCCCTCCCCCGGCCGTCGAAACGACGCTCGACGCGCTCGACGACGCCATCAGCATGCTGAGCGACCTCAACACCGGGGCGCGCGGAGCCAGCAAGGCGCGGCGCGGGCGCATCGACCTGGCGGCGCTGCTCGTGGATCTCTCGCCCAACACGCGGCTGGCCATCGAGCCCGGCGCCGGCACCGAGGTCATGGGCGACGAGCAAGACCTGCGTCGCATGCTCAACATGCTCGTCACGCAGGCCGGCTCCACCCAGGGCGGCGCGGCCGAAGTGAAGATCCGGCGCCAAGCCGAGTGGGTGAAGATCAGCGTCGAGCTTGGCCCCGACGCCGGAGCGCAAGAGCTGGAGCGGCGTTGGCTGAGCCGCATGGCCACGCGCCACGGAGGCTGGGTAGAGCTGGAAGGCGGCACCCAATCGATCTTCCTTCCTGCCGACGGCGCCAGCGATCAGCGCGAGGTCGTCGAGCTGCGCAAGGAGCTCGAGCAAGCGCAGCAGCTAGGCGAAGCGTACGCCCGCGAGCTGGCGTCCGTGCTCACGGCCGGCGACATTCGCACCGAGCCACCGCCGCCCGTGGCGCCGCGCAGCGGCTCGCAGCGCTTCGAGACACTGCAAGGCGCGGCGCTCGGCATGCAACGCACCCTCAAAGGCCTGGTCGAAGGCCTGCGCGCCGATCTCGGCCTGGCCACGAACGAGCTGGGCGAAGGTTCGCCGCTCACCCAGAACCTGCAGAAGCGCGCGGCCGTGGCCGCCGAAATGTCGCTCGATCTCGCGCTGGCGGCTGACTGCCCCTTCGACGAAGGTAAATCGGACGTCTCCGTCTCGGAGCTGGTGCAGCTGGCCGTGTCCGAGGCCGAGCCGCGAGCGCTGCGCCACGGCGTGTCCATCGACGTGAAGGGGCCGGCCACGCTGCGGCTCCAGTCCCGGCCGAGGACGTTGCAGTCGTTGATCCGCGCCATGCTTCACCACGCTATCTCGGCCACGCCGCGCGACGGGCAGATCGTGCTCTCCGCCTACGCCGTAGAAACCGGCGTTTTGCTGTCCGCGCAGGACGGCGGCCCCTCGGTGACCGAGGCGCACCGGGCCGACATGCTCAGAAATCGCGTCGACCCGAGCGCGTTCGGACGCCCGTCCGGGGTGGCGCTGCTGATCGCCGAAGCAGCCGCCGAGAGCTTGGGTGGTACCCTCGAGCTGCGCGACGGCCCCGACGGCCGCGCCGAGGTGTGGACCCTGCTCGGCCGCTAAGGGGCCCCAAGCCGCGAGTTTACCGGCCAACCCGAGACTACTTGGGCTAGTATCTTCGGTCGATGCGGATTCTCGTCGTCGAAGATCAAGACTCGATTCGGAGGATGATCGAGGCCTTGGTACAGGCTCGCGGCTATCAGGTCACGGCCGTCAGCTCCGGCGCGAAGGCCATCGACGTGGCCCTGACGGACGCGCCCGACATCGTGCTGCTCGATCTGAACCTGCCCGGTCAATACGACGGCTTCGACGTTTGCCAACGGCTGCGCTCCGATCCGACGACCCGCACCGTGCCCGTCGTCATCATCAGCGCCATGGACGACGACGAGTCGCGCGCACGCGCCAGCGCGGCCGGCGCCACCGCCTACTACACCAAGCCCTTCAGCCCCATCGCGCTCCTGAAAGAGATCGACCGCCTGAAATCGCTGCTCGCACCCCGCGCCTGAGCGCGCGGCGACTCGCTAGAGCAGCTTCAGCAGCTCGCGGCTGCGCTCTTCGGAGTCGCGCACCAGGTCGCGCGCTTCGAGCGGCGGTATCTCGAGGGCTTGCGCCAGCTGCTCGATCAGCGCCTTTTCTTTTTCGTCCTGCTTACCGTCGACGAAGCTGAGCATGACCGCGTGCTGCAAGAGCTGGCGGCGAGCCGCAAAACCCAGCTCGTGGATGGGCACGTCGGCCAGGCTGCGCGGCGTCTCGGCGAATTTGCGCAGCTCGTGGGCCTCGCTGGGCATGGCGTGGAAAGCTTCCAGCAAGGCTTCGAGCACCTCTGTCTCTTCTTTCGAGACGTGCCCGTCGGCCCACGCCACGCTGACCAAGCCCTTCACCACCGCGAGATTCTGAGCGTGCATGCCCCCGATACTTTCACATCGCGGCCGCGCGCAAAAGCTCAGCCTTCTTCGGCGAACGGACGCGGCATGGGGGTGAGCTCCAGGCCCGCCATACCCTTCAGCGCCGAGCGCAGCTCCCGCTCTTCCGTCGCTTCCGAAACGTAGAAAGAATCCACCAGGTCCGATACGTCGCTCGTGCGCGAGGGCAGCACCGCGGGGGCGTAAGGCGAAGGCTCTGGCCGCGGCTCGGCGATGACGAGAGCGGGCGGCGGGGGCGCGGCGGCGACCGCGGGCGCGACCGGACCGGGGTCCCAGGTGAGGGCCTCGTGAACTTCGGGAGACGCCAGCTCCGATTGAAAGATGACCGGCGCGCTGACGACCCCGGAGAGCGAGCTGGCCATTGGCCAGGCTTCGTCGACGACCCCGGGGACAGGCGTCGGAAACTGCGAGGGCGAGACGGGGGGCTGCGCGCCCGCCGGCGCAACGGGAGCGAGCGCCGCGGGCGTGGGGGTGAGGTCGAGCGCGGGCGTGGGGGTGAGATCGAGCGCGGCGTGCTCGGGATCCGCCACGGCTTGCGCGGGCGCGGGTGTCGGAACAGGCGCGGGCGGCGGAGCGGGCGCGGCAACGACGCGCGGCTCGGTGACTACGTCGCGGATACGCGTCGGCGCTTCGTCGGCATCGACGCCGGTGTGCAGCTCCAGCATCGCGGTGAGCACGTCCGGCATGCGCGAGGGCTCGGGGTCGGCGAGCGGCTGCGGCTCGTCGGCGAGCGCGGGAGAAGCGGCCTGCGCGACCTCTTCGAGCTCGACGTCGATGCACAAATCGAGCTCGGGCTCTTCTTCGACCGCGACGGAGGGAGCCCGCTCCGTGCGTTCGCTTTCTTCACCCGGGAGGGTCTGCAGCGTCACCAGCGTTCCCAAGCGAGGCGTGCAGGTGCCGCGCTCCTTCGCGCGCTGGACCACCGGCTCGGGTTTCGTGAATGCGGGCTCGCCGACGGCGACGCGCGGCTCCGGCGTGAGCGTGAGCTCCACGACGGGTACGGCCGGCGCACGGGGCGCGCGCTCGGGCGCGGCCTCGACGCGCGGTAGCGGCGCGGCTTGGTGCACCGACGGCGCAGCCGGCGATGCCTCGGGGAAGTCGGCGGCCCAAGCGATAGGCTCGGACGCAGCTTCCGCGGCAACGACGGGCGGCGCCACGACGACCGCCGGAGCCACGACGGCCGACGGCGCCGCGACGACCGACGGAGCCACGACGGCCGACGGCGCCGCGACGACCGACGGAGCCACGACGGCCGACGGAGCCACGACGGCCGACGGCGCCGCGACCCCGGGCTCCGCTTCCAGGTGACGTGCCAACTTGCCGGCGCTCTTGGCGCGCTCTGTCTCGCGGTGCAGGCGGGCGAGCGCTCGCTTGGCCGCCGCGCGATTGACCGGAATCAAGGCCGTCTCCAGCTCGCGGACGAGCGCGGAGAGCCCGGCGTTTTCGTTGCGCTGAGCCGCGCGGCGCAGCGCGGGCCCCACCGAGCTGGCCACCTCCAGCGTCCGGGCCAACAGTTGCCGCAGCCCTTGTTCGACGCTCACCTCCGACTCGCCCGTCCGAGCGGCTCGCAGGCGAACGGTACCGTCGGCGTACAGCTCCACGTCGTCAGCGCTCACGGCGCGCGGCGCAACGGCGACGTGATCGGCGACCGCCAACAACAAGTATCCGGCGCTTTCAGCCGCCAGCGGCGCCAGATGCGCGCGCGCCGCCACCGAGATCTCGAGCAGCGAGACAGTCACGATTCGCCTCCACGCACGAGCACGCCGTGCTGTCGTAGGTATCTCTTGGCTTCGCCGACGGTGTGCTGGCCGTCATGAAAAATAGAGGCCGCGAGCGCCGCATCCGCGTGGCCCTCGCACAGCCCCTCGCGCAAATGTTCGAGCTCTCCCACGCCGCCCGAAGCGATCACCGGGATGGGCACGGCGCCAGCGACGGCTTTGAGCAGCGGTAGGTCATAGCCAATCCGGGTTCCATCGCGATCCATGCTCGTGAGCAAGATTTCGCCGGCGCCCAGCTCCGCTCCGCGCCGCGCCCACTCGACCGCGTCGATACCGGTGCCGCGGCGACCGCCGTGCGTGAACACCTCGAAGTAACCGCCCGCCTCGTTGCGCTTGGCGTCGATGGCCAGGACCAACACTTGTCGGCCCCACGCCTCGGCGACCTCGCCGATCAGCTCGGGGCGCGCTACCGCGGCGCTATTGACGCTGACTTTGTCGGCCCCGGCGTCCAGCAGCCGACGCACGTCTGACGGCGCCCGGACCCCCCCACCGACCGTCAAAGGGGCAAACACGACTTGGGCCGTCCGCTCGATGATGTCCAAGATCGCCGGCCGCTCTTCATGTGACGCGGTGATGTCCAGAAAGGTGATTTCGTCCGCGCCTTCGGCGTCGTAGCGCCGGGCGCACTCCACGGGATCGCCCGCGTCGCGGATGTCGACGAACTTTACGCCTTTGACGACGCGGCCACCGCGGACGTCCAAACAGGGGATGATGCGTTTCGCGAGCATTCTGGGGCGGGTATTACCCCCTTAAGTCAAAACCGCGAGTCCGGACAAAACCCCGGCTATCCGCGGCCGGCCTGCGGGCTCGAAAAAGGCCCTCTCGTGCCCCGCGACAGCAGCCCGAAAACGCTATAGTCCTGCGGGAGATGAAGCAGTGCGGCCGTTGCGGCACGCAAAACCTCGACCAGCAAACGACCTGCACGGTCTGCGGCCTGGATTTGCCCGCCGCCGCCGCCGGTTTTGGCGGAACCATGGTCATGGCGCCGCCGGAGCTGCCCAAGAGCGAGCCGCCCCCGGCCGCGCCTCCCCAAGCCGAGGCTCCCAAGGCCGAGCCTCCCAAAGCCCCAGGCAACCTGCGCGGGACGATGCTCGGCATCGCGCCGCCCGCGTTCGCCTCCGCGTCACCGCCCGCAGCGGCGCCGGCGGTCAAGAGCCCAGCCCCCCCTGCGCGCCAGTTCGCCGGAACGATGATCGGGCTGGCGCCTCCCAATTATCCGTCGCCGCCTCCAGCGCCGGCCGTTCCGCCGTCTGCAGTCGAGGGCGCCGCAAGCGCGCCGCGCATGGCCTCCGCGCAAAAGACGGTGCTGGGTGTCGCGCGTCCAGGCATCGCTCCGCTGAATCCCGGCCAAGCCAAACCAGCGATGGAAGCGGCTGCACCGGTACCGGTCGCGGCGCCACCACCACCAGCAGCGTATCCCGGCGCGTGGCAAGGCGTGCCTCCGCCCAGCGCGCACGGCAACGGGCCCGCGTCGCCACGTCGCCCGGCTCCGCGTCGCATCTCGATCACCGCAACGCTCGCCATCGTGGGCTCGGCCATGTTGCTGGTCATGGCCGTCGTCGTCTACTTCATGCTGCGCGGGCACGGCAGCGTGACCGCTCGCGCCAGCTTGGATGACAAGGGCAGCGAGCAGCTGGATCTGACGTGCACGGAGTGCCCCGATGGAACCAAGACTTGGATTGACACCGGCCCGGCCACGTTTCGGGCCGGCAAGGCCACCCTCAAGCTGCAAACACCGCTGAAGGTCGGCGAAAACCCGATCCTGCTGGTGCTCGAGCGGCCGGGCCGCAGCCGCGAAGAGATCGCGCTGTCGTTGCCGATTGAATTTCGGGTGCGGAGCAGCACCGAAGAGCTCGCGCAAGAGGTCCCCAAGGTCTCGGTGCTGGCCAGCGTCCTGGCCGGAACGCGCTTGGAGGTCGACGGCAAGGTCGTTCCGCCCGATCCGAACGGCGTCGTGCGCTTCGACTACGAGGTCGCCGCGGACGTCACTGGCCCCGACGCGGCCGTAACCACGCTCGAGCGCGTGGTGCCGTACAAAGCGGTCTCGGCCAGCGGCGCCAGCCAAGAGGGAAAGGTTCAAATCCGCGTCGGCGTGACACCGCTGATCGTCGACGCGCCCGGCGCCAGCATCGTGCTGGGCACCAAAGAGGTGGTCATTGCCGGGCGCACGGCCCCGGGCGCACGGCTCGTGATCGGCGCGCAGACCATCACGCTGGACCCGGAAGGGCGCTTCGTGAGCAAGCAGTCGCTGGCTCCGGGCGACAACTCCTTCACCGTGCGCTCCACGCTCAAAGACTTGGCGCCACGCCTCGTCAAAGTGAGCGTGCGGCGCAGCGACAACCTGGAGCGCGAAGCGGCCCTCGCCCGCTCCATGGCGCAAATTTCGTACGCCGAAGCGCTCCGAGCCGGAGACGGCGCGATCGGCCGCAGCCTGGCCCTCGAAGGGCAGCTGTTCGACGTCCGTCACGACGGCTACACCAGCGTGCTGCTCGTCGACGTCAACGGCGGCTGCAAGAAGGTGCCGTGCCTGAGCAAAGTGGTGTACGGCGTCGAAACCAGCCTCGAAAAGGGGCGCAAGGTCAAAGCTTACGGCAAAGTCGTGCGCTTCGTGGACGGTCCCCGCACCGGTGAGCGCATCCCCGAGGTACGTGCCGATTTGGTGGTGGCCGGATCCCCGTGACGCTCCAAGCGACCGACGCCGAGCCGCTGTGCGTTAGCTGTGGCGCCCGCAACGCTACGGCCGCTCGCTTCTGCGATCAGTGCGGCCTCTCGCTGGGCCAAAGCTTCAACGCCACGACGCTCACCATCTCGTCGCCCCCCGTCTCGCTGCCGCTGTCCGCCCGCTCCTTGGGCGCCGCTTCCACTCGGCCGCCTGCCGCCATCAACCCGGTGCGCAGCGCCGCCCCCACCCTGCACGAGCAGGCCGTCGACGCGCGCGAGCTCGCCGATCCGCTGCTGGGTGTGGTCGTGGCCGAGCGCTACCGCATCAAGGAGCGCATCGGGCGGGGCGGCATGGGCGTGGTTTACCGCGTCGAGCACGCGCGCATCGGCAAACTGATGGCGCTGAAGCTGCTCACCGGCGAGCTCACGCGCGACCCGCTCCAGGTCGCGCGCTTCAAGCGCGAAGCGCTGCTGGTGAGCAAGCTCTCTCACCCCAACACCGTGCAGGTCTTCGACTTTGGCGTGTCGGACGGCTTGGTCTACCTGGCCATGGAGTATTTGAAGGGGGAAGACCTCGGACATTTGATCCGGCGCACCGGTCCGCTCAGCGTGGAGCGCACGCTCAAGGTCGTGATCCAGGTCTGCAGCTCGCTCAGCGAAGCCCACGCCATGGGCATGGTGCACCGCGATCTGAAGCCCGAAAATATCATCGTCGTTCAGGGCAGTGAGGAAGAAGACCTCGTCAAGGTGCTCGATTTCGGGCTCGCCAAGCTGCGGGAAGGCGGCGAGCTTTCCGACGTCACCTCCAGCGGAGCGATCGTCGGGACTCCGTATTACATGTCGCCCGAGCAGATTCGGGGCGACGACGTCGGCCCCGAAAGCGACGTGTACTCGCTGGGCGCGCTCACCTACGCCTGCTTGACCGGCAGCGTCGTCTTCGACGCTCAAACGCCCATGGGGGTCCTGAGCAAGCACCTGACCGAGCTGCCCGAGAGCCCCAGCCGGCGCTTCCCCGAGCTGAAGATCCCCCCGAGCTTGAGCCAAATCGTGATGGCCACGCTCGAGAAGGATCGCGCGCGCCGCATCCGCACCGTGGGCGACCTGCAGCAGGCGCTCATCGGCGAGCTGGAGCATGGGGGCAAGCCCGCCGACGTCGAGCGCCTGCTGGATTTTTCGCACCTGCGGGAGGCCGCCAACGCCGCTGACGCCGACGGCGGCGCCGCCACCCGTGACGAGGTCGAGCGCTACGAGCGCAAGCTCCGCCAACGCGGGCGAGCCATCTGGGCCGTCCTGGCCATCGCGCTGGCCGCCTCGTTCGGGCTGGGCTTGCGCGCCTTCAAGCGCTGGACGGCGCCGCCCGTCTTCGCAGGCCACGAGCTCGAGCCGAACGACTTGGCCACGGCCGCCACCGTCGTGCCCTTCCCGTTCACGGCCCGGGGCATCATCGGCAAGCGCCTCGACCAAGAGCGGAGCGACCGTGACTTTTACCGCTTCCAAGTCCCCGTCGGCGCTCCCGCCGTTTCGTTCGAGGCCAGCGCGGTGCCGGGGCTCGCTTGGTGCGGCTTGATCTACCGCGCCGGCTCGGAGGAGCCGCTCGGGCGCTACTGCCCGGGCACGACGCAGCGCCGCTTCCACATCGAAGCGCTGAAGCTGCCGCCCGGCGAATACGTGCTCGGCCTGATGCAAGACCGCGAGGCGTACACGAAGGAGCCACCTCCGCCGACGCTGGAGTCGATCTCGGAGACGTACCGCTTGAGCGTCGGCGCGGTCACCGATCCGAACGCCGAGCTCGAGCCCAACGACTTTCCGCGCGACGCCAGCCTGCTGGCCCCTGGCGAGAAGCGCCGCGGCAGCCTGGCCTGGATGCGTGACGTCGACGTCTTTTGCTCGAGCGGCCCCGGCAAGGTACGGCTCAAAGTGACGGACGCGCCCGAGCGCGCTCGCGCCCACGCCGCCGTGCTGCAAGTCACGCCGTTGGCCGGTGACGACCTCGACGTGCCCGCGCGCGTGCATCACGCCGCCGCGCGCGGCGTGGAAGCGTCGCCGCGCGACGTGCTCGGGGCCTGGCAAAGCACGGTCTTGGACCCCGCCGCAGGTCCCCCCGCCTGCATCCGCCTGGAGCTCGTGCCCAACCCCTGGGCGCCGACGCCCCATCCTCTGCTGGCGCCCGCGGGGGACGAGCCCTACTGGGTAGAAGCGGCGGCGGTCCCATGAGGCCGAGCCGTTGGCTGAGTGGAGCCGCGCTCGCAACGGCCAGCGTGCTCGCGGCAGCGGCGCACGGCGAGTGGTCGCACGCGGGGCTCCGCGCACACGTGGGGCCGCCGAGCGCGCCGCACGCCATGCCAGGCGGCGACGCCGAGCGCTCTCACCGTCCCGCCACGACTCTGGGCTCGACTCCCCGCGTCGAGCGTCGCTTGCGCGTCGCCTACGGCGTGGGTCGCGGGCTCGTCACGCGCGAAGATGGCGGCTTTCTCGTGCTGCACCCGACCGCTCGCGCGTCGCGCTTCGACGCGCAGGGCAAGCTGCTCGGCACGCTCAAGCTGAGCGCCGAGCCTGCTTCGGCCCCGGTCGTCACCTCCGGCGGCTCCACCGCCTTCGTGGCGGGCGGTGAGCTGCAAATGGTCGACGGCCGTGGCCAGCTACGCGCGCACACCGCGCTTGGCGACGCTGACTTCAACGCGCGCAGCATCCTCGCTACGCGCGACGGAGGCGTGGTGGTCGCCAGCAACACCTCCATCGTGAAAGTCAGCGCCTTCGGAGACGTGGTCTGGCGTAGGCCAAGCCCCGAGACCACGCTCGAGCTACTGGAGACCGCGGGCAGCCTCTGGTACGTGACAGCGCCGGGCTCAGTCTATCGCATCGACGACGCTGGCCGGTCGAGCAAGCTCGGCGAGCTGGGTGCAACTGCGCACGCCGTCACCAGCGGTAACGGCGGACGGACGCTGCTCGCGCGCACCGGCAGCTACCGTCTCGTCTCCTTCGATCTCGGCGAGCACCGGCTGCGCGCATCCGTCGAAGACGCCACGCTCGAGCTCGACGGCCCCGTGCTGCTCAGCCGCGAGCAACTCAGCCACGCCTTCACCAGTGACGGCCTGCTCGTTCGCTACCGCGCCGACGGCAGCGAGGTCCAGCGCGTGCCCATCGATCCGGGCGCGCGCAAAGCCCCCGGCTTCGACGACGCGCTGCTCCTCAGCGACGGCCGTTTGCTGATGGCGCGCGCCGGAGCCGACGTCGCCGTCGTGAGCCCGGGCGGCGAAGTCTCCTCCATTCCGAGCAGCGCATGCCCCGATCCCCTCGGTTTGTACGCCGCCGGCCCCCGCGCCGTGCTCCTAGCCTGCCGCAGCGGCAACATGCTCCGCCTCGAGTGATTTGCCGCCCCCCGCGCGACCACCACGAGCGACGGCCGGAACGACCTCAGTGATACAGCGCGGTGAAGCTCAGGCTGACCGAGTACGCCGAAGCCTTGCGCTCGACGTCCCCGTCTTTCTCGACGGTACCGTAGCCGTTGAGCTGCAGCAGACCGCCCATGGAATATTCGGGGCCGACGAAGCCCATGTAGCCAACCCAAGCCGACGCTCCCAGCCCGCCACCGGAATAGTCTTTCACATCGAGCGTCTGTTCGAGCAGGTGGCTGTGCGCGGAGGTGTTGATCCCGGCGAGCGCCAGCGACCCACCGAAGTGAAGCCCGCGCTGTGGATCGGGGAAGACGTCGATGAACGGTCCCAGGAGCGAGTTGTGGCTCGTCATGCCCGCGCCGGTGCCTTCGCCTTCGACGACCGCGTCGCCTTCGTTCAGCCCCTGGTAAGAGACGAGGCCACCGAGCGCCACCCCTCGCCACGGCGTACCGCCGATCCAAAGGTTGAGGGCCAACCCAGCGCCCCCGGCACCGAAGTTGGGCACGCTAGCCCGATCGGTGGAGACGCTGGTGTGCCCGCCACCAATGCCAGCGGCTAGGCGTAAGTAGAAGCCGTCGTGGACATGGTACCCCGCGCGTTGCGTTGCAGCTGGAACGGGCGGCGCCGAGATCACGAGCTGGCCTTGCGGCGCGGGCGGAGGAGCCCCTCTTGGCGGCGGGGGCGGCGGCAGGTCCGCCTGAGCTGGCTGGGCTGCCGGCGGCAGAGGAGCCGGCGGCACCGTCGGAGCGGTAGCGCCCGGCTCGCCATCGGCGGGCGGCGTCAGGGCCTGACCGAAAGCAGGTCCGCCGAGCGACGCGGAGCAAAGAACCAGAGAACACGGGATAAGGTGGGCTGGTTTCACGGGGTACTCGCGCTTATACTACCTCGGCACCGGGAAAACCTGCCCGGCCCCGTGGAGGCTCTGTTCGTTCGATGATTTCCATAACTCCCCTCGCCGCTGACAAGGTTCGTGAAATTTCTCAATCCGAAGGACTCGACGGCCAAGGCCTGCGTTTGCGGGTCATTGGTGGTGGCTGCGCGGGCTTTCAATACGACCTCTATTTCGAGGACAAGCCGACGGAAATGGACGAACGTTACGAGTCGCACGGCGTGCAGCTCTTCGTCGATCCGTTGAGCTATCAATACCTGGATGGGACCGAAATCGACTACGTCGAGGGGACCCATGGCGCGGGCTTCAAGTTCGGTAACCCGAACGTCACCGGCTCGTGCGGCTGCGGCTCGTCGTTCAAGGTCTAGTTAGCGGCTGATCGCCCCGGACGACGGTTCGGTCCACGCTGACTGGATAAGCCAGAGCCTCAGTGTTGTCCCGTCGTCCAGGGGCAGTGCCCCGGCGTACGAAGTTCCCCCTTAATGTTACTTCGCGGAACTTCGAGCCACATGACCCCGTAGGCCAAGTGCGAGGCAAGACTCGCGCGAGGTCGTCATGACAAGCCAGGACACGTCCTTTCAGACATACGTTCGAACCGTTCAACAGTACCCCCAGCAAACGCGCGAAGAAGAGCAAGTGCTGGTGAAGGCCTACCGCCAGAGCGGCGATGAGGCAGCCCGCGACGCCTTGGTACGCGCGCACCTGCGTCACGTCGTCGCCATTGCCCTCAAGTACCGCCGCTACGGCTTGCCGGTCGCGGACCTGGTCGCCGAGGGCAATTTCGGTGTGGTTCACGCGCTATCGAAATTCGATACCGATCGCGGCACGCGTTTCGTCACGTACGCGGCGTATTGGATCCGCGCGTACATCCTGAATTACATCATCCGCTCGTGGAGCTTGGTGGGCGTCGGCTCGGGCGCCCTGCGCTCCAAGACGTTCTTCAAGCTTCGTCGCGAGCGCGTTCGCATCACCAACCTCGTCGGCGAAGGCCCCGAAGCGGACGAGCTTTTGGGCAAGGCCATGGGTCTACCGACCGAAAAGGTGACGGCCATGGTCCGTCGGCTCGAGTCACGTGATCTGTCGCTCGATGCGCAGGTGTGGGACGACTCGGCGACCACCGTGCTCGATACGCTGGTCGCGCCCGGTAACAACCAAGAAGAACAGGTTGGCGATCGTGAGCTGCGCATCAACGTCGAAGCCATCGTGCGCGATTCGCTCAAGCACCTGGACAAGCGCGAGCGCTACATCGTCGAGAAGCGCCTGATGGCCGATCGCGAAGACGAGCTGTCTCTCGCCGAAATCGGGCGGCGCCTCGGCGTTTCGCGCGAACGCGCTCGCCAGCTCGAGGCCCGCGCTCGCCGTAAGCTGAAGGGCCACATCAGCCAGATTTCGGAAGCGGCGGGCGTCGCTCTCGACCTTCACGCCGCTTAAGGGCCGCGAATGGCCAAGTCAGGCGATGATCGCGGTCGAGGCGCCCGGCGGCGAGGCGCGCCGAAGGCGCCTACTTGCGGTAGGTAACTGAGGAGCAACGAAGCCAGCGGAGATGCATCGGCCGCGAGGGCGACTGACTTGGACATTCGCGGGCCCCTTAGGCAAAGCGCCGCGCTCGAGCCTCGCCCCGCTGGATCTTCAGCGGGCGCGGGGCTATGGTCCGCCCGTTCGAGAGCTACAGGCGCTCGCTCGGGCTTCGGCCCGAGAGGAAAGTCCGGGCTCCGCAGGGCAGGATGCCGGGTAACGCCCGGTGAGGGTAACCTCGAGGAAAGTGCCACAGAAAATCAGACCGCCTGGATCGATTCAACATCGCTCCAGGTAAGGGTGAAAAGGTGGAGTAAGAGCCCACCGCGCGGCCGGTAACGGTCGCGGCACGGAAAACCCCATCCGGAGCAAGGCCATGTAGAGAGGCGTTCGAGGGCGGCCCGCCCGAGCCTCTGGGTAGGCTGCACGAGGCGCACAGCAATGTGCGTCCCAGAGGAATGACCGCCACGCTGCCAAGGCGACGAAGCAGCGCACAGAACCCGGCTTATGGAGCCTCGAACTGCTCCCGTTGACGAAAGTCATCGGGAGTATTTATTTTTCCGGCCCGTGCAGCGCTGGCGAAGATTCACTGCCCCGCGAACACGAACGGCACGTTGGCGATCGTCGTCCCGCCGGACGCGGGGAAGGTCCAAGCCCGTACGCTCGAGGCGATGCAATTTGCCAGGCCGCTGTAGCCGCGTGGATCGCCGGTGGTCGTCGCGTTCTGCACGCTGCCGGTACCGCTGACCGTGATGGTCACCGTCACCTTGGCGGTCATGGGCGCGTCTTTGGCGCGGGCGTCGAGCGCAGGCTGCCAGCAGCGCCGCTTCACGCTGCCGGTGTAGCGGGCCACCGTCGATTGGATTTGACCGCCGTCGAGCTGGGCGCCGCTGTTCGATGAGCCGGAGGGCCCGCCCGTCGCGGGGCCACCGGACGGCCCGAGGCCGCTCAGACCGGTGAGGCCGCTGAGACCCGTGTTCGGTTTGCCTTCGGCGCTGGGCGTCGCGGCGGCGGTCTTGCCGGAGCTGCCCGGCTTTTTGGTCGCCTGCGGATCGGCGGCGATGGTCTCACCCGGCGCGTTGTTACCGGCGGCCTGCCCCGGATCTTGGACCCGCACTTCTTTCTCGACGATCTTTTCGACGATCTTCGTCTCGGCGGGCTTCTGACCACCGAACAGAACGAAGCCCAACGTGAGGCCGAGCGCGATGGCGATGACCATCGCCACCCACACCATGGGTGAGGTACCGCGGCGCGGCGGTATCAGCGCGGAGATGTCGTCGGTGACGACCGCGGAGCCCGTGACGGCGCCCTGTGACGTCGCGGCGAAAGGATCGACGGTGGAGGCGACGGCAGGCTTGGCCGTGACGTCGCGCGCCTCCGAAGCGGGCGGCGTGAACGGCGTGAGCGACGCGCGCGCGCTGGAGACGCCCTCTTCGACGATGGCCAGCAGCTCGGGGTACGTCTTGAGCGGCCGCCAATCTTCGAAGCCGTCGCGCCACACCAGCGACTCTTTGCTGACGGCGCCGGAGGCTGCTTTGGAGCGCAGCTCGCTCAAGCGAATGGGTCCGACCGGCACGCCGTTGATGCCGACGAACCATTCGTCGCCCGGCATGCTCAGCTGCGCATCGGCGGCGGGCGGCGCGGCCGAGCGGGCGCCGCCAAAAGCTTGGGTGAACGCGCCGGCCAGCGCGCCCGCGTCGGCCATGCGCGTCACTTCGTCGTCGCCCTCGAAGTCGCGCGGCACCTCGACGGCGACGGGAGCGCGCGGCGACTCGACCGGCGCAACGCGCGGGGCCGCGATCACGGGCGCGGCCGCGGGTGTGGCGGCGCGCGTCAGCGGCGTAGGACTGGCGGTAGGTTTGGATGCGGGCTTGGGTACGCTGGCGCGCGGCGGCGGCGTCGCGGGTTTCGGTATGGGACCCGCCGGCTTGCCCGGTGGCGAGCGGGGCGCGGGCAGCGGAGCTCCCTTCGGTGCCAGCGGCTTGGAGGTAGCGGAGGGCGCGGGCCGCGCGGGCGCGGGTGCTGGCGAAGGAGCGAGCGCGACCTTCTCGACGGGCTCGACGGGCGGCGGAGGTAGGCTCGCGGCGTCCCCCTCTCCCACCTCGGGCGGGTCGCTGTCGAGGCTGCTCGGGGCTGCCATCGCGCTCGACACCTGGATCATGAAACCGCACTTGCGGCACTTCATGCGCACGGACCGCCCCGCCACCTTCTCGTCGGCGATCTGGTACTTCGCTTTACAGCTGGGGCAGAGAAACTTCATACAGCGGAGCGCCGTCGCACGATGGGCT